>Ga0209986_10002089_pt1 | contig 18569 bp, 18 predicted proteins | sample BlataG_FD_183168 | JGI IMG/M metagenome (GOLD analysis project Ga0209986, IMG submission 183168) | Deep subsurface microbial communities from Black Sea to uncover new lineages of life (NeLLi) - Black_00105 metaG (SPAdes) (version 2) | ecosystem: Environmental > Aquatic > Marine > Oceanic >... | reverse complement strand
TCCAAAGCAAAAATATATTTAGAGTAATCCTCGAAGCATTCTTCAATTGAGTCAAATCCTGATTTTGAACCAAAAATACCAAACCAGGGAGTCATACAATGCCCCGGGACAATTAAACAATCTTCAGAAATATTTAAAACAATTTTGGCTAATTCTTTTGAATCTAGCCCTAAAATTGGTCTCCCATCGGCTCTTAAATTTCCAATCCAACTTAAATGAGTATTAATTTTTTCTGTAATTTCGAAAGAAGGAGAAAAAATTAAATTATGAATTTTTCTAACCCTTCCTTTTTTGGAATAAATGCAACTAATCTCAGTTGTTAAAATAAATCTTGTCTCGGAATCGGAATTTTTTAATTTAAAAAGTCCGGGTTCAGCTGGCTCTAGTTTTTCTTTCAAATTTTTAAACCATTCTGGATGAGTAAAATCTCCAGTGCCCAAAATTTTAATCCCCTTAGTTTTTGCCCATTTATCAAGGTTCTCCAAATCCATTTGAGGAGAAGTCGCCCGAGAATATTTTGAATGCAAATGAAAATCGGCAATAAACTTCATTTTAAAATTTAATTCTTATTCTAACTACATCTTCTTTATGGGAGTGGGAGATTGAAACTGAAAGTTTTCCACCATAAATTTCATTGATTTTTTTAGCTAACCTTTTAGCTAATTGATTTTCAGTAGTTAAAATTCGAATATCTTTCAAGCCTTTAAATTCTTTTCTAGAAGTAGCTCCCCTTTTCCTTTTGGCCGTCACTCTTTTTACCCTTTTTTCCTTTATCGAAATTATTCTATCCATTGGGTCAGCGACAATCGCTCTTTTGCCATAATTTTTAGCTAAATTTTCAATGTCTTCTTTAAAATCTCTGGGAACTGCTTCTAAAATTATTTCTCCTTCATATTTTTTATCTTTAATCATCTGGCAAGCCGGGCAGGAGACAAATTTAATTCGCTTTGATTGCTTTAATTCTGGGTAATTCGAAAGTCGCACCTTCCAGGATTTATACCAATAAAATGCTCCACATTTTTTACAAACTAAAATATCAATCTTTCCTGGACCAAATTCTGCTTCTTCCTTTCTTGATTTTGGCCGGCGAGGTCGAAATTTACCTTTAATTTGACGTTCGGATTTAGCTACTCTCATATTCTGAATAAAAGTTAAAAAACTTGGGAAACGGCCCCCAAGATAAAGATTGCTATTAAAAAGTATAACAAAATGGAAGGAATTTTCAAGCTGTATTCTGGGCACCTATTTCCTAAAAACTTTGCTTTTTTGAAAATTAAAATAATCGTTCCTCCCTCTATTACTCCAATTATTGTCCCCACAAAACCGATTACCTCGATAAATTCACGAAAACCAATTAAAAATAAAATGAAGGGTAGGCCGCAGGCGATCGAAGCAGATATCCGTCTAGGAATCTTGTAATCATAGAATAGAGTATTTTTGAAATAATTCCCTAAAATCAAAAAAGAAGTAACGATGGCGAATATCCCAAACAGGGCTCCAAAGATAATAATTTTTTGACCTAAATAAGGTAAAAGTCCTTGAAAAGCTTCCGGGGTAGTATTTTTACCTGATACTCCAATTACAGCTAAAGCGAAAAGAAAATATAAAAAGATAACAATCGAAATGGCTAAAATTATTACTTTTTTAAGGTTTTTTCTCGCCTCAAGACTCTTAAAGGTTTCACTAATTATCGGGACCGCCATCCAGCCAACTAAAGAAAATAAAATTACTCCGTAAGGTAAAAAAATATGTTCAAAATTTATTAAGGTGAAATTCTGAAGATTTAATTTCGGTAAGGCGAAACAAAAAATTAGAAAAATTATGAAAAAGAAAGCAATATTCATAAAAAGCTCTGCTGGAGCAATTAGCTTTATTCCTCGAAAAATAAAATATGATAAAATTGCCCAGAACATTAAACTAAAATAGAAAGAGGGCAGATTTAAAAAAGAGAAGATGATTTTTAGAAAATCCCCACTTAAAATTATATAAGCTAAAAGAGCTCCAGTTAATCCTAAAATCGTGGAAATAGTAATTAGAATTCTGCCCCAATTGCCTAAATATTTTTGGGCATAACCCACCAATCGATGTTTTTCTTTTGTTCTTAAAACAATCTCTCCAAAAAATAAATGAATTAGTAAAACTGCCCCACCTAAAATTAAGAGATAAAAAAAGCCGGGAATTATCCCGCTTCTGGCGATTACATGGGGAATCCCAAAAATTCCTGCCCCAACTATTGTTCCTAATAAAATGGATATGGCAAAAAAGAATTTCTTATCTTTCATTAAACTACCTACCTTTTCTTAAAGAGTTTTTCTTCCAATAATCCTAAACCAGCTAAAATTAAAATTGCTAAAAGAGTAGTAAAAGCGGCTAAGAAATAAAGCCCGGCTCCAACTGCTATTCCAATGGCAGAGCTTAGCCATAAACCGGCAGCGGTAGTTAGGCCAAAAATTCCGGACGGCTGACGGAAAATCACTCCTGCTCCAATAAAACCAATTCCGATGGCTATAGCCTGAATTACTCGTAAGGGATCAAGGCTAATTCCCGATTCTCCGGGGAAAAGATTAACTAAGTTAAAAGAAATTATGGTAAAAAGGCAGCTACCTAAAGCCACCAAACTGTAGGTCTGAAGCCCAGCTTGCTTTCTTTTGTATTCTCTCTCTAAACCAATTAAGGCACCTAAAAAAGTGGCCAAAAACAGCTGGCAAATAATTTGAAACTCCATATTTGAAGAGATTTACAATTTGTAGACTTTATAACCTTCCCTAACTTTTTGACCAACCTTTAAGCCGACTGAATCTCCTTTTTTAGCTTCTTCAACTTTTTTATGCTCAACCTCCATTGAGTCAACAATCTGAGTAAAATCAGTTTCCCCTCCAATAATTCGAATATTATCGCCAACTTTAAGGGTATCAGAAAGTTCGATAACTGCTACCTCAATATTTCCGAAATAATGAGTAATTTTTCCTATTAATTTCCCTTCTTCGGGAAGAGGTTCTTCGTTTGGCATAAATTTAATTATTAGGTATTACTAATTGCCGACCTTTAATCTTTATTATATTTTTTCTCCTTTTTGATTAATTTGATAAGTCTCTCAACTAATCTTTTAGGGTCTTTATCATAAATAGTTTTTTTAGTCCCTCGGTAACCTTTTTCAAGAATCTCCCTTACCATATCTGCTGTTCCTCCAAACCCCTCTAAAACCCCAATCGGCTTTTCATCTTCAAAGGCAATGGTAAATTCATTTAGGGTGCCCATCCGACCACAGATAATAATTACTCCATCAGCTGCTCTAGTCATTAAAAGGTTCCTTCCTGAATAACCAAAACCAGTATAAACTATGACATCAAAACAATCTATTGGTAGTCGATATTTTTTTAAATGAGCCAATTCCGAAGCAGCTGGTGAAAAACCAATTGAAACCCCTTTTGCTTCTTTAGCTCCCACTGCTACCCAATAGGGAATACCAGTTGTAGCTCCAGTAACTAGAATAGCTCCTTGTCGAACGATTTCTCGACCAACCTTTTTAGATATTTCTTGAGCGCCCGCAGTACATTTATTAATTTGAGCAGCACCAGAAACGGCAATTTTGTATTTCATAAGTATATTTTAACAAACTAAAAATGGGAAGTAAATCTTCCCAATTTTAGTGAGGGGGCACAGCTCTTGCTGTTCTTGGCCTAAGTTCAAACCTAGTTGGACATTAACTGGGGATATCCTTCAGCCTCCTTCATCAAAAACTGCTTGTCCTACGAGAAAAATCTCGTACCCCCTCAATTTTCATTTTAATTTTTCAAAAATTCCTGTCAAGTTTTTGTGCCCCCAGGAAGAGTCGAACTTCCATCTTGGTCTCCGGAGGACTACGTTCTATCCATTGAACTATGGGGGCATCATTTTTCAGCAATTAAATAAATATTTGACCTCTTCCCTGTTTCATTTTTGGCAACCCCAAATTTCTTTATTTTAAATCCCTCCTTTTTAACTAAATTAATAAGCTCTCTTTCTGTAAAGTAGTGATAATACCGCCTTACCTTCTTGCCCCAAGGTACAAAAACATCTTTAAAATCTAACTGCGATTTTCCTATTAATTTTAAAAATAAGTGTTTTAAAATCAATATTACAGTCTCTTTGCGCCGAATATCCCAAACAGTTAAAATTAACAATCCTTCGGGTTTTAAAACTCTTCTCGCCTCCTGTAAAGCTTTAAAACGTAACTCTTTGGAGGGAATATTATGCAAGACAGCAATTAAAAAAACCTTATCGAAATAATCGTTAGGAAATGGTAGATTTAAAGTGTCAGCGACTAAAAATTTTGCCTTATATTCGGGGTGGCGGGTGGGTTGTAGTCTCCTTTTGGCAATCTCAATAAGCCTTTCTGAATTATCAACGCCAATATATTCAATATTTTTACCTTTCAACAACTCTAAAAGTCGACCATTCCCACAGCCTATGTCTAAAATTTCATCTCCCCCTTTAACGTAATCTCTAAATATGCTGAACTCAGCCCAAATATTCCAGCGAGTCCTTGAAAAATCCTCAGCAATTAGGTTATAATCTTCTTTAGTCTTTTTAAGTAGATACTCGGCGTAGTCTTTTTTCATTTATGAAAGTAGAAGAGTTAATAGTTCAAGAATTAATTAAAAACCGAACTAAAACTCCGGCTGATTTGGCTATGATAAAGAGGGAAATGGCAAAAAGGTATAAAATTTCCTGTCCTTCAAATATTAATCTCTTAAAAGCATATCATGAAATGGTCAGAAATAAAAGGACGAAATTATCAAAAAATTTGGAAAATTTACTTCGAACCAGACCAATTCGTTCCCTTTCTGGAATTGTTAATGTTTCAGTTTTAACCAAACCCTATCCTTGTCCAGGAAAATGCATTTATTGTCCAATAGAAAAGGGTATTCCAAAAAGTTACTTATCTGGAGAGCCGGCGGTAGAAAGAGCTAAAAGATTAAATTACGATCCTTATTTACAAGTTAAAAAAAGAATTGAAATGTTAGAAAATGAAGGTCATCCTACTGATAAGATTGAGCTAAGAGTGGTCGGTGGAACTTGGTCTTTTTATCCAAAAAAATATCAGACTTGGTTTGTTAAAAGATGCTTCGATGCCTGTAATCAAAAAATAAGTAAAAACCCAGAAGAAGCCCACAAACTAAACGAGAAAGCAAAACACCGGATAGTTGGATTATCTATCGAAACCAGGCCAGATTTTATTACCCTACCAGAAATAAAATGGCTGAGAAAATTAGGCGTCACAATGGTTGAATTAGGAGTTCAAAGTATCTATGACGACGTTTTAAAACTAAATTTACGGGGGCACGGGATTAAAGAAACAATTTTCGCCACTAAATTCTTAAAAGATGCTGGATTTAAAGTTTGCTATCAAATGATGCCCAATTTGCCCGGGTCTGATTTAGAGATGGATGAAAAAATGTTTGAGGAACTTTTCTCAAATCCAAATTTTCAACCTGACCTTTTAAAAATCTATCCTACCGCCCTTTTGAAAGAAGCTCCTCTTTACCAATGGTGGAAGACAGGAAAATACAAACCCTATACTAATAGCCAATTGATAAATCTAATCAAATCAATTAAAAAGAAAATTCCTTACTACGTCAGAATTCAGAGAATAGCTAGAGATATCCCTTCTCAAAGGATTGTTGCCGGCCCAGCTAAAATTTCTAATTTGCGGCAGGTTATCGTAACGGAATCAAGAAATGAAGGTTGGAAATGTCACTGTATAAGATGTCGTGAAGTTAGAGACTACTACCCACCCACCACCCTTTTCCCACCATCCCGCCCTAAAAAGGAATTAATAAAAGAGTTAAAACTTTTTAGAGAAGATTATGATGCCTCAGAGGGGAAAGAGATATTTTTGAGTTTTGAAGATAAAAATAAAAAGAAACTCTATAGCCTTTTAAGATTAAGAATCTCCTCTCAGATTTTAAATAGAGAAAAACATTTTATCCCGGCTCTACAAGATGCAGCAATAATTCGGGAAATTCACACTTATGGACAACAACTTTCCCTCGGTGACAAAGCCTCACCAGTTATTTCTCCGCAGCATAAGGGTCTTGGCAAAAAATTAATTAAAGCGGCAGAAAAAATAGCCAAAAAAGAATTTGGCTTAAATAAAATCGCCGTCATTTCTGGCGTAGGAACAAGAGATTATTTTAGGAAATTAGAATATAGATTAAAAGATGAATATATGATTAAGAAGATATAATTTTCCTTATCTTCTTAAAATCTTTTTCTAAAATCTTTTTAATTCTGGGAAATCTTAGACCAGCAGCTGGATGATAGCTGATAAAATATTCTTTGCCAGCTTTTTTAATCCAGCTTCCGCGAAAGGAGCTTAGCTCCTTTTTTTGAAAGAATACTGAAAAAACAACTTCGCCCAATAAAATTATTTTCTTTGGTCTTATAATTTCAATTTGCTTTATAAGCCAGGGTAGACAGGCTTCTATTTCTTTTTTTGTTGGTTTACGATTTTTAGGCGGGAAACACTTGATTGGACTGGTCAAATAAATTTTTTCCCGCTTGATACCTGCTGTTTTTAATAACTGATTAAGAAATTTCCCAGCTCTTCCAACGAAGGGGCGGCCGACTTTATCTTCCTCAGAACCAGGGGCCTGGCCGCAGATCATAATTTTAGCATTAACTAGTCCTTCCCCCGGCACCGCATTTTTTCTGGTTTTCCATAAGGGACATTTTTTACAATTTCTAATTTCGCGGTTTAATTTTTCTAGTTTTTTTTGTTTTAACATTAAATTAATCGAGTAATTAAAAAACCGATTATTGAAAAGAAAGCAATAGGCGGTAGAGCGGGAATTGGTTGGCGAACTTTTTGGAAAAGAAAAAACAAAAAACCAACCAAAAGGCCTATTAGAGCAAAAACAGCAACAATTAAAGAATTTAAAATCCCAAAAGGAATTAATGAAGCACAAAGAAGTAAAGGAAAAACAATATCTCCTCCTCCTAGAATCAAGAGTTTTCCACCAGGTTTAATTTTTTCTAGACTTTCTCTTAAGCCTAAAATATTGGGGGGAACGACTAAGGCTAAAATAGCTTTGCTTTCAATCATTTCTTTTGCTATCCTCACCATGTGTTTTGTTTTGTAAACGGCAATAAAATCATAAATTGAAAAAATTATTAAAAGCAATACCACAATTTGAGGAGTAAGGCTTAATCCTAAAATACTACCCATTCCAGCTATTCCCAAAATTATGCAAAGATCTTGATTCAAAATCGAGGGTTTCTTTAGCCACCAGGAAACTAAAATTATCATTAAAATTAAACCTAGAAGGTCTGGCATCCAACAGCTAAGCAATAGTGTTCCTCCCCAAAAGGTTGCCAGAACGAAAATGCCTTTAAAGAATACTCCTTTTCCTTTTTTAAATTTTAGAAAATAGGAGATTAAAAATATTAATAAAGTAGCTAAAAGAAAATAGACAATAAATTTCCAAAAAGAAATTTGAGGTATAGTAAATTTTTGAATTTCTAGAATTTCATTTATTTTAAAAGCAGTGGCAATTCCTAATAGTAAAGTCAAACAAAATAAAAAAGCCTCGATAGCAAAAATTCTCCAGGGATTTTGAATGGGAGCGGGAGTTACTTCTGTTTGCCCTTGCTTTTCGTTATCTGCTGGCATTTTTGATAAATAAACCTGCTTGGTGTTCGATAAGCCAATTTTCCTTTTTTCGCTCGTTTTGATGAGTAATTTTTCATAACGATGGGAAAGAGCTGGTTAATCTTTTTTGGGCTGCGATTTTTTCCCGTATTGAAACTCTGCTTTTTTGAATTCCTTTTTCTAAAATTTTAATTGTTTGATCAAGTTCTTCTGGTCTTGGAAAATAAGGAGTGCCATCTTTGCCACCGTGAGCAAAAGAATACCTTGCTGGATCTTTATAAGAAGGCTTAGCTCCGTAAATTATTTCCGAAACCAGAGACAAAGCTCTTATTGTTTTTGGACCAATTCCTTTTAATGAAAGAAGTTTTTCAAAATTTTGAGGATTTTGATCATTAGCTAAAAATATTGTTTTCTTTAACCTCTTTAAATCAAATTTTTCTTTTAAAACTGGATGCCAATGAAATTCAACATCATTTAATTCCATTTCAGCGAAATTGCCAAACCTTTTTTGCTTTATTAAAAAATTAGATTTATTCAAAATTTTCGAAAAATCCTTTAAAAATTTTTTTGGCTCTTCTTTTACTAATCCAGCAGAAATTTCCCGGTTCTCGCCACTCTCCTTGGCAGTTAGATTCAGGGGTTTGACTTTAGCATCAGAAATAATTCCTGAATGAGGTTCCTCAACAAAATCTTTAACATTGGAAGATAACCAGTGATATCTTCTGGCTTTTTGTAATTCTGGAGCCATTCCCTGTTGAACAACTACCCACTGCCCATTTTTAGTAAAAATTAGATTGTGTTGATAAAGAGTAAATCCATCTTGTAAACATGAGCTGTCTACTTTGGCTACCATTTTTGAGGCGTAAATCAGACCGGGAGAAAATGAAAAACCTCGCGATATTCCATAGGCTTCAATTTCTTCTGGTGTTTTTCTTGAGGTTCTCTTCCCTCCACAAATATAAATACCTAATTGGTCTTGAATGTCAAAAAGCCCAGATTTTAAAGCACCAAGAGTAATAGTGGTAGTTCCACTGCTGTTCCAATCCATTCCAATCAGGGCAGATAAACTTTGGAACCAAATTGGATCGCTTAGCCGTTTTAAAAATTCTTCTGGTCCAAATTCTTCGATAATAGCGGAAGTTATCCCCCGGATTAACCTTCGCATTCTTTCAAAAAGCCAACGAGGGCAGCGACCATAATCTAATGGAATTGTAGCAATTCCTGTTCTCATTGACTTCATTCTATCAAAAAACTGGCTTTTCAGCCAGTTTTATTTACATTAATTTTTGAAAAGCTATAATAAAATAAAGATGTTAGAGTTTTGGCAAAATATTAATTGGGATTTAGTTTTGAAAATTTTTAGGACAGTTTTAATTTTTGTTGTTTTATATTTTATCTTTTTTCGGCTTTTAAAAACTGTTAAAAAAAGATTTTTGAAAAAAGCTAAAACTAAAAAAGAAAAGTCAAATGTAGAAATTTTCTTTAGGGCTAGCCAATATTTCTTAATCCTCTTGTTACTAATTTTTGCCTTTTTAGCCTATGGAGGATCTCTAACTGGAATTGGAGTAGTGGCTGGTCTTTTATCGGCTGCTTTGGGTTGGGCCTTACAAAGACCAATTACCGGTATGGCTGCTTGGTTAATGGTGGTACTAAAAAGACCATTTGAAATTGGAGACAGGGTGATTATTGGAAATGTTAAAGGGGATGTGGCTGATATTACTTTAACCCATATTCACATTAAAGAAATTGGAGGAACAATAGCTTCAGAAGAAACTTCGGGTCGAATAATTTTAATTCCTAATGCCAAATTATTTGAACAAGATATCATCAACTATACCTATAGGGGTGAGTTAATATTAGATCAAGTAAAATTTACAGTTACTTTTGAAAGCAATTTAGAAAAAGCTCAAAAGATTGCCCTAGATTCAGCTAAAGAGGTGCTCTTAGAATATTTACCTCAACCTCAAGAGCCCTATGCCAGAACCTGGTTTCAACCAAGCGGAATAGATGTGTATGTAAGATACACCACTCCAGCCCCAAACCGAGAAGAAATATCTAGTAAAATCACCAGAAAAATTTTTGATAAAGTTATTCCCTCTAAAGAGGTAGAATTTGCCTATCCTCATCAAGAAATTTTATTCCGGAAAAAATAATAATTCCTCTTAGGCTCTCCTCGATTAAACTTTCTTTTAATTTTAACAAAAAACTGGCTTTTCGCCAGCTCTAAATGTGTTTTTTGAAACTACTAATTTTAGCGAGTTAAAATCTAATCATCCTTTCTGTTTCCTGGTAAACTTTTAGGGTTTCCTGGCCGGTTTTTTCCCAGGAGAACTCTTGAGCCCGTCGAAATCCCTTTTCTTTAAGAACCTCCTTTAATTCTTTATCTAAAATCACTTTCTCTATCGCTCCAGCTATCTCTTCAAAATTTGCCGGATCAACTATGATTCCTGCCTCTCCGACTATTTCTGGGAGGGCCGTTCTATTTGAAACTATTACTGGACAACCACAAGCCATAGCTTCAATAGAAGGCAAGCCAAAGCCTTCGTATAAAGAAGGTAATATCAAACATTGAGCATTTGAGTAATAAACCACTAAATCTTCTGTAGGGATGAACTCGGCAAATATAACTTCTTGAGTGAGATTTAATTCCTTAATAACTTTTATAGTTTTCTTTCTAAAATCTGCTTCCCGGCCTCCTGCTTTACCTACTTTAATTAATTTCAAATCTTTAAATTTCCTTTCTTCCCTAATTTTTTTAAAAGCTCTAAGTAAGAGAGGGAAATTTTTTCTTGGCTGCTCTGAGCCAACAAAAAGGAGATAGGGAAAATTAAATTTAATTTTCTTTGAGGAAGGTTTAAAAATTTGATGATCTACTCCTAAATAAATAACTCTGATTTTTTCTTCAGGTATCTTAAGGCACTCTATTAAATCTCTTTTTGAGTAATTGGATATTGTAATTATCTTTTCTGCTTTTTTTATACCGCAGTAGTCAAGATTAAGATAAAATCTATCCCTAGTATTTGGTCTATGAATATAAGGACCATAACCTTTTAAATCAAAATATCTTACTAAGTCATGGACAGTGATAATAAAAGGTATTTTTAGAAAATTCCCATAGCGTCCGAAATGCTGATTGGGTAAATGTATTATCCCTCTTAATTTATTTAACTTTCTAATAAAAAAATGATCTGATATTAAAACCCTAATTGCCTTAAAGAAAAACCAGGAAATATTAAAAGCTTTAGCATTTTTCTGGTAAATATCTGTATAAATCTTCGGAACATTTAATTTCTCTGAAATTTTTTGAGAATATAAATCCAGAGATCCCCCTCCTTTTGTAACAATGAGATACATCACTTTTGTTAAGTATGGCCAAAATAATAGCCGATTTTATTAACAATTCTGAGAATTAGTGTTAGTAAAAGAGCCTTAAATCCATCTAAAGAAAATTCAAACCCAATACCGGTTCCTCTTTTCTTTAAAAACAGATTCCAGTAAGGGGTTTTTTCTGCAATTCTTAGCGATGCTCCGTATCTAAAATTTGTTCTCCAGAGCTTCTTGAAATCTGGCTCAACGCAATAAACAGCATTTCGCAAAACACCAACTTTTTTAGAAATTTTATAGCTTTCGTAATAAATAATGTCGTGATCATAATGAATTATTTTTGAGATAAATTCTTTAGGTATAGTCCTGAATGCCTTTTCTAAAATTTCCTTTTTGTAAAATCTGGCTGGATTAGCTCCTTGAAGTGGGTCAAAGGCATAAGATTTTTTAAAACGAGCGTTAACAACTTTTTTTGAGACAGAATAAAGCATCGGGATGAACCAATTGGTGTTATAAGACTCTTCTTCAAGGACCAGCATATCTAAATCTTCCTCTTTGATTAAACTTACTGCCCTTTCAATGGTGTCCTCTTTTAAAATCATGTCAGTATCCAAAAACAAAATATACTCTCCTTTTGACTCTTTTATCCCTAGAATTCTTGATTCTAAAAGTTTTCCCTGACATAAGATAATTTTAGCTCCACAATTTTTAGCAATCTTTCTGGTTCTGTCAGTCGAATAACTATCAATCACCAAAGTTTCAATATCGGAATATTTTTGTTTTTTAACTCCTTCCAGGCAAAAAGGGATCATTTTCTCTGAATTATAGCTGGGTATATTAATTGAAACTAAAAGGAAATTGGGTGGTGGGCGGGTGGCGTCCATAAAATATTATTAGGTTCTAAATTTTAGAGTGGCGTTGGCAATCCTGGCTAAAAATCTTTCAATTTCGCCATAAGCAAAAATGTTCCGCGGTAATCTGACCTGCCAATCTCTTTTCCCATCTCTTAAAAGAGAAGTTCTCATCCTTATTTTTGTTCCTTCGCCAGGAATAATGTCGGTGACTACTTCGGCTGAAAAAACTTTCATTCTCCCTTCTTCTTTAACATTATATAAGAGAATACTTTTAACTAACATTCCCTTAGGAGCTAAAATTCCTTTGGCTTGAGTGGAGATAATCACTCCGTTTTTAATTTTAGCTTTTTGAATTTTACTATCAACCAAAATCACGTTTTCTATTTCTCCTCGTTCTATCTCAGAATTTATTAAAATAGAATTTTTAATCTTTAGCTTTTTATTGGTAGTTTTTCTTTTTATTAAATATTTCTCTGCCTCAAAAAATTCTCGAGCCGCTTCTCCCTCATCAGTTCTTTTAAGAAGTTTTAAAAGATTTAAGTAATAAATTTTTAAGTGTCCGTAGTCCCACCATAAGGTTTTTTCTCCTAAGTTTTTTTCTCCAATAATTCTTTTTTTTCCAGTTTTTTGAAGGAAGTTTTTCCTTAATTTTTTAATCCTTTCCCAATAAATACTACTCCCTCCTTCTGACTGATATTCTCTTTTTCTTGAAGTTAAAGGGGTCCATAAATGAAAATCAGTGCTTAAATTTCTTCTTTTTATCTCGATTTCTCTTGAGAATTCGTCAAGCAAAGAATCTAAAAATGGAGAGGAGATTGAAAAACATCCCAAACTTTTAATTAGGGTAATTTTCCCCTCTTTGTCTTCCTTTAAATAACCTCGTTCTAAAAGTTTTTGGAGTTTTTCCCAGGAAACTTTTTCTCTTAGTAAGATTCTTCTTTTTTTAGTAGGGATTAAAACGCCGTATTGTCGCCAATTTCTCTGCCAATCTTTTTTTGAAAGAATGAATCTCTTTTTTATACCAAAAATTTCAACCGGTAATCTGGTCTCTCTTTTTACTCTTTGGGAAGGAATAAAAACTTGATCTCCCCAAAAAATACAAATTCTTCCTTCTCTCCCTTTAGCAAAAATTTGAGTTGAAAAAATTGCTGCCTCAAGAACAGTAAGAGGAACTTCTTTCTCTTCAATTTTTATCATTTTAGGAAGTTTTATCCCTGGTTTATTATTTACTTCAGTCCCGCAAAGGGGAGCCATTCTTTTTCCGTGACCGGCAGCATGGTAAATAGCTACCGTTCCTTTCTGCTCAAGGGTTCCTTTAAAATCTATTAATTCATTTGCTTTTTGGAAAGCGTAAAGAGTGCCCAAAAGTGAACCAGCCCCTACTGGCCAGTCTTCTTCAACAACAATAATTTTTGTCTTTGGAGGTAAAATTTCATTTCTAGACACTTCCAATCTCCTTTCCCAATATTCTTTATTTCCGGCCGAGGCAACAATAATTATTACATCGAAACCCTGGTCTCTCTTTATCACCTGCTTAATTTTTTTGATAATTGGATATTTCATAGCCAATGAAAAAACAAAGCTTTCAGGCTTTGCTCCTTTATTTCTGGATTTTACACATTGTATTTTTTATTCTACTTTTTCTTCACTTTCTGTCAAGCCGAGAAACTCTAATTAACCCTGAACAAGGAATAATTTCTATTCCTTTTTTTTCTAACTCATCTAAGAACAAATTTACTCCTAACGAATCAGAAGACATATGACCGGCAATAACAATATTGAGATTTGAAGTCTCGGCCTCCTTCCGAGATTCTTCTCCCATATGCATTCCAACAATAGTACCAATTCCAGCCTGGGCAATCTTTTCATAAATTTTTGGGGAAGGCTCAGTTCCGCCGGTAATTTCAGCTACCGAGATTTTCCCGCATCGATTTTCCTCTACTCCAACAAAAATTTTCGGGCCAGCTCCAGATTTTAGAGCTTCTTTGTATTCTGGAATCTCTTTTAAAAAATTCATTAGATCTTCAAGTCTTTCAAATTTTTCTTTCTCGATTTTCTCTTTTAAAAATTTGGCAGCTAAATTGTCGCAAGCAGTATGAAGACAGATTAAATTAAACCCTAGAATTTTAGCTGTATCAACTGTTCTTTGATGATTCAATCTATTTACTCCCCTGGCTACCTCTTCAATTCTCTCTTTCATTAAACCTTCAGCAATATTAATTGGTACTCCATCTTGATTTAAAACGTCGCATTGAAGCTCCATCACTTCATGTAGATTAGCTAGGGCTTTCCCCAGAGGATGGTGAGAAATAATTAAGTCGATATCGCCAATTTCTTTTGCTAATAGTATTTCAGCTGGTTCAATATCAATTCCCACTAAAATTTTTTTTATTTCCTTGTCCTCAGCAATATTTAAAATTCTAGAATCCAAATAAGGATTTTTAAAAGATTCTAAATCAAATTCTTCTTTCTCTTTTTCCGAAAGTTTTTCATACTTTTCTTTTTTTCTTTTCAAAAGTTTCTCTACCCCTTCTTTCCCTCTAAAATCAGCTTCGATCCCTTTATTTATTGCTAGGTTGTAAATTTCTTCGATTTTCATAATTTTGTTTCAGTTTTAATTTTTCAAAAAATTTTTGATAAAGCTCCTGAATTAATTTTTCTTGTTCTTTGATATCCAAAACTTCCCGGCGAATCCGAGCCTTTTCCTGACGAATATGTTTGCGTAGGCTTTTGGGAAGTCTTCGTTTCATATTTTTTCAGTATATTATTTTTTCTCAATTCGTAATTCATAATTTGAATTACTCTCCTTTTATTACTGCCAAGGGAATTAATCTGGCTACTTTTTTTGATAAACCAGCATTATGAACTACTTCTACTACAGCGTCGATGTCTTTATAGGCCAGGGGGGCCTCTTCAGCAATTCCTCTTAATGACCAACATTTAATAATAATTCCTTTTGATTCTAATCTTTTTACTACTTCTTGTCCAGAGATTGCTCTCATCGCTGCATGGCGGGACATGGTACGCCCGGCCCCATGGCAAGTTGAATACCAGGCTTCTTCTCCTTCTTTAGTTCCAACCAAAACATATGAAGCAGTCCCCATTGAACCCGGGATTAAAACCGGCTGGCCAACTTCTCTATATTTTTCTGGAATATCAGAATGACCTGGCGGAAAAGCTCTAGTTGCCCCTTTCCGATGAACGATAACTTCGGTATCTTTCCCATCGATTTTATATCTTTCTTTTTTAATAATATTATGGGCTACATCGTATAATAATTCGAGTTTTTCTTTTTCTCCTAACACCTGTTTCCAGGACATTCTAGTATAATGAGCAATCATATAGCGATTCGCCCAGGCATAATTGGCAGCAGCGGCCATAGCCGAAAAATACCTTTGCCCTTCTGGAGAACTAAATGGAACACAGGCAAATTCCCTATCTGGAACCTTTATTCTATATCTTTGCATGGCCGGGATCATTGTTCTTAAATAATCTGTACAAACCTGATGACCGAGACCTCTAGAGCCAGTATGGACCATAATTACAACTTGATCCTTAAATAATCCAAAAGCTTCGGCAACCTCTTTGTCAAAAATTTCCTCTACTTTTTGAATTTCCACGAAATGATTTCCGGAGCCGAGAGTCCCAACCTGGTCTCTTCCTCTATTTTTAGCGTGATCGGAAACTACGCTACTATCAGCCCAATCTAATTTTCCACTGGCCTCACAATTTTCAACATCGTCTTTTTCTCCGTAACCCTGTTTTAATAAAATATGGGTTCCTTCTTCTAAAATTTTATTGATTTGTTCAATGCTTAGTTTTATTTTTCTTCCCCGACCTAGTCCCGAAGGAACTTGACTCTGAATCTCAGTCGCTAATTTATCAAAATGAGGTTTAATTTCCTTTTCTGTATGTTCTGATTTCAGCAATCTCATTCCGCAGTTAATATCATACCCGCAAACTCCTGGCGAAATTACTCCTTCTGGTATTTTTATTGCTGCTACCCCACCTATGGGACTGGCGTAGCCTTCGTGCATATCAGGCATCGCTAAAGCATATTTTTGAATACCCGGCAGCGTCGAAATGTTTACCAATTGCTCAAGCGATCTATCTTTAAAACTTTCCTCTAGCATTTTTTCTGAAACATAAGCTCGGGCTGAAACTCGCATATCTGACCTGAAACTTTTTGGAATTTCCCAAAGCCAATCAGATAATTTTTTGAAATTGGATTTAGAAATCATATCTATTCATTTTATCTTAAATTTTCGAAAAAGAAAAGAGGCCGCATTTTATCACGACCTCAAATTAAATCCTGAGGAGTTTTCTCGGAATTCTAAAAGCAATTATTGGTTTAATCTCAGCCGGTTTAATACCAAAGTGCTCAGTAGCTCCCGAAGAACGGGAAACCTCAATTCTTTGACCATCAACTTCACCCCAGAAATGAGAAAAGACAGGAATGGTTTTTGAGCCCAAAACGGGTAGTTTAGCTTTTACTAAACCAAGCAGACACCAAACTAATTTAACTCTAATCCTTTGTCTTTTGCAGCTTTTCTCGATCTGGAGAATGGGCCACATTTACAACAATTCTATGTGAATCGACTGAGTACCGAATCTATTAAGAGCTAATTTATTCTATCAATTTCTTTGAAAAATTCAATTTTAAATAGGTAATTTGAAATAGAAAGTACTTCCTTCATCTTCCTTTGACTCAAACCAGATCCTACCGCTGTGTTTTTCGACAATGTTCTTAACCACAAAGAGGCTTAGTCCTGTTCCCTCTGTGTGTATCTTCATTGCTTTTTTACCTCTAAAAAATTTAGTAAATATTCTTTCCCTCTCTGTCTGGGGAATGCCTATTCCGGTGTCTCTAATTGAAAAAACGAGATATTCTCCTTTTCTATCAAGCCTGAGTGTTGCCTCTCCACCCTTAGGAGTATACCTTATAGCATTATCTATAAGATTGTGAATAGCTAAACTTATCTTTTCTTTGTCAATTCTAACCTCTGGTAAGGGGCTCACCGGTTCTTGGTATTTTAGAGAAATTTCTCTATCTCTGGCAAATTGATTCATATTCTGGACAACTTCAGCCACTATATCTTCAAATAATTCAAACTTGAATTTATACTTAAAAAGTCCTTTTTCAATCTCAGATACATTAAGTAAACTATTAATTTGAGAAATTATTCTTTCGTTTGTCCCTCGGCACTTTTCTAAAATTTCTCTTTGAGCGGTGGATAATCCTTCTTTCTCACTTGTTAATACATCGATTGCCCATTTTATTTCCGATAGGGGTGTCCTTAGTTTGTGGGCTACAATGGTTATAAACTCAGATTTAATTTTATCAATTTCTTTTTCTCTGGTTACGTCATGGAGCACATATATAAAACCTGACGGTTTCCCTTTTTTATCAAAAACGGGGATAGGTGTTACTCGAAGAACTAATTCTTTTGGCTTTTCAATGGATAATTCTTTCCATTCTTGTTTTCCTTTCTCTAACATCACTGAAATTACTCTATAAAAATTAGTAAAATAAGGATTTTCAGGTTTTTGGAAAAAAGTTTTTCCAATTACTTCATTTTCTTTTATGCCAAACATTTCTTCAGCTTTTGGATTTACTTTTGATATCTGTCCCGATCTATTGGTCATAATTAAACCGTCGAAGAGATAATCAATGGCCATTCTTACTTCATCCTTCTGAGATTCAATCTTCTTTTTTCTTTGAATTAAGGCGATAGCGAAAACGGTTAGAGTAAATATAATTGCTATTAATAGAAGTTCAAAATAATCCTTCATAATATATAGTTATCTTATCTTTTCTAGTAAAAAGTCTCTTTTAATACTTTTTCCCTTGGCCTTAATGGTTAAAAGTTCACTCTGGAAGAAACGATAGCCTTCTTTCGTGGCAAAAAGATAGTAGATGCCAGAAGGAACCAAGAAAAGATATCTTCCTTTCTGGTCAGTGATTCTTTCTTGAACCATTTGGCCATATTCTTCATTAAAGACTCGGATGACAACAGAACCTAAAGGTTCTCCAGTTTGAGCATCTCTGATTAAGCCGTATTGTCTTTTAGACCTTAGGGAAGTAATAATCATAGCTCCAATCAAGAAAAGATAGATGATAAATATTATTTTGTTGTATAGGCTAGGAGTAATAATATAGGCAGAAGTAGAAAAGATGAAACCAGGGATAAAGATATACAGGCTGGCTTTTTCAAAGAATGAAAGGAGGCTATTAAATATATTAACTGAAACTAACCTCTTTTGAGGAATAAGAGAGGTAGCAGGATCTAGAGGAATGTTGACATTGATTATCCCTTTTTCTTTTTCTTCAACTTTAATAGTTTCTCCTTGATAAGCAGTTATTGGTTCACCATAAAGGGTTAGCTTTTCTTTAGCAGAAGGGAAGACATACCCTGGTTTCTCGGCTTTGATATAGTATTCTCCAGGATCAACTAAAAAGCCAAATCTGCCTTCTTGGTCAGTAATCTGGGTCTCTCTTAATTTATTGTCCTTTGCTCCATAAATTCTAACTGTCACTCCTCTTAAAGGTTTTTGATTAAAACTACTAAAGACTATTCCCCAGGGTTTGCGTTTCTTTCTGAAGAGTCCAGTTATAAGAGCTGAAAGTTGAGCTAAGTAAAAGAGAAGATTTGAGAAAAAACCAGGAACAGCAACAAAGGGTAAAATCCCAGCGCTAATTATGGCAATGGTGGTAGCAGCAGGAGTTACAGCTTTCTCAGTTACTTCTTTCACTGTTT
>Ga0209986_10002088_pt1 | contig 18572 bp, 16 predicted proteins | sample BlataG_FD_183168 | JGI IMG/M metagenome (GOLD analysis project Ga0209986, IMG submission 183168) | Deep subsurface microbial communities from Black Sea to uncover new lineages of life (NeLLi) - Black_00105 metaG (SPAdes) (version 2) | ecosystem: Environmental > Aquatic > Marine > Oceanic >... | reverse complement strand
ACGAGACGATCGATCTGACCGAGGCCACCATCTACCACTTTGAAAAGGACAAACCGATACTGATAGAACAGTCATCCTGGTTTAACAAAGAAGATATCAAAACGGAAACGTTAGAGTTGGTCGAGGGATCGCCGGAGGAGGATCCAGAGGAATACACATTTGTGTTTTAGCTCGACCCTACCCAAAATAAAAGATTCGCGATTTCCTTGAATATACAAGTAAAAATAAATAACCGTCGTCGGAACGGAAACGTAAAAAAACATCCCCGCAACATTATTATTCTCCTTCGCTATCTCTGGAACCCAGTTAAAACACCTGATGAAAGCCTTTGCGCACATGCTGTATTCATCCAACAGTGTACCCTTCTGGATGGACAGGCGTACGGTTCACTGTCTTTACCTCGTCTCCAAATTCGACAACTACATCGGCATTTACAACCAATGCTTCAACTCGGAGATGAACGAAGATTTGAAGGATGCCATAACGTCCGTCAAAACTGCACCCGTCAGGGAACTCCCCTGTCATTCCGAAGTTTATTGGATTCCTGCTTTCTGCCGCCTCGTTGCACCTATCGTCCGCGATTGCGTTGACGTTATGGACGAGGGCCCCGACGCTGCGTGGCTTCCCGATGGGTATCTTGACCATAGGAACTACCCCGGGGAAAAACGCCCATTGATGGAACAGTATGTGGCTCGGCAGATATCCCCTGGGTTCCTCGCCTTCTGCAAGCAGTGCTGGCACGGACCGATGGAACGTCTAAGCGAGGAGGCCGGTATATCGGAGACCGACCTGATTGATGTTTCTTCGCTGGACAACATTGATGCGTTGGCCACGTCTCTCAAGGGAGAGGACAAGGTTTCGACGGACAAAAAGATCAGAGTCAACTTCCAGCGGCGCAAGCAGAGATTGGCGTTGGGCACACCCATTTCCATGTGGCTCTTGTTGTATTGTATCGCGCACATGCGAGGGGAAGAGTACGACGTGTTCATGGACTACGTGTGCGGAGGCATGCCCATCCTGACGGACGACCAAGTCCGCGAAATGGAAGCCTACCGCAAGGAGAACATCAAAGACCCAGGGCTGGAAGGCACGTTGGATGCGCGGGTGCTTTCGTTCTTGATGGTGTTTTATAAAGTATAATGAAGCATTGGATGTATGCTTCACGTTTATCTTGCCTTTTTCACATACACTTCTCGGAGCAGCCAAAACAGGAACACAACAATGCCAATTTGCAAAGGTATTGTATAAATGGCCATCATGGCGCTCCAGTACATTGAAAACCCCACCAAACCAAAGATATAGGTAAATGGTTTCAACGCAGGAGCGGTCAGGGATTGTTCAATGACGGGGTCCACCCAAAGCAAGTAAATGCACGCGCTGATGTCTGAACATATGAAAAGCATGAACATCCCAAAGATAGCGGCTTTCCCCTTCTGATAAGGTGTCTTTAACATGGTGTCTACGTGAGGGTGCTAAAAATGTTGTAAAAAAAAGACTCGGCATCATTTTGACCCACAGCGTTTTTTTTCCTTACGTTTCACGCCTGCTTCTGGGATTGTCCAACTTCCAAATGCTCGAAGAATCTTCCAAATACCAGCTTTACCACACACCCGATCTGATACAACGGCATATTTTGCTCTGTTCGAGCAATCAATACCTGTACGTAGAACTGGAGAACGGGGCGATAAAGAAAGTGAAAAGGCATTCTCGCTACTTGGCGTACTTTACGCTTGGACTGAGCATGCTGTTCACCTCCCCATATGTTATTGTGAAGGGAAAAAACGACATTCACTCTCGAGAATTTCTTGGACGCATCGAAGGATCCATCAAATCCACCGTGATATTCGTTGCCACAGAAGGCGAGGGGAATAGCACAGATGTTTAATTTTCCCTTTCCTCCTCTCATGCACATATATTAAAAAACCCCGTCTCCTCCCCACTTTACACATCTTCCGGAAAGGTGATAAATTCCAGCCAACAGTAGTTGGACAAATCGTTGTACACCACCTCCATATCAGGAAACACCATACGCGAGTCCGTTTGTTCCGGAAGCTCTACCAACCGAACCAGTACATACTTGCTTGCATGTCTTACCAACCGGCTCAGTATGTGTTCGGAAATAACGTTGACCCCCATTTGTATCAGACAAACGTGCATCATCACTCCGAACCGCCCAAATCGATTAAGTCGTGCGCATGCTTGATCCTCGTACAACACTTGGAACCCGTTATCCCGTAAAATGTTAGAAGTTTGTCGTGCAAGAACTTCCATTTTGAGATGGGGATAGAGAGATAGATAGAAAGAGAGAAAGAGAAAAAAGTGGGCACGTGGTCGGGCAAGACAGGTGTATGGGATCAGTGGAGATGGAAAATAAAAAAATTAGCTTTGGGGTTGTTTTTTTCTTTGGTCTTTACTCATCTTGTTCCAGCAATCCAGGAATACGGGATTCCGTGGGTTCAGGCGAGGATGTTCTTTGGTCTGTTGGACTCCCCCTGGTTCGATTTCGCATACTACTACGCGCTTCCCGTGTATACTTATTGGTACATTTTCGGTCCGCTGTTGGTGCTGCTTGCCCCTCTTCTTGGGCCCGTGTTCAGGCTATCCATCGGCACGGTAAAATATTTTGTGGGTACACTGCTTTTAATGTGCGCCGAAGTGGTCGATTTTCTAGTAGAGTCTACCACATATACTCCATCAAAACGACGCCGACGACGACACCCTTCCTCATCCTCCTCCTCGCCTGGATCCGAGGACAGCGAAGATTATACAAGCCAAAGGAGACTTCGTATGAATCAACGATTCTCCATCCGCCAACGTACCACCACGAGGCGAAACGTGCCTCCAGAAGACACAAGTGAGGAAGAGGAAGCAATCGAAGAGAATGAAGAGAGTGAGTTGGATTCGGGTTCGTACGATGATGTGTACCGAAGAGGTGTCTCGGCAGAGGATATCTTTGACAACCTGCAAAACGGGGTCACCAAGATGGCACGCATATGCATTTTTCTGCTGATCCTGCTGCTTCCGATATGGTTCGCCATATCCATGCCCTTTTTGTATTATAACAACCATGCGGAATGCCATCAAGATCGTCTGGGACACATGAACAATGCGAAAGAATGCGAGGAGAGAGGATACAGCGCACCCGCGTTTCGGAAACTGTGTATACACTCGAAAAAGGAGGTACAGAAGAGTGTGGTGTACTGCGCCCTGCAAGGAACGATGAGGGACCTAGAGCTGTTCTTCTGGAACACCATCTCCTCGCCCTACGTGATCGTTTACTTATGCCTGATTCTGGTGTTGGTGTTGGGGCGTTCGGGTGTACGGCTGGCCAAGCGAAGGGATTATCATGCCATGCGAGGATGGTATACCACCAAGGAAGGGGATCATGGGGATTATGGGGAATACGGCAACGGAAACGGAGGAGGCAATGCGATGAAAAACGTCACGCTGTACCGAGAACCTCCCAAACAATGTACCATACACATGGACCCACCCCCACATTAAACCCCCAATTCCTCAACTTCTCACAACTCTCAAAGTCACCTAATCACCTGGTTAATAACCAACTAAATTTCAGTGAAAACCGGTTGTATTTGGTCATTTTTCATCATCATTTGGTCCTTTTGGAGGAATCTCATTGGTCCAAAACACCATCCAGGGTAGACCCCAATTTCGAAAAATCTGTAACAATTTTTCTCGCCAAGGGTCTCTAGAAAAAAAAAATTTTGCCCCTTTAGGATTTTGGAAAATTAAAAACTGAAAATTGAAAACTGATAAATGACGCTTTTTTGTCCATTTCCCTTAGTTGGGGAAAATTGTTACACCCATGATGCGAGGGGACGAATCAACTCATCTAATGGTTTACAGGAAATAAATATTTTCGCGTCCAAAGTCCAGTTAAACCGAGTTTGATGTTCACTACTTACATACCCGGCCGAACACAAAGGACCAACATGAAACGATCATTGGATAGTCTCATCGTTGCCAGTGCTCAACACAATGAAAAGGCCAAAAGAAAAATGTCAACGATACATCAGAAATTCAAACGTTCACGACCGTCGTCGTCTTTTTCTTCTTACGGGAATGGACAAAGGAAGCGCCGCCCCACCATCATCAAGAAGAGACGGGATACCCCAATGTTGATGTCTTACGACACAAACACCCCCGACCGATTCAAGCCGGTGGTTCAACACCGCGTATATTCCTCCGGGAGCAAGCGGTTGGTTGATTTGACGGCGGTGAACATCATGAAGGCCCATGGGATCGAACACATCGTGTTCATATCCAACAAGGAGTTCCCTCTTCCACACTATTGGGAAGATACAGGCATCTCCTTTCAGCGATTTGGTGTAGAAGAGGAAACCAACTTACCAACCGCCTCTCAAGTGAAGGATATCATGGCGTACATCGAGACGATGCTGGAGGAGAACCCGGACAACTCTATCCTTCTGTGCAATTACAGCGACAGCGACAGCCAGTATGCGGTGCACATCATCGCCTCCCTGATTCATGAAAACAACATGAAGAAGAACTGGCAGAGGTTACGCGACACTTACATTTCCAGACCGGCACAACGGTACCTGTCGGAACGAAAACAATTTTACCGAGAGAACTACAGCAGAGCGGTACAACGGATGTTTCAGATGGCTTCGTACAACCGAGAAGATCTGGAGAAGCGAGAGATGTTTAGCGAACGATTGGCCGACTGCTTTGATGCTATTTTCCCCACCCAAAGCAAGATCCACGATTTTTTACCGCTACCCGAATAAAAACCCTCTCGCATCCGAACGACGCCCTGTTGACCCTGGGAAAGAAAGAATATAGTGTATAATGTATAGTGTAGAGTGCCAGTTTTGTAGTTTATTGTGTGCATAAACATCCTTTCTTCCCAAACTTTCCAAAAGAACGAGAATACTCAGTCTTTCACAAACAAATGTCCCGCTTTGGCCAATCGCTCGTGGTTGGTGACGTGATCCCCCTCACTTATACCCTGACCGGCGTACTCTTCTTCGCGTCGCTTGTTGTCCGCAAATACCGTCGCATATCCGTACTCGCATCGCTCGCCTCGGTTGTTGAACACCTTGCCGTCCTTGAACGCCGGGTGTCCCGCGACCCGAATGGCCACCAGCATGGTATACAATCCACACATGCGCATGGTCATCTCCAAATCGCGGAGTGTCAACGTTTTATAAAGGTCGAGGGTGTCTCGAATCAGTTCGGCTGTGCACTGTTCCAGCTTCTTGGGTTCCCTGTGTTTGAGAAAACACTTTTCCAAATCCAACATGCCGGCGTAGAAATAGATGCGCTTGTACGTAGGTCTGCCAAACATCTCGACATCTTTTGCTTCTTCGGTTCGGTCCATTTCTTCGACCTCTTTCACGCGAGGGATGCTTTCAATAACCGTGTGGGTCGCAGTGGTCTTTGACTTTGGGTCGTAGATCTGTGTGGTAGCGGGGATATTGTACACATCTCCTTCGATTACCTTGTCAATTGAATACTCTTCCATCGCTTCCAAAAGCCAAGAACACACGTTGGTGTGAGCGCGTGCGTTCGAAAGGACAGTGCAAAAGTGAGAGTGTGTTCTCTTTAACGAAAATGGAAAATAAGCAGAGTTTTCTTTTTTTTTTCTTGGTATTACAAACCCCAGGAACCCAGGAACCCTGGAACTATGGCCGATCGCGTTTCTTTTCATCAAACGAAGACACCTCTTCTCCGTACCGCGTGACCATTTGGATACGCTCTCCTCTCTCCCTCGCTTCTTCCATCTGTCTGCGCACGTTCGCGGTGTATATTTCACGCACCTGTTGTCGGACCGCCTCGGCGTCGGCTTTGCGGATCTTGAACATGACAAACATCAAACTGCGTTGCAACTGGAACATAGTGGGTACACTGAGCAGCGACGATCCTCCGTACAGACGAGGGGAAGTATCGTCCAGAGCCATAAACTCGTCGCGGTTGCAACCCATGAACTGTTCGTAATCTCCAACGATATTCTTTGTTTCGTTCCACAGCGTTCGTTCGTAGTCCTTGTACATGGTCTTTTCCAACAACTCGAACGCTTGGAACATCGCTACATGCGCAGGGTTCATCTCAGGCGATGGAGGCGATACTTTGAGCGCCTCGGCCAGTTCGAAGGTGGTGATCTGGAACGGTTTGGAGGGATCCGCGTTGGGCGTTGTCCTTATGTCGTTCCACACTTCGATGGCAGCACCATCTTTTTGGTGTATCATGGGGATCAACTTGTAACATTGGAAGAGAATAAACATCTCTTGCACCAGCAAGGTGTTGTCCAAGTGTTGTACCAAAAGGGCCCAGTAGTCGTGAAGGAACAACTCGTTCCTGGATACTTCTTTGGCAAACCGAATCAACTTGATCATGTCGGTGTCTCCCTCTTCAAACAGCTCTTCCTCGTTGATTTCCATATGCCGGGCATAGGCGATCACCAGGTTGGACACCCGCTCGTAAAATTCCTTCATGTTGGCCGCGTACGATGCGTCCCGTTGGTAGTACGCCCAAGCACGAAGCTTGGCATCGTTCATCTCCATGCGATGGTTTAGGGTACGTATGGTCTTCTTCTTCCGATCCTTGAGCGTATGGTACGCACGGACGTAGTTCATTGCCTTTTCCACCGTCCACTCGCGCAGGTACGCATTCTCGGGAGCGTTGAGGCGTTCGGTGGCCATGAGGGTCCGGCCCGTCGCATCGTCTTCGTATAAGCGACGGGTACGGTCGATGGCCTTTCCCATTTCGGGAAACATGGAGGGCAGGAAGTACCGAGACAGCAAGTAGTAGTAATTCAACACACTGATGCTGCTCACGCTCATTGGTTTTTTGCCGTGGTCAAACACACGAAGCAACCAGGGGGTCTTGACCAAACAGGGTAGAGTACATCCGTCTCGAATAAGGTCACGGATCGCTTGTTGGGCCAGTGGAGACACGCGCTCGAGCGTTTCTCCGCCCACCACCATCTTTTTGAGGTTCTTGATACCGAAACATATGCGAAACTGTATCGGGTCCACCCCATAGGGAATTCGGTCGCCCTTTTCCGCCGCCGTGGCCGAAGAACGAGAAGCGTAGATTCCCGTGTTGTGGGGTCGGGCATACATCCTCGCGTGACGCTGCTTCATGAACAGATGGTGGTGTTCCGGGTTTCTCGGATCGGGAAGAATGTACTTGATGCGCACCACGGGTCCTCCTTTCTCCAGCTGTCCATTGATGACGTCGGTATCCGGGTTGAGTTCATCCTTTTCGTCCGCGGGCACCGCAATACCGATTTCGCGTAGCGTCGTCTTGGCCCACATTTTGCGGTACTCGGCATACTCTTCAGGTTTCATAGAAAGACCTTCTCGAACGCGTTCCATTTGCTCCAACAGCGCTTCGCCCGTCTTGGTTCCCAGACCCACGACTTCGGTGCGTTCTCCGGTGTCTTTGTCGATGGTCACAAGCACGTCTTGATCACGCGAGGTAGTATCCTTGGGATTTATCAGAGTGCCTTTTCCGATGTCCAGGATTTCCTCCATTTTCTCCTCGTCTTTCTTCCTTCGCTTGGATTCTTCGGGTTCTTCGGGTTCTTCGGTTACTTCGTCCATCGTCAAGGAAGGCGAGGGGGGAATGGGACCAGTCCCAGAGGACCCTTCTTCCGGGATCATTGGTTCTTCCTCCATTTCGACTTCTTCGTCACCGCCTCGCATTGTGTTCTACGGAGTGATGCGGAAGTGACAGGAAACAACTAAATGTCAATCCTTAATGTTGTTTTTTTCACACACTGAATTTGTATTCCAGGTATTTTGGGCATTCTGAGCATTCTGGGTGTTCTGGGTATTATGGGTCACGAAAGGTTGAAAATTATCCTGTGTGGACGAAATATATGTTAGGTGTGCCTTACATAAAGGGATAGAAAGCAGCACGCCGCACTCGAGGAAGCCGTCTGTTAGGCTTGAGATAGAACGGTACTACAACCAAAAGTTGTGGGAACTCGACATCGAAGAGCTTAAGGAACGGTTCGGGAAGTTTTACGACTGGGCTCGTGACAAGGAGGGGCGTTACCGCCTCGTGTTTAACCCTATTCCCATCACCGATGACGAAAAGGAAGCGATAGAAGGATTGGCTCAAAAATTTCAAGAATATGAAACTTTAAGCAACATCGTGGGCCCGCCAGGCGAAGGAGATACGGCCCGGTTCCGACAAACTACTGCCTCGTATAACGAGTTCGAAAGCGAGAGAGAAAGTCTTCGTAACTTCATCGACCATGAAAGCGATGTGTTGGGGGATATCGAGAAACGATTTGATGCAGTGTTGGACGCCATGATGCGCAGAGACAGGAAGGATCATCGGCGAGCGTTTGCTCATGTCCTGTATGAACATTACAGGAATATACGTATGTGTCGCGATAGTCTGACTCAATGGCGTTCGCTGAGAATAGATTTCCGAAGCGCCAACCGAAGATGGGTATCCGCGACGATGGATCGCCGCGAGTCTACACCAGCTGCCAGTCCAATCGAGATGGAAAACAAAGGGTCGTGGGCTGTATTTTAGTTTGCCTAAAAATAAAAAAACTCCAATGTATATGTTACGCTTTCCCTTTTCCGCGTTTCTTCAAACGATCCGGGGATAAACACACAATGGTAAACACGCTATTGCTATTTATAGCGGCATTGGTCATAGGGATGTGTATCTGGGTTACCATTCCCATCGTTGTGTTTGAATGCCAGACGTCTGGCAGAGAGGTAAAGATCGCGTGGAAATGGGTCAGGCGGTATACGCGGGAGCTATACAACGACTACTTGTCGACCAAAATCCCCGAATCGATCTCTAGCCACTGGCCGTTCTGAGACCCTTCCACAAACCCCCAAATCCCCCAAATCCCCAAATCCTTGAAACGGGTACTTGGGTAGGGCCAAGTTTCCTCAATGTTGTAACAAAATTTCATGCGATGGGCAAAAATGTACAGTAAAAATTTTCGCACAGCAAAAGGCGAAAAGGGCAAAAGTGAACAGTAGAAAAATTTTTTTTTCCTAGAGACCCCCGGGGAGAAAAATTGTTACGGATTTTTCGAAATTGGGGCCTACCTTGGAAGTGGTTTTGAGCCAATCATCGTTCAGGAAAATGACCAAATGATGATGAAAAATGACCAAATGCAACGTATATTCAGTGAAAAACAGTTTGTTATTAACCCAGTGATTAGCTATTTTTTGCGTTTCGGTGGCGTTTCCATGGGCGGGTTGCTGCTGTATGTTCCATCCAGTATCCACGGCAGGTCTTTGTCCAAAAAGGAAGCAGGATATAAGCCATATTTCCAGAAGGACTTGAGTAATCCCAGCGGGTGTTCGTGGTGAAGCCCAGCCTTCCTCGCCTTGTCGATCTCGTCGCGGAACGCCAGACCTCCTCGCTTTAGGAAAGGGTGTCCCCATAAACTGTGCACACCTCCAAACACACCAAGGTAGGCAAGCGTATAGGTGGTAGAGAGCAGAAGCTGCCCAATGGTGTAAAAGAGGTAGAACCCAAAGCCTTCCCATGATTCCAGGACACCGTACAGGGTGACCACCGCAGTGGAAAGCGTAGTGGCCATCCAAAGAATCGCGATGCTCCATCCCGGCAAGTCCCAATAAAATCCTGGAACGGTCCAAAGGCCAAACACAAACGCCTGTGTCGTCGTCAGAACCAGTGCCGCCGTACGCAGATCAGAAACGGGTTCGTTGATGAATACATAGTACGCTCCATACGCGGCCGACAGGTAGAAAAACATCCATAGGATCCCATTGTAAAAATACTCGGGGTTCATCAGCACCCACCGGGACCAATGGCCAGCTCTCCATTCGTTGCGCTTCCTCGCCTGCCACCCGTATCGCGTGACGTTCAGTTTGATATTTTTGAGTTTTCGTCCATCGTCTTCTGTATCTATCGTCAGAGAAGTAATGTCGTTTTGTGCCCAGATAGGGCAGTAGGTGCCGTAAAACACGAAAAAGAACGCCGTTTGATAGGCGAAAAAGGCAAGAATTTCCTCATTGGTGGACGCAAAGAAATCCTCTATGACACCCATTTTGTGGCACCACAAGAGTGTATAACATCAAACGGAAAGCAGACGTATGCAACAGAGTATGCAAGAAGGTTTTTTTTATTTCCTATAAAGTTTACAGTGTTTACAGTGTTTACAGTGTTTACAGTGTTTACAGTGTTTACAGTGTTGGGGGAATGATAAAAAGTAAGTTGTCTACAAAAACGCTCCCCGTCGCTGGGTTGCGAAACTGGAACCCGTCGACCTCTTTCACCGTACACCGTACCAGAGACCCGGTGGGTTCGTGAATCATCTCGAGGACATCACCCACGTCTGGGAGTGTCAATTCTGGAGTCATTTTTCGCACAGAAATGGGAATGCGCACATAGAGAAGCTGAGAACCACGCGCGACGGTTGAGAAATCGCTGCGTGTGGAGGCATCCTGTCTGCGAGGAGACCGTCCTTCTTGGTTCAACAGAGCCGGGAACATGTCGGTAAACGTAACGACATTTTCGCCCAACCGTTCGTCATAATACAGCACGGGCTCGATGGCGTAGGGATTCCCCGCAGCTACGAGTCCTCGTCTAACGTATTCTTCTCGGTCCACACCATCGGCAATACGGTATTCGCGGGCTTTTGTGTCGCTGAAATTGATGCCTTTTCCATAAGAGGCAAACTGACTGTAGTTGGGAAAAATCTTCATGGCGTGGTACCGGTTGGCGCGTTCCCCTCGCTTGGGATCCCGGTCGCCATACGCAATGGGGTCCCATCCCAGAGAATCCGACATCGCGGGGATACTTGCACAAGGAAGTGGTAAGATAGGAGGGCAAATGCAATGGGGAAAAGGTAATTTTTTTTACGGAACGGAAACACACGGCTGGACGGAAGGCCAAAAGTGATCGGGCAAAAAAAGTAAATGGAAAAATAATTATTTACGTTTGACAAAACGACCCATTGTATGCGAGAGGGGTCATTTCCGAGCGGGGCCTCCGTCGCACACAAGGATGGAAGTAGAAGACGAAGTCACCGTCGCGTACAACCACATCGTATTCCGAGGCAAGACGATTGCCGACTTGGTCTCGGAAATGTACGAAGAAGGCGAGGAGGACGGTGACGGGGAAACGCCCTCTCACTTCTACTATCGGGACGTGGTAGACGTGGCTATACAAACACACGATGCCTTGCGCAGACATTCCCAGTGCCCATGTAAAGGACAGGTTGAGGGGAAACGGTCGAAAAACGCCGTCTTTGTGATCACTCCTCGCCTGCTCCAAGGCCGTAAGCGAGGGAACCATGTGGTGGTACCCGCAACGGGGCTATTTGACTCGGACGAAGCTGGCCCCATCTTTTCGGCTATTCGGGGCAAACTGAACAAACTGAACAAACTGAACATGGACAAACACAGCCACAAGAGAAAGCGGGCGAAAACGTTGGACGTGGACGAGAGAAACATCTGCCTGGTATCGCTGTACCAGGATGGACAAGGCAACGTTGTTTTCCGACACCACTCGGATGTGTTCAATGTCGCGTCCATGACAGAGACTCGTCTCATCGTGTATCCTTATACGCAATCGGTCGCCCGAGAAGTATGGAGTGATGCGAAAGGACGATACCGAGACGAGGAGCACGGCGCCGAGGAAGATCGAGTGTATTGGTCCGAAGAGGACAAGTACGCCAACAACAAAGTGGACGAAGCCATGTGGATCGGTGTCAATGTGTACGAACTATGGCCCCAACTCCACCAATGGATCCCGCAAGAGGATGGTTCCCGAACCAGTTATACCTCGTCCTCACTTCTCGCGCCTGCGAGAGGCGGCGCTGGGCCATTGGGAAGAGTAAAAGGAGGCGGAGGAACAAGTCGGGCGAGGAAAGACTTGTCCGATACCCACTCGGCCGCTTCCCTCTATATTCTTAGAGACACGGTCATTTTGAATGCACTTAGACTGCACGAACTTGTCAAGTCACGTGGAAAGCGTCTTCCTTCCGAAGCCGTGCAATTGCACACGAATACGGACCACAAAGAAGATACGGATTTGGAATATTCCATTGTGTTTTTCGACACGGCGGCCGAGGCTCAGCGGTATGCTCGGGCCCATGGGTTCTACATGGGCGCCCACGATATTCATTCCGAGTCGGGAGCCAAACGGTTCTTCGTGCCTACCACTTGCTTCAGCGCGTACGAGAACATTCGGCTGCGTGAATGCCAATCGCCTCCGCCGGGCATGTACGAGCGAGGACACGACAAGAAGATGCTCTTCTCGCATGAATGCATGCTTCCTGAACGACGCACCAAGCTGTACATCGATTTGGATGTATCGGTGAAGGAAGCCGCGCATTACCTTCCCTACGAAAAGGACATACACATGTCTCACTTTACCTGGGACATTGTCGACCGAATCACGCTGGCCGTCATGTGTTGGTTCGGTGATTTCTTCCATCGCGTCTTTGGCGTTCGACTGAGGGTGGAAGACTGGGCAGTCATGTGTGCGACCGACTTGTACCGCAAGATGTCTCGGCATCTGGTGCTGGCCAAACCCGAGTGTTTTTTCCGTTCCAAGCTGGACCTGATGATGTTCATGGACATGGCCCAGTACCAGTTGAGCCGAGACATGGCCACGCGAAAGAGACACTTGGATTACAAGATGTACATGGTGGACGTACAAAATCAAAAACGCATCCCCAACGCGTCTCCGCTCTCTTGGATGGCCAAAATGGTTCGGCAGATGGACGCGGTCACCAAGACCGAGATCAAGTGCGAGCGACCCATCATCGACTTTGCCGTATACGGGGAGTTCTCGTTCATGCGAGGGCTGTATTGCAGCAAGATGAGCGAACCCCATCGCATACTCAACCATGTCCGCGTCGACGGAAGCCGTCTGGCGGACCCCGACCACCCGATGCGTAGTATCGGGGAGACCGGGGTGTTTTTCGATGTAAAGAACGCCTCGCATACGATGCCTCGGTCCGACGCACAGATCGAAGCGGACTTTGCCTTGTGGAAACGCGCAAGCATCCAGTGCGTCGAACCCGAGGCAGGCGAGGGTCCCTGCGGGGAGCATCGACCATCAGGCGAAGGACTGACGCTTCCCCTGGGCACGATGTTTCCTCGCGTGACCAATGTTAAGATCAAACGAGAAACCATTGACCAATACCAAGATGCGATGACAAGCGCGGGTGAGGATTCCAGCGACGGGTTCCGCGTCAAGAACGCTTTATTATCATTTACCAATCGTTGTTGGTGGAAAACTTCGACGGTTCCCGATGGAGCTCCGCGTCAATGCGTAGAAACGCTGCTGGCCTCGATGCTTCGCCCAACCACCATGGTATCGGGTGTTTCAGGAGGCTTTGGGGGCGGGTTCCGAGGATCGCTGACCTCCCTCGCCTACTCCAACGAGAGTATACGCGTGGGAGAATCCGATGGGGAATGTCCCTATCGCATGTTGCGTGGGTATTTTGGCCAGATTAATCCGCCACAAGTCGAGCGTATCATTGATGTGAAACCGTGGGCGGAATGCGAGGATATGATTCTGACGAGGAAAATCGACATGCGTTCGGAAGAAGAACGCGAGGAGATGGCCCGCCTGAAGCGAGAAGCGTACGCAGCCACCTTGCCCGAGAACAAGCGAAGGCGGTACACTTCGAAGTACAAATCCAGCAGATTTTACAGTCGGTCTCTGGGGTCTAAGGGGGCTTTGGGGACCAAGAAGAAGGCGAAAAGCCGGGAGGATCATGTGCAAGTCAACTTTAAGGGAACCAAGTGGTGTCCCATTGCGATGAAAGACCATCGATCGGCAGGCAAAGTGTACTTGAAGATTTACAGGAACGGGGACGTGGTGTGTCGATGTTTTTCCGATAACTGCAAGGACATTGCCAGCAACCACAATACCACCAGCACGTACCGCAAGCTTTACCCGTTGAGCGAAGCACAACGTCTTATTCTTTGGCCCGACGAAAGGGAAATATAGGTGGGAAACGACGACATTTTAGACCTCGAATTGAGTTTGATGTCCGACGAATCTTTGCGTACATCTTGTATCGTCAGTACAGAATGATTTTGTTACTTGGGCAAAATTTGGCGCTATGGGAATCTTTGGAAAGGACGTTCAAGAATGCCAACAGAAGATGGGCGACCATGATGCCGAGGCCAGGGACGATGAGAATGGGGGAGAAAGCTTCATGGGCTGTGTATTAGTAAATGGTTACACTCACCCGACGAGTGTGTGTATGTATGTGTGTTTCGCTTTTACTCTCCGTAAAAATCAATCTTCCAATGGTACACCGTAATGTCTCCCACGTGGTTCACGCCTTGATTGCGGTCGCTGTAGTGGTTGTTGATACATGCGTTTCGCACCCGCAGTCTCCACTCTCCGCTCTCGAGGTACCCGTCACGATCGTCTCTTACGTCCTCGCTTGGATCGTGGTAAATGCGCTCTCCCCAATGACGAACGGTCGAAAAGGTCCATTGGACATCCTTGTCCTTGGCACTTAGAGACTCGCTTGAGTGAAGAATAGATTCAACACCCGAAGGACCAATCAGGCGAAGGTCTAAACATCGGCGTTTCCGAGGAGTGTCGATATCTACATAAACCATCACGTACTCCAGCCCTCGTATGCTGGTTGCGTCGGCAGATCCTTTGATGACAGCCCACCGGAAATCTTTTGTATCCCCAGAAACGCTTTGTGTGTTGGTTGACGTGGGGACCAACGTTCCCGTGGAAACGGTGTTGGCCTCGTTGGTTTGCAGCAAAGACCAATTTTGCGAAAGACGGACCGCGGCTTCCGCATCCACAAGACCAAACCCATAATCGTGGGAGTGTCGCATACCCGCGGCGTTGGTGGTCCAAATGGTGTTTCGCTCATCGGTACTACGACTGGAGCGTGCCAACACATGCTGGACGTCTCTCCACCCCAACTGAGGGCGGGCTTCCAGCATCAAGGCGACCACACCTGCGATTTGAGGCGCGGCCGCACTGGTTCCTCCAAACGAATCGGTACACCCGTCACGCGAGTAGCCCCATTGGGCCAGCAAATCGGTTGTACTGATGGAGTCACTTTGGTATCCCGAAGAGGGAGCCGCGCACAGAACGTTGGCCCCGGCTTCCGAGTACCATGTATAGATTCCATTGACGTCCACCGCAGCAACGGCAATGGTGTAGCGCGAGTTGGCGTACGCGTCGTAATTGGAGTTGTCTCCGTTGTACCTCCCGTTTCCACCAGCCCAAACATAGACGGACCCCTTTCCCTGCCTCCCATTCGAGGTACAATAGGCAAACGCTTCCTTGGTCATGTGGCCAGGACCAGCCAGCCTTTCGCCTGAATCCGAGGGACCCCAAGAGTTGCTGTACACTTGGATGGTGCCATCTTTGGTGTCCTCGTCGCATTTGTGGCACAGCGCTTGCGCTTCGTCTGCATCGGTCGTCCAGGCTCCCAACAAACGAAGACCGGCCAGGTTGACCTGCGGAGCGACACCCACGCCACAATGGGTCTCCTCGCTTGCTCCAGCCACACCAGCAGCCGAGGTGCCGTGTCCATCGGACCGTAAGGGTTCGGGGTCGCTGTCGTCGTCGTTAAAGTCCCACGACAAGTCTCGGCGGTAGTTGGGTGTCAGATCGGGGTGTTCGTGTTGAAGCCCGTCGTCTACGATGGCCAAATTGACACCAAACCCGCTGACATCGTACTTTCGCCATGCGTCCACCACATCCAGGTGAGAACCCCTCAGGTGCCATTGCTTGCTGAACAGCGGGTCGACGGGACTGGTCCATTGATTATCTTTGGTCCGTGGGTTTTGGAACGTTCGTTTGATGCGTTCTCTGGGCTTCATGTAATCCCACCACTCAACATGCGGACTGGAGTCCAAGCGATCAAACAGCTTATACACCGAATCTCCTCCTCCTCCCCGAACATCTCGACGCGTGTTTTCCTCGCTTTCACCACCCTGAGTGGCCCAAGGTTTGGTGCGCGACCACATGTAATAATGCGGAATCTTGCCCACCGGACCATCGTTCACAAACCCATGGTCTCGCGCCATCTGATCTACGTCTTCACGCGAGGTGTCATGCGAGGGAGGGACGCGCACGACGATCTTGTCGTTTTTCAAGTATTTCTCAGGCCATCCTTTGCTTGGGCGGTGCAAATCGCCCTCTACGCTCGATGTGTTGGTTCGCACAAGGATGGGTTCCAGCGCGTGCGAGACCGTTACAAGAACAACAAGAACTGCAAGAACCGCAAGCAAGGTGAAGACACTGCTCACTCCTCGCATGGTCCTTGTTATATAAGAAACCCATGGTTGGGGAAAAGGTGTGATGCGAGGGAAGAGTTTTTTTCTATCGATTTAAATGGTATAAAAAAATCCCACCAAATAAGCGAGCCTCTGGACTGGAAATCTCGCTAGATGTCGCCTTCTTTAAGGGTGCACAACAACGTAGAAAAATACAAAAGTTGGGATTTTATGTAGCGATGGCCACAATAGCCACTACAATGAGAAAAACCATACTCCCAAACCAAGCATTATAACCCATTGAGTCATAGTTGGTGGCGGCAAACAACCACCACGCCGAGTGGTCAGAGAACCTTGCAGAGACGTCCTCGAGTACCTGGTGCGGTGGGGCAACCACGTTGGCCTTCCCATCACCATTGGTATCGATCAGCGTGGGCACATCGGGTTGCTCTGTGTAGGAAATAGATACTGCCTTGTCCCCACCCTCTCCGGACGCATCGCGTGCTAGTACTTCTACGCCCTTGGTGCTCGCTACACTGACTCCCTCGCCTACTCGGTTCTCTGCGCCCATATCGCTTTGAGCATAACGAAGGAAATACAGCCACCGGAACGGGTTTCGGAAAAAGACGATCCAAAAGTACAGCGTAGACCCGAAAAACACCAAGTAGGGTGTCCAACTAAACACGTCCTCGCGCATGTTGGCCGCTCCCAAAATGAAAATGTACCCGAAAGCCACGATGGTAAACAACCATCCCCAGTACGAGATCAAGTGGGCCACCAAGAAAAACAGACCCAGGTATTCCAACACCAGAATCCCGTCGGCGCTTCCCCGGAATGCCTGCAAGTCGAACGAACGGTGCAGGTAGTAGGCAAGCAAGGCTCCTCCGACACCCACCAGCACGTCGACAAAGATAGAGTAAAGTATGTACGAAGAGATATCCTTCTTTTTGTAGACGAACCCATGGACCTCTTTGTATGGAGAATCGGGGTTTCTCTCCTTGCTTCCTCTGTACAGCCTGGGGTTTTGGAAGGTGGCTCGTAGGTAGTTTCTCCTGAGGCCGCATACGGCGTAAAAAATCCCACCAGCGGGATTCTCGTATTTAAGTCCTTCGTTTTTTGCTTCCTGTATGTCCGCGGGCGTCGGGTTCTCGCGGTAAAACACGGGGATGGTATCCCACAGCGACCGGTCCGAAGGAAGCAGTGAGGTGTACTGGAGCACCAGAAACACCGGAAGTTCCACCACAATGGTCCATGCAAAAATGCCCAGTATGACAATCAACCAAGAACGGAAAAAATACTCGGCGGCAAAGGCGAGGAACAGGTGTGGGTAGTAAGACCCCATACCCGGGATGGGCAGGAACCCTAGAGCCTTTCTCAGCGGGTTACGCAACCAAAACACATGCTCGAATCGACCCTCCTTATCGTGATTCCAGGGATCGTCGTGTGCGGTGGGGTGGGGTTTGTTCAACCGCTCGTATTCCCCATCCGCAAAGAAATTCCTCCGTCTCATTGCTTTGGGGCACCCTGATTGATGCATGCGAGGGAGAATTGTTTGACTGTGTTATGGGCTGTTTATTTTAATTTTACTGTGGGTAAAAGGAGCATCTTTTTCCCCCGCGCCCAGAACCCGATCAACTCTTTGTTCAACAAAAGAGGATGGGTAGGCGACGAACGGGACTGTATGTGGCTCAAGTTTTTTGGAAAAATACCAAGAATAAAGTAAAAATGTGAGGAGACACAGTTTGTGTCCCATGCTCATACTCAATTCTCCGCGGTCCATGAAGCGAAAGAACATGGATGAATGGACAGCAGCATCTCTTGAACTACTGGCGCAGCAACAGGTGGAGATGGAGGTACCCGAGCTTTCGGAACAAGCAGCAGCCCTCGAACGGCTGGCTCAACAACAGTTAGCCTCGAAATCAATGATGTCGGCACCAGCGGCATCCACACCGGAGACGCCTCTTGTGATTCAAACGTTGACGATTACACCAGTCCTAGATGAACCCGAGCCCGAACCAGAGCCCGAACCCGCGGAGGAGGGGAAAAGGGAAGAAGAACTTGTATTGAAAGTCAAACGAATGCATGAAGACGCCGTGGTGCCCACACGAGGGTCGGTGGGGTCTGTCGGGTACGATTTGTACGCACTGGATGACTATTCAATTAACCCCGGAGGAAAGAACCAAATCCGGACGGGGATCAGCGTACAGATCCCTTCGGGATGCTATGGACGCATTGCACCCCGTTCTTCCCTCGCATGGATCAATTTCATCGACGTAGGCGCTGGTGTCATTGACCCAGACTACCGAGGCGAGGTGAAGGTAATCCTGTACAACTTCTCCAAAGTCACGTTCAAGGTAGACA
>Ga0209986_10002085_pt1 | contig 18600 bp, 23 predicted proteins | sample BlataG_FD_183168 | JGI IMG/M metagenome (GOLD analysis project Ga0209986, IMG submission 183168) | Deep subsurface microbial communities from Black Sea to uncover new lineages of life (NeLLi) - Black_00105 metaG (SPAdes) (version 2) | ecosystem: Environmental > Aquatic > Marine > Oceanic >... | reverse complement strand
CTATTCCTTTCATGTAGGGCTCTTGACTTCGGCTGAGCTCCCTTCGGTCTGAGCTCAGGGTCGAAGACAATCGAAGCCTCATCCCCTACTCTATGCCGGTTTATCCCGGCGCTTTCCGGACGTCCCCTATTACCCCCCCGGAAAGCAACCGGTAAAAGTCAAAGCAAGAAGCCTTTTCTGTTACTGGGCGGTTAGGGAGTTGGGGTTTACAATGGCGGATTTGGCTCCAAAGCTCAATATCTCGCAGCCGGCGGTCAGTATGAGTGCACGACGCGGAGAGCGGATAGCATCAGAAAATGGATATTCACTAATGGATGAAAAAATCTTATAATTTGAGCGGCCCGGTAGTCTCGAGACTTTCTAAAGAGGATTGAAGGGTTTTTGTAATCGGCTACAATATCGATTTGATGCCGGGAAGTGATCTTATTAACCGCCTACATAGGTGATCAGATAAGACGTACCTAATTACCCCGCGATAATGCTTAAGCCGTTGAATAATAAGACGAAAAGAACAGCCAGATATTTTGTTAAATGTATGTAGAAAGTGCTTGACGTACTGGGATCGTTTAATATATACTCCTTTCAAATTCTAGCAATGAAAGGAGGATAAAATGACTGACCTAGACAACTACCTAGAACTTCAGCGGGAACTGTTGCAGGCTCAACTTAGAGTTGTTTATCGCCATCAACGAAAAACAGTGCCTCATGGGCAAAAAAGAAACCGTACGTCTAATCTAACTATCGTTGAAGACATACTTCAAAACTCCGGCCAGCCCCTACACATTTCAAAAATTATGGAGATCGCTCAAAAAGCCTATAACGTCCGTTTGGAAAGAGACTCAATCGTCTCTGCCTTAATAAAAAAAATTAATGCCGGAAGGACGTTCATCCGCATTGCGCCTAATACGTTTGCGCTCAAGAACAGTCCGGAAATAGTTGATGAAGGAGGTGCACTATGAGTTTTATTCATAAGTTGAATACGTTGCGTAAGGTTCTAGGCATCAATGACCACTTTCAGCGGGAAAAAAAATCAGTCTTTTCGAAATAGTGGTATCCTTAATAACGGCCTTCTCCGTTTGTGGAAAGAAGAAGAGTATTGCTGATGCCCATAGAAATTTTGTAAAACACACCGGAAAGAATGTTTCCAGAAGCAGCTTCTGGGAACGAATCGCAAATAAAACACTCTTGGATTTCATTGAAAAAGCTGTCCTTAAATTCTCCTTTCATATCCAGGAAAAGGCCTTTTCAAAACTTTCATGGCTTTCTGTATTTGAGGATGTATTTATTTTCGATGCATCTCCTATACGACTGCCGGCCGGGTTATCAAATATATTTCCCGGCAATCGAAAAAATCACAGCCCTGCCTGCTTAAAATTAAGCGCCCTATACAGACTGAGTGTAAGAAGCACAGAAATTAGCGCCCAAAAGCCACACGATAGCAAATTCCTTCCAGATTTGAATCAATTAAAGGGGTCTTTGTTTCTATTTGATCTCGGCTACTTCAGTCATACTTTTCTGCATCAACTGTGCGAAATCGGAGTCTGGTTTGTATGCCGTCTAAAAGCAAACTCCGTCCCAATAATAACAAAAGTCGTCAAGGGTGTGGCGAAGCGACACATTGGGCGACCGTTGGACAAAAATGTCAACCTGAGAGGCATGATTGTCGAGGTCTGGGGAAAGTTGAATTTCCCTGGAACAAAATCCCTTGAGGTTCGTCTTATTGGTTTTCGATTTCCTCTCACAAAGGAATACCGATGGTACGTTACAAATATACCAAGTTCAATGGTATTAGCAGAATGGATATACCCTATTTATCGACTAAGATGGCAAATTGAGCTGTTTTTCAAATCCATCAAGTCAATGCTGCATGCCGATCAAATAACATCTGAAAATGAAAATATAGTTCTGGTCACTGCTTATAGTTCAATACTTGCTTCTCTTATTGCAAATTCAATAATAATTGAATATGCTCTTTTCTCTGCCAAGATAGAATTGAAATCTGTTACAGCGCAACGAATAACATTCGTCTTTTCTCTAATAGCTAATGACTTGGCAAATTGCATTTTAAAGAAAGATTTTACTCCAAAAACCTTCATTGAGAATCTGACACGTTTGCTTCCATTACTAATTTGTCCTAATCGAAAACATAGGCCCACGTCATTAGAAATAGTAGCAATGTTTGACTCAATATAGAAAGAGAGTAGTCTTATCCGATCACTTATGTAACCGCCTATTAATAAAAGACAAACTGTGCTAAATGTGGGGTTTGTTGGTTAGGCTAACGAAGCAGTGATCATGCCTGAGCGATTCGTCAGTGAAGTCATCAGACCTGTGGTTGCCACATGTGACACATCGCGCATGGCAGTCGGGGAACCTGGACTCCCGCGTGAGTTCGTGTGGCGAGGTCGAACTATTAAGATTGCGGCCGTACTGCGCACCTGGCGTGAAACCGGGAAATGTCGCCAGGGCAGTCCCGAGTTATATGTTCGCAAGCACTGGTTCGAGGTCGCCACGACCTCCAACAGCACGATGAAAATCTATTTCGATAGGCAGCCTCGCGGTGGACGCAAGAGCGATAGATGGTGGCTTTTTTCCATTTGTGAGTCAGAGGAATAAATCCCCAAAATTTAGACAAATTATGGTCGAGTGGTCGTCGTTGCCGAGAATTTGAACACTGGCGCGAAAAAACGCGTCAGAAATTATCTTCAAAAAGAGAAGGAAGGAGAATTCATGGGAAAGAAATACACTCTGGAAGACGGCATGGAGTTGTTAAAAGAGCAACTACCCGCCGTGGCGAACTCCTTCGGAGTCCTTCGTGACGAAGCGACCAAAGACGGCGTATTGAGTGCCAGAACGAAGAGACTGATGATGGTAGCGGTTTCAGTGGCGCAGCGCTGCGAACCTTGCATCCGAACACATGTAACGGAATAACCCAGACTGATCTCTCGATTTGGCTGCTGAATGGAACATCGTTATGCAACAGACCCAAATTACCGCTTACTTGGCTCCAAAGGGTTTTGTCAATCAGGCTGCAGCGGAACTGAAGGGGGAGCAAGCCGTTCACGGCAGACTGGTCATTGCCAGCGGGCCGCCGCAAACTTCCTACTGGGCCCAGAACACCTGGCTGGAGCCTCGCACACTCCGGATACGGTCCATTACGGACGGCGCCAAAGCCCTGCGTGCCATCCAGCGCAACTGGATCATGTATTCGTTTCGCTGGCATCGTCGCTCCACGTTAATCCAGGAGAAACTTCCGTACGTTTCGGCACGGCCATTGCGATTCCCGGAACCTGTCCCTCAAAGCCCGCTGGGATCCTGGACCTTGTTGGCGCCCGACCTCGTTCTGGCGTCAGCACGATGTTCAAGCGCCTTTCCTCACGGAGAGGTGCGGTTTGTAGAAAGCAAACAGGGGCCGCCGTGCCGGGCCTACCTGAAACTCTGGGAAGTGTTTTCCCGCATGCAAAAGATGCCGGCACAGGGGGATGTGTGTCTGGATGCAGGGGCAAGCCCGGGAGGATGGACATGGGTATTGTATCAGCTCGGGGCCAGTGTGCTGGCCGTTGATCGCGCTGATCCGGCCCCTGAAATTATGCGGTTGCCGGGCGTAACATTTCGAAAGGGAAACGCGTTTTCAATTCTCCCGGACCAGGATAGCCGCTTCGACTGGATATTTTGCGATGTGGCCTGTTATCCGGAAAAACTCCTGGAGTGGGTCTCTATTTGGCTGAATTCGGGAAAATGTCGCAATTTCGTATGCACGGTAAAGTTCCAGGGAAATTCCCATTATGGCGTTATCAAGAAATTTGCCGCTCTTCCGCATACTGCATTTCTCCATCTATCACACAACAAACACGAATTGACCTGGATTTCTCTTAATGTTTCTTCCCACAACTAAAAATGAGCTGAATGCTCTTGGCTGGAAGTCTCCGGACGTCATACTGGTAACAGGAGACACCTATGTGGATTCGCCGTTTATCGGCGTCGCGGTCATTGGAAAGGTACTGATAGATGCCGGTTACACGGTAGGCATAATAGCGCAGCCCGATATCTTCAGTGGAAAAGATATCGGCAGGCTGGGGGAGCCGAATCTTTTCTGGGGAATTACTTCGGGATGCATGGACTCCATGATATCCAATTATACTCCGACGAATAAACGGCGAAAGCGAGATGATCTGACCGGCGGCGGTCTAAATATCAGACGTCCGGACTTGGCGGTTATCGCATATACCAATCTTGTTCGCCGATATTTCAAAAAGACAAAACCGATTGTTATCGGCGGGATTGAAGCGAGCCTGAGACGCATCTCCCATTATCATTACGCTTCCGACAGTATACGGCGGTCCATTCTTTTTGACGCCAAGGCCGATATTCTGGTCTATGGAATGGGGGAAAAAACGACTCTCGAACTGGCAGAAAACATCCGGCACCGCCGACCGGTTACGGATGTCCGCGGAATCTGCTATATTGCCCCAGAAAAAAAAGAAGGTTACATAGAACTCCCATCCCATGCGGAAGTTGCGGTGGACAGCGCCAAGTTCACTGAAATGTTTAAGATTTTTTATAAAAACAATGACCCAATAACCGGAAAAGGTCTTTGCCAGAAACAGGACAGCCGGTATCTGATCCAGAATCCTCCTCAGTTTCCGCTCACGAGCGAGCAACTGGACCATATTCATGATCTGGACTATGAACGGGACGTCCACCCGTATTATGCAGTATGGGGGCCGGTGCGGGCACTTGAAACCATCCGTTTTGCAATCACTACTCACAGAGGATGTTATGGCGACTGTAACTTCTGCGCCATATCCGTACATCAGGGGCGAAGGGTTATGGACCGGAGCGAAGCGTCCATTCTGAAGGAAGCCTCGGTTTTGACCAAACATCCTGAATTTAAAGGATACATTCACGATGTCGGAGGCCCCACCGCCAATATGTACGGCATCGAATGCGACCGAAAGAAAACCAAAGGCACATGCCGCAACAAGCGCTGCCTGACTCCGGTCGTCTGCAATAAGCTGCAAATCAGCCATCTTCCCCAGATTGCCCTGCTGAAGAAACTCAGGCAGATGCCGAAGGTTAAAAAGGTTTTCATCGGTTCCGGAATACGCCATGATCTGGTGCTAAAAGATCAAACATACGGCCTTCAATATCTTGAAGAGATTATCCGGCATCATATTTCCGGACAACTGAAGGTCGCACCCGAGCATTCCGAAGATCATATCCTTGCGCTCATGGGAAAACCCTCCATTGAGAGCTTTATGGAATTCTTCCGCTGTTTTGAAAAGATCAACCGCAGGATGGGGAAAAAACAGTTCTTAACCTGTTATTTTATCGCTGCTTATCCGGGATGTACACTCCAAGACATGGAGCGTTTAAACCGTTTCAGCCGCAGGGTCCTCAAGTTCAAACCCCGGCAGATTCAGATTTTTACACCCTCTCCGTCGACGCCGGCAACCCTGATGTATTATACGGGAAAAGCCTATGACAGCGGGAAGCCGATTTATGTTGAGAAGGACAAACGGAACAAAGAAAAACAAAAAAACCTGATCCTCAAAGGGATTAGAGGGACATCCTATAATGCCCCTGTCAAGAAAAAAGTAGATAGCGATAAATTGTAATAAATTCAAAGGGATAAAAATCAGTGATTTTTTTGATATAGCTCCCCCTTAAGCCCTTAGCATACTTTTGTTATTTATTCGGCGAGTCTCTCACTACAAATGAACCCTGCACCTAATCGTTACAGCTATCCGGCATACCACACTAAGGCAGTCGCCAATCATCCCTTATCCAGGTTGCAAAGTTCAGCGAGAGGCCCTGTATTGTCCCTCCCGAGGTCTTATAGCCCCTACGCTGTTGATCGGGCTCTCTCGCCGAAATTGACATTTCTGTTTTAATCTATCTTGAGATATCCTGGATCAAAGGGTTCCTTCTTTTTCATTAGGGTCCAAGCAATAACCAACATTTTAGCAGCAAGCTTCACCCTCATCTTGGTCTTTATCCCCTTTCCCGGCCTCTAAGTGTATTGGTGTAATACCTTATGAAGTACTTATTTTTGCATGAGGCAATAAATGCCGCTTGATAAAGGGCATACCGCAGATGCGGGCTACCTTGTTTTGAGATGACTGGAACAGCCGTATCAGAGCTCTTCCCGCTACGGTTCGCATTAAGATCCATGCCGGCCATTTTCAAGACCTGGCTCAGTGAATTAAAACGAAATGGATTCCCAATCGCAGCAAGGACCTTTGAAGAAACATCGGGACCAAAACCTGGGATGGTTAGAAGGTAGTCATATTCAGGAAACCTTACACAGACATCTTTGATCTTGGCATCCGTTTCCTTGATGACCTCTCTGATATGGCGTAACTCCTCCACCATCACCTTGGCCTCAAATTCCGCTGCCTCACCTGCATCACAGCCTATCGAATCAACTGCCTTCTTCCAGATCCATTCTAATCGGCCCTGTTGACGGATATTTTTGCTGCCCGGGGAAACAAGACTGACAAATTGATCGTATTCAAGGCCTGCAATCACCGATGGATCTAAACACCACCTCACAACTGACAATATTTCAGGTTCCCATTTGCTGTAGTATTTATCTAACTCCGGAAAGTACTGGGCCAACAGACTGTTTCGGATGCGAATCCTAAGGCCATGCTCTTGCTTTTTCAACCGCCTTTTAAGGGATAGCAGGCCCCTCAGGTCTTTCAATAGCAGGGGCGCATATTCATAATACAAACACTTCCCCTGGGATATCAGATCCGCAACATTCGCTGAGTCTTTTGTATCATTCTTGTCCCAACGACCATCCAACAATTCCCGGTTCCTTTTGACCGAAACACCGGAAACAAAAACGACCATATGACCACACTTGATCAAGAAGTCTCCTAACGGCTTATGATAGTTGGCAGTGGGTTCCAGTCCTAATACCAGCTCGTCAAGGCTGTGTTTCACCTTCATCTCTTTTACACGGGCAAGAAGTTTCTCAAAGCCTTCAATGTCGTTTTTAAAAATCAGTCGCTTCAATAACGTCTTCCCGTTCGCTGTCCCAAAGAATGCCTTATGGTCATCCTTTGCAACGTCAATACCCACAATCAGGTGCCTATCCGATCCGCGAATCTCTTTCCTCAATTGCCTAAACTCTTTAACATTGGTACAATCCTTGACTGTCATGTAAAACCTCCTTCCTTAAGTTGAAGTTGTTTGGGAAAATTGACTTTCATCTTAACAGGAGGTTTCTTTTTATGGTATGATTTGAGTCAATGTCTTTTTTTTTATTTCCTGTACCCTCAGGGGTGTAACCCTTCGGTGTTTTAATATATAACGCTGGTGAAAAGTTGACAAATGGATCGGGGAATGTTAGCCTGCCCCCATGCCTCGAAAAGCCAGAGTAGATGCGCCCGGAGCATTGCACCACATCATTATCCGGGGCTTTGAGCGCAAGCCCATATTTAAAGACAAAATCGACTATGGGAATTTTATTGACCGGTTGAGCAAGATTCTTGTAGAAACTGGCACTGCCTGTTTTGCATGGGCGTTGATAAATAACACGCCCATTTTCTTTTTAGAACTGGCATGGTTCCGATTTCCACTGTCATGCGAAGACTACTCACAGGTTATGCTCAACAGTTCAATCGTCGCCACCAGCACCATGGACATCTGTTCCAAAACAGGCACCCCAGTTAAATAAGTGGCTGCAATAAGATTTTCTCAAATTACTCTCAATGCATCCATGGTCTGTCAATATCAAACACAAAGGCATTTAACGGGGCAGGCAAATCTATTGTTTGTGAAGAAGATCGTTATTTGCTGGAGTTGGTTCGCTATATCCACCTCAATCCGATACGGTCCGGTATCATTAAAGATCTGGGCGGGATATTTTAATCTGGATTCCAACATATTGACCTTGCCGGGTAGGCGGAGAAAAGTTTCGCGAGCCAGGTCGATTTTCTGCGTTCTGACAATTGACCTGTTTGGATATTCAGGTGCTGAAGTTGCCCGGGTGTTGAACCTGACCCCTTCCGCCGTAAGCAAGTCGGTAGTCACAGGTCGAAAAGACGAAATTGCCAGGGTAATTGAAAATGATCTGATGACGCTGCTTGAGAGACAGAAATAGACTCTGTAGCCCCAGAAAAAATGCTTTATTCATCTTTTCACGAGCGTCCCTAACTTCCCACACCGGTCTGGATACTACCGCGGATATCATCAAAGAAGGGCGTCCGGCCCTGCTCAACGCAGGTCGCCGCATAAAGGTACATTGCTGCCGACCAGGTCTGCCAGTCCTGCCCCTGCGGCGTGCCGTCCTGGGCGCGGAACCACTCATTAAAACCAAAGGCCACCGGCTTTTCCCTGGCGGGACTCACCAGTTTGGTCAGGGCCTGTAGTCTCTTCCTGGCTAGCCTGTGCCCGCCCGCCGCGACCAGGGCCGCCACATAGAAGCCGCAGACAAAGGGCCAGACACCGCCGTTGTGATATTCGCCGGGCCGGTTGTACCTGGCGTACATGGGCTGCCAGTCGGGATCTTCCGGGCGTATGTAGGGAAAGAAGTTCGGAGGCAGGTCCGGAGCCAGTTCGCCATGCTCCCGCAGCACCCCACACTCTCGCTCGACCCACGAGACCAGCGCCCGCGCCCTGGTAGGACCGGCGATGCCGGAGAGGATCGCCAGAGAGTTTCCCAGCAGGTCGAACCGTTCGCTCCCGTGCACCTTATAGGACCAAAGGGCATAATAGGGTTTGCGGCGAAGTTTCAGACCTTCGTGGACGTGCCGATGTTTGACTTCGGCTGTGATCGTGAATCGAGTCATTAACTGTCGAAGACGCGAGGCCTTTTCGTATTCATTAAACAACCGCAGGTAGCTGTAAACGATCGTGTTGACGTAAAGCCCGTATCCCGCGACCCACTGCTCGTCGCGCCAGTCGCTTGTGGGCAGTTGCGCCACCATCACGCGGTCTTCGGGGCTTTGATATTCCATCCATCTCATGCCCCTGTCAGCCGCTTCGGCGAGGAAGTCCGCCTCGCCGGTGGCCCTGCGAAAGCACCCAAGGGTCAGCAGGAACAGTGGCGTGGTGTCGCTGGCTCCCCGATCCTCTGGGTCGTGGACCAGGGACGGGATATGCCCCAGGTTAGACTGGTTCTTCGCCAGAACCTCCAGGACGCGACGAAGCCGTGATATAAGCCGTTCGTTGCCGGATGCGAGGATGCCGAGACCGGCGATCATGAGGTCGCGCGTGTAGGGCTCGGGATAGCCCCATCCGGCGGTTCGTGGTAGGCCATAGTATGGCCCACGGGCGTTATGGAGAAGAACCTCCAGTGCCGCGTTCTTGGCCTCGGTTGTGGGGTCGCTTCGTCGTTTCTTCATATCAGGATATCCCCAGACGGTCAGTCACTATTTGAACGAACTTCCTTGCTACAACACGGTAGTCAAAGAGCTCGACGACTCTCTTACGCGCCGCCTGGCCGAAATTCTGTCGCAGCTGGGCGTCGTCCATGAGGTCCATCATATAGTTGGCGATATCGTGAATGCTGGCGCGATAATCCGCTGTGCGAGCCTTCTTGAAGACCACGCGGTGCCCGGGCTCGTATCCTTCGTCTTGGCCAAGGGTGGTTTCCTTGAGCCGTATCTCCTGGGCGACTCCGGCCAGGAAGGCGGTCTTGCCGTGGACCAGCGTGTCCAGCATGGCCATGGCCTTGATGCCGATGACGGGTTTGCCGCACGCGCCGGCCTCTACCTGGGGCATGCCGAAGCCCTCCAGTCGCGACGGCGCCGCGTAAATGTCGCAGGCCGCCATCAGGTAGGGCATGAAGTTCCGCGAGAGCTTGCTGGCAGTGAAGACCACGTTCTTCTCGATTCCAAGGTGAGTGGCCAACTGCATGTCGTGGAGGTTCTGCTGCTCGGTCCTCGGCTGGGGCCAGACCTTGCAGACATATTTCCAGCCGGGGGCCTTGGTATCTATGATTGCCAGGGCCTGCATGACTTCTTGTGCGCCCTTTGATGCCGCATCTCCACCCACTGTCAGGATCATGATCTGGTCGTCGGCAACCCCCAGCGTTTCGCGGACGGCCAAGACTTTCGGGTCATCTCGATCCCTCGGAATGAACGCATCGGTATCACAGCCTACAGGCAAGACTTCGATCTTGCCGGCATCCAATCCGTCACGCACGTACACCTTCTTGACCCACTTGGAGGTAACGAGAATCAGCGGCAGCGCGTTAAGTACCTCCAGATAGTTCCCCAAGTACCCATCCGCGACCAACCATGGCACCGGTTGCACGCCGTAGCGTTGTGGGTGAAGCACAAGATGCGACGTGTGGCCCCAATAACCTATGCCGACGACCACGTCGGGCTCAAACCAGCGGTAGTACCATTCTTTCTCCTGCGCGGATTCTAAGTTGACCGCGCAGACATCCACGCCTATTTCTTTCAAGCCCTTGCAGAGCAGGTCGCCCTGGGTAGCCAACCCGCCCGGCGACGGGGGGTAGTCATACAACACCAGTACTTTCATCGGATATACCCCTCAACTGGGCTTTCCCATATGCGGAAAGCCTCCGGGGAAATACATGCGCAGAGTTCAAATGAGTCTTCATCGTATCCGTACACTTCCCGGACAATTCGGCGTTTCTCGGAAAGTTGCTCCTCGCTCAGATCGACGATTATATCGGCCTGGGGATCCGCGCAACATGTCTTGGTGCCTGCATCGCAATTGTAAGCGAATGTCCAAATCTCCTCGCATTGCAGGATTCCGTCATTGATCAGGTCCAGCACTTCGGCGTGTACTTCCTTGTGTCTTTGATGCCCGTATTCACCGTTGCGGCCATGTGTGATGCAAAGGCCCCAGGGTATTTGGGGTAAATATTCCCTGATTCGTCTGCCGATTTCCCTTCGGCTGTTGATTGGCTTGAGCGGGTCGCCGTCATTGAGATCGGTGATGAACCCTCTGACGCCTAGCAGAGTGCAGACAAACTTGAATTTCGGGTACCGGTCCGGATCGTCTTTGCGAGACAGGCTCAAGACGGTCCATTCCCATTCGGGATGCAGCAGAATGAGACCTCCACTCCAGATAACCTCGTCATCGGGGTGGGCTACGATAATGGCGGCATTCATGGCGTTTCGCCTTCAACATGAAAATACATTCCATCCGCAATACAAGCAGCCTACGCACATTCAGGCAAACAAAGCGTTTTCCGCCTGATTGCGTTTCACGCCGTTGCGCACGTTTGGACCTACAGGACGATTCGCGCCCATTGGTTCAGGTCACGCTGCGTGTTGCTGACCGCAGGAATATCGGTAAAGTCATTAAGTTCTTCGATGGCCAGGGGCGACGCCGAGCACGGACCTGAAATAGCATGGGGAACCAAACCGAATTTGTTCCGCAAAATATCGACGCCCGCTATGGCTCCCAGAGCATCGTGGGCTGTAAATACAAGCCGGTGGATTCGCGACTTGACCTGTTTCGTTGCGAGCAACATGGCCCTTTCCCGCTGTAGTATTCCGTCCGCAAATTCAACTACCCAGTAGTTTCCGGTGTGATAAAAAGTCCTTTTTTTGAGGCCAAACTTATAGGCGATTCGGCCTTGTGTGTCAAGCCAAAGTCAACCTCATGATGTTGTGGAGGCAACTGGCTGGCTAAAAATGAGGTCAGGGGTTGGGAAGGGCATGGATGCCAAGGCAGTGAATCGGGGGCTTGATCTTGCCGGGAGAGCGGAAAATCGAGGAAATCTGGAGCAGTTGGGGAGCAGTTGGGGGACGTCCATTGTAGGCTTTTACCGTCTAACCCTTCATTGAGTGGCTTTCCAGGGACAGGTTTCAGTGGGACGATAAGGGGGGCTAACTCTGATATTTCTTTGCAAAAGTTACGGATAAACGGGGCGATATTCTCTTTTCGCTTTCGTTTCATTTATCTTTCCCAGCGAGCGGTGAAGTCATCTGCTGGAAAAGCTATAATAAAGCCGGCAGATTGAGAGTTTTGCGCAAAAAGTGTAAATGCAAAAAATGGCCAGGCTTTTCCGGTCAGGTGAACTGATTGGTTCGCGGCGGTTGCTTATGATGTGCAGCATATAGATCTAAAAGCCTGCGGATCATTTTTTGATATTGTGTATTATGCTTTTTTGCTTCATTTTTGAAAAAATCAACACTGTCTTTGCTGAGAGTGATAGTGACTTTTACATTCTCCTCTTTAAATAGCAAATCTTCAGGAGGAGGCAGAAAATCATCAACTATACGTAATTTTCCCAATGGTTCATCAGCGTATTTAATTTTGGCTTTCATATATTTTCCTCCCTTTTCGGCAGTATCCTGCACCGATAATGCGTATAACGCTACCACGATATGTGAAACGAACTGTTATAATTCCATCTCCGACTTTACCGAAACAGTAATATCGTTTTTCCTTTTAGCTGTGATTTAAATCCTCGGCAATAATGCGGTCAGGATCGGTAGGTGTATACAACACGTTTTGCCTTTGGCAACATACTCATTTCATTGACTCGCGGTTTTATCACATGGTGCATAAAACGCTTTCAGCCGTCCGCCTGCGGGCCGAAGCCTTCGGCGGAGAGCCCGTAGCCAAAGGCTACTTCCCGGCCTTCGTAGCCGTTGCCACTTCGGGCTCTCCGCCATAGGCTTCGGCCCGCAGGCGGGCGGAGTGGGGAAATGGGGGTCGGACCATGCCAACCTGCTGACATTGCATAAGAAACAGTCAGAAATTGTGCCATATAAGGCCTTAGAATGGCATTTTTGGGGCTAAAATCACCCTGTTAAGAAAGCGGAAAAGATCCAGTTTTCTGATTGACTTTTTCTGATTGCTGGAATATAAGGAAATTATAAATACGCAAAGTAAGGATGTAAGGAAATGCTCGCGAAGCTTACCACAAAGAATCAGATCACCATTCCAAAGAATGTTATCGACCAGCTACCAGACGTGAAATATTTCGATGTGCAACTGAAGGAGGGGGCGGTGGTACTCAAACCCTTGCGCGTGTATGATACGGATTTGGCGCAAATTAGGTCCAGGGTAAAGAAGCTTGGGCTGAAACCGGATTGTGTGGCTGAAGCGATAAAGTGGGCAAGGTCAAAGTAAAGCGTGTCGTTATCGATACGAACGTGGTGATCTCTGCCTTTTTGTTCGGCGGCGGGCCTGGTGAGCTTATCGCGTTGTGGAAAAGCGGACGTATTCAACCGCTAGCGTCCAAGGAAATCGTTGACGAATACCTCCGAGTCTTGACTTATCCTAAATTTAGGCTAACCCCAGAAGAGATCAACTTTATCCTTTACCAAGAAATACTGCCCCATTTTGGGATTGTCAGGGCCAAGCCTGGCCGCGTGATCGTCGGAGATGATCCTTCGGACGACAAGTTCATACGCTGTGCCGAAGCCGGCAAGGCAAAGACAATCGTTTCGAGTGACCACCACCTACTCCGCTTGAAATCCTTTGGCGCCATAAGAATTTTGACTCCTGCCCGATTTTTGGCAGAGTTAGGAGGAAAAGGGGGACATCCGTAAATACAGCGCCGCGTGTAAAGCGGGACGCCCTTAAGAAACTAAGAAAGTGTTTGGCGTGTAAAGCGGGACGCCCTTAAGAAACTAAGAAAGTGTTTGGTGACGCCCTCTAGTCTTACTGTTTCTGAGTAATCCTTTTAGAGCCGGTTCATGATGGCAAGAAAGTCGAAGACAGAGGCACCTGTATGTGGGGACGGCATGTATAACGTCCCTCAAAATGCCCTAAAGATGGATTTTCCGAGATTCATCATAACATTCTTCCTGCCCGACAGGCTTGCTTTCAAAAAGGAGCAGGATGCCGAGTTAAATTGGGCGAAGGATGAAATCGATGATCTCAAGCGCCAAGTGAAGCAGTTGAAGACTGAAAAGGAAGAGTGGGCTTTACAGCTGCGAGAAGATACAATATAAATTTGAGTTGGGAAAAACAATGAAGGGGGACGTGTGAATGGAAGTTTATAAATTTTACGGGCAGATGTCAGAAGATGGTCGTCTCATGCTTCCTGACGACCTGAAAGGAAAGCTGGAACCAAAATCAAGAATAAGAATCATGCTCTTTTTGGAGGATGAAGAAACCCTCTGGAAAAAAGGTTCAGCATTAAAATTTTTCCAGGGCTATGCTGAGGAGGACCGGATCTATGATGACCTATAGCCTTGGGGATATTGTACTGCTCAGATTCCCTTTCACTGACCAGTCGAAGTTTTCAAAAAGACCCGCTTTAGTGCTCTATTGTGATGATGGCGATCAGGATATCGTCGTCTGCCGGGTAACGACGAGGCACCATTTTTCAAGGACTGATTTTAGGCTGACTCATTGGAAAGAGGGCGGGCTCAAAGTTCTTCTCCCAGTCTAGTTTAAGGAAAGCTGCAAAGAGTGTAGGTTAGCCAGTTAAAAAGGGTATAAACTTGCGCTTGCGAATTTCATGGCCAAATGGTAGCTCTCGCAAAGAGCGTGAAGTCGCAGACAAAAAAGGCCCGTTGCATAGAAATCAATCGGAAGATCGCCGAACCGGAAGGATTCAATATGAAAATCGGAAGGAATGCTCCCTGTCCTTGTGGGAGCGGGAAGAAGTACAAAAAATGCTGCCTTTTGAAAGCGCAGGCAGAAACGTTAACCCGATCTATTCTCCACAGGACTTCTAGTGAACTGGTTCCGAAAATGCTGAAATATGCAAAGCAAAACTATGGAGAAGAGGCTTTCGTGCAGGCATGGTCGGACTTTAGCGGAGATGAACTGGAGGCAGATTTTACGGGGAGTCCCTATACAAACATGTTTATTGCGTGGTTTCTGTTCCAATGGATACCTGATGATGAGGGCGACTTCGAGGGTGATGAGATCTATCCTTCCCCCCACACCATCGGATCCAGCTTTCTCCAGGACAACGCATCCAGGCTTGACTCCCTATCCCTGAGGTATCTGGAAGCAGCGCTTCGGGAGCCGTTAAGTTTCTGGCAGATAGAAGCTATTGAACCGGGCAGGGGGCTTTTGGCCAATGACCTCTTTCTTGGAAGAGAACGATTCATTGAAGATGTCACCGGTTCAGAACATATGCACGAATGGGATATTATTCTGGCCAGCATCATGGAGGTGGACGGGACATGTGTCTTTAACATTACACCTCCATTTTGCTTTCCCGCCCGTGCCAGGGAGCACATCCTGGATGCATTTGGTATTGATTTTGAAGGATTGAAGGAAGACGAAGCGTTGAATGAGTTGTTTCACATCGACCTCGACCTCATCTGGTTCTACCAGGACTTGGCGGACGATTTATTCTCACCCACTGTACCTGAATTGCAAACCACTGACGGGGAACAAATCGTTTTCACGAATTCCATTTACCAGTTCAACCCTTCTGATCGCTTGACTATCGTCAAGCGGCTGGCAGAAATCAAGGAATTTGAATCTGAACCGGACAGCACCAAGGATAGGACGCGTTTCGTTTGGACTGAACCGGCGGGCGATCATACTTTACTGGACAATATAACAAAAGGCAGGATCGAGGTCAGGCGAAAGTATATCGAAACCGAAAGCAACAGTGCTCAACGGGACAACTATTTGCGCGATAAACTGATGGGTGTCCTGTCTGATTTGATAACTCATAGAAAAACATCCTCCAGACCTTTCGACTCAGCAAAAGCCTCGGCTGAGAGCGGACTTGCCAGGCCGGAGGGCGCTGGTGCTCTCAATTTGGACGACTTACCACCGGAAGCTCAGTCTCAGTTAAAAGAGCACATGGAAAAGATATACATGAATTGGGCGGACACCAGGATCCCTGTCCTTGGCAATCGGACACCGAGGGAAGCAGTTGCAGATCCTGAGGACAGGAAACGGGTAATTCATCTCATAAACGATTGGGGAAACATGCAATCCAGGACCCAATCTCCGCAGTTTGTTTTTGACTTCAACAACTTAAGAAAAGCGCTGGGGCTGCCACTGGAATAGGCGTGATGTGATTTCCGGTATCCTGCAATTATGAAGATTTAACGATTGGGGACGCCCTTTAGTTTTACAGTTTCTAACTAATCCTTTTTGAGCCGGTTCAGACGGCGAGTTGGGGACATCCTTAACCCTACAACGACGTTTACCACTCCGTCATTCCGGCGAAAGCCCTTCGGCCTTGAGCTCAGGGCCGAAAGGCCGGAATCCAGTCAGAACGATCTGGAATATGGCTATTTTAGTTCATGGTCATAGCTCGACTTCTGGATGCCGGATCAAGTCCGGCATGACAGAATCCAGAATTTGGTGTCAACGGTAAGTGTCGTTGTAGGGTTAAATAGTACTGACATTAGAGAAACGGGGACGGATCGTGGGACAAGGCAAAAGTATGTTCCCTTTTCGGTTCCGGCCTGTCCGGGTTAGGAAGGTCTGGAAATGAAAAAGAAATCAGATCCGCTGGTTTCAGAAATAGAACGCGCATTAGATCTTGGCCAATTCATATCATATAACCAGTCATGGGATTTTGTTCGCAAGTTGGAAAATACAAAAGACAGACTTGATGCTTTGGTGAAGAATCGAGAGGCTGAGCGTGCCGTTGGCCTGTACGAGATGTTTCTCTCAGGATGTTATGAAAAAGCAGAAGAAATCGACGATTCCGGCGGTAATCTCGGCATGTTTTTTGGGCAATTGTTCTGCGCCTGGATCAAGGCCAGACAGAAAGCCGGATGCAAGGCCGATGAAACCGTGCAGTATGTCCTTAAATGGATGGACAATGACGACTACGGGTTTTGTTATGATATTGAGCAGGATATAGCCCAAGTTCTCAACAAAACAGGGTTCCAGTTGTTCAGGAAACATTTTCAAGATCAATTTGAGAATGCCTTTGTTCCGTACAAATCAAAAGCGCCGAAGTTTATTTATGATTATCCTGCTGACGTTTACAGGAACGCCGATGTTTTGAAGGAGATCTATATTGTAAAGAAAGACATTCAGTCGTATCTGATCCTTTGTGAAAAAACAGTGGCCAGTCCGAAAGATTGCGAAAACATCGCCATGTTGTACAAAGAAAAAAAGCACTTTGCTGATGCGCTGGCTTGGGTTGAAAAAGGGATAGCCCTCGAAAAGAAACGCGAATGGCGCAATCAATCCAGTTATGGGTTGACGAGCATGAGACAGGAATTACTCGATAAACTGGGACGGAGAGAAGATGCTTTTGAAAGTGCCTGGTCTGAATTCAAAAAATATCCTTCAGTGTATGGCTATGATGAATTGATGAAATACATCCCCAAACAGGATTTCAAAGAATGGCACGAAAAAGCTGTGCTGGAAGCGAAAAAGACCTCATTGCCCGCATTTATTGAGATTTGTAGCAAGACCAAAGAATGGGACAAACTTTCCGAACGTATTATGTCCGTTGAACACGATAAACTTGAGCAAATCAGCCACCATATAGCTGAAAAGGCGGCCAAGGGACTCGCAAAAAGACACTGCCGGGCAGCGGCAAAGATTTATGGCGCAATGGGGATGAGCATACTTAAGAAAAGAAAGAGTAAATACTACCGGTACGCACTGGAACATTTTCGGAGTGCCAGAAGACTTTATAAGAAAGTAGATCATGAGCAGATGTGGGCATCCCTTGTTGATCGTGTGCGTGAAGATCATTCCAGAAAATACAGTTTTATAGGTGATTTTGAAAAGATTGTAGCAGGTCGTGGGCCAGAATCCCCTAAAACTTTTGAAAAAAGGGTTCGGAAGAGATGGGTAAAACAGACTTCAGACTGATAAGGACGAAGCGCCATGACAAAGATTGAAAAAACAGAGAGAATACAGGAGATCAAGGAGTTGATGCAGGCGTTTTGCAATCGGCATTTGAATGAGGAATTGACCGGCTACGCCCTGAAGCTGTGTGACAAGCTCGGACGAAAAAGAACCCTTTCCATCGTCCGGGGCAGGAAAGAAATCTGGGCCGCGGCAATTGTGTAATGGTCGCACGCCTGAATTTCTTGTTTGACCCGGAAAACGAGTTCTTTCTCACGACAGAGACCCTCTGTGACTTCTTTGGCGCCAAGAAATCAATGGTCGGCAATAAGGCGACTCAAATTGAAAAAGCCTGCAAGCTCGGTTTGGGGGCTGAAGGGTTCTGCAGCCCACATATTTCTGATTCGCTAACCTTTGTTCAGACGCCGGATGGGTTTATTCTGCCCAAAAGCATGCTCGCGAAACCTGAGATTGTGGTTGAATTTGTCGACGGAGAAGAGGCGGAGAAGTTGGAAAGATTCATGGTTGAACGGCTGCGGCGCAAAGAACGTGAAGCCGCGGAGAAAAAGGCACGACGGACAGAGATCAATCGGAAGATCGCCGAAAACAAGAAAAAGAAGAAAAAGGAGCATGACAAACAGCTTAGTTTGTTCGACGAGTTTTGATTCCCCGTAGTTGAACTCTTAGCTCCGCTTCGGAATTGGAACAATGGAGTGTTCGGCTAAAATGAAACAAGAATCCTTTTGTTAAATGGGGGTCGGACCATGCCAACCTGCTGACATTGCATGAGAAACAGTCAGAAATTGTGCCATATAAGGCCTTAGAATGGCATTTTTGGGGCTAAAATCACCCTGTTAAGAAAGCGGAAAAGATCCAGTTTTCTGATTGACTTTTTCTGATTGCTGGAATATAAGG
>Ga0209986_10002084_pt1 | contig 18603 bp, 17 predicted proteins | sample BlataG_FD_183168 | JGI IMG/M metagenome (GOLD analysis project Ga0209986, IMG submission 183168) | Deep subsurface microbial communities from Black Sea to uncover new lineages of life (NeLLi) - Black_00105 metaG (SPAdes) (version 2) | ecosystem: Environmental > Aquatic > Marine > Oceanic >... | reverse complement strand
AACCCGCGAGCCGGGGGATACAGCCCTAGGTAACCAACTAAGACGCCTGTTGAAAAGGAAGTGTCAAGATGAAATCTCACCTGAAGCCGAGCTGTTTCTATTCGCCGCCTGCCGTATTCAGCTAGTAAGTCAACTCATTCGCCCCAGCCTGCAGCAAGGTAAGGTGGTCATCTGCGACCGCTTCGCCGACTCCACCACCGCTTATCAAGGCTATGGCCGGCGAATAGACCTGGCAACTGTCAAAGCAATCAACGACTTAGCCACCCAGCACACCAGGCCTGACCTGACTGTGTTGCTGGATGCCCCGGCCACCAAGGGCCTGGGTCGCAAGCAAGCCAGCATGAAAGACCGCTTCGAGACAGAGGAGATTGCCTTTCACAATAGAGTAAGAGATGGCTACCTCAAGCTGGCGGCGGAAGAGCCCGAGCGCTGGCTGGTCATAGACGCTACTCTTCCCAGAGCCACAATTGCCAGAATCATCTGGGACAGGGTTAGCCGGCTGCTGCAGGCGGAGAGTACCTCAGAGCATGGCTAGGGAACGGGTTGCCGTAGCCTTAAGCGGCGGTGTCGACTCAGCGGTAGCGGCTTCTCTGCTTCAGGAGGCCGGCTACGAAGTCATCGGCGTGACCATGCGCTTGTGGTCTGAAGAAGAAGCGACACCATCGGACCAGCGCCGCTCCCGCTCTTCAGCACGAGGTATCCGCGACGCGGAGGAGCTATGCTCTAGCCTCGGCATACCTTTTCACCTCATCAATCTAGAGAACGAGTTCAAGCACTATGTAATCGACTACTTCCGCCAGGAATATGCACGAGGTCGAACCCCGAACCCTTGCGTGGCCTGCAATCAACACATAAAGTTCGGCTCTCTCCTCGATCAAGCCCTCTCTCTGGGAGCCGATTATCTCGCTACCGGCCACTACGCCAGAATCCAGCACTCTGACGGTACCTGCCACTTGCTCAAAGGTATCGACCCAGACAAAGACCAATCCTACATGCTCTATACCCTGGGGCAAGGCAAGCTCAAACACCTGCTCTTCCCCCTGGGGGATTACCTCAAAGCGCAAGTCCGAGAATTAGCGCGAGAGAAGGTCTTACCAGGCGCTGGCAAACCCGGCAGCCAGGATATTTGCTTCATCTCCGGCGACTACGGCGCATTCCTACGCCGGTACTCAACCACAAACTCGGGACAAATCGTGAGCCAGCAAGGCCAAGTGCTGGGCGAGCACAAGGGGACGGCCTTCCACACTGTGGGCCAAAGGCATGGCTTGGGCATCGCCGCGGCCGAGCGTCTCTATGTAACCAAGATAGAACCCGGCGCAAACAGGCTCACGGTCGGTACCCAGGAGGAGATGTACAGTCCGGGGTTTACTGCCAGCAAGGTGAACTGGGTGTCAGGACAACCTCCATCCGAGCCAATAAGAGTCGGGGTTAAGATACGCTACAGGTCGCGGGAAGTCGCTGCCACTCTTCGCCCGAAGCCGGACTCGGCCGAGATAGAGTTTTACCAACCGCAGCGCGCCGTCACCCCCGGACAGGCCGTAGTTTTCTATCAAGACAGCGAGGTCCTTGGCGGCGGCACCATTGAGAACTGAAAGCAAGAGATCCATGTCGGAGCCACCGAGCCTTATCGAGGAAAACGGACTCAGCGCCCGAGGTTGCCGGCTCATTGCCGGCATCGACGAAGCCGGGCGAGGAGCCCTGGCCGGCCCGGTTGTCGCCGCGGCCGTAATCCTCCCTCAGCTCATGGATTCCCCCTGGCTTAAGTCGGTCCGGGACAGCAAAGAAATCTCTCCCGCCAAACGAGAGTTCCTGTTCGCCCTGATTGAAGAAGAGGCCGTAGCCATCGGTGTGGGCACCGTTGCGCCCAAAATCATCGATTCCATCAACATCCTGAATGCCACCAAGGTCGCCATGTGCCAGGCTGTGGAACAACTGGCCTGCTCGCCCGATTTCCTGCTCATCGACAGGTTGACGCTCCCCCAACTCCGTATCTCCCAGAAGGGAATAACCAGAGGTGACAAGCTATGTCTCTCCATCGCTTGTGCCTCCATCATCGCCAAGGTCACCCGTGACCGTATTATGATAAAGCTTGACAGACGCTACCCACGGTATGGCCTAGCCCAGCACAAAGGCTACGGCACCAGACAGCATTTCTCCCGTTTGTATGAACACGGACCTTCACCCATCCACCGCTACTCCTTTGCTCCGGTCAGGGAGAGCAGTACACCACGTAGCCAATTTGCAATCAGTTGATTTGCCGACGACCACAAACTGGTATACTAACCAGGATAACCCTGCCCATATGATAACTCCAGGAGGTGTCTAGTGGTTAGCGACTGTCCCTTTTGCAGGATTTTCACCGGGGAACTGCAGACCAGAAAGATCTATGAGGACGAGAATACCGTCGGGATTCTGGACACAACGCCCCGCTTTGCTGTCGGTCAATGCGTGGTCATACACAAAAGACACGTGGCGCAGTTTTGCGACCTCGAAGATGACGAGATAGCCCAGCTATTCAAGGCAGCAAAGATTGTGGCCAACAAGGTAAAGAAGGCCTACAACCCGGATTTCGTTTGCCTATTTGCTCGCGGCCAAACCCTCCCCCATGCCCATGTCCTTGTCTTCCCTTCGGCTCCCCTGAGCGTGTTGGACGGGTTCCTGAACTCACTGATAACCTTTCACTTGCTCACAGCGGAATCAACTGACAGCAAGCTTGATGAGGTCGCCGAAAAGATCAGAGAAGCTTGAGTGTTCCGAGCCCATGAAACAGAAAGAAGTCGGTGCCACCGGGGAGAAGCTAGCCAGGGGCTTCCTCAAAAAGAAAGGCTACCGCATTCGGCAGACCAACTTCCGCTGCCGTGAAGGCGAAATCGACATCGTTGCCGAGCGAAAAGGCTGTCTCGTTTTTGTAGAAGTGCGCACCAAGACCGGTTCCAGCTTCGGCAGTCCCGAGGAATCGGTGACGGCAGCCAAGAAGGAAAAGCTCATCGCTACCGCCCTCTCTTACCTGGACAGCCACCAGAACCTACCCGACAACTGGCGCATAGACTTCGTCGGTGTAGAACTGGATGAGAACGGCAAAGCAAAGCGCATTGAGCTCATTGAGAACGCTGTCATTTGAACACCCATCTGTTCTCCCTATTCTCCGATGGCCAACGCTGGTCAAAACCAACGGCTTCCCCGCCCAGCGGATAGATAACTCTGCTGGCGCCCGTTATAATACTCCCTGTCCGCCGAGACAACTTCATCTGGGCCAGCGGCAGAGCGTGTGAAGGACGACTAACGCACTAGCTACCAGGAGGTGTCATATGAAAACAAAGGCAGAATACATCGAGAGCATGAGGGAAATGCAGTTCGAGCTCTATATGTTTGGAGAGCGCGTTACCAATGTCGTAGATAATCCCATCGTCAAACCGTCAATGAACTGCGTGGCCGCAACGTATGAGCTTGCTGAGAAGCCAGAGCTTGAGAGGATTATGACGGCGACTTCACATCTTACAGGGCAGAGAATCAACCGCTTCTGCCATATTCACCAGAGCATCGAAGACCTGGTGAACAAATCAAGAATGGGTAGGCTGCTGGGAGCCTACACCGGCTCTTGCTTCCAGCGTTGTGCCGGTATGGATACCTTAAATGCCTTATCCATAATAACCTATGACATCGACCAGAAGCACGGAACCGAATACAACAAACGCTTCCTGAAATTCCTGAGGCACGTCCAGGAAAATGACCTGGTCTGTGATGGCGCCATGACAGACCCCAAGGGAGACAGAAGTCTCCGCCCAGCCCAACAGCCCGACCCGGACCAGTACCTTCACGTGGTCAAGGAGACGAAAGATGGCGTTGTGGTTCGTGGCTGTAAGATGCACCAGACAGGAGCTGTGAACTCACATGAAATCGTGGCTATGCCAACCAGGGCCATGCGGGAAGAAGACAAGGACTACGCCATCTCTTTCGCCCTGCCAGCTGATGCCGAAGGGATTGTCTACGTCTACGGTAGACAGCCCTCCGACATGCGAAAGATAGACAGTCCAAATATGGATGTGGGCAACATCCACTACGGAGGGCAAGAATGCATGGTCATTTTCGATGACGTGTTTGTTCCCTGGGAACGGGTGTTCATGTACAAAGAAGGGGATTTTGCCTCTGACCTGGTGGAAAGATTTGCTTCTTTTCACCGCCAGAGCTATGCCTGCAAGTCGGGAATTGGCGATGTTCTGGTTGGCAGCGCCCAGTTGATTGCTGAATACCAGGGCACTTCCAACGCTTCACATATCAGGGATGCCATCGTTGAGATGATTCAACTGAATGAAACTATGTTTTCCTGCAGTCTCGCCTGTGCCTATGAAGGTCATAAGGAACCTTCCGGCACCTACTTCGTGAATACTTTATTTGCGAACGTGTCCAAGCTGAATGTGACCAGGTTTCCCTACCAAATAGCCAGGCTTGCCCAAGAAATCGCTGGTGGACTGGTAGTAACGATGCCCTCTGAAAAAGACCTGCGACATCCGAAGGTAGGTGAGTTCGTGGCCAAGTATCTGAAAGGCGCCGAGGGTATCCCGGTGGAAAACCGTATCCGCATAGTCCGGCTGATTGAGAACCTTACAGTAGGCCTGGGAGCAGCCTGCTATCTAACCGAGTCCCTGCATGGCGCCGGGTCGCCCATGGCTCAGAAAATCATGATTGGCCGGCGGGCCAACATCGACAGGATGAAAAACGCCGCCAAGAGGCTGTGCGGCATTGAAACTTGAGCTTTAGCTTTGGCAGCCATGAGAACCTGCCCGACAACTGGCGCATAGATTTCGTCGGTGTGGGGCTGGACGAAAACGGCAAAGCAACACGGATTGAACTTATCGAGAACGCCGTTGGTTCGGATTAGCTCTCAAAGGCACGTATTTCTAAGCAACGTCCTCTCCACCAATCATTGCGGTGCACAAAACGTCATTTTGTTCAATTGGAAGAGTTCGAGAGGTTCCTTCTCACTGGCGAGTCTACCTTGACTAATATTGTACCTCTGAGAGGTATCTTAATCGGCGGCCCTTGGTCAGTCGATAGTATCTATCCTGAAACTATCCCTCAGTTGCTAGCGACCCGCGGTGGTCAGAGCTATGGAACATGAAAACAGGGGAGGATTCTAGTTTTCCAAGGAAGCCCTTTTTGTTACAATTGCGCTGTGTAAAGTGGCTTGTTTTCTAGGCGTAGATATTGGCTCTGTCAATGCTAAGCTGTCGCTCATCGATGATGACGGCGGGGTCATTCGGCTTGACACCGAGAAAATAACCTCCAGCCCTAAGGCTGCAGTCAATTCACTCATTGGAAGGCTAGGGGAAAGGTTCAATCTTGAGCAAATTGTCGCCGCTGGCGTATCTGGTTCCGGCAAGACCGTGATCCCCAAAGAACTCAACTGGGCCGAGTACAGCAGTTCACTGTCAATTGCCTCAGGGCTACTTCATCACCATCCTGACGCCAAAACTATCACACAAATTGGCGGTCAGAGCTCCCTTGTCATAGAACTGGAAGATGGGTTGAAAAAACCATGGAAGGTGGCGTCCAATCCTCTCTGTGCTGCGGGCACTGGAAGATTCCTTGAGCAACAGGCATACAGGCTTGGCATCAGCATGGATGATTTCGCTAGCCTGGCACTGCAGTGCGATGGCAGCCCACCCAGGATAGCCACCAGATGCAGTGTATTTGCTAAGACCGACCTTATCCACCTGCAACAGAAAGGCGCCCCAGTTGATGCAATGCTTTATGCGCTGTGCGAAAGCATTGCTCGGATGGTTGCCTCTCTCAAAAAGGGGACTTTTGAGGAGCCGGTCTACTTCGTTGGTGGCGTTGCTGCCAATAGTGCTATAGCAAAGGCTCTCAATGATGTGGTGTCCACAAGAAACGGGCACCAAGTACAGGTAATCATCCCGGAAAACTACACTCACATTGAGGCCTTAGGCTCAGCTCTACTTTCAATGGAGAGGACTTCGCGAGTCATTGTGTTGCCAGAAACAGATGCCTGGCAGCAGTATTTCCGAATGCCCAAGCTAGAGATTGTTACTCTTCAGGATAGCGGGGCAGGTCAGAGGATAGAGAAGCGGTGCACGGGCTATCTCGGGGTCGATGTTGGCTCTACCAGCACCAAGGCGGTGATAACTGATGAATTTGGCACCAGAGTCCTGGCAAAGAATTACCTGATGACGGCTGGAAGGCCTATTGATGCGGTTAAGCAAGTCTTCAGGAACTTGCTCCGGGATGGTGCGGACAAGGTCAAGATAGCTGGCGTAGGCGTCACAGGTTCCGGCAGATACTTGGTTGGCAGCTTCATAGGAGCAGACCTGATTAAGAACGAGATCACTGCGCAGACAAGAGCTGCCGCAGAGATAGACGCCGAAGCCGATATCATTGAGATCGGTGGCCAGGACTCCAAGCTCGTCATCAAGAAGAACGGCGTTGTCGTTGATTATCAGATGAACAAGGCATGTGCTGCCGGAACGGGAAGCTTCATTGATGAACTGGCTGAAATGCTTGGTGTTTCCGTAAACAATGGGGATTTCGCCAATCTGGCATTTGCGGCACCCTATACCATCGATCTGGGAACAAGATGCGCTGCCTTTATGGGTCAGGCAGTGGCTTTAGCCCAGCAGGAAGGTGTGCCGCTGGAGATAATCACAGCCAGCCTTTCCAACTCTATAGCCAAGAACTATCTGTCGAAGGTGGTGGGTACCAGAAGGCTTGGCAGCAAGATTATCCTCACTGGAGCGGTATTCTACAACCAGGCCGTTGCCTCTGCCTTTCATAAACAACTTGATGGAAAAACCTTAGTCGTGGCCGAGCACAAAGAGGTCAGTGGTGCAATAGGTGTAGGGCTGCTGGCAAAAGAACAGATATCGGGTCAGGAGTCAAAGTTCAGGGGATTCCAAGAGGCTGTGGACAGCGAGTGCACTCTTTCTACGTTCACCTGCAAAGGATGCGACAATAACTGCACCATCACTCGGATGCAGATGCCGAATGAGAAACCTACCTTCTATGGCAGCAGGTGCGACCACTACGACAGCACATTGAGCCAAGCAAGGAAGGAAACTTTCTTCGACGAGCGAGAGAAGTTGCTTTTTCGAGAGTATGAGGAAGATTCTGGTGTGGGGCCTTCAGTGGGGATTCCCAGGGCGCTCTTAGTATATGATTACGCGCCGCTACTTATTGGTTTTCTCAACGCGCTTGGGGTCAGGGCCTTCCTCTCCAGCAGGACCACCAAGGAAATCATGGAGCAGGCGGTCGAGTTGAGTTATGCTGACAGTTGTTTTCCTCTGAAGCTTCTGCACGGGCATGCAGCGATACTCAACGACGTCGATTACATTCTCTATCCTTGCGCTATCAGGCTGGGCGAAAAAGAGGGTGATGAGAACCAGAAATACTCCTGTCCTCTTATCCAGGCTTCCCCGTTCATAATACGCCAGGTGCTAGACCTTGGAGAACGGTTGTTGATGCCAATAATTGATTTCAGCCTGGGCAATGCTGATACGATAAACAATCTTGCAGATGCGGCTGTGCAGATGGGGTTCAGCGGAAGCAAAGGCAAGCGGGCGGCCCTTGCTGGCATCGAAGCGCAGCGGAGATTCGAGGCTGATCAAGCAGCACTCGGCAAGAAGTTGTTAAAGCAGCTGCGCGAAAGCGACCAACTGGGCGTGGTTTTCTTCGCCAGGTCCTACATGTCGCAGGATTCCGGGGCAAACCTTGGTATAGCCGAAAAACTTGCTCAGCTTGGTGTGGTGCCTATACCGCTCGACTTCTTGCCTCTTGCTTCAGTTGATCCCAAAACATACTCAGACCGCCCATACTGGTTCTATGAAAGCAAACACATAGCTGGCGCTGCCATAACGGCATCAGATCCACAGCTATATGGGCTGGTACTGACGAACTTTGGATGTGGCCCGAACTCATTCGTACTCAGAATTGTGGAAGACATCATGGGTGGCAAGCCTCTGGGGCAGCTAGAAATCGACGAGCATGCAGCCGAGGCTGGCATCGTTACCCGTCTCGAGGCCTTCGTCGATACCATCAAAGGATTCGCACCTTCCGATAAACAACGTGAAGTCAGACTCAAGGATATCTACAGGGGAACGTCTGCACTCATCAATTCGAAGAAGACTCTTCTCATACCTAGGATGGCACCTCATGCCGAGGTTGTGAGCGCGGCAATGGAGGCCTGTGGGGCCAGGGCAGTTGTGCTTCCCGAGCCAGATGAACGCAATCTCCTCTATAGCAATCAGGTAACATCGGGCATAGAATGTCTTCCTTATCGCGTATGCTTGGGCGACTTCATAAAGTTCTATCATGATAACGGCACCGACTTGAAAAACGTCGAGGGGTTCATGGCGGGATCATATGGTCCATGTCGCCTTGGAAAGTACGCTGTAGAAGAGATGAGGGTACTGAGAGAGATGGGCATTGATCTTCCAATACGAACCACTGTGTCAGACAACGCCTATCGCGATTTGAACCTTGGCCCTGATTTTGAACGCCTTGCCTGGAAAGGCATCGTCGCAATAGACTATCTGCACAAGCTCCTCTGGCGCACCCGTCCTTACGAGAAACGGGCTGGGTCAGCAGACATGCTGTTCGACGAATACACCAGCCGGATTGCAGACCGCGCTCGGAGGAAAGAGACTTTCGATGATGTCCTTCGCCAGGCAACGTGTGAATTCAGGCCTCTGATCGATCCTGGGATGACCAGAAAGCCGCTAATTGGCATTAATGGCGAGATCTTCTTGCGCTCCAATAGGTTTAGCAACAGCGACCTGGTGAAAGTATGCGAAGCTGCTGGTCTTGAAGTCGTCGTTTCTCCAATGGGGGAATGGTTCAAATACACCTCATATAGGAATGTTGAGGATGCCATCAAGGACCGAAAACTCAAGAAAATGGTAGCTAGCTACATAAGGAAGCTCGTGCAAGAGCGTGATGAGCACTCGTTAGCCGTCCACTGCAGGAATCTGATTGATACGAGAGAGCCCTCGACAGCGGATATACTTGCGAAGTCACGCCGATATCTTTCCCCGAAATGTGGCAGCGAGGCAATTCTCAGTATAGGTAGCGGAATCGAATGGATGGAAACTCCTCAGTTCGCCGGCGTGATATCGGTGATGCCCCATGGCTGCATGCCTGGGGGCATCGTTGCTGCAATGTCCGAAAAGCTCAGCAATATGTACCAAAAGCCCTGGATCAACGTCACCTATGACGGTTCTATGGAGACCAACAATCTTGCAAGGATCAACGATTTTGCTGAAATTATCAGATTCTGCGGCAAAGAAGCTGGGGAAGGCGCTTAAATAGACCTCACCTATTTGGAGGGATTGAGGATGACATTACGCACCAATCCATGCGCTGAACATAAAGCCATTTTGTTCAGCGTTGTATTTCAGGCTGCGCCTACTCACCCAAATCAACCAAAGCCTGAGCAGCACAATCCTAGGGTAGTACTCCAAGTGCATCAAGCTATTCCGAAAAAGCATGAAGACATGTCTGACATGGCCGTTTGCTGCACTTCTACATACGCTGGTTTTGTGGAATTACCTGCCCACAGGTGACCCATAACCTCATATCATGTTAAAACATCAGTAATTGGCTATTGTGCCGTCACCCGTAGGCGGGTGACGGGCACGGAAAAGAGGCTATAAGAGATTCTTCGCTACGCTCAGTATCATACAGACCTGTCTTTGCGAGAGGGGCAGAAGCGACAAAGCAATCTTAGATGAAGGGGGCGGCTAAGAAGATTGCTTCGCTTCGCTCGCAATGACAGGCGGTGATACAGGAAGCGAAGGGATCAGAGTGACATAAGCGAAGGGCTCAGAATGACAGGCGGTGAGGCTGCAAACAACTTCTTGACAGCACGCTTGACAAAAGCATCGTAGCTGACTAAAGTGTGCCACACTGAGTTAGTCCGTTATCACTACCGATGCCTCGTGTAATTACAGAACCCGGCTATGTTGCTCTATATCGCTCTGGTGAACTGGAGCGCCGTGCTCGGGCGCTTGAAGCCAGGTTAGCCTCCTGCGATATCTGCCCCAGGGAATGCAAGGTCAACCGGCTGGAAAATGAAACAGGCTTCTGCCACTCGGCTTATCTGCCTATAGTCTCGGCGGTCTGCGCTCATCATGGAGAGGAACCCGCTATCTCGGGAAGCAGAGGCTCAGGGACGATATTCTTCGGCAACTGCAATATGAGATGTGTTTATTGCCAGAACTACCAGATAAGTCAGAACTGGAAGAGACAGAAATCCAAGGAGATGGACTGCCATACCCTGGCTGAAAACATGCTCTACCTTCAAGATGAGCTGGGCTGCCACAATATCAGCTTCGTTTCGCCATCTCATTTTGTTCCTCAACTGGTCAGGGCAGTTATGGAAGCGGTACCTAGGGGGCTACGAGTGCCGCTGGTCTACAACACCAACGGCTACGATTCCATAGCTTCTCTGAAGGAGCTCGACGGAATAATAAGCGTCTACCTGCCCGATTTAAGGTATGCCTCAGATGAGCGGGCTAAGAAGTTCTCGCAGACTCAGGACTATGTAGTGCGGGCTCGCCAGGCCATCAAAGAGATGTACAGACAGGTTGGAGACCTGGTAGTGGATGAATCCGGCATGGCGCAACGCGGACTGATTGTGCGCCATCTCATCCTGCCCAACGGGCTGGCAGACAGCGAGAAAACGCTAACCTGGCTGGCTCAGGAGCTTTCTCCCACGGTGACGGTCAGTATAATGTCTCAGTACCTGCCGCTCCATAAAGCACAACGGATACCACTGCTTTCCAGGAGGATTTCCACGGCTGAATATGACATGGTTCTCCAGTTGCTATCCGATACGGGGCTGGAAAACGGGTGGGTGCAAGAAATGGAGGCGGCGGATACGTACGTCCCCGACTTCGAGCGAGAAGGCCACCCCTTCACCCCTGCTCCCGATGGATGGAAATGACGCAGCTATTTGCATTTTCCACAAGAGCGTTTAGACTTGTAACCGGCATCCCGTGACTGCCAGATGTGAATAACACGGCACGGCAGGAAAAAGGTGAAGAGATTATGCCACCTGTATCAAATGCTCGAGCTAATCCACTAAAGCCGCTGAAGTGGTACAAAAAGCTCGCCACAATGAAAGGACGGCTTGAAGCCGGAGCATTCCTCGTTGAAGGCGACAGAGCCATCAAACAGGTCATTGGCAATCATCCTGATAAAATACTTGAAATCGTAACCACGGAAGAGCCGTCTCCCCTTTATGGCCGCTATTCCACGCGGTTTGTTACCGATAGCCAGCTCCGCTCCATCTGCTCGACAAAGACGCCTCAGGGAATTACTGCCGTTGTCCGCCTGCCCTCAAATACGTATTCGGAACATCTACCACCGGATGTCGGGGCTAAAGTCTTGCTGCTCGAAGATATTCAGGACCCTGGAAATGTGGGTACACTCATCCGCACTGCCGTGGCTTTCGATTTCTCCGGGGTCATCCTGACAAATAAGTGCGCCGACCCTTTCTCCCCAAAGTGCGTTCAGTCAACTGCCGGCACGGTGCTATCCGTGTGGATCAGGAAGACTATCCATTACCTTGAACTCGTTGAGGCACTGCAGAAAGACGGATATGCTCTGGTAGCGGCAGACCTGAATGGTGCGACAGACCCATCAATTCTTTCTCAGCAAAACAAGCTCCTGCTGGCGCTGGGCAACGAAGCATCCGGCCTTTCGAAAGCAATACTAGATATGGCCAATTACCGACTGAGAATTCCCATCGCCACAACGAAAGCAGAATCGCTGAATGTGGCGGCTTGCGGCGCAATTGCTATGTACTTGAGCTCTAACGTAGGGACAGGTCTTTAGACCTGCCCGAAGCGGACAGACCTGAAGGTCTGTCCCTACGATTCTGAGAGAACAGAGACATGCCACTGATGTACTGGACGAGTACATCTCCTTGCCTCATGCGACCCATGCTGCTATACTAACCGCTGTCGTGGAATACGAGACCATCATCGGGCTGGAGGTGCACGCCCAGCTGCTGACGAAGAGCAAGATGTTCTGCTCCTGCAGCGCCGATTATGCCAGCGCGCCGCCTAATACGCATGTCTGCCCTATCTGCCTGGGCATGCCCGGCGTCCTGCCCGCGATCAACGAGAAGGCGATTGAATATACGGTGATGACCGCCCTGGCCCTCAACTGCAGCATCGCCGAGCAGGCGAAGTTCGACCGCAAGAACTATCCGTACCCCGACTTAATGAAAGGATACCAGATATCCCAGTATGATATGCCTATCAGCCAGCACGGCTGGCTGACGCTTGACATCGACGGGACGCAAAAGAGGGTCGGCATCACCCGGGTGCATCTCGAGGAAGACGTGGCCAAGCTGACCCACCGCACCGCGCCCGAGGGTGAAAGCTACAGCCTCATGGATGTCAACCGGTCGGGGGTGCCCCTGATGGAAATCGTCGGCGAGCCGGACATCACCTCGCCCGAAGAGGCCAGGCAGTACCTGATGAAGCTGCGGACGATCCTCCAGTACCTGGGCGTGTCCACGGGCAACATGGAGGAGGGAAGCTTCAGGTGTGACGCCAACATCAGCATCCGCCCCGCAGGCACCACCGATTATCTGGCCAAGGTGGAAGTAAAGAACATGAACAGTTTCAAGGCTGTCTACCGGGCCCTGGACTATGAGGCACAGCGGCAGAGGCAGGAACTGGAGAATGGTGGAAAGCTCACCCAGGAGACACGGGGATGGGTTGAGGAAAAGGGGATAACCGTGAGCCAGCGGAGCAAGGAATTTGCACACGACTACCGCTACTTCCCCGAGCCCGACCTGCCGCCACTGGTTTTCGACAGGTCCTGGGTTGAGGAAATCAGGTCTCGCCTGCCCGAGTTGCCCGCCGTAACAAGAGACCGCTTCACGGCTGCGTATGGCTTGCCGGCATATGACGCCAATCTGCTCACCGAGTCAAAAGCCATGGCCAGCTACTTCGAGGACTGCATCAAGCTGGTGACAGGCTCCTCAGACGGGGCGAATCTTCACAAGAGGGCGAAGACGGTAAGCAACTGGCTGCTGGGGGACTTCAGCCGCATGCTCAATGCTACCAATACCGACATTGAAGAAACCAAGGTCACGCCGAAACATCTGATAGAGATGTTAGACCTGGCGGAGAAAGGGGCTCTCAGCGGTCCGGCGGCCAAGGTGGTCTTCGAAGATATGTTCACCAACGGCAAGACGGCGGGTGACATCGTCGCCGAGAAGGGGCTCAGCCAGATCAGCGATAGCTCGGAAATAGAGGAGGTGGTGGGCCAGGTAATAGACAGCAACAGTCAGGCCGTGTCTGACTTCGAGGCCGGAAAGCAGCAAGCCCTGGCTTTCCTCATTGGCCAGGTGATGAAGGCTACCAGGGGGCGGGCTAATCCCGGTGTGGCAAAGGAAGTCCTTTTGGAAAAACTTGGAGGAAAACCAGATGCCTAGTTATCTCCTCATTGCCCAGATTCTCGTAGCTGTAGCTTTGATTGCAGTAATCCTGCTCCAGGTGAAGGGCGGCGGGCTTGGAGGCATCTTCGGGCAGCCCGATAGCGTTTACCGAACGCGGCGAGGCGTCGAAAAAAGCATGCTTCAGATTACTATCGCTTTAACCGTTGTGTTCATTGTCCTTGCCATCTGGATGGTCCATCTCTCCTCTTGAGCACAAGCAAGAGCTGACATGGCTCCGGTGATAACCCTGACGACCGATTTCGGCACTGGCGATGCCTATGTAGCCAGCATGAAAGGGGTTATCCTGACCATCAACCCGGAAGCAACTATCGTCGATATCACGCATTCGGTTGAGGCTCAGAATATCCTCCAGGCAGCTTTCGTTCTCAGCTCGGCTCACCAATATTTCCCTGAGGGGACAATCCACGTGGTTGTAGTCGACCCGGGTGTTGGCAGCGAGCGCAAAGCGGTCATCTTGAAAGCACCTTCAGCCTTCTTTGTGGCGCCGGATAACGGCGTCTTGAGTTACATACTGGATGAGGTGGGTACAAGACCCGCCCGGCCATCTGCGCCCATCCTCCTCAACCTGGAACTGCGAGAATTGGAAACAGGATTCGAGGCTGTCCACATCACCAACCCCGATTTCTGGCGGCAGCCGGTGAGCGCTACTTTTCACGGGCGGGATATCTTCGCCCCGGTGGCGGCTCACCTGTCGCTGGGCGTGCCTTTGAGCAAGTTCGGAGACGGCACAAACCGCCTTAACGCCTTTCCCATTGCGCGGCCTTATCAGAATGCCGAGGGGAACTTGGTCGGCCATATTCTCCATATAGACAGCTTTGGCAACCTGATTACGGACATAAGGAATAGCGACTTGCCGACGGGAGAGCTGGTTATAGAAATAGGTAATCACCGCATGCGTGGGCTGAGCCAATTCTACAGCCAGGCAGATGGGCTGCTCGCCATCATAGGCAGCAGCGGTCATCTGGAGATATCATTGAAGAACGGGAGTGCTGCCGTCTTCCTAGAGACCAAGGTAGGCGCTGAAGTAACGCTGAAAGGAAGTTAAGGGACAATGCAGATCAAACTGACTACATTAAGCGAGAACACCGCCGGCAGGGTCGGACTGCTGGCCGAGTGGGGACTGAGCATCCTGGCAGAGGTAGACAACTACAAGGTCCTGCTGGATACGGGGCTGAGCATGTCAGTGGCCCACAATGCCGCTGCCCTGGGCATAGACCTGTCCAAGACGGACAAGATAGTCATCAGCCATGGGCACCGTGATCACACCGGCGGTCTAATCGATGTACTGACCGCGATGAGAAAAGAAGTCGAGGTAGTCGCTCACCCCGACATCTGGGCATCCAAGTACTCTCGTACTTTCGGTAACCAGGAGGAGTACGCCGGCATACCGTTCGCCCGGGAAGCACTGGAAGGCCTCGGAGCCTCTTTTGCGCTCACAAAACAGCCCGCCTGGATTACTGACTGTGTTGTTACCACCGGTGAAATCGCCATGCGCACCGAATACGAGCAGATTGATGCGAACCTTTATGTCAAAGAGGGTGGAGAGCTTCGTCCTGACCCGTTAAGGGATGACCTCGCCCTCATCATCAAGGGTGACGCAGGCCTGGTAGTTGTCCTCGGTTGCGGGCACAGCGGCATCATAAACACGCTAATTCACGCCCAAGAAATCACCGGCGAACAGCGCATTCACACGGTCGTTGGCGGCACTCATCTTATACGTGCCTCCAGAGAGCAAATAGACCTGACTGTTGCCGAGTTGAAGCAGCTTGGTGTCCAGAGGCTGGGCGTCTCCCACTGCACGGGTTTGCCCGCGGCCTCGATACTCTCTCAGGAATTCGGCGACGCCTTCTTTTTCAACAACGCCGGCAGGCGGATCACCGTTCAAGAATAGCTGAGAACCTACCGCGTGCGCTTCCAGACTGTCCCTTTAGGGGTGTCCTCAAGAGCTATTCCCGACTCAGCTAGATGGTCCCGTATTCTGTCAGCCAGTTGCCACTGTTTGGCCTGACGCAAATCATCACGGGTCGAGACCAGAAGGTCAATAAAAGGCTCAGCATCAAGCGGCGGCTTTGTCGGCTCCTCCAGGGTGAAGCCCAGAACCCCGGCCAGCTCGGCTAGAGTACGCTGAGCACCAGCGACGTCGTGTTTCTCGTCCCGTCGCCGGTTGATCTCCCTGGCGAGCTCGAAAAGCACCGCCACTGCCTGGGCGGTATTGAAATCGTCATCCATGCTCTCGATGAACCTATACCTGAACGGCTCACCATCGAGGACGGTCTTTCCCCCAGGTTCTCCTTCATCATTGGTTGCCTGCCGCAACCTTTCCACACCGGTTTCCGCTGCTTCCAGCGTCTCTTCGCTGTATGTTAACGGGCTACGGTAATGAGAGTTAAGGATAAAGAGCCGGATAGCGTCAGGGCTGTAGCGCTCCAGCGCTTGTTTCACGGTTATCAAGTTGCCCACAGACTTGCTCATCTTGTCCTCGCCAAGCTGCAGCAACCCGTTATGTAACCAATATCTGGCAAAGGGTACAACCCCAGTAAAGCTCTCCGACTGGGTAATCTCATTCTCGTGATGTGGGAAAATAAGGTCCTGGCCGCCACCGTGGATATCCAGGCTGTCGCCAAGATACTTCAAAGCCATAGCGCTGCACTCTATGTGCCACCCCGGCCTGCCCTCACCCCAGGGGCTCGACCATGCAGGTTCACCCGGCTTGGCCGCCTTCCACAGAGCAAAATCCAGCGGGTCTTCTTTCACATCCTCCACAGAACAGCTGGCAGACATCATCTCATCCAGGTTCTGATGCGACAGCTTGCCATAGCCGGGAAAGCTTCTCACCCGAAAATACACACTGCCCCCGGACTCGTAGGCATGGCCATTGGCTATCAGACCCTGTATGACTTCGATTATCTTCGGTATTTCTTCAGTCGCCTTTGGGAAGACATGGGCATGTTGTATGTTCAAGGCGTCCATGTCCCTGAAGTACTCGGCTATGAAACCCTCGGCCAGCTCTAGCGCCGGCACACCTAATTGCTGAGCCCGGTCTATTATCTTGTCATCGATATCGGTGAAGTTTTGTACATGTTTTACCTTATAGCCCCTGAATTCCAGATAGCGCCTGATGGCATCAAATATCACATAGCTCATGGCATGGCCAATATGGCAGTCGTCGTAAACGGTAACACCACAGACATACATGGTTACCGTCTCGCCCTGAGGGCGGAACTCCTCTTTTTGCCCCGACAGTGTATTAAGTACTTTCATCCGTCCTCTTCGAAAGCAAAGGATCAGCGCTTACAGCAGCCTCACCCGTGGCCCGGGCAGCACCCAAGCGCTTTTCCACTTCAGCTATCCTTTTTTCCAGGTTCTCAAGCTTTTCCCAGACAGGGTCAGGCAGTTTCTCCACAGTATCGGTATCGGGGTTACGGATCTCAACAACCCGACCCGGCACACCAACAACAGTAGCATTTGGAGGCACTGAGCTTATCACCACAGAGCCGGCACCGACCTTGACATTGGCATTAATGGTGATAGCTCCAATAAGCTTTGCCCCGGCGCCAACGACTACGTTGTTGCCTAGAGTCGGGTGCCGCTTTTTTTTCTGCAAGCTGGTGCCACCCAGGGTAACCCCCTGGTATAAGGCAACGTTGTCTTTGATTTCAGACGTTTCACCGATTACCACTCCCATGCCGTGGTCAATGAAGAATCCCTCGCCAATCCTCGCCCCAGGATGGATTTCAATCCCGGTGAAAAAGCGGCTGATGTGAGAAATCAACCGGGGGAAAAAGGGGATACGCCAGTTCCACAGCGTATGCGCCAGCCGGTGCCATTGCCGAGCATGAAACCCCGGATAGGCAAAGATGACTTCCCAGGCGCTTCTGACCGCCGGGTCATGTTCAAAGACCGCCCGTATGTCCCTCCGAATGCTTCTGATAAGACGCATCAAGTCGTCCTTCCATTACCACTTACAATATCCTCTTCCAGCAAGGCTACAGCATAAGCAGCCATCCCCTCCCCCCTACCTGCAAAACCCAGGCCATCGGTGGTAGTCGCCTTGACCGTCACCTGTTCTGAGGCAATGCCCAAAGCCAAGCTCAGATGGCCAGGCATCTCATCGACAAAAGGTGACAATCTGGGCTGCTCCGCCACAATAACGGCATCGATGTTCCCAATCTTGAAACCTTTCGCCCTGATTAGTCTATCAACCTCTTTCAGCAAAACCAGACTGGAGATGTCTTTGTATCTGGGATCCTCTGATGGGAACTGATTCCCAATGTCTTCGAGCCCAGCTGCACCGAGCAGAGCATCGATTATAGCATGGGTCAACACATCAGCGTCACTGTGGCCTGAGAGCCCTTTGTCGAAGGGGATTTGTGCCCCACCCAGCACCAGATTACGCCCAGAAACCAATGGATGGGCATCATGGCCAATTCCGACCCGCATTAGCTTACCTATCCTTCACCATAATTTCAGCCAAGGCCAGGTCCTCGGGAGTGGTTATCTTCATGTTGTAGTAAGAGCCCAGAAAGAGCTTAACTCCGCATCCCAGTCTCTCTACCAAAGTGGCATCATCAGTGACCTCAGCCGTTATTTGCGCATGGGCCCTGGTTATTATATCAGAGCGGAAGACCTGAGGCGTCTGCACCGCCCATAAACGCCGGCGATCGAGAGTCTCTATGACCATTTCATTATGGTCGCCCAGCTTGATAGTGTCCTTGAGCGGCACGGCGGCGGTGGCTGCTCCAGTCAATCGAGCAGCTTCCAGGCCGTCCCGAATCAAGTCAACAGTCAGGAAAGGGCGTGCACCATCATGAATAACCACCCAGGCACAGCGCTTTAGCTCTTTGAGCCCTTGTCTGACCGAATCCTGGCGCCGTTCACCACCGGAACACACCGCCACTATCTTGGACCAGCCTCTCTCAGCGACCAACTTGCGCCCTTCATCCAGGTTGTTCTCATTCAGGACTACGACTATTTGACTCACCAGGTCACAGTTCTGACAGACATCTACCGACCAGGCTAGTAAAGGCTTACCAGCCAAGGGCAAGAAGACTTTGTCTGCCCCCATCCGCTGGCTACTCCCAGCCGCAACAATAACAGCTCCAGCCTGAGAATGGGTA
>Ga0209986_10002082_pt1 | contig 18626 bp, 17 predicted proteins | sample BlataG_FD_183168 | JGI IMG/M metagenome (GOLD analysis project Ga0209986, IMG submission 183168) | Deep subsurface microbial communities from Black Sea to uncover new lineages of life (NeLLi) - Black_00105 metaG (SPAdes) (version 2) | ecosystem: Environmental > Aquatic > Marine > Oceanic >... | reverse complement strand
TCCGGGGCCGGTCGACCCGGGCGGTGGCGGAGACCTTCCTGGACCGCCGCTGGAACGACCTGGTGCGCTGGCATCGCTGGCTGGCGGAGGCCCGCGACCCGAACCACCAGGGACGCATCACGATCTACCACGGTTGGGAGTCCGGCATGGACAACTCCCCGCGCTGGGATGCCGCCTACGCCAACGTGATCGCCGGTGAGGTGCCGCGATACGAACGCGCCGACACCGACATCATCACCGATCCCAGCCAGCGTCCTTCGGATGGCGAGTACGACCGGTATCTCTGGCTGCTCGAGGAGATGAAGTCGGTCCGCTACGACGACGCCAGGCTGCCCTCCGTGATGAGCTTCGCGGTCCAGGACGTGTTCGTCTCGGCGATCTTCGCCGTCGCGTGCGAGGTGCTGGCCCATATCGGCGAGGACTACAAGCGGCCCAATTCCGATGTCCGGGAACTGTACGGATGGGCCGATCGATTCCGGAGCGGGGTTGTCGGGATGGCCGATCAGAGAACCGGCGCGGCAAGGGATTTCGATCTGCGCGGGAACAGCTGGATCAGCACCGATACCGCCGCGCAGTTCGCCCCGCTGCTATGCGGCGGCCTGGGGCATCAGCAGGAACGCGCGCTGCTCAAGATCTTCGAGGGTCCGCGGTTCTGCGGTCACCCCGATCTGAAGTTCGCGCTGCTGCCGTCCACCTCGCCGGTGTCGCGGGACTTCCGGCCCCGGGAGTACTGGCGGGGTCCGGTCTGGCCGGTGCTGAACTGGCTCTTCGCGTGGGGTTTCGCCCGGCGCGGTTGGTCGGAGCGCTCGCTGATGCTGCGCCGGGAAGGCCTGCGCCAAGCCGGTGACGGTGCGTTCGCCGAGTATTACGAACCGTTTACCGGTGAGCCGCTGGGCAGCATGCAGCAGTCGTGGACCGCTGCAGCGGTGCTGGACTGGCTGGGCTGAGGCGGGCTGAAGAAGGTCCCCCGGTGTCAGGAATCCTCGATGTCGGCGAGGCGTTCCAGTGGTTTGAGGGCATTGGTGAGGTTCTGCCGCTCCTCGTCGGAGAGCTTCCCCAGCATCATCGCCAGTTGGGTGCGGCGGGCGTCGAGCGCCTCGGTGTACTGCACCTGACCCTCCGGGGTGACCTCGACGAGTACCGCCCGCATATCGGATGGATCGCGCGATCGTTTCACCAGACCGACCTTCTCCAAACGGCGGATTGCCACCGTGGTGGTCGGTGTCCGGACCCGTTCGCGGGTGGCGAGTTCGGTCATCCGGATCGGTCCGCTGTCCAACAGTGTCAGCAGGATCGAGATCTGAGCCAATGTCAGATCGGGGCGGGGTCCGCGCTGGGTGTCGGCCCGGCGAAGCACATTGAACAGTTTCGAGAGCACCCGTTGCAGGTCACCGGCCAAGACGGCGACCTGCGTTTGCTGCGTGGGCATAACTAGCCAGTCTAGCCACCCGGCGCCGACGACCGGCTTAGTTGCCTGATCTGCTGTCGCGCCACCGCAGCAGGGCTTCGGCCGGTCCGAGGTCGTAGTCGGGTCCGTCGCAGCCCACGGTCATCAGCGTCACGCCAAGCCGGGCCAGCGCTTCGGCGTTGGCGACCAGGGTCTGTGGGTCCCGGCCCTCCACGCCGGAAGAGCGCTCCACGGTTCCGGGGTCGCGGCCGGTATCGGCGCAGTGCCGGGCCAGCACCTCGGCTTTGCCCGGATAGGTTGTGGCGTTGGTGAATCCGTGCCAGATGTCGGCGTGCTCGGCGACCAACCGCAGGGTCTTCCGCTCACCCTGCCCACCGATCAGGATGGGGATCCGCCGGGTCGGGGCCGGGTTCAGCACGGCCAGCCGGGATCTGATCCGTGGCAGTGCTGCCGCGAGGTCGTCGAGCCGGCTGCCCGCGGTGCCGAACGCGTAGCCGTACTCGTCATAGTCCTTGCGCATCCAGCCCGAGCCGATGCCCAGGATCAGCCGGCCCTCCGAGATGTGGTCGACGGTGCGCGCCATATCCGCCAGCAGTTCGGGGTTGCGGTAGGAGTTGCAGCTGACCAGGGCGCCGATCTCGATCCGGGAGGTCTGTTCGGCCCAGGCGCCCAGCATCGTCCAGCATTCGAAGTGGGCTCCGTCAGGGTCGCCGTAGAGCGGATAGAAGTGGTCCCAATTGAACGCCACGTCGACGCCGATGTCCTCGCAGCGGCGGACCGCGTCGCGGATGTAGCCGTAGTGGCTGGAATGTTGCGGCTGCAGTTGCACGCCGATGCGGATCGGGAAGCCCCCGGCAGAGTTGGTCACAGCTCAGTCAAGCACTGCCCGCAGGATTTCCACCAGAGCCCGGGGCTGGTCGCCCTGTACGGAGTGTCCGGCTCCGGGTACCACGACCACCCGCTGGAATCCCGGTGCGGTGCGGGCGAACTCGTCGGCGTCGGCGTCGTTGACGAACGCCGAGTTCGCACCGCGCACCAGGGTGGTGGGGGTGTGCAGCAAGGGCACGTCGTCCCACAGACCGTCGAAACCCGAGCCCTCCCGGAAGGTGTCGTAACGCCAGGTCCAGGTGCCGTCCTCGTTCTGTTTGGCGTTGTGGAAAACCCCGCGCCGCAGCGAATCCGGATCGCGGTGCGGGGCCGCGGCGACGGTGATGTCGACCATGGCCTCAAAGCTGGGAAAGGTGCGCTCACCCCGGACCAGGGCGACGGTTCCCTTCTGTTCGGCGGTCATCTGCTCGTGGCGCGCCGGGGCGGACGGTGTCACGTCCACCAGGACCAGGCTGCGCACGAGATCCGGTGCGGTGACCGCCAGCCGCATCGCGGTCAGCCCGCCCAGGGACATGCCTACCGTCAGATCGGCGCCCGGCGCCAGGTCACGGATCACCGGTTCGACGGCCGCGGCGTTGAGCCGGGGCCCGTAGTCGCCGTCGGACCGCCACTCCGAGCGTCCGTGGCCGGGCAGGTCGATCGCCAGTGCGGGCAGTCCCAGTCCCAGGATGACGGTGTCCCAGGTATGGGCGTTCTGCCCGCCGCCGTGCAGGAACACCACCCGGGGATCCCGCCCCCACACCAGCGCGCTGACGGGTCCGCGGTCGATGCGGGTCACCGCCGGCAGCGGGCCGCTGTACCCGGCCTGGGCGGCGTTGTCAGGCAGGTACTTGAACTCGTCCACACTGCTCATATAACACCGTCCAGATAACGCGACAGTGCGCCCAGATCGCGTCTCGGGGTGAAACCGCGATCTGAGCGCACCGTCGGCGGGAGGGCCGGGAGTTACCCCTCGATGAACTCCTCGAGCTGCGCCCGGGCCACATCGTCAGGCAGTTGCTGGGGCGGGCTCTTCATCAGGTAGGCCGAGGCGGCGACCACCGGGCCGCCGATGCCGCGGTCCTTGGCGATCTTGGCCGCACGTACCGCGTCGATGATGACGCCGGCGGAGTTCGGCGAATCCCACACCTCGAGCTTGTACTCCAGGTTCAGCGGCACATCGCCGAACGCGCGACCCTCCAGCCGGACGTAGGCCCACTTGCGGTCATCGAGCCAGCCAACGTGGTCGGACGGCCCGATGTGGACGTCCTTGGTGTTGAACTCCTTCTGCAGGTTACTGGTGACAGCCTGCGTCTTGGAGATCTTCTTGGACTCCAGGCGCTCGCGCTCCAGCATGTTCAGGAAGTCCATGTTGCCGCCGACGTTGAGCTGCATGGTGCGGTCGAGCTGCACGCCGCGGTCCTCGAACAGCTTGGCCATCACTCGGTGGGTGATGGTCGCGCCGACCTGGCTCTTGATGTCGTCGCCGATGATCGGCACGCCGGCGTCGGCGAACTTCTTGGCCCACACCGGATCGGAGGCGATGAAGACGGGCAGCGCATTGACGAATGCCACACCGGCGTCGATCGCGCACTGGGCGTAGAACTTGTCGGCCTCTTCCGATCCCACCGGCAGGTAGGACACCATCACGTCGACGTTGTTCTCCTTGAGAACCTTGACGACGTCGACCGGGTCCTCGTCGGACAGGTCGATGGTGTCGGCGTAGTACTTGCCGATGCCGTCGAGGGTCGGGCCGCGGCGCACCGGGACGTTCATCGGCGGCACGTCGGCGATCTTGATGGTGTTGTTCTCGGAGGCGAAGATCGCCTCGGAGAGGTCAAAGCCCACCTTCTTGGCATCCACGTCGAACGCGGTGACGAACTTGACGTCACGAACGTGGTACGGGCCCAGGGCGACGTGCATCAGGCCCGGCACCGTGGAATTCAGGTCGGCATCCTTGTAGTACTCCACGCCCTGTACGAGCGAGGACGCGCAGTTACCGACGCCGACGATCGCGACGCGCACTTCGTTCGTCATGGGGACGTTCTCCTTCATCACTTCTGGTGTTTTTCTTCAGCTTTGGACGGGGTCTTGTTCCGGGCGGCTCTGGGCCACCCGCTCTGCGGCGATCAGTTCGTTGAGCCATTTGACTTCGCGCTCGCTGGATTCCAGGCCGAGCTGGTGAAGTTGCCTGGTGTAGCGGTCCAGCGAGTTCGTTGCCCGCGAGACGGCCTGCCGCAGACCCTCGCGACGCTCCTCCACCTGACGGCGACGGCCTTCGAGGATGCGCATCCGCGCCTCGGCCGGGGTCCGGTTGAAGAAGGCCAGGTGAACACCGAAACCGTCGTCGGTGTAGTTCTGCGGCCCGGTGTCGGCGACCAGTTCGGCGAACCGCAGCCGGCCCTTGTCGGTGAGTTGGTAGACGCGGCGTGCCCGGCGCAGCACCGCGGTGCCTTCGGGTGCGGCGTCCTCGGCGATCAACCCGTCGGCCTGCATCCGGCGCAGCGCCGGGTACAGCGAACCGTAGGAGAAGGCACGAAAGGCGCCCAGCAGTCCGGTCAGCCGCTTGCGCAGCTCGTAACCGTGCATCGGGGACTCGAGCAGCAGTCCGAGAACGGCCAGTTCCAGCATCGAGTCACCTCCTTAGCACCGTTCGTTACGGCGGATCAACACGTCCCGCAATAGTATCGGTCCGATATATTCGCCGCCAAATCGGCAGCTAGAGACCTCGGAAATTGTCGCGGTGGTGTCACGGGTGAAGCGGGGCGCGGTTACGGGTAATTGATGCGCTTGACCGACCCGTCCGGGCTCAACGCGATGTAGCCGCTGCCGAAGTCGCTGGAAACGTAGATCGAGATCGACAGTGTTCCCGGTGCGGTCGGATCGCCACTCGGTTCGATGATCAGATAGCGGCTCTTGACCTCGTCAGCCTTGATGTTCAGGGTCTCCGGTGCCCCGCGGAGCACGCCGACGACCGCCTTCATGTCGAAGGCACTGAGGTCCACCGCGGTGTCGTCGCTGCCGGTGGCCGACGTGGTGGGGTCGTCGAATCCGCCGCGGTAGGAGTAGTCGAGTGTGCGCCGGTCGTCGGAGGGGTCGGGCCGGTCCAGGGAGGCGTACTCCGGGTAGACGACCAACCGGTAGCCCAGGGTGTCGCCGAACTTCTTGCGCATCTGCTCGAACAGGCCGCTCAGGCCGCCGAGCGAGTGCAGCTGTCTGGGCGGCGTCAGTACAACCGGTGCGACGCCGTCGGATTTGGCACCCGGGTCGGAGGTGAAGCTCAGCGGCGAACTGGTGTTTCCGTAGAGCCCCCAACCAATCCCGATACCCAGCAGCACCAGCACGCCGGCCGTCGCGATCCGGATCGCCCGGTTGGCCTGCCCGCCCACTGCCCGGGGGGACCGCAGCGACGGCAGTTGCACCGGCGCGTTGGCGGTCTGCAGGTCTGCGACGAGCGATCGCAGCTCGCCCAGGGTGGCGGCGTTGGTGGCGGCCTTCACCCGTTGCGCATGCTCCGCCATCGACAACTGCCCCTCCGACATCGCCGTGTCGAGGATCTGGCAGGTATTGGTGCGGTCGCTGTCCTTGGCCCGGGTGCTGGCTGTTTGACCGATTGCCACCGGATGATCGTAGGAGTTATGCGGTCGGTCGGATATCGGCCCGGGGCGTACCGACGTACTCTGGTCACCGTGCGGTTGCAGCGACAGGTGGTGGACTACGCCCTGCGGCGGCGTTCCCTGCTGGCCGAGGTCTACTCCGGACGGACCGGGGTGACCGAGGTCTGCGACGCGAATCCCTACCTGCTGCGCGCCGCCAAATTCCATGGAAAGCCCAGTTCGGTGATGTGCCCGATCTGCCGCAAAGAGCAGTTGACGCTGGTGTCCTGGGTGTTCGGTGACCACCTGGGTGCGGTATCGGGGTCGGCGCGCAGTGCCGAGGAACTCGTTCTGCTGGCAACCCGTTTCACCGAATTCGCCGTACACGTGGTGGAGGTATGCCGGACGTGCAGTTGGAACCATCTGGTCAAGTCATATGTGCTCGGTCTGCCGCGCCCCGCCAAGGGCTCGCCGCGCACCCGGACTGCGCGCCGGTCGGGCGCGCGCACGGCCAGTGAATAGCGGCGAGGGTCAGGAGGGGGGAGCCGCCGCCAAGCCGGACCCGGCTGACGGTGCGTCCAATGCGGCCCGCCACCGGGCAGCGGAGAACCCCGCGTCCGGGGCCGCCCCGGCCCCTTCCCCGCGCCGCGAGATTCCACCCGACGACCGGCTGACCACCGTGATGGCTCCGGTGACCGCGGGTCCCGCGCCCGGGGAACTCCAAGACCCGCTTGAAGCGGTGAAGGCCGCACTCGGCGGCGGTCCGACCCCGACACCGGCGCCGGCTCCAACGCCATCAGGTCACGGCGGGGACGACGACGGCGGAGACGGTCAACCGCCGGCTCGGCCGGGCCGGCGTCGGCGGATGTTCGGCGGCGGGGGGGCGCGCCGCTGGCTGGCCGCGGCCCTCGGGGTGTTCGTCCTGCTGCCGATGGTCACGTTCGGATTGGCCTATCTGATCGTCGATGTCCCGCAGCCGGGGGACATCCGCACCAACCAGGTGTCGACCATCCTGGCCAGCGACGGTTCTGAGATCGCCAAAATCGTTCCGCCCGAAGGAAACCGGGTCGACGTCGACATCAACCAGGTACCCATCCACGTGCGCAACGCGGTGATGGCCGCCGAGGACCGCGACTTCTACACCAACCCCGGTTTCTCGATCTCGGGGTTCGCCAGGGCGCTGCAGAACAACCTGTTCGGCAACGACATCCAGGGCGGGTCGACGATCACCCAGCAGTACGTCAAGAACGCCCTCGTCGGTGACCAGCGCACCGGGCTCGGCGGTCTGATCCGCAAGGCCAAGGAACTGGTGATCTCCACCAAGATGAGCCAGCAGTGGTCGAAAGACGAAGTGCTGCAGGCGTACCTGAACATCATCTACTTCGGCCGCAGCGCCTACGGAATCTCTGCGGCGTCGCAGGCCTACTTCGACAAGCCGGTGGATCAGCTGACGGTCTCCGAGGGAGCGCTGCTGGCCGCCATCATCCAGCGCCCGTCGACCCTGGATCCCGCGGTGGATCCCGAAGGTGCCGAGGTGCGGTGGAACTGGGTGCTCGACGGCATGGTGACCATCGGCGCGCTGTCCCAGTCCGAACGCGATCAGCAGGTCTTCCCCCAGACCGTTGCCCCCGACCTGGCCAAGACCGAGAACCTCACGACCGGTCCCAACGGCCTGATTGAGCGCCAGGTGATCAAGGAACTGCTGGAGCTGTTCAACATCGACCAGCAGACGCTGAACACCCAGGGGCTGCAGATCACCACGACCATCGACTCGCAGGCCCAGAGCGCCGCCGTCGACGCGGCCGCGACCTATCTCGACGGGCAGATGCCCGAGATGCGCACCGCCGTGGTCTCGATCGACCCACGCACCGGCGGGGTGAAGGCCTACTACGGCGGGACCGACGCGACGGGGTTCGACTTCGCCCAGGCCGGCCTGCCCACCGGCTCGTCGTTCAAGGTCTTCGCCTTGGTCGCCGCGCTCGAGCAGGGTATGGGGCTGGGCTATCAGGTGGACAGCTCGCCGCTGAAGGTCGACGACAAGCTGACCATCAACAACTCCGAAGGTATGGGGTGCGGCACCTGCAATATCGCCGAGGCGATCAAGCAGTCCTTCAATACCAGCTACTACCGGCTGATGCTGAAGCTGAAGAACGGCCCGGCGGATGTGGCCGATGCCGCGCACCGGGCCGGGATCGCGGAGAGCTTTCCCGGCGTGGACCACACCCTGTCGGAGGACGGACTCGGTGGCCCGCCGGCCCCCGGGGTGGTGCTCGGCAAGTACGAGACCCGGGTGATCGATATGGCGTCGGCCTACGCCACGTTGGCCAATTCCGGCATCTACCACCGCCCGCACTTCGTGGAGAAGGTCGTCAACGCCCAAGGTGAGGTGCTGTTCGACGCCGCTGCTGACGAGAACGACGGTGAGCGGCGGATCGAGGAGGCGGTGGCCGATAACGTGAGCGCGGCGCTGCAGCCCATCCCGGGTTGGTCCGCGGGCCACAACCTAGCCGGCGGCCGGTCTTCGGCGGGCAAGACCGGAACCCATCAACTCGGTGACACCGGAGCCAACCGGGACGCCTGGTTCGTCGGGTACACCCCGCAGTTATCGACCGCGGTGTGGGTGGGCACCGTCAAGGGTGACGTGCCGCTGGTGAACAGTTGGGGCGGACCGGTGTACGGCGCAGGCCTGCCGGCCGACATCTGGAAGGCCACCATGGACGGCGCCCTGCAGGGTTCGGACTTCGAGTCCTTCCCGACCCCGGGTGAGGTCGGCGGTTATGCCGGCGTGCCGGCCCCTCCCGCCCCACCGCCGGCCCCGTGGCGGCCCGCACCCACCCAGCAGTCCGTCCCGGATCCGGCCGGACCGCCGCCGCCCCCGTCCGGTATCGAGGTGCTGCCCGGCATCACCATCCCGCTTCCGCCGCCTCCACCGCCTGGCGAGCCGCTTCCCCCGCCGCCCCCGTTCGGGCAGCCGCCGCCGCCTCCGCCTCCGCCGCCGGGCGAGCCGCTTCCCCCGGCGCCGCCGCCTCCGCCGCCGCCGGCTGACCCGGCCGCGCCGCCCGTTCCGCCCCCGCCGCCACCTCCGTGACCGAGGCGCCCGTGGGCGGTCCCCCGGGTGTCGAGGCGACGGCGGAACGGCCGCGCGCGACGGTGTCACCGAAACCATTGGCCGGGGATCTTCGCAGCGTCGACGACCGAGACCTGCCCAGCCGCAACGACGTTCTGGGTTCCGCACTCTCCGAGGTGGTCGGCGGGCCGGTGGGACGGCACGCGTTGCTGGGCCGGACCCGGCTGCTGACCCCGCTGCGGGTCATGTTCGTCATCGCGCTGGTGTTCCTGGCGCTGGGATGGTCGACGAAGGCGGCCTGCCTGCAGACAGTCGGCACCGGCTCACCCGACCAGAAGGTGGCCAACTGGGAGAACCAGCGCGCCTACTACGAACTCTGCTACTCCGACACCGTTCCGCTGTACGGCGCGGAGCTGTTGAGCCAGGGTAAGTTTCCGTACAAGTCCAGCTGGCTGGAGTTGGACTCCCAGGGCACGCCGCAGAAGCAGTACGACGGCAGCCCCGCGGTGCGGTACATGGAGTATCCGGTGCTGACCGGGATCTACCAGTACGTGTCGATGTCGCTGGCCAAGACCTACACCGCCGTCGCGAAGGCGACCGGGATTCCGCTGCTCAACGGTGTGGCCGAGGTGGTGATGTTCTTCAACATCGCCGCCTTCGGATTGGCGCTGGCATGGCTGGCCACCGTCTGGGCCACCGCGATGCTGGCCGGCCGCCGGATCTGGGACGCCGCGCTGGTGGCCGCCTCGCCGATCCTGATCTTCCAGATCTTCACCAATTTCGATGCGCTGGCCACGGCGTTGGCGATCGGGGGCCTGCTGGCCTGGGCGCGGCGCCGGCCCGGCCTGGCCGGAATCCTGATCGGCCTCGGGGTGGCGGCCAAGCTGTACCCGGCGCTGTTCCTGCTGCCCCTGCTGGTGCTGGGTGTGCGCACCGGGCGGCTGGCCGATGCGGTGCGCACCACGGCGGTCGCGGCCCTCACCTGGCTGGCGGTCAACCTGCCGGTGATGCTGCTCTACCCGCGCGGCTGGTCGGAGTTCTACCGGCTCAACACCAGGCGAACCCAGGATATGGACTCGCTGTTCAATGTCATCAAGTCCTTCACCGGCTGGCCCGGCCTGGATCCGAATCTGGGCTTCTGGCAGCCACCGGTCGTGCTCAACGCCGTGGTGGCCGTCCTGTTCCTGACGTGTTGTGCGGCAATCGCCTATATCGGCCTGACCGCACCGCAGCGGCCGCGGCTGGCTCAGCTGGCCTTCCTGGTGGTCGCGGCCTTCCTGTTGGTCAACAAGGTGTGGAGCCCGCAGTTCTCGCTGTGGCTGGTGCCGCTGGCGGTCCTGGCGTTGCCGCACCGCCGGGTGCTGCTGGCCTGGATGACCGTCGACGCCCTGGTGTGGGTGCCCCGGATGTTGTACCTCTACGGCGAGCAGAACAAGGGCCTTCCCGAGCAGTGGTTCACCGTGACGGTCCTGCTGCGCGATATGGCGGTGGTGGGTCTCGTCGTGCTGGTGATCCGGCAGATCTATCGTCCGGAGCAGGACCTGGTACGCATGGGCGGCCGGATCGACGATCCGGCCGGCGGGGTGTTCGACGGCGCCCCGGATGCATTCCCGGCGCGGTGGCCGCACAGGCTGCGTCCCCGGTATCGGCAGGAGGTGTGGCATGCAGGTCGCCATCGCGCTGTTTCCGCGTAACACCGCGCTGGATTCGATCGGGCCCTACGAGGTGTTGCAGCGGGTCCCGAGCATCGACGTGGTGTTCGTCGGGCATACCCGCGGCGAGGTCCGCACCGACAACGGCATGCTCGGGTTGACCGTTGACGCCGCCTTCGACGAGGTGACCGAACCGGATGTGCTGCTGGTTCCCGGCGGGGTCGGCACCCGTGATCTGGTGGACGACGAGGCGCTGCTCGACTGGGTGCGGGGGGTGCACCGGCGCACGCTGTTCACCACATCCGTCTGCACCGGCAGTCTGGTGCTGGCCGCGGCCGGTCTGCTCGACGGTCTGACCGCCACGACGCACTGGGCCGCCCAGGACCTCCTCGGCTCGCTGGGTGCGGTGTACACCCCGCAGCGAGTCGTCGAGCACCTGCCGCAGCGGATCATCACCGCCGCCGGGGTGTCCAGCGGGATCGACATGGCTCTGCGACTGGTCGAACTGCTCATCGACCGCCAGGCCGCCGAAGCCTGCCAGTTGATGATCGAGTACGACCCCCAGCCGCCGTTCGACTCAGGGGATCTGGCCAAGGCGTCCGAGGCCACCCGTCTGCTGGCCCTGGAGTACTTCAGTCGGCGCCACTGATTTCGCTGATCAGGGGCAGCTGCGGTAGCCTTGGCCGGTTGCCGACGCAGGCGACCCTCCTGCCACGGAATTCGCCGTGGCCGCAAACGACCATAGGAGGTGATGAGGTTTCCATGCGTCCCTACGAAATCATGGTCATTCTCGACCCCACTCTCGACGAGCGCACCGTTGCTCCGTCGCTGGACACGTTTCTCAACGTGATCCGCAGCGACGGCGGAACGGTGGAGAAGGTCGACATCTGGGGCCGCAGACGGCTGGCCTACGAGATCGCCAAGCACGCCGAGGGCATCTACGCCGTCGTCGACGTCAAGGCGGAACCCGCCACCGTGTCCGAGCTCGACCGTCAGCTCAACCTGAACGAGTCGGTGCTGCGGACCAAGGTGATGCGGACCGACAAGCACTGATCGTCAGCATCGGTGGAGAACGTCCGCGCCTGTCGTAGTCCCTACGTAGGCTCCGGATACATTCGCCCCGCCAAATCCCCAGGAGGACCTTGTGGCCGGTGACACGATCATCACCGTCGTCGGAAATCTGACCGCCGACCCCGAACTGCGGTTCACCCCGTCCGGCGCGGCCGTCGCCAACTTCACCGTGGCGTCGACCCCGCGGATCTACGACCGCCAGAGCGGGGAGTGGAAGGACGGCGAAGCGCTGTTCCTGCGGTGCAGCATCTGGCGCGAGGCTGCGGAGAACGTTGCCGAAAGCCTGACCCGCGGCGCCCGGGTGATCGTCAGCGGCCGGCTCAAGCAGCGGTCCTTCGAAACCAAAGAGGGCGAAAAGCGCACCGTTATGGAGCTCGAGGTCGACGAGATCGGCCCCTCCCTGAAGTACGCCACCGCCAAGGTGAACAAGGCCGGCCGCAGTGGCGGCGGCTCGGGCGGGTTCGGCAGCGGCGCACCCAGTGGCGGCGGCGGTTCGCGTCCGGCGGCCGCAGCCTCGAACGAAGACCCGTGGGGCAGCGCGCCCGCGTCGGGCTCCTTCGGCGGCAGTGACGACGAACCTCCCTTCTGAATCAACCATGCGCCCAGCGCACACCATCAGAGAACGAAAGCGATTGACACATGAAGGCCAAGCCCACAAAGCGGCGTCCCGCACCGGACAAGCCGATCAAGACCCGCAAGTGCGTGTTCTGCTCCAAGAAGGGCAAGTTGCAGAACATCGACTACAAGGACACCGCGTTGCTGCGCACCTACATCAGTGAGCGGGGCAAGATCCGCGCCCGCCGGGTGACCGGCAACTGCGTGCAGCATCAGCGGGACGTCGCCATCGCCGTCAAGAACGCCCGCGAGGTTGCCTTGCTGCCGTTCACCTCGGCGACGCGCTAGAGCAGCATTCTGAAACGGAGTACACACCAATGAAGCTGATTCTCACCGCCGAGGTGGACCACCTCGGAGCGGCCGGCGACACCGTCGAGGTCAAGGACGGGTACGGACGCAACTATCTGTTGCCCCGGGGCCTGGCCATCGCGGCCACCCGCGGCGCCCAGAAGCAGGCCGACGATATCCGGCGGTCACGTGAGGCCAAGACCGTCCGGGACCGCGAGCACGCCGAGGAGATCAAGGCCGCCCTCGAGGCACTGGGTCCGATCGCACTGGCCGTGAAGGTCGCCGGCGATTCCGGCAAGCTGTTCGGCTCGGTGACCGCCAACGACATCGTGGCGGCGATCAAGAAGGCCGGCGGCCCGAGTATCGACAAGCGGTCGGTGCACCTGCCCAAGGCCCACATCAAGGAGACCGGCACGCACACCGTCGCGGTGCAGCTGCACCCGGAGGTGGAGGTCACCGTCGCCCTCGCGGTGGGGGCCGCCGGGGCCTAGTCCCGAAACGTCGAGAATCCCCGGTACCGGCCCTTGCGGCCGGGCCGGGGATTTTTCGTCCCGGCGAACTCGCCGGGGCTGTCTGATCACAGTTAACGTAACCCGTCGTTAACTACTTGAACAGGCAACAGCAACACAACACGCCCGAAACGGCCATATGACCCGACACGCCGACAGACTTCCCATCCACAGTGTGCAGGACCGGTACGCAGCGGTTTACGTGGAAAAACGACCTCCCAAAACTCTGTCATCCACAAGTTCTCCCCAAGCCGCACACACAGTTGCAGGCAGTTTCCACAGGCCGCTAACAGGTTGATGAACAGGTTCGGTTTGCGCCTGCGCCAGCAACGCCTACCGTGTGCCTTCGGCAGTGCATCCGGACGCATCGGACACCGATGCTGTCGGGGTGTGGATCTATCGTGACGAGCACCGGGTTCGAACCCACGTTCGACTGGTGCGAGCACCGATGAGCGGGAGGTGAGGGTAGCCAGATGGCGGTCGTCGATGACCTCGGGCAGCCGGGACCGGACGCGCAGGCACCGGCGGAGGATTTCGGTCGCCAGCCGCCCCAGGACCTCGCCGCCGAGCAGTCCGTGCTGGGCGGGATGCTGCTGAGCAAGGACGCCATCGCCGACGTGCTCGAGCGGCTGCGCCCGGCGGATTTCTATCGCCCGGCCCACCAGAACGTCTACGACGCCATCCTTGATCTCTACGGCCGCGGCGAGCCGGCCGACGCGGTGACGGTCGCCGCAGAGCTTGACCGCAGGAGTCTGCTGCGCCGCATCGGCGGTGCGCCCTACCTGCACACCCTGATCTCGACGGTGCCCACCGCGGCCAACGCCGGGTACTACGCCGGCATCGTGGCCGAGAAGGCGCTGCTGCGCCGGTTGGTGGAGGCCGGCACCCGGGTGGTGCAGTACGGCTACGCCGGAGCCGAGGGGGCCGACGTCAACGAGGTTGTCGACCGGGCCCAGGCCGAGATCTATGACGTCACCGAGCGGCGGACCTCCGAGGATTTCGTCGCGCTGGAGACGCTGCTGCAACCGACGATGGACGAGATCGACGCGATCGCCTCCAGCGGCGGTATCTCCCGGGGTGTGCCGACCGGATTCACCGAACTCGACGAAGTCACCAACGGCCTGCATCCGGGGCAGATGATCATCGTCGCGGCCCGCCCCGGTGTGGGTAAGGCCCTCGCGTTGGACACCCCGCTGCCGACCCCGGGCGGCTGGACCACCATGGGAGAAGTCCGGGTGGGTGACGATCTGGTGGCTCCCGACGGCTACCCGACCCGGGTGGTCGCGGCGACGGAGGTCATGTTCGGCCGGCCCTGCTACGAAGTCGAATTCTCCGACGGCACCGTGATCGTCGCCGACGCCGAGCACCAGTGGCCCACCCGCCGCGGCATCCGCACCACGGCGATGCTGCGGGCCGGCGCCGACCTGGTGACCTCAGCGGGTGTGCGCCAACTCGTCGGGGCCGGCAGCCCGCTGTCGACCGCATTCGGGGTGGCCGATGTGCGGCGCATCGACAGCGTCCCGGTGCGGTGCGTCCAGGTCGACGACCCTGACCACCTGTATCTGGCCGGGCAGTCGATGGTGCCCACCCACAACTCGACGCTCGGGTTGGACTTCATGCGGTCGTGCTCGATCAAGAACCGGATGGCCAGCGTCATCTTCTCGCTGGAGATGAGCAAGTCCGAGATCGTCATGCGGCTGCTGTCCGCCGAGGCCAAGATCAAACTCGCCGATATGCGGTCGGGCCGGATGAGCGATGACGACTGGACACGGCTGGCCCGGCGGATGAGCGAGATCAGCGAGGCGCCGCTGTTCATCGATGACTCCCCGAACCTGACCATGATGGAGATCCGGGCCAAGGCCCGCCGGCTGGCGCAGAAGTCCGATCTGCGCCTGATCGTCATCGACTACATGCAGCTGATGACCTCTGGCAAGAAGTTCGAGAGCCGCCAGCAGGAGGTCTCGGAGTTCTCCCGAAACATCAAGCTGCTCGCCAAGGAACTGTCGGTCCCGGTGGTGGCGATCAGCCAGCTCAACCGCGGACCGGAACAGCGCACCGACAAGAAGCCGATGGTGTCGGACCTGCGCGAGTCGGGATGCCTGACCGCCAACACCCGGATCCTGCGGGCCGACACCGGAGCCGAGGTCAGCTTCGGTGAGCTGATGCGCACCGGGGAGCGACCGCTGGTCTGGTCACTCGACGAGCGCAAGCGCATGGTGGCCCGGCCGATGACGAACGTCTTCCCCAGCGGCCGCAAGGAGGTGTTCACCCTGCGGCTCGCATCCGGCCGGGAGGTGGAGGCCACCGCCAACCATCCCTTCATGACCTTCGGCGGCTGGACCCCGTTGGGCGAATTGAGCGTCGGTGACCGGGTGGCGGTGCCGCGGCGCGTTCCCGAGCCGGTGCAGACCCAGCGGATGGCCGATGCCGAAGTCATCATGTTGGCGCACATGATCGGCGACGGGTCGTGCGTCAAACGCCAGCCGATCCGCTACGCCAGCATCGACGAGGAGAACCTGGCCGCGGTGTCGCAGGCGGCCACCCACTTCGGCGTCACCGCCGTGCGTGACGACTACCCGGCCGCCCGGGCCACCACGCTGCGGCTGCCCGCGCCCTATCGGTTGACCCACGGCAAGCGCAATCCGATCGCGGCCTGGCTGGATCGGTTGGGCCTGTTCGGTAAGCGCAGTTACGAGAAGTTCGTCCCCCATGAGGTGTTCGCGCTGCCGAACGATCAGGTGGCGCTGTTCCTGCGGCATCTGTGGGCGACGGACGGGTCGGTGCGCTGGGATGTCAAGCAGCGGCAGGGCCGGGTCTACTACGCGTCGACCAGTCGGCGGTTGGTCGACGATGTGATGCAGTTGCTGCTGCGCCTAGGTGTCAACGCGCGGATCTACCGGGCGCCGAAACCTGGCTATCGAGATTGCTGGCATCTGCAGATTCAAGGTGCCGAGAACCAGTTGCGATTCCTTCGGCACGCTGGAGTCAACGGTGCAAAGGATGCCTCCGCACGCGAAGTCATCGCGCAACTCGCGTGCGTTGCGCGCAGAGCTAACTCCGATACCGTTCCGGTGGAGGTCTGGGGCGGGGTCCGAGATGCCATTGCCAGGCGGGGCTTGACGCACCGTGAATTCGCAGAGGCGATGGGTAGCAAGTTCTGCGGTTCCACCATGTGGAAACACGCACCGGGCCGCTCCCGCTTGCACCGAGCCGCCGCTGTCCTCGGCGATGCAGACCTTCACGACCTCGCCACCAACGACGTGTTCTGGGATCGGGTCATCGAGATCACCAGCATCGGCGACCATGATGTCTATGACGGAACTGTGCCTGGTACGAATAACTTTGTGGCACAAGGGATTTCAGTCCATAACAGCCTTGAACAAGATGCCGACATGGTCATTCTGCTACACCGGCCCGATGCCTTCGAGCGGGACGATCCACGGGGCGGCGAGGCGGACCTGATCCTCGGTAAGCACCGCAACGGTCCGACGAAGACGATCACTGTCGCGCATCAGCTGCACCTGTCGCGGTTCACGAATATGGCGCGGCAGTAGCGTCGGTTCTGGCAGTTGGTGTGGGGTGACGTGGCCGATTCCGGCGGCGCGGGCGGCGGCCTGGACTGCGTTGTCCACGCGGCGCCCGGGGATGGGGCGGCCTCGGTCGGTGAACATCAGGTTTCTGCTGCCGGGCTGGGCGGGGTGGGCCGAGAGCCATTGCGTGAGGAGTTCGTCGACTCGGGGGTGCAGGGGAATGTAGCGGTCGGTGTGGAGTTTGCCGACCGGGGTGCGCAGCCAGCGGGCTGAGCCGATGTCGGTGATGGCGTCTACGCCACACCCTGGCCACCCAAGCCATCAACAACGGGATGAGTCTCGAAGCGATCGCCGCACTGCTCGGACACACCTCCATGTCAATGACCATGACCTACGCCCGGATCTCCGACCGCACCGTCGCCGACGAATACTTCGCTGTCACAACACAAGTCGAAAGCCTCTACACCAGAGCGAGGCCCCAACTGCCCGCCGACGCCGAGGGCCCCAACATGCGACGTCTACGCGGCGAGACCACCCGACTGCTCGGCAACGGCCACTGCACCCGCCCCGCAGCACTGGACTGCCGCTACGAAACAATCTGCGAAACCTGCACTCACTTCGCGACCACCGAGGACCACCGCCAGGTCCTGGCCGGCCAGCTTGCAAACGCCACCGAACGCAACGAACCCCGCCGGAAAACCGTCTACCTCGAACTCCTCACCAAACTCGACCGAGCACGCACTTGACAGCGATCACCCACATAAGCGTGTGCTTTTCCCATGATCTCCAAGGCGGCCTCGGTAGTGGCCAGCCGCTTGGCGGTCCTGTCGAGCTCGCGTTTGAGGCGGGCGATCTCGGCCTGCTCGGCGGTGAGCTTGCCGACCGTGGTCCCAGCCGGCTTGCCCTGCAGCACCCCGGCATCGCGTTGCTTGCGCCACTCGCAGATCAGCGAGGAATACAAGCCCTCACGCCGCAGATAGGCGCCACCATCGTTGGTGGTGCAGGCTTGCTCGTAAGCGGCCAGGTGCGCCAGCTTCTCGGCCGGGCTGAACACCCGCCGCCGCTGCGGGCCACCCGAGCGTGGACCAGTTGAACCCATCGGCACATTGTCCCCGGCCACAGCCAGGCTGGAAATCGTCATCGTTGCGTTGATCCGTATCTCGCCCTGCAAGCGGGTTGCTATGAAGCACTGGACTCAACTCACCCTGACACGCAGGGGACGGCCACATCATCGCAGCGTCCGCGCACTGGTTGGAATCCCACCTTGCCATCGGGTCGCGCGGCAGTCGGCGGTGGCCGGGGCCGGCGTCTTCGATTGCGGTCTACTTAAGTAGGTGTGTGCGGGGTGTCAGTAGTTGACGGTGCCCAAATGCAGTATTTCTACTGATGTCTGTCAACCGGACTCTGATTTGGCATCGGGGTGGCGTGGAACTCGTTCGCGCCCGCGTCCTGCGTCTGGAAGAAGTCCGACATGGCGTTGGCATCGAAGGTTTCCCGTACGGGTGCGGCCGTGGTGGCGGCTGGTGTGGTGTGGGCCGGTCCGCAGGCGGTGGGTGTGGCTGTCGCGGACAGTCAGGAGCAGGCCTCCCCGGCGGCGGCCGGGGCGGCCGATTCGACGTCGCCGCCCCGCGTGAGGTCCGGGGTGGGTGGCTCTGCGGTGAGGTCTGGGTCCGCCGGTGCTGGGGCGTCCTCGGGCACGCTGCGGGTACCGCGTGCGGCCGCGACGGTCACCGGGCCCACCGGTCCGGCCGTGGCCCGCTCCGAAGACCCAGAGCCGCTGGCGGCGGTGGTGGCCGAGCCGGTCACCGGCGGGGACGAGCCGGCACCCGACCACCCCGATGCGGCAGTGGCCTCGGCCACGCCCCCACCGGCGCCGACGCTAATGGCACCGACCCCGGAATCCGGTGATGCGGCAGTGGCCTCAGCCCCGCCCCCACCGGCGCCGACGCTACTGGCACCGACCCCGGAATCCGGTGATGCGGCAGTGGCCTCAGCCCCGCCCCCACCGCCGCCGACGCTACTG
>Ga0209986_10002081_pt1 | contig 18631 bp, 16 predicted proteins | sample BlataG_FD_183168 | JGI IMG/M metagenome (GOLD analysis project Ga0209986, IMG submission 183168) | Deep subsurface microbial communities from Black Sea to uncover new lineages of life (NeLLi) - Black_00105 metaG (SPAdes) (version 2) | ecosystem: Environmental > Aquatic > Marine > Oceanic >... | reverse complement strand
CAGCATTCGATTGAATCGGATCATAAAATTAGCCGTTACGGTCGATCAGTCTCTCCTATCTTAAAGGGACAAACCGAATGCGGCAATTGAAGGCGGTTTGCGTTGCTGCCGGCACCCACGCCAGATAGAATAAGGCCGGGACACAGAAGGTCAGTGGAGAGTTCAGATGAACCAGCAAACCGCAACGGCTAAACAAAAAAGCCTCGGCGATGTTCTGCAGGAGTTCAGCCACCACCGGATGGTGATGCAGGAAGAACTTCAAAAAGTGATTGTGGGACAGAACGAGGTCATCGAGCAAATATTTGCTGCGATCTTTACCCGAGGGCACTGCTTACTTGAGGGTGTCCCGGGGCTGGCGAAAACCTTGATGGTGAGTACGCTTGCGCGGATCCTTGATATGCAGTTCCAACGGATCCAGTTTACACCCGATTTGATGCCGTCAGATATTACGGGGACCAATGTACTGGAAGAAGATGAAGCGGGCCGCCGCAGTTTTCGTTTTGTGGAAGGGCCAATCTTTACCAATATTCTTCTGGCCGATGAAATCAACCGCACACCGCCAAAGACCCAGGCGGCACTGCTGCAGGCGATGCAGGAGCGTGAAGTGACGGTGGGTCAAAAAACATATGAGTTGCCGGCACCTTTTTTTACCATCGCTACACAAAATCCGATTGAGCAGGAGGGAACCTACCCGCTCCCCGAAGCACAGTTAGACCGCTTCATGTTCAATATCAAGGTGGGCTATCCCACAGCGGAAGAAGAGGAAAAAATTCTTGCCCAGACAACGCGGCATGAAAATCCAGAAGTCCGCAAGATTCTCTCGGCGAAGGCGATTTTGAATGTACAAAAGTTGGTCTTTTCCGTGGCAGTCAGCGAGTACATTATCCAGTATGTCTCGCGTCTGGTCCGCGCCACCAGGCCGCTCGACCCCTCGGCGCCGGAGTACGTTCGACAAATGGTCGATTGGGGTGCAGGTCCCCGTGCCGGCCAATTCCTCATTCAAGGTGGAAAAGCCTTGGCGGCAATGGATGGTCGCTTTTCGGTGGCAGTGGAAGATATTCGCAAAGTTGCCATTCCCGTTTTGCGTCACCGCGTGAGTACGAATTTTCAAGCGCAGGCCGAGGGAATGACGACCGAGGATCTGCTCAATCGCCTGCTTGCCGATGTGGCCCCACCGGAAATTCCAAAATTCGAAAAAGGGAACGGAACGCCACCAAGGCAGAGCTGAATCGGATAGCGATAACGTTGTAACCGGATCGCGAGGTGGGTGTGTCCAACGCCGAACAATATCTAAAACCTGAAGTAATCCGGCAGATCAGTCGTCTTGATCTGCGGGCCCAGTTTATTGTCAAAGGTTTTTTGCAGGGCATGCACGCCAGCCCTTTTCAGGGATTTTCAGTTGAGTTCAGCGAGCATCGCAAATACACCGCTGGCGATGACCCGGCCGACATCGACTGGTCGCTCTATGCCAAGACCGACAAATACTACGTGAAAAAATTTGAGGCCGAAACCAATATTTTCGGCTATCTGGTCATGGATTTGAGTCGCTCGATGGCTTACACCTATCGCCAGGATCTCAATAAGTTTGAGTATGCGACCTGCTTGGCAGCTGCAATGTCCTATTTGATGATCCATCAGCAGGATCCGGTCGGGCTGATTACGTTCGACGAAAAAATTCGCGACAGCCTGCCACCTCGTTCCAAGCGTGCTCAACTGGGAAATATTCTTTCGGTGTTGGCCAAATTACAACCTACTGGAGGAACCAATATTGCCCAAAGCATTGAGCAGATTGCAGCGATGCTCAAGCATCGAAGTCTGGTCATGCTCTTTACGGATCTTTTTGGAGAACCAGAGCGGATCCTCAAAGCACTGCACCAGCTTCGGCACGGCGGACACGATGTGATCCTGTTTCATATCATGGACGAAGCGGAGGTTACTTTTCCTTTTGACGGGATGATCGAGTTCGAAGAACCGGAGACGGCTGAGCGGATGGAGGTCAATGCAACCGGTTTCCGGCAGGATTATCTTGCCGAAGTCGCTGCCTTTCGTGACCTGTTTTGCGAACAGGCGGCACAAGCCGGGGTCGATTACGTGCCCCTCGATACGAGCATGCCCTTTGATAAGGCTTTGACCGAGTATCTCACGCAGCGGCGAGCGCGTTGTTAGTGCTGCCTGCTTGCAGTGGCTCTTTATAAATGGCTAAAGTGGGATTCGCCGTTTTGTAAAAAATCACCTTACTGCCTGGAGCGGGCGACCGCCCGCGATGCGATGCACAAGAATATGCCCCGGCTTAAAAAGATCTTTTTCTGCTTTTCGTTCCTTGGCATCCTTTTTCCTACCGGTCTTGCTGCCGAGTGGATCGAGTTGTTTGATGGAAAGTCTCTCAAAGGGTGGCAGCAGCGGGGAGGGAAGGCAAACTATCGTGTGGAAGAGGGCGCGATCGTAGGTAGCAGTGTACCGAACACGCCCAACACGTTTCTCTGTACCAAAAAGGATTGGGGCGACTTTGAGTTGGAACTCCAGTTTAAAGTTGATCCCGAACTAAACAGTGGCGTTCAGATTCGCAGCAACAGCCTGCCCAAATACCACGCTGGCCGCGTGCACGGTTATCAGGTCGAGATCGATCCTTCGGATCGTGGCTGGACAGGGGGTATTTATGATGAAGGCCGTCGCGGTTGGCTTGCACCGTTGAGCGAGAATACAGCAGCCCGCTACGCCTTTCGTCCGGGAGAGTGGAACACGTTTCGCGTTGTGGCGATTGGCGATTCGATTAAGACATTTCTCAATGGCACACCGGCGGCTGATTTGGTCGACTCGAAAACAGCCCAGGGTTTTATAGGGCTGCAGGTCCACTCGGTCGGCGAGCGGAGTGATCCTTTAGAAGTTCGCTGGCGGAACATTCGCTTAAGGCCGATTGAGGGTGTGGTGCCGCGAGGTGAAAAAACGCGCAAGGTGGCCGATGGTTTTCGCTTTACCGAAGGACCGACCGAGGCACAGGATGGCCGCATTTTTTTCAGCGATATCCCCAACGAAAAGATTCACATTTTTGATCCGGCTAGCGGTGAGGTGAGCGTAGCCGTTGAGGACAGTGGCCGGGCCAACGGCCTGATGTTTGCCCCGAGCAGTGCGCTGTTGATATGTGAGGGGGGGAATCGGCAATTGACCCGAAAGTTGGGAGATAAGAAAACGATGCTTGCCGACCGTTTTGACGGCAAGCGGCTCAACAGCCCCAACGACCTGGTACTCGATGGCAAAGGTGGGATTTATTTTACCGATCCCCGCTACGGCGACCGCAGCGATATGGAGCTACAAATCGAAGGCGTCTACTATCTGCCGCGGGGCGGAGAACTGCGGCGGGTGATCGATGACATGGTCCGACCAAACGGTCTGATCTTCTCGCCCGACAAATCCATTTTGTACGTGGCCGACAACGGGGCAAAGACGGTGATCGCCTATCGGGTCCAAGAGGATGGCTCGCTGGAAAAGATCAAAAAGATGGCCGAGATGGCAGTCGACGGGATGGCGATGGATGTGCTGGGCAATCTTTACTGCACCGGCGGACCACGCGTGGTGGTCTTTGCACCGGATGGTGCGCAGCGGGTCGTGATTCCGGTACCGGAGGGCACGGCCAACTGTACTTTCGGCGGCCCGGACCACAAGACGCTTTTTATTACCGCTCACAAGGGACTCTATGCGATCGATCTGGCGGTCCCCGGAGTGCTCCCCTAAATACTAAGTGTCGGGCAATCATTATGGTTTTTTATTGACCAAATTTGAGAAAACTTCTCTAATAAGACAGTCCATCCTCTTTTGGTGCGTTGCACGAAAATGACAAGTGAATTAATGAAGCAGCCGGAGCAAACTAGGCGCACGATCGGTGGAACGATCGTGGCAGTCATCGTGGCCCTTCTCTGTGTGGTTTATATGCTGAACCCGACCGCGGGATTTTTGGAATTTATTCCGGATAATCTGCCCGTAATCGGCAACGTGGATGAAGGCTTGATCATGATCCTCTTGCTGGGATGCCTCAAATATTTGGGCCTCGACATCCCGCTCACCAAAGCGTCCCAAAAAAGCTGAGCAATCCCCCGGTGATCGGTCGGATCGCTTTCTCAGCACGCTCGGTAGGATTCGACGAATCTCTTCCGCTTTTCAGAAGCGCGAGACCTCTTCGTTTTCGGCTTTTTCGTTTTTACTCCCAAACCAAAAAAACAAACTTTGCATCTAAAGTGGATAGCAAATCAAGAGAGGTGACGTAGCATCTCGATCTTGTCGGACTGATGGTAAGCGGGCGGGCTAATGCTTTCTGAGAACAACAACCATCCACGTCTCCTGGTGGCGTTCAGGGGATAACGTCACAGATTCAATTCGCCAACCATCGTTTAAATAATTATTGAGGTGTTCTACCTCGGGCAGGAGTTGTTCCGTGAGCAATACCGTTACTAATTTTTCCATGTCGCACCCTCTTTTTGAATAAGAAACGAACAGGGTCATTGTGCAAAAAGAGACAAAGCGGGGGTAGGGGGCGAACATCCTAGGAACCAGGGAACAGCGTGCCTCCCCGCTATCGTTTCAAAAACGAAACCAAGGGTCGCCAGAATAAAAAAAAGGTCGCTGGCGCTGGCCAGTTCTTATTGCAAGTTTCCCTCTATGGAATCCGGTGTTTGTGCATGGGATACCTTTGGTGCCATGAACGAAAAAAAAAATGGTGATGTGGGGCGCAATCGCTGCGGCTGTATTGTGCTTGTTGTTCCCTGTATATCTTGGCAGCAACGCCCTTACTGAAATCGAGAGGAAGCAATTTTGCAATCCACAGTACGGAATGACGCCGGATGAATGGGTTGGATTGATGGATAAGTATAGAGGTGGCGAGCTCTACCTTGATTTAGTGCAGCCTTTGCCGCCTGATATTTATAAGTCTGAAAATTGGCAAGATTATCAAAAACACTCGCCACCGAAGTTGGAATTTTCGGATTTTGGAATCGGGCCTTTTGGGGCCATACGCACTTACTACCCACTTTAAAACAGTAAGATCGCGCCACCGCAGAAAGCAATGGGTTGCGTAATTGCTGTTATTACGCTGCAAAACCCTCAGGACACGTTATCCAGAGAGTAAGCACGCCCGGTAGGATTCGAACCTACAACCCTCGGTTCCGAAGACCGATGCGCTATCCAGTTGCGCCACGGGCGCTCGCCCTCGCAGTTGGCAGAACCGCATGCGAGCCTGCGAGATGGCTTGCGATCCTGTAAGAATAAAGGGTCCGCTGCCCTTTCGCAACGGCTTGACGGAAACGGTTTTCAATCTCTCTAATGAAGTGATCTGAAGACAATGAATTTCACTTGACTGAGAAGCACCTGGGAGCCGGTCTGACGTGTCCATTACCTTGCGAGTGTTAGACGGAGCCGATCGAGGAAAAATATTTGGTGGGCTCCCGCTTCCCGTGACGATTGGCCGCGAGGAAGGAAACACGATCCAACTGAATGATGAGCGGATCAGTCGCTTTCATATCAAGATCCAGGAAGACAATTCCAAATTCATTCTTACCGATCTGGAAAGTACGAACGGCACCAAAGTCAACGGCGATGAGATTCGCCTTCGCATCTTACGGTATGGTGATCTGGTGAGCGTTGGGCGCTCCCTTTTGCTATTTGGCACCGAGGACCAAATCGCAGAACGGCTTGCCGAAATCCGCGGTCGTGATGATCGTAGTGATGTGCTGCTTGCCGACGAGGGGACCAAAGAAGGTCAGGCTGCTCCGCTCGACTTTGAGATTCATTGGAACAGCGATCCGGATATTCAGGCCACCCTTCATTCACTCCAGCAACCCGACTTACCCGAAGCGCTCTCCCCCTGTCAGGCCGCCCAGCTTTCAGAACTGGTGGAGTATCTGCACCTCCGGGTAGGTGATCTATTGACCGCAGCCAAAGTCGCAGATGAAGAAGGTGAACAGATGCTGCTTGAGCAAAGGCACTGGCAGAACCTCATCGACTTACAGGCAAGACTGAGTGAATATTTACGGAAGATCACCGAACCTCCTGAAATGGAGTAAGGACCGATGACGATTGCCCAGGAAAAAGATTTACAAGCCTATTGTTTGGAAACTGCCCGCCGCGCCCGCCGCGCCGCTGAAGCCTTGGTCATCGTTTCAGCAGAGACTAAAGATGCCTGGCTCCGCGAGGCCGCCGCGCAACTGCGTGGGCGTGAAGCGGACCTGCTCGCAGCCAACGCACTCGATTTGGAAGCGGCGCCCGGATTTGGGCTCAACGATGCCCAAGCAGATCGGCTCCGCCTGACGAGCGAGCGGATCGAAGGTATTGCCCAGGTAATGGAGCAAATTGCCCTCTTTCCTGAGCCGATTGGTGAAGTGATGGAAACATCTGTGCGGCCCAACGGTCTCCAACTCCAAAAGGTGCGCGTCCCCTTGGGCGTAGTCTTTTTTGTCTACGAGTCGCGACCCAACGTCACGGCGGATGCGGCGGCACTCTGCGTCAAAAGTGGCAACGCTGTGATTTTGCGGGGCGGTAAAGAAGCGGCACACTCGAGTCGGGCGATCGTGGATATTTTGCGAACCGTTGCTGAGGAAAAGGGTATTCCGGTCGATGCGGTGCAATTGGTTTCGGTGGCCGACCGTGAAGCAGTGGGACACTTCCTGGCCCTCCCTGAGTGGATCGATCTGGCGATTCCCCGCGGAGGCGAAGGCTTGATCCGCCGTGTGGCGGCTGAAGCCCAAATGCCGGTGATCAAACACTTCAGTGGAAATTGCCACGTCTACGTGGATGCCGAGGCGGACCTCGAGATGGCTGCATCGATTGTCGTGAACTCGAAGTGCCAAAGGATGGGGGTTTGCAACGCGGCCGAGTCGCTGGTGGTCCACGCTGAGGTGGCGCCCGGTTTTCTTCCCCGCGTCTGTGAAAAGCTACAGGCCCAGGAAGTGGAAATTCGTGGCGATGCGGAAACAAGGGCGCTCTTCCCGGGGGCGGTCGCTGCGAGCGAGGAGGATTATGCCGCCGAGTTTCTTGGCCCCGTGCTCTCGGTGCGGGTTGTTCCATCGCTTGAGGAGGCCGTGGCGCACATCAACAAGTATGGCAGCAAGCACACGGATGCGATTGTTACCGACAGTCAAACAGCGGCCACCCGGTTTGCCACCGAAGTCGATACGGCGGCCGTGATGATTAATGCCAGCACCCGGTTCAACGATGGTGGGGAGTTTGGGCTCGGTGCAGAGATTGGCATCAGTACGGACAAGTTCCATGCCCGCGGACCTTGTGGGCTCAAAGAACTGACCAGCTACAAGTATGTGGTGCAGGGCAGCGGCCAAATTCGGGGCTGAAATCGGACCGGGTTTCCCCTCAAGTACTTTTAGAAGCTGCCGCGGTCGGGCATAGGCTTCGCTGCTGGAGCAAGCGCGGGCAACTCCGTTTCCAGTACGCCCCGCGCATGGGGCCACAGACAGGCCGCTTCAATCAGCATCCAGACTTGCAGAACGAGAATGCCCAGACCAAAGGCAAAGAGCAGATGGGTCTGCTGCCACTGCCAGAGCGCTTGGCCAGAGACCATCCGCCAGAGCGGATAAAACCAGCCGCTCGTGCTGTTGAAGCTCTGCCAAAGAATGGCCCAGGTCGGCAGTACCACCATCAGCAGCAGCGGCGGAATGGCAAAGGCAATGGGCTTGCCGCGGCGCCAGAGATAAAACACGATCACTAAAAAAGCCATTCCGGCAAGCAATTGGTTGACTGCACCAAAGAGCGGCCAGAGGAGCATCCCGCCAGTTCCGTAAACGCCACCGGCGCCGGGCAGCATGGCAATCGCCAGACCGAGAGAGACGGCAATCAGGGTGGCGATGTACTTTCCGCCCAACCATGGCAGATGTACCGTCTGAGCCAGTTCTTGAATGACATACCGTTGGAGTCGCGTGGCCGTATCGAGCGTGGTGGCTGCGAAACTGGCAACCAGCACCGCCATGATTCCGATCCCCAGTTTGAGCGGAATGCCGAGGCTGGAAAGAAAGTTTCCCCCACCTTCTACAAACGCGCCCACTTTTTGGGGCAGGCGGAAATCGGCCCATTTTTTACTTGTATCGTAACGATGATTCCAGGCGGCGTGCCCCGAGAGTGGTTCTCCCGTCGCATCGACGACCGCTTGATAAGTATGACTCACTCCGGGCACGGCCGCTCGTTCGAACTTGCCGATGCCCAAGCCTGCGGTACAGGCAAGAATTACCAGTACGGCAAGCATTCCTTCAACTAACATCGCGCCGTAGCCCACGTACTGGGCATCTTCTTCATTGGCCAACTGCTTACTCGAAGTGCCGCTGGCTACCAGGCAATGAAAACCGCTCACCGCGCCGCAGGCAATCGTAATGAACAAGAAGGGCCAAATCGGTGGCGCGCCGGTCAACCGGACTGCCGACCAGGAGGTGATCGCCGGGGTGGTTTCGGTAAGATTCGCCTCACCACTCCAGCCGGCAACGACCAAACCCAAAACAAGCAGGCTCAAAGCGACAAGCAATTGGTGGCTATTGATGTAGTCGCGTGGTTGCAGGAGTGTCCAGACCGGCAGCACGGACGCAATAAAGCAATAGACCATCAGGATGCAGGTCCAAAACACAGTCGGGTTGAGCCACTGCGCGCTCAGATGCAAATGGCTGGCAAGTGTGGCACAAAATGCATTCGTGACGGGAAGTGGGAAATAATAAGCTCCCAGATAGATGGCCCCATACATCAAAATCAGGGCGGCAATCGAAGGCCAGAGCAAGCGTCCGCCGCGGCGATAGACATAAAATCCAATCACCGCAGCAAGCGGGACTTCAATCCATACCGAAAGAACCGATTCAGGAAACATTTTAAAGATGCCGGCAATCACCAGACCAAAGATGGCCAGCACGATCGAAAGGGCCAAAAAAAGAACGGTGAGAAAAAAAAGTTTTGCCCGCGGAGAGATAATTCGCCCGGCCACCTCCCCGATCGTTTGTCCACGATTGCGCAGGCTAATCACCAGCGCGCCAAAATCGTGCACCGCACCGATGAAGATGGCCCCTAGCACAACCCACAAAAGTGCGGGGAGCCAGCCCCAAAAAACGGCGATCGCCGGCCCGACAATCGGCCCGGTTCCTGCAATGCTCGTAAAGTGGTGCCCGAAGACAACTTCTTTGCGGGTCGGAACGAAATCGACATCGTCCTGTAGTTGCCGACTCGGTACCACAGCTTTGGGGTCGAGCCCAAAGATTTTATGAGAGATCCAGCGACCGTACGTATGGTAGGCGATTAGATACGCGAGAAAGGCGCCACCGGCAATCAGAATCGTACTCATACTAAAATCCGCCTGCGCAAAGAGTTTCCACACGATAACGCACTGCCTGTGCGCGGGCAACCTTGAAGCGTCCTCTGAGTCAGTAGACTCGCCGGAGACAGCCCTTATAATGGGCCCGCCGGTCAGCCTCCGGGCTTGATAAAAATCCAAATACAATCCGCCATTTGCGGAGAAGAGGAGATGGTTTTGGCCGAAAAAGTTGTAATTATTGGTAGCGGCCCGGCCGGGTGGTCGGCGGCTATCTATGCGGCGCGAGCCAATCTGAGCCCGCTTGTCTTTGAGGGAACCATGCAAGCGGAAATGATTCCGCTCGGGCAATTGGCCTTTACGACCGAAGTGGAAAATTATCCGGGCTTCCCCTTCGGGAACGTGCGTGAATTTATTGAAACGGCTGTCGATAAAGACCGTCATTGGAATTTACCGCCGGTACCGCATGAAGAGCGCGACGGAAAACCCCACTATGCGGTCCAAGGTGTGGAGTTGATGGAACTGATGAAACAGCAGGCAATCAACTTTCAGACCCGGGTGGTGGGCGACGACATTGTGGAGGTTGACTTTAGTGGCCAACTACTGCGGGTGATCCCTGCCAGTGGAGAACCAGTGGAAAGTCAGACCGTGATTGTAGCGACGGGCGCAAGAGCTAATTATTTGGGCCTCGATTCGGAGGAAACCTATAAAAACAAAGGGGTCAGTGCCTGCGCAGTCTGTGATGGGGCCTTGCCGATCTATCGCGGCAAGCCGCTGGCGGTCATTGGTGGTGGTGATTCGGCGGTGGAGGAGGCAACGTATCTGGCGAACCTGAAAGATGCTGCCACCATCTATTTGATTCACCGCCGGGATAAGTTGCGGGCTTCAAAGATTATGCAACAGCGTGCACTGGACCACCCCAACATTGAACTCGTCTGGAACAGTGTGGTCGAGGAAGTTTTGGGTGATGGTGAGTTGGTAACAGGGATCAAACTCAAAAGCACGGTGGATGATTCCGAGCGAGAACTGGCCGTCGGCGGAATGTTTGTGGCGATTGGTCATACCCCCAACACGGGGTTCTTGCACGGCAAACTCGAGATGAACGACAAGGGCTATATCCAGTGGAAAGAACCGTTCCGCACGCTCACTAGTGCCGAGGGGGTCTTTGCCGCTGGGGATGTGGCCGATGATTATTACCGGCAGGCGATCACCTCCTCCGGGACCGGTTGCATGGCTGCGCTCGATGCGGAACGGTATTTGGCGGCAAAAGAAGGCTAACAGGAAACTTTATATGAGCGACAAAACGAACCAGGTAGAGTCGGACCGTCAGCTTCTTGCCGAGGCACAGGCAAAGGGCACCGGGTTCACTTTGTGGGCATTCTTCAAGATGTCTGGGCCCGGATGGTTGCAGAGTGCCATTACGCTGGGCGGTGGGTCGCTGGCATCCAGCTTATACCTGGGAGTCATCGGTGGCTTTGCTCTGCTTTGGGTTCAGCCCTTTGCTATGGTGCTGGGCATTATCATGCTGAGCGCCATTGGCTATGTGACACTGTCCACCGAAGAACAACCTTTTCGTGCAATCAACGAACATGTCAATCCGGTCCTCGGCTGGGGCTGGGCCCTCGCCGTTGCCATGGCCAACGTAGTCTGGTGCATGCCACAGTACTCGCTTGCCAACGGCGCGCTGGGACAAAATCTATTGCCAAAGTTTTTTGGCAATCCTAATGACGAAGGAACAACCGGCCTGATAACACAGTGGGCAACGGGAACGTTCGGCGAACAAAGTTTTTGGGCAACCCACCTGGACGAATTGATTATCGCGATTTCGATTCTGACCGTTGCGACAATTGTGACCTGGAGCTACGATCGCGGCGGGTGGGGTCTTAAACTCTATGAAACAATTCTAAAAATTGTCGTCGCCTTAATTGTACTTAGCTTCATCGGGGTTGTGATCAAGCTGAGCGTTACCGACGGTGGTCTTGCCTGGGGAAGCATCTTCTCGGGATTCATCCCGGACTTTAGTACCTTTATACGACCTACCGATTCATTTCTGCCACTGCTGGAAGCTATCGGCCCGGAAGGTGATCCCAATCGCAAATACTGGGTCAAGTATATTGTGGACCAGCAACAGGACGTCATGATCAGTGCCGCAGCAACAGCTGTCGGCATCAATATGACATTTCTTTTTGCCTACTCCCTTTTGAGAAAAGGGTGGTCAAAGGAATTTCGTGGGCTCGTTAAATTTGATCTCGCGACTGGCATGCTGGTACCGTTTCTCCTAGCTACCAGTTGTATCGTCGTTGCCGCCGCATCCCAGTTTCATACCAAGGTTGCCCACGGCTTTTTATTTGACGGGGAGCAGGTCACGGTTCCGAAAGACTTTAAGGGCAAGTATGACGGTTTGCTTGGCGGCCGAAATAAGGCGGCGGAAGCGGGCGCCGAAACCGACAGCCCCATGGCAAACGAGCCGAGTCTTTCGGAAAAGAAACTGGCCGCGACATTGGTTAAGCGTGATAATTTCGAATTGGCACACTCGCTTAAGGAGTTATTCCAGGGCGACTTCTGGGCAAATGTCATCTTTGGCTTTGGTGTTTTGGCAATGACGCTATCGACCATCACCATCCTGATGCTCATCTCCGGATTCGTATTTACAGAAATGCTAGGGCTGCCACCAGGCGGCTGGCCGCATCGCATCGGAACCTTGATTGCCGGTATTGGTGGTGCCTTTGGGCCATTCATCTGGAAAGGAGCGGCGGCCTACTTGGTCGTGCCGACATCGGTGTTTGGATTCGTTCTGCTGCCCGTAGCATATTTTGCCTTCTTCTTGTTAATGAACCAAAAGAAATTTCTTGGTGCAAACGCACCGACAGGTGGCCGCCGGATCGCCTGGAATGTTCTGATGGGCGTAGCGGCGAGTATCGCGGCAATCGGAAGTGTCTATATGGCGCATAAAAAGGCGGGCCTGATGGGCGTTGGGGCGATCGCTGCCTTTGTTCTGGTCGCTGTTATCGTACATTTCAATCGTGTGAATACGCGAAAACATGAATCCTAAGAACCGTTGCGAGACAGAAACAAAGGCCACGTAATCCAGCCATGGTCCAGCATACCGTGGCGTGCGACCTTCACCTGTGGCATATATGTTAACTGGGAAATATACGCTCTGGTAATGATGACGTTCGTTATTTGGAACCCCCACCACTCCGTTAACATCAGGACGATGATGCCATGGAAAAGCTCTCGGTAGTCAAAGCATGCCGACAACAGGCCATTGGCCAGCAGGCCATGTTACAGGGCTGGGTCCGCACCCGCAGGGATTCGAAGGCCGGCTTCAGTTTTTTGGAGCTCAACGACGGCAGTTGCCTGGCCAATATTCAGATTATTTGCGACGGCGATCTTGCAAATTACGAAACGGAAATCAAAAAACTCTCTGCCGGTTGCAGCGTCACTGTTTCAGGGGAAGTGAAGTCCTCGGGCGGAAAAGGGCAAGCGACCGAACTGCATGCGGCGGAAGTGGTCGTGCATGGCTGGGCCGATCCGGAGCAGTATCCGCTGCAGAAGAAGCGACATTCGTTTGAAAAACTTCGCGAGTGGGCGCATTTGCGGCCCCGGACCAACACCTTCGGCGCTGTAGCCCGCGTCCGCAACACGATTTCTCGCTCGATCCACAATTTTTTTCAGGAGCAGCAGTTTCTCTACGTCAACACGCCGATCATCACCGCCAGCGATTGCGAGGGGGCAGGGGAGATGTTCCGCGTGACCACGCTCGATTTGGAAGGGCTTGCCAAAAAAGAGACGACCCTTGACTATGCAGCCGATTTTTTTGACCGCCCGGCTTACCTCACCGTAAGCGGCCAGTTGGAGGGCGAGATTTATGCCACAGCCCTCGGGAAAATTTATACCTTTGGTCCGACGTTTCGCGCCGAGAACTCCAACACATCGCGGCACTTGGCAGAATTCTGGATGGTTGAACCAGAAGTAGCCTTTGCGGAGCTTCCACAGAATATGGATCTGGCTGAGGGGCTGATTAAGCGGATCTTTAACGATGTGCTTCAGGAGAGTGGTGAAGACATACATTTTTTTAACGACCGGATTGACAACACAGTGATTGAAACGCTGGAGAAAATTTGCAGTAGCCAATTCGAAAGGATCGGCTATTCCGAAGCGATTGATTTACTTGCGCGTGCAGATAAGAAATTTGAATTCAAACCCGAGTGGGGACAAGATCTCCAGTCAGAGCACGAGCGTTATCTTACTGAGGAAGTGATCGGCAGGCCGGTGATCGTGACCGATTATCCGAGTACGATCAAACCGTTTTATATGCGACTGAGCGACGATGAAAAAACGGTCGCCGCCATGGATGTGCTGGTGCCGAAGGTGGGCGAAATTATTGGCGGCTCGCAGCGCGAGGACCGACTCGATGTGCTCTCACGCCGTATGGAGCAGCAAGATCTCGATCCGGAAACCTATTGGTGGTATCTCGATCTCCGTCGCTACGGTACGGTCCCCCACGCAGGCTTCGGCCTCGGCCTCGAACGGATCGTGCAGTTCACGACCGGCATGGCGAATATTCGCGATGTGATTCCCTTCCCCCGCACACCGGGCAGCGCGGAATTTTAATTCCCTTTTTCCGTTGCATCTGTTGATAAAGTTGTTACTTGTGTTACTTGTATAGTTCCGGCCATCGCTCGGGCGACGGGAAGTTGCGCGACCGGCACCTTGACCGCCTGTACCGCAATGTTTTTAAGCGCTACAAGATCCGCAGGCAGCAACCAGGAGAAAATAACCGTTTCCTCACCACTCCGGATGATGTAAACGAGACAGGTGGCAAGGTTCGTCTTGTTTTGAATCGCCTGTTTTCCAGGCTCCATATAATAGGGAAGTTGAATATTTCCGTTCGCTTCAAGCTTTTCAATTTCTCGTGTTTTTCCATTGGGCATCGGGACTTCCAGGGCGAGCCACCCACCCACTCCGGATTTTAGTTGAGGATGGGATTTTTTCTGTCGCGAAGTCAGAACGGTATTTTCATTAAACGCTTGCTTGAGTTTCTCGGTAATTCTTTTGCTCAAGACACCCTGGGCGTCCACTTCTTTACTCCTTGGCATCACTGCTAGAAAACAGCGGATTGAAGATCGCACATTTTGACCCGTGACATTTCTAAAATTGAGTGTGACTTCATACGTACGAAGATGCGTCCCCACGCGAAGAAAAGTTGGCCAAAGTCGGTCGGCGGTCACTGCGACTTCTGGATTCCGTGGACTTGGTGTGTTTTGATCCAGCACATACGCCTCCTTCGTTTTGGTATCAAATACACGAGGTATCCTTGCCTTAAGAATGATATTCTCGCCCTCTACCAAAACTGGAATACTCATCGGTTGCGGCCAAAGACTTGAAAAGGGAGTTTCATTGCGAAGAGTTTCGAGCGAAGTTTCGAACTTTTCTTCATACTGGCTACTCCCGCAGCCGGCGAGAAACGCAAGTGTGAGGAGAATTCGGGTGGAGCGAACAGGCATCGATTCAATCCAGGAGTTGCATGCTGAGGACGCATTGTCATCGAAGTGCCAGAAGACTGTCAACCGACTGCGGCTTGTGTAAAGAGAGCACCCACGCGGTAGCGCGGAGCGATGGGTGTACTAGATCCACCCTTTCGCTTGCGCGATCTGGTAGGGTGCGCCTAAAGAGTCTCCTGTCTGCCGAGCATCGGCGACGGCCGAGGAGGCGGCACACAATGTTTCGCGCGTTCCCGCATCAAACCAATGGGTGTCGGGTGCAAGGCGTTCGGCCCTCAGCAAGCCTTGCGTGTGATAACACTCGAGTAAGTCAATAATTTCGGTCTCGCCACGTTCGGAGGGTTTAAGCATGCGGGCAAACTCTGCGACTTGCGGATCAAAAACGTAGGCCCCGGTAATCACCCACGCAGATTTGGGGACACTCGGTTTTTCTTCGAGCGAGAGAATTTGTCCTTCGGTATCAAACTCGACGACACCATACTGATCGGCTAGAGGGTATTCGATGGCAAACAGGGTTGCCCCAGTAGTCTCCGCGGCGGCAGCTGCCAACCGTACAGTGAACGTCCCGCCCCAAAAAATATTATCACCGAGCAGCAGGACCACCGGATGTTGCCCTGTAAACGCGGCCCCGATCGTAAGGGCCTGGGGTAGACCCTCTGGTTGATTCTGTTCGGCATACGCAAGTTCGATTCCGAGTGCCTCACCGCTACCCAACAGTTTTCTATAATCCGGAAGATGCGCGGGCGTGGAGATGATTAAAATTTCGCGGATGCCCGCCTGCATCAGTGCGCAGAGCGGATAGTAGATCATCGGCTTGTCGCCGACCAGTAGCAATTGTTTGCTGATTTGGTCGGTCATCGGTGCGAGCCGGGACCCCGTTCCCCCAGCGAGCAGAATCCCCTTGGCCGTTGATTTTAGAGCGCGCATGAGGAACAAAAAATTCTGTTTCGGTTTGAAAAATGTGGTTAGAGCAACCCCATCCGTTGCCCCTGATAATCTCCCTGGACGCTTTCGATCCATTCTGGGTGCTTTAAGTACCACTGGACGGTATGCCGTAACCCTTCGTCGAACGAAGTTTTTGCACTCCAGCCAAACTCCCGCTGCATCTTCCCGCAATCGAGCGCGTAGCGGTGGTCGTGCGCCGGGCGATCCTCAACCAAAGCAATGCGCTCCTTGTTCTCGTTGCCATCGGTCGGTTGCAACTTATTGATTTCTGTACAAATATTTTGTGCAACCTTCAGGTTAGTCCTAAGAATTTGACTACCCACGTGATAGCTTTCCCCTGGCGTTCCCTCGAAGAGTAGGGTCTCGAGCGCTTCGCAGTGATCTTCGACGAACAGCCAGTCGCGTTCTTGCATTCCATCGCCATAAAGTGGCAAATCTTCTCCGCGCAGGCTTTTAAAAATGAAATGCGGAATCAATTTTTCAGGAAACTGCCGGGGACCATAATTGTTGGTCGGATGGGCGATCATCACCGGTAAACCATACGTTTGCTGATACGAGCGGGCGATGTGATCCGCTGCTGCCTTGGAGGCGGCATAGGGTGATGTGGGGGCGTAGGCGTCTGCTTCCGTTGCAACACGTTTTCCGCCGACTGGCCCATAGACCTCATCGGTGGAGATATGGAGAAAGCGGAATCCTTCTTGTTCTGAGGCGGAAAGTGTCCTCCAATAGTGCAGAGTCGCTTCAAGCAGGATGGAAGTACCCATGACATTGGTCGAAATAAAGTCATTTGGTTTCTCAATCGATCGATCCACGTGCGTCTCCGCAGCTAAGTGGAGAATCATGGAAGGTCGATGCTCGCAGATTGCTTGTTCTATATCTTTGGCCGACCGCAGGTCGGCGTGGATAAACGTGTACCGGGGATTTTCAGCGACCCCACCAAGCGACGCCAAATGGCCCGCATAGGTCAGCGCATCAAAATTCACCAGATCGATATTCTTTTTTTCGAGCCAGCGCTGCACAAAGCAACTACCGATAAAACCTGCACCGCCAGTGATCAGAAGTTTTTCCATAGCTCAATTCCGATCGATACAATGAACGTTCTGTGACTCAATCAACAATACCCTCGGCAGGATTCGAACCTGCGACCTACGGTTTAGGAAACCGTTGCTCTATCCCCTGAGCTACGAGGGCCAGCCTATAAAACAAGGGCTAAAGTGGCTCTCTTAAATAGCCGATAACTGTGGTACACTTGCCGGTACACTTGCACGCTTCGTTTGGCCCCTTATTTACGGTGTTTTTCATGGTAGCCAATTCTAACAAAAAACGACCCAAGAAACCTTACAAGGAATACCCGTTATTTGCTCACCAAAGCGGCCAATGGGCGAAGACAATCAAGGGTAAGCAGCATTACTTCGGCGTATGGGATGATGACAAAGGCGCATTAGCCGAATATCTACGGGTGAAAGACTACCTACACGCCGGACTGAACCCACCAGCACCGGAAGGTAGCGTAGAGAGCCTATCGGTTCAGCAGCTAGCCAACCTGTTTTTGGACCAGAAAGAAACCGCCGTAGAGCAGGGCGATATAACCCCGCAGCATTACCAGGACTACAAGAACACGTTCAAGGAGTTATTGGAAACGTGGAGAAAGGGAAAGCTAGTCAAAGACCTTACCCCTAGGGACTTCACCACAGTGCGTAACAAGTGGAAAGCAAAGTACAGCGGCACTTCCTTAGATAGAAAGGTTATCGGTACACGTAGCCTCTTTAAGTGGGGCTGGGAGTCAGCCTACCTAGAAAATGTGGTTAGATTCGGGCCGGACTTTAAGGGATCATCGGCCCGCGATAAGCGGAAGGCAAAATATGAACAGGGCAGGCGGGACATAGAAGCCAAAGACCTACGGAAGATTCTCAAGGCATCCAAGGAAGGGCTAAAGAACTCAAAGAATACAAAGCTTAACCCCAACCCGAAGCTACATGCCATGATTCTATTAGGTATCAATTCCGGTTTCGGAAATACGGATGTAGCCGAACTGCACAAGGGCTATATCGATTTGAAGAAAGGCTTTATCGACTATCCACGACCGAAAACCTACGTAGAGCGACAGAGCAAGCTATGGCCGGAAACCGTCGAAGCATTAAAGGAAGTAATCAACGACCCCGCACCAATAGCCGCCCCTGAATACGAACCCCTTGTCTTTAGAACTCGCCTAGGCGGGCCGTGGGTGAAGCGAAAGAAGTCTTCTAAATCAGGCGACTACTACAATGATGATAGTGTAGCCAAGGAGTTTAGAAAGATAGTCAAAGGTCTGAAACTCACAAGGGATAACATATCCTTCTATGACTTGCGCCGCACGTTTGAAACCGTAGCGGGCAATTGTCGTGACCAAGTAGCGATTAACTACATCATGGGCCATGCCGACGAATCTATGGCGGCTATCTATCGCCAAGGCATCGATCCAGAACGGCTTGAAGATGTAGCAACGCACGTTCACCAGTGGCTGTTCGTGTAGACAGAAAATAGGCTTAAGCCTATTTCATTTTATGGCTATTAGTAATCAAGAATAGCTTTTATGTTGGATTTATAGAGACACAACCGCCGCGTTTGTGTCCTTTTTAAATCAAGCATGAGGCTACCAATGATTTCTGCAACGCACTATGTCACCCCGCCGCAACTGGCGAAACGCTGGCAGGTAAAGCTAGCGAACATCTACTCTTGGATTAGGTCCGGCGACCTGCCCGCAATCAATATGTCCACCGGCAGTGAACGCCCCCGCTGGCGACTGACCGAGGCAGACGTATCAGACTTTGAACGCCGTAGAAGAACGACCGCCGCGCCCGCTGTAAGGCGGCGAAAAACAATTCCGCAGCCTGCAAAGAAGCACGTATAAAAGATGATCAAA
>Ga0209986_10002080_pt1 | contig 18632 bp, 20 predicted proteins | sample BlataG_FD_183168 | JGI IMG/M metagenome (GOLD analysis project Ga0209986, IMG submission 183168) | Deep subsurface microbial communities from Black Sea to uncover new lineages of life (NeLLi) - Black_00105 metaG (SPAdes) (version 2) | ecosystem: Environmental > Aquatic > Marine > Oceanic >... | reverse complement strand
TTAATGGTGGGGATGAAAAATCGCTGCTAGGGCTGGACGAGTCCGAATTAACGCTCAGGGAGATCACGTGCTCGAAGACGGGTCAGTGAACTGAGAAGCTCCCCAATTTATTGGGGAGAGTCGTCACGAACGCTACCCGCTATGCTATTGGGACGGAGTTGAAGGGCTATGGCTTGCCGACGTCGTTCTGGAGTGGTGGAAGGACGAAGATGAATCGCATTGCACAGAGCTATGCTAAAGAGCACTGGACGGATGCTGTTTGTGTGGGAGAGACCGGTGCTTCCGTCCACATCCCGAAGGCTTTGAAGCCTCTTATCATAAAGGCGATAGGACGAGGAAAACGTCAGGTAGTTCGGACGGACAAGTATGGCTTCCCTTGTGCGAAGGCAGGACGCATTAAGCGGGTGTTTGGTTTTCAGATGGGTGATCAGGTCAAGCTAATTCAACCCCGGGGCAAGTATGCGGGAACGCATTTCGGAAGATTGGCCAGCATCCGTAAGACGGGGATATTGGACATAAAGACGATCACGGGGAAGATTTCAGCCTCGTGGAAGCATTTCGCTTTGATTCAGCGGACGGATAAGTATGCGGGAACGCATTTCGGAAGATTGGCCAGCATCCGTAAGACGGGGATATTGGACATAAAGACGATCACGGGGAAGATTTCAGCCTCGTGGAAGCATTTCACTTTGATTCAGCGGACGGATGGCTATGCGTACGGCTACTGAATCACACCGGTGGCGTCATGGATGTCCCTGGCGCCCTCTGCTCCGCTTGCGTTGCGCAACTGGGCTGGGGGGTCGGCGCACGTCCTATGCGCCTCCAAGGATAAGTTATGAGTTATGATATTTCGCTCTGCCATCCGATTAGTGGCGAAGTACTGAATCTCGATGCTCTCCATCAGATTCGGGGTGGGACGTATGAATATGGAGGAACTACTGAGTGCTGGCTGAATGTTACCGAACTTGCGATTTGAAAGCCCCCGATTTTAATCGTGGGGATGAAAAATCGCTTGCGTCGAAGACGCAAGTGCAGGATATTCAGGCGTGGTTCTTTGACAAGGTAGGCGGTTGGTTCTACAACCCACGAACCGTAAAACCTTGTGGGTAGCAAGCCTGTGCTGCTCAGGCCGACATGCACAAGTCGCTAAAACAAAACCTGAGTTCTCTGGTAACAGGAGGACTGCCTACGCACCTATATGGTCTGGCGTAGGACGGGCTGATGGCACAGCCCTTAGCTTGAGGCTTAACCCGAACGGAAACGGATCGGGGTACGCACTCAAGAATCCCCCGACTTCCAGTCGTGGGGAGTGTCAATGGAAACCAACTGAAGGCAATGCGAAAATGGCCTTGATTGGATTACTCGCATTGGCTCGACTTCGACCCGATGGAATTTGGGATGGAGACTAAATATGAAAGAAGCCGATTTTGTCAGATTGCTCCTGAAAAATCTGAAGGGAATCTTTCACAGAAATCATGGTGGAAGATTTGGAGTTGCTGGACTGCCAGACATTGAAGGATGTTTCTCTGGCCGTTCTGTGATTATTGAATGCAAGATGGGCAATCAAAGAGGAGATCGAATTCGTCCAAAGACGCCCATCACGAATCTGCAGCGATGGTGGCTGGAAGCATATTATTCTGAGGGTGCTTTTGCTTTCGTTGCGATTTATCTGGAAGACTCAAAGAAATTCGTGCTGTTTGAAATATCGAAATTGAAGATCGGAGAGCCACTATCTTTGTCGAATCGATTTCGGGACCTTTCAATTCTGATTGAGCTTTTCAATCAGGATTTTCTATCAAATTATTCCTTGTTTTGAAAGTATTTTCTAAGTGCTTGTGGGACAAGAGGCTATACAAGCATTTTTTCCTTGACTTTTTGTTCTAAAATTATTATATTATAAGATATAAAGGAAAAGAAAGTTTCTGATAAACAAACAAAGGCTTATAGAATTTGCGATTTGAAAACTCCCCATTTTAATGGTACTGAGAAGCTCCCCAATTTAATTGAGGAGAGTCGTCACCACAAGAAAACTGAAAGGAGATGCAAATGGAACCGAAGAGTAAGATTGCCGCTGGAATTGCTGAACTGGACGAAGGGCTTGAAACATTATTGGGCCAAATTCGAGCTGTCGATAGGGAAGGAGTTGCAGTTGCCGAGCGCATCCATGATCAATGCCACGAAGCGATGCAGAGATTCGGTCAACTGTGGAAAGAATTCGAAGAGAACGGATCGTGGAAAGTTCAGATCAATGAAGCTGTAGCTCTTGAGAAATCGCTTGCCGATCGGCTGGGCGAACGGTATGAGCTTCTTAATATTGTTTCTTCCATCGTGGAGGAAGCGAAAGCATGGGAAGCGGAGCAGAAGCTTGTGATCAGTGAGAAGAAAAATGGGACCGGCAAGAATCTTTATTCCAATGAAGTTGCCAGAGCAGCGGCATTGCTTCAGACGAAAGCAAAAGATTCGGACTGGGCAGAAATTCAGGATCGAATCCAGGATGTAGAGTTGCAGATTCTCGTCTTCGATATCGAAACTAAGAAGATGGAAGCGGAAGTAAAAGGGAAATGGGCTTTCGTTAGGATGATCGAAGCTCGGCTTCGGTCAATGAGTTTTCGGTAGAAAGCTCGCCGCCTTAAAAATCCTCTCTGCTCGTCCTGAGCAGTTCGGATTTTTATAGACTTTGCGATTTGAAAACCTCCTATTTCAATGGTGGGGATGAAAAATCGCTACAAGGAGGTGAAACGGATGAGCAAAGGTGAAAAAGATAAGAGGGAAGAACTAAAGCTGAAGCCAGAATCCGAATACGCTCTTTCCGAAGATCAGAAGGAAGATTCAACTCCGAAATCCGAAGCAGAGAAAGCGACCGAGACACAGATCATAAGTGTCATGAATGGATCGATCCAGAATTTCACTGCTCTCGGACTTTCTGAGGAATTCGATGAGTTCCCAGATGAGTTGAAGGCAGAACTTGCGGAAGGACTTTCGGAAAACATGGAAGGAGTGATTCCTCAGCTTTCTCTTGTGAAGATTCTTCATGCTGGAACTCTGAGATTTCAGATGCCAGATGAAGAATTGGTTCAAAGTTTCGAAGGGATCGTAGTAGATCACACTCCGGCAAATGCTTGGTGGGAGAAATCCTTCGCAGAATCCGGGGGGGGTGTTCGGCCAAGTTGTTCTTCATTAGATGGAGTAACCGGCTTCAGGATAAACGAACCTGAGAAGACGATTTCCTGCGCTACTTGCCCTTCGAATCAATTTGGATCAGAGGGAAGAGGAAAGGCGTGCAAAAACATGAAGCGAATCGCCGTTTTGATTCCTGGGCATCTGCTTCCCTTTCGTTTGACTGCGCCGCCGACATCGATCAAGGCGGTTGATTCTTATCTGACGGCTCTGACTGATTTACGTAGACCGTTCTGTGCAATGAAGACAGAATTTTCTCTTGAGAGGGGGATCTCGGCTGACGGGTTTGAGTTTTCTTTACTCGTTCTTCGAGCGATCGGGATTGTTACTCCAGAGGAATTTGGACAGGTCGCATCAATCAGGAAGATGTATAAGCAGCAGATCAGAGCTCAAAAGATTGAGGCAGAGGAGTATATTATTGAATCCGAAGTTGGAGACAGTTCGCCTCTAACAGATGATGCATCTCCAGCAGAAGATGAGGGGCCGCCGTTTTAAATGGTGGGAAATAGAAGGCGGGGAATTTCGATTCTGAGATTTTCCGCCTTCTGAATTGGAGGGTAGAGATGAAAACTTTGACGCCGATGGCCATACCGAACGGAGAAAGTTCAACGGAGTAGAGACCGTAGGGATGTCAAATTATCGTTCGCCGAACGTCCGTCGCACCTCGAATAGGGTCATTGCTCTTATCCATTTTTTGTCCTTCAAATAGATAGGTGGGGTGATGCGAGAACTGTGGGAAAAGTTCTTTCCGGGGATTAAATCCAGTGAAAAAAAAGAAACAAAAGTTCCTTGCCCATTTTGCCGAGCAGACGATGAAACCTTCCAAATCCAAATTGAGGAAGATACTTTTAAATGTGCCGCTTGCGGTGCAGAAGGAAATTTCAAACAATTCCAGACTCAAATACTTGGGGATTTAACCCAACGAGAATTTTTCGAGGCTGGCGGAGTCCGAGAAATTCCGCCGCAATATATTCAACTTTCAAGGATCGAAACATATCAAAAGCATCTTGCAGAATCAGAAAAGTGGAAAGAATTTTTGGCACAGGAAAGGCTTATAGATGCAGAGACGATTAAGAAATTTCATCTTGGATCGACTTCAAAACGAATTATTATTCCGATCTTTGACATCGATGATAAGAGAATTTTGAATTTACGGAAATATGATCCCTTTGATAAGAAGGGATATAAGATGTTAAGCGAGAAAGGATTTGGGGAAACTCTTATTTTTCCAGCTAGAAATTTGAAAGGGAAGAAGTCTCTCCTCTTTCTCGAAGGAGAAATGGATACGATCTTGGGATGTCAAATGGGATATAACGCAATCACATTTACCACTGGTATATCGACAAGACTTCCAGATCAATATTTGAAACATTTTAAAAACAGAGAAATCTCAATTTGTTTCGATTTACAAGAAGTTTCAAATATCGGTGCGAGACGACTTAAAGATAAACTAAAGAATATCGCCAAGAAAATAAATATTATTTATCTTTTCGATTCACTTGGGGAGAAAGGTGATTTTACCGATTTTTTCAGGGCTGGATTCAAAAAAGAAGATTTTGATAAGCTATTAGCTGAAGAAATCAAAGATGTAACTTTAGAAAATCTGGTCGATGCAGAGCATCTAAATTATAAAGTTCGAGTTGTTGGGAAGATTTCTGGAAAAGATGAGATTCCTTTTTTAATTCCTGAAATAGTCTCATTTCATTGTAGATCTGGAGGATCAAAAAAAGACTGTGTGCAATGTGCTCTTTTTCCTGAAGGCCAAGAAATTAGAATTTCGGAAGATGATCCAATCAATCTCGAATTGATCATGTGTTCTGCTCAAGAATTAAAACGATCTCTCGCATCCCTCTGGAAAATTCCAAAAGGATGTAAGGGATTCATTGACATAGAAGTTAAAGAAGGGAGAAATGTCGAAGGATTGCGGATAGTTCCTGAAAAATTAGTCGTGGGCTCTGGAAAATTCGTAACTCGGCATGCCTATTATCTGGGTGAAGGGTTGCTGGCAAATCGAATTTATGAATTCGAAGGAATTGTTATTCCAGAGCCGAGACAACAATATGCATCTTTTCTCGTAGAACAGGCACGGACAGAAGAAAATCCTCTCGATGCCATAGATACTGATTTTTCTGCCTTGAAAATATTTCAGGCTGAGGGCCGAAAGATTACAGAGAAACTGGCAGAGCTTTCTTTTTTTCTTCAGCAAAATGTTACGAAAATGTATGGGAGAGGAGATATTTTGCAGGCAGTGAATATGGCGTTCTTCACTCCGATTTCTTTTCCATTCCAAAATGATTTGGTCCAAAGAGGCTGGGCCGATGTTTTAATTCTCGGTGATTCAAGACAGGGAAAGACGAAAACTGTGGAACGACTTTTCGAGTACTACAATTTGGGCGAAGTCGTTTCGGGAGAAAAGGCAACTATCGCTGGTCTGAAAGGAGGTTGTTCTCAAGTCGGTAAAACTTGGCATTTACAATGGGGTTTAATCCCATTGAATGACAGAGGAATTCTTGGTATCGATGCAGTAGAAAGTATGGAGGCCGATGTTTTTTCTGCGCTATCGAGGATTCGCTCGGAGGGAATTGCAGAATTAGTAATGATTCGTACAGAAAAAACACTGGCAAGAACCCGATTGATTTTTATCACGAATCCCATAGAAGATCGACCTCTATTATCTTGGTCTTATCCTATCGAAGCAGTAAAAAGATTTGGAAAATTAGCTGATCTAGCTCGATTCGATTTCGTTATTACAGCCGGAGATGGCGAAGTGTCATTGGATGAAATGAAAAAGGGAGAAGAAATCGGAGAAATCGAAGATAAATATCCTCGAAAACTATGGCGGCAATTGATTATATGGGCATGGTCTCGGAAGCCTGAAGATATTGTTTTCGAGGCAGGAATCGAGGATTACATTTTCGAAGTAGCGAAAGAGTTATCTGAGACGTATAGATCTCCGATCCCAATTGTCAAAGAGACAGAGGAGCGATATATTATTGCAAAATATGCAATTTCAGTTGCTTCCCAACTCTTCTCGACCGATGAGGAGATGCAGCAGATAATCGTCAATGATGCTCATGTTGATTTTGTAAAGAATTTCTTCATCGATATTTTTGGAAAAGAAAGCTGCGGCTACGATCAGTACGCTTTAATAAATCAAAGATTAGAGACTTTAGCAAATACTGATGCGGTTCGAAATCTGATCAATGAACATGGCGGTCTGAGTCTGATCGAAGCATTTCTTCAAAAAGAAAAATTGGCTTTCTCCGATTTTCAGGATCTGCTCGGCTTAGAAAAATCTACTGTCAGACATATCATTGGAGAATTAGTCAGAAATCGAGCGATCTCTAGGACACATGTTAATTATTATAAAAGCCCTCCATTCATCAAACTTTTGAAAGAAATGAGGGCGGGGATTCCATTTTAGAAAAAAAAGGAATAAGAAAATGCTATCTGAACGCAGAATAATTCGTGGTGAGATTAGTAAGAAACTGATCGGTGAGTACGGACTACAACAGACTATTTACGATCTCGGAGAAGTAGCAGAAAGCAATGCAATTGAATTCGAGATGAAAACCGTAGCTGAGATTCGACATCCAATGGCTTATTTAGAATCTTTTCCGGAATTCATCCCATTTCCTCTCAAGTGGTGGCAGAGAATCTTGAGACGACTGCATGTGAAACGTTATCTCCGGATAACATTTCGATTGGAGCCGGTTGAAAAATATGAAGTGAAAATCAAAACTCAGGAGTTTGAATTTCCAGAAGATCTTATGAATTCAATTCTTCTTCAAAGAGAGTACTGGGAAAAACAGAATCTGGAGCCAACGAAGTTATTAGTCAGTCGCGATGCCTATATCGAAATCATGGAGAGAGCACAAAAAGAAGCCAGATTTAATCCCTCAAATTTCTCAGGAATGAAAGTATTCGGATTGACAGTGATGGTCAGTCCTTTCTTTACAGGGAAGATAGCTCTTGTAAGCTGATGGAGAATCAGAACGAAACATCTTAAAGGCTGGGGCGCAGGCCTTCAGGCGATAATATAGAGGACGTAGTCTCATGCGTAGCCTGAGAAGCTCCCCGATTTATCGGGGAGTAACTGACTGGAATTGCTGGAGGAGATTTAAGCGGAATCCCGGGGGTCTGGGTTGCCACCGGCCCGTCTAAAGAGAGGCCCTCGGGTTTGCTTCAAGAAAGGAGTTTCCCATGATGTACGTAACCCCCGAGATGTTACGGGAAAAGCACGCATGTGAGAATCAAGTCGAGATGGTCCAGTCCGAATGGGGTTCAGGGGTCGTGGTGAACGCTGAGTCGCTTAAGCGTGCAAGGGAGCTGGGGCTGGACATAAATTGGTTCGCAAAGAATTTTCTCTCTGTTACGGCTTTGAAAGCCTACCAAGAGACCAAGGCTGCGGCTTTGAAAGCCTACCAAGAGGCCAAGGCTGCGGCTTTGAAAGCCCACGAAGAGGCCACGGCTCCGGCTTTGCTTGTGGGCCTTGGAATCGAGACGAATTAGGATATAGCGGAGAAAACGATGATGCCCTACGTTTACATCATCTACCAGACTGTATGTTTTCGAGGAAACTTGGAACTCCCTTCACACCAAGCCTAAGCCCGTCCGTGCGAATAGTCGGTGGGCGAAGTGGCTTGGATGGCAAAAGATGAATAGCAAAGATGCATGGGATTGGGATCGAAGAAATATCCTCGGCTACATTTCTTTCCCGTTCTCCGAGAGCGACCGCGATCCCCATGAGACGATTCGGGGCAAGCCGCACGTCTGTTTTCCGGATCCATGGGTATGGCTGATCTCGTTGAAGGGAGAGCGATGTATCCGCTGTGACGGGACCGGTCTTATCCCCTTCTTTCAGGTTCACACGGTCCTGGAACGCCAATTGGGGAGCATCGTCTCGGGACGATGTTCCTGCGGTGCGGGCGACCGGCTGTCGGAGCGCATTCCCCGTTTCGATGTTTTGTTTCCTCTGGAGGTGCACCGAACCGCAAATAAATGTCAGATAGCGGCTCTTGAGGCGGAGACGCGGTGGCTGCGAGAGAAGCACTGGCCACGACTATACGCGGAGGTGCAGGAGGGAGCGCAGAAGCGGGGGCTGAGAAAGGTGCTCGGGAAGGCCAAAGTGGAGGAACTCAAGGCAGTATGAGACATCTTGACCTATTCAGTGGAATCGGTGGCTTTGCGTTAGCCGCACAATGGACCTGGGGCGACCAATATGAACCCCTTGCGTTTTGCGAAATTGACGACTACTGCCAACGAGTCTTGAAGAAACATTGGCCTCAAGTGCTTATCTTCCCCGATATTCACGACTTGAGAGGAGATCGATTTGAAACAGTTGACCTTATTACCGGAGGGTTTCCTTGCCAGCCGTTCTCTGTTGCCGGGAAGCGACGGGGCACAGAAGATGACCGTGCGCTCTGGCCACAAATGTTCCGAGTTATCAAAGAAGCAAGACCCAGTTGGGTGCTTGGCGAGAATGTTACTGGAATCATCAATATGGAACTCGACACGGTGCTTTCTGACTTGGAAGGCGAAGGCTACACCTGCCAACCGTTTGTTATTCCAGCTTGCGGTGTCAATGCCCCGCACAGGCGGAACAGGGTCTGGATTGTTGGTTGTAACTCCAACACAATGCGATGCAGTGGGAACAAAGGGACGAAGTCAGCGATTTCAGAGCAAAACACCAACTCCAACCGAACTTGCAATAATGTGGCCGACTCCAGGAGCAACGGCTTGGCACTCGACAGGCAACAGGGGCAAGATACAGCAGAATGTAGAGACAGAGGAGGAGTACAGAGCGATGACTGCGGGGAATTTTGGGAAGTTGAACCCGAATTGGGTCGAGTGGCTGATGGGATACCCTCCAGGATTCACCGACTTAGAGGACTCGGAAACGCCATAGTGCCGCAGGTGGCCGCTGTGATACTACGAGCGATACGAGAGATCGAGGAGACATGCAACCCCTGACGCCGCTTGAATCCGAAATCACAAGATTAGAGGAGTGGAATAAGGTGGTTGCGCTTGGAGGTGGTAAATGATTAGGTTGCAGGGTGCCTTCTGGGGCAGGGGAAAATGCCCTATTTGCGGACGGCCGTACCAGAAGGATCTCCGGTTTATCTGGCTCTGGGATGACGTGGAGACAAGGGTCTTTGAAGATTCGGCCATTATTCTCTGCTCCTGGTGCTGGATCGGTTTGTATGCAGAGTTTAGAAAAGAGTTGGGGGAGGTGGAGATCGAATGGCAGAACGAAAAAAGGAAACATCCACCAGTCTTTTGAACGGGAGGCGTTATGAAGCTGCTCACATCCTATGCCGAGTTCTCCCTTCTACGGCAACTAGTGAAAGAGAAACAGATGGAGTTATGGAAGACGAGATGGTTGCCCGCTTTGAAGGGTAGGGATAAGATGACTGCAACAGAGATGCAGGAGGCTTTCGATAGAAAGATGAATCGGGAGGTTCCTGATTGGGACACCATCTGCAGTGACGAGGATTGTTGTAGCGTGTTACTGCGTAGGTTTCACGAGATGGAACTGGAGATGCATGTTGGAGCAGTGGCCATATCGTCTGACCACTTGTAGAGTTGAGTAGTCACTCAATCTCGCAGATGATGAATATCAAATTTTGCAAATTGTACCGATTGAGAAGGCTGGGGCGCAGCCTTCAGGCGATAACGTAGAGGACGTAGTCTCATGCGTAGCCTGAGAAGCTCCCTGATTTATCGGGGAGAGCCGTCACAAAGGGGAGATTAAGTTCTGGAATATGGAGAAAAAAAATGCAATTAACTCCACTCGAATCTAAAACCAAGCATCGCATCGAGCATAGCAAAAAACTGAATCCTAATAATTTCTCTGCCAAAAAATGTATTGAACATTCCGATTGGTCCCAGGAACGAATTGCCAGATTCTTCGGAGTATCGCATGCAACTGTTAGTGTGCTTTGTCGTAAGTTAAAAGTGAAACGAACTCTGCAACCAAAGCGCGATCCAACTTCCAGAATAGTTCGCCCGAAGAGTGTGAAACCAAATCGATTGGGGAACAGGGAACTGCTAGCGAAAGAATGTTTGCAGAAGGCGAGAGATGGGGATGAGTTTGCTGAGATGGCATTGCAAATCGTTTTTAGGACGACGTTGACTTCGCAAAAAAAAAGAGATCGATTTTAATGGTGGGGATAAAAAATCGCTACATAGGGCTGGACGAGTCCGAATTAACGCTCAGGGAGATCACGTGCTTGAAGACGGATCATTGAACTGAGAAGCTCCACAATTTAATTGAGGAGAGTCGTCACATGAAAGAAATACAAGAAAATCCAGATGCAGCAATTGTACTTGGCGGCATCCTATTGGGTGACACATTGAGACTCGGAGATTGGTTATCTCAAATTGGAGAGGGTAAACATCTTATGGCTTACTCCGATTCCTACAATTGGGAGGCTGTCGAGATATTCAGAGAGGATACTACTGTTCCGATCTTCTGGAATCTCAGATTCGTTGATTATAAAAGAAGGAGCTTCGATTGGAACGATTTCAAGAACTTTGTAAAGCACCTCAAAAGTCTCGAAAAGATAACAGATTTTCTGAATCTCTACGAGACTTTTTATCCGACCTTAGACGATCTTCACAATCCCTTAGAACCAATCAATTATACAATACCAGATTTCCAGATCTATCTACCAGATCACTATATTGCAGTTCAGGGATCCACTCACTTTAATTTTAAAAATCTACCTTCTCTTTTCAAAGTTCATTATCCTCTGCCTGTTGTGAATCTCGGATCGAAAGCCGATCTTCAGCGCATCCCAGGATCTCAGATCGAGAATGGTCGGAATTTGCGGGAGGTAGGTTATATCATCGCCAAAGCTGATCTGGTCGTGGGGGTTGATTCGTGGGTTGCACAGTTTTCAGCACAGATTGGAGTTTCAAGTATCAAATGCCATTTTGGAGATTGGGAATGGTCTTCACGAGGAGTCAAAGAACTCGGAGGTGCAGATTTATTTCAGCCCAATGTCCTTCAATTAGAGCAAACAATCAAAGAAGCATTGATGATAATCGAAGGTGGATCAAAAGATATTTCTTGTCTCAGTTGCCGATAATTTTCTATTTAAAGTCAACTACTCCCCCCTTGAAGGGGGGAGCTTGTGCCGAGAGGAAAGCCACTCGCTCGGAGCACGACGCAAGAGTTGACTAGACGTGCAATGCTGAATTGCCTGGGCGTGGCAGCCCAAGACACATAGCGGGTGCTCCACCAGCCTGCTTTCCCTGTGGCAGTCAGCGTCGAGGTGGTGAATAGCCGTCCGCAAGGGCGAGAGGGAAGGTAACTTCCGTGCAGTATGTACCAGTAGTTAGTAGCACAGATAAACCGTTGATGCCTTGCCACCCTGCCAGGGCAAGGGAATTGATTTGCAAAGGCCGGGCTGTGCGCAGGTTCAATCGAGGGCTGTTCTACATCAGATTGCTGGATCGTGAGGACGGTGCTACGCAGGATATCGCCGTGGGGATTGATCCCGGTAGCAAGAAAGAGGCGCTGACCGTGAAGTCAGCAGCCCACACGTACCTGAATATCCAGGCCGATGCCGTGACCTGGGTATCGAAGGCCGTAGAGACAAGGCGCATCATGCGTCGTGGTAGGCGCAACCGCAAGTGCCCACACCGCGCCAATCGCATGAACCGGACACGAGGTGGAATCCCGCCTAGCACGAAGGCACGCTGGGATTGGAAACTGCGACTATGCAAGTGGCTTGCCAGGATGTATCCCATCACTGATTTCGTGGTGGAAGACATCAAGGCCCGGACGAAAGGCCAACGCCGCTGGGATCGGTCTTTCAGTCCGCTTGAGGTGGGCAAGCAGTGGTTTTACGATGAGCTGCGCAAGTTGGGCCACGTAGAGACACGCCAAGGCTGGGAGACGAAAGAGCTGCGAGACGATCTTGGATTGAAGAAGTCGGGCAACAAGATGGCAGAGACATTCGATGCTCATTGCGTGGATTCGTGGGTCCTTGCCAACTGGTGGATAGGCGGGCACTGCAAGCCGGACAACAAAGCCATGCTCTTGATCGTGCCCCTGCGCTTTCACCGTCGCCAGCTTCACGCGATGCAGCCCGCCAAAGGCGGCATTCGCAGGTCCTACGGCGGAACGCGGAGCATGGATTTCAAGCGCGGCTCGTGGGTAAGGCATCCAAAATGGGGATTGTGTTACGTTGGCGGCACGTCGGGGGATCGGATCAGCTTGCATAGTCTATCTACGGGGGTACGACTATGTCAGAATGCAAAGCCAGAAGCGTGTAAGTTTCTGATCTTTGCCAGTTGGAGAACGAAAGGAGAAGGCGCTTCCTCTCCCCGCTAAAGCGGGGAGTCTCCGCGCCGAATATCTATGAAAAGAAAATGGAAAGCGCTCAAGTCGGAGGAATATCTACCATAAAAATTTTGAGGAGGAGAGATCGAAGCGAGAACCGAAGCGATGCGGGGGACGAAGTACACGATCCGCGGAGAAAGAGGGTAAGCCTCGGCTTCATGGCCAGAGCAAGAAACCGATCTCTTCTTCTTTCAAAAATATGCTTTCTTCAAAATGAAATCTAAAAATAAAAAACAGATCATCCGAGATCAGCTCATTGATCTAATTCAAACGAGCCACTCTTATTCAGCAAATGATCTCTTTGCATTATTTGAAGATTGGATTAGACTTCATGCTTCGAGCCAGATGCAACGAGAGGAGGTTATCAAAAAAGCAAAACTAGTGATGGAGTTGGAAAAAATCGATGATTAAAATTATTCGAATACGGATTTAAGGGAGAACATCATGAAAATCAGCGATCTCGTTGGAAAAGTTGTGAAGATAACGAATGCTTCGTCTTTCAGTATCACCTTTGAGGAACTTAATAAGTTTCCTCAAAAAGTCACGTTTAAAATCGAACCATTGGAAGATAGCCAGGAAATCAGAGTCTGGAAGTCCGAAATTTCTCCTCTTAAACTTTTAGTAGGCGGAGAAGAAAAACCAAGGGAGGAGTATGAAAGAGCCTTATTATAGCACAGATTTAGGGGACTTGTATTTGGGAGATTGTTTGGAGGTTATGTCCGAACTTCAGGAGAACAGTATAGATTTAATTGTGACTGATCCTCCTTATGGCTTGAACTACAATGATGGAGACTTGGCTAATTATAGGGAGAGAGCGTTTGGTGGGCATATAGAGAGTATGGAGGCAAGACCTATCGTGGGGGATGATCAGGAAACTGCTGATTTAGTCTTTAGGGACTTTCTGAGACGATCCAAGCATTTGCTCAAACGTGGGGCATGTTGTTGTTGTTGTTGTGGTGGTGGTGGTCCAAAGCCTTTGTTTGCCAGGTGGACGTTGTATATGGATGAGGAGATTGGTTTCAAGCAGGCTGTAGTTTGGGTTAAGCCTGGCTTGGGAATGGGTATTCAATTTCGCAGGAGCTATGAATTTGTTTTGATTGCTCAGAATGGGAGCCCGACACGAGTTTGGAATGGAGGAAAGACGACATCGAATGCTTGGGTTATTCCCAAGATTATACCATCGGGCGACCAACACCCAACACAGAAACCGAAGGCTTTGATGGCTAAGCAAATCAACTTGTTTTCCAACACAGGTGACTTAGTTTTAGATCCGTTTATTGGGTATGGTACGACTGCTGTTGCGTGTGAGGATTTGAAGAGGTGTTGGATTGGGGTTGATATTTCTGAGGAATGTTGTGAGGTGGCAGCCAAGCGTATTGAGGCAAGTAGAAGGCAACTAAAGTTATTTTGAGAGATGATGTAAGGAGGGCTTTGTCTCATGGGTGGGGGTATAAATTAGAAGCGGAGATTGGGGAGTAGTTGTGCAGATTCTTATTGTCGTTTTGAAGATTATTAGAGTCTAATATTGTTCTAAGTGTAAAGTGTTATTTCCAGCAATAAGGAGAGAGAGTGAAGTCATTTTACCAAAATGATGGGATCACGATCTACTGCGGTGATATGCGCGAGGTCGTGCCTCAGTTGGGGGAGAAGGTGGATTACGTGGTGACGGATCCACCTTATTGTCTATCGTCCTATTCTCTTCAGGATCGGTGTGATGAAATCCTCCGGCTGTTCCAGGATGTCGTTTTCCCAAATTTCAGCAATGGGAATACACCACTCTCGAAGTATAGCGAGCTTACGAGAATACTTATCCAGGGTTCGGATTTGAGATGGTTTAAGGAAATTTCGGTCAAAGAATCGAGGGTCAGCATGCCAGAAAGTTCCGTTGACTTCAATAACAAGATTGTGGTTGGGGAGATAGAAATCACAGCAAGTACAGAATCTCCCGGTTTTTGGGTCACGGATAGCAAACTGGTGGATGAACTTGATTCTAAGAGTTCTGAGTTTCTCGGCGACTATGTATTCGATTTTGGAAATACGGTTAATTCTTCCATTAGCGATGTTTCTCGCAGTGATTTCGGACAATTGGCGTTTGGTCTCTTCTGTGTGCCGATCAGTTCCATTTCGGCGCCTCTTTCTCCAAATTTCTCTGGCGATTTGGCTTTTAACTTTAACAGAACAGGGATTCTTGATTTGATAAGGTTTGGTGACAATTCTTTTCGTGAGTCTAAGAGACCTCCCTTTATATTGGCAAGTTGGGGAACAGAAGATCGACTTATGCTTGGATTTGATTTGAGAGGGGGATCTGGAAAACTTCTTTCCGCAGAGGGAACAGATGAGTTTGATACTTTTGGAAAGTTTCTGTCTCCTAAGCTCATAAGAACATTTTCGGGAGCAAGTAGTCTGTCTTCCATGCTTGAGCCGCTTCGGATCGGCTTGATAGTTCATTCCACAAATGGGGCAGATTCTAAGCATTGTTACCTCCAAATCTGGGTTCCAAAAGGATTCTCCTCTAATATACAAAAATTAGATAGAAAAGTAAAGGGTTTTATGGGAAAAGAATGGGATAATGAAATATCCTTTCAACAAAAAACTTGGAAGGTTCTTTTCGAGGCGTGCAAGCCTGGATCCCCCCTGATGGCGTTCGGTGGGTGCAGGACTCAGCACAGGATGGTCTGCGCCATCGAGGACGCGGGGTGGGAGATTTGCAATCAAATCTACTGGCTGTTTGGGTCAGGATTCCCAAAATCTCATGACATCTCGAAGGCGATGGATAAGGCGGCGGGGGCGGATCGGGAAGTGGTGGGCTTTGACGAACACAAGGCCGAACGATTCAGGCGGGGACTTGAAACACACAACGAAGGTTGGGATCGCCCCTGGATGCACAAGGCCGATGCAGTTGAAAGAGTCGGCAACATCACCGTCCCCACGACCGATGCCGCCAAGCTCTGGGATGGATATGGTGCAGGGCTTCAGAACCTGAAGCCGGCTGCCGAGCCGATATGCTACGCCCAGAGACCCAGAGAGGGCACTTACACTGAGAACGCTCTGAAGCATGGCGTCGCTGGGCTGAACGTGGATGCGGGGAGGATTGCTGGGCAGAAGTGGACAGATAGTTCGATTCGTAAGGTTTATTCTGATCCGAACAGGTTGAATTGGTCAGTGACTACGCAGGAAAAGCGTAATGAAACTCAAAGGGAGATGTCATCTTTGGGAAGATGGCCCGCGAATGTGATCCTGACGCACGACCCGCGATGCGAAAAAATTGGGATGAAGAAGGTGAAGGGGACGAAACATAGCGGCAAAGCGGGCACAGGCAAGAAGTCAATGTTTGGGATGGAAATGACTGGCGAGACGCAATGCTATGCCTCTCCCGACGGCACGGAGACGGTGGAGGAATGGCGGTGTGTCGAGGGATGTCCTGTTTTGGAGATGGATAGGCAGAGTGGTAAAAGTGGGGGTAGTGGAGGAGTTTTTAAGGGTCATAATGCCGTACCAATTAGTGCTATTGGAAAAAAGGGAAATCTACCAGAAGGATATACTGATAGAGGTGGTGCCTCCCGTTTCTTCAAACAGTGCCAATATGGAGAGGAAGCTTGGATTTGTCATGAGGACTGCGCGCTGAGACGACTGGATGAGCAGAGTGGGGATATTCTGGCAGGATATCGCAAAAACCCATCGACCAACAAAACGACTTGGTTCGGCGCAAAAGATGGCGAACACATTGAAGGCGAGCGCGGCTATAAGGACACCGGTGGCGCATCCCGCTTCTTCTACTGTGCCAAAGCCTCCCGGTCCGAGCGCGGCGAAGGCAATACGCATCCCACAGTAAAGCCTCTCAAACTCCTCCAATACCTGATCGGCCTGCTTTGCCCGCCGTCACCGGATGCTGTCTGTCTCGACCCGTTCATGGGATCTGGGAGCACTCTCGTTGCCGCCAAGAGGATGGGCAAGCGGGCTATTGGGGTAGAGATAGACGAAGCTGCATGTGAGATTGCAGTACAGCGATTGCAAGAAACTGAGTCGGATAGACAAATGCGGATGTTCTAATAATTTTGGTGCAACTCGTATAGAAGTGCCAGAAGAGGTAAGAGAAATCCTTGAGGAGACTGTTTCTGACATAGAGGAGTTTGTTGGTTATTGGTGCTGGGAAAAGATAAATGATAAGACAGATGAAAAGGAGACCTTCCAGTAAGGTGGTGTGTGGTGATGTGCGGGAGGTGCTCAAAATGCAAAGAAATCTTTTGACTTTGTGGCTTGGATGTGTTATATTTGAGGCATCAACATCCCAAAGCGGCAGACCGACCGTATTCGGTTTTCTTTTTGTCTATCTTGCCGAGTTGTTCGGTGTTCGCAAGACCCGGAGCGCACCTTTGGGAGCGTTGATACAACTCGGCAATTTTATTTTAGGTGACGATATGGTGTCGAGCAAATGTAAATGGTGTGGTCTGGATACTATCAGAAGCCGGCCAGCAGTGTTTTGTAATCGTGAGTGCAAGGCACAATGGCAACGGACTCAGAAGCCGGTGGATAAGGATTGGCTTTACCAGAAATATGTAGTCGAAAAATTAAGTTGTGCTCAAATTGGTAAGATTGTCTATCGAGATCCTAAAAGCGTATATCGGTGGTTAAAGGATTTTGAGATACCAACACGGAGGCGTGGTTGGGATGTGCAAATAGGAAAAAGATTTTTGCATCCCAAACAAGGTATGAGGCGTTATTGGAATCACGAGTGGTTGTATGCTCAATATATTATTTTGCAAAAGAGCAGTGCTGAGATTGCCGCAGATGAGAAATGTCACCCCAATAGTATTTTACTCTATCTCAAAAGATTCAGCATTCCGAGGCGTTCTACGTCGGAGGTAAGAAAGATTAAGCATTGGGGATGTGAGGGGAAAGATAACCCAATGTTTGGAAAAATCGAGGAACTTAATGGAAATTGGAAAGGAGGCATAACGGCAGAAAGGCAGGCTTTTTATGTGTCTCAGGAGTGGAAAAAAGTATCGAGAAAGGTTTGGAAAAGAGACAAGGGCTTTTGTCAGCGATGTGGGATAGAAAGAAGAGAATCCGAGGATGTCCTTCATATTCATCATATTGTATCTTTCGAGGATGTTTTACTGCGGGCTGAGTTAAATAATCTTATTTTGCTGTGTAAAAAGTGCCATAATTTTGTTCATAGTAAGGAAAATGTAAACAATGACTTCATTAAGGAGACCTACCAGTAAGGTGGTATGTGGTGATGTACGGGAAGTACTTCGTCAGTTTCCAGACGAGTATTTTCATTGCATGATGACATCTCCACCTTACTGGTAGCCCAAAAACCAACCAAGTGGCCTAAGAGATTATGTCATTGAGCCAAGTATCTGGACATGTGATCCTGAGTGTGACCATGAGTGGGGGGATGTAATGCCGAGGGTACATGAGAGTCATCATGCTTCTGGAGAGAAACATGATGAAATGCCTGGCAGACAGGGCGGAAATAGTGGTCAATACTGCCAGCGATGCCTAGCGTGGAAGGGATGTTTAGGATTGGAACCAGAACCTTCTATGTTCGTAGAGCACCTCGTCGAAATCTTCCGTGAGGTCAAAAGAGTTCTCAGAAACGATGGATGTGCGTTCATAAATCTTGGAGATTCGTACGCGGGTAGTGGTCATGGTTATTTGACCGAGTTCAAAGGGAAACAAGCTACTAATCGAGGGACTGAATGGATGGTAGGGCAACCTCCGGCGGAAGTTCCGAAAGGAATGAGGGCTTTAGATTTATGCAACATTCCACATCGCGTGGCCGAAGCCCTCCGTGCTGACGGCTGGTATTGGCGGAGTACGGTGATTTTCTCGAAGGTGAATCCGATGCCCGAGAGTATTCAAGGTTGGCGATGGGAACGCTGCCGGGTGAAGGTGGCTTCAAGCAAACGAGCAACGAGTGGGTATAATTCCGTTCAACACGCGGAAGCAACTGGACGTCCACAAGGCCGCTCAGGACGCACGGGCACGGATGGTTCAGCCCAATGGCAAGACTGCCCCGGCTGTCCCCGCTGCGAGGCCACGGGCGGCTACCTGCTCAGGAAGGGAAGCTGGAGGCCGACTCAATCGCATGAGTATA
>Ga0209986_10002079_pt1 | contig 18645 bp, 15 predicted proteins | sample BlataG_FD_183168 | JGI IMG/M metagenome (GOLD analysis project Ga0209986, IMG submission 183168) | Deep subsurface microbial communities from Black Sea to uncover new lineages of life (NeLLi) - Black_00105 metaG (SPAdes) (version 2) | ecosystem: Environmental > Aquatic > Marine > Oceanic >... | reverse complement strand
CTATTCCAGTTGCACCTAAATTTCCTTTTTCAACATTTGCTATATGCATTGAACCCCCTCTACCCTTACAATATCCTGTAACCTTTCCACAAAGTTCAGCCATCATCTTGTTTAAATGATTCTGTTTCTCTTCTTTTGTCTTTAAAAACATATCACCGTGAGCATGACAATGTCCATGTCCTCTATGAGTACTTGTTATATAATCATCCTCTTTAATAGCTGAGATAGCACCTACTGCAACTGCTTCCTGTCCTGCATAAAGATGTGATGCACCTTTTATTATATCTCCACTCAATAATTCAAAAACTTTCTGTTCAAAGAATCTTATCTCTAACATCTGACGAAGATAAGTTTTTAAATTATCTATACAAAGGTCTGATTCGTCCATTAACTTTCTTAAACTTTTATTTTTTTTATTTTGCATAAAGTTCTATAAAATATAAAAAAATTAATATATCTCAAAAGAAATATAATTATTACTATAAATTTTTAAAATACTTAAAGAATAATTCACTTTTAATCAAAAATCTTTCCAAACTTATGTCTATAAAATTATATAAATTAATCAATAAATATCTTTTCTATTAAGTAATTTCAAAATTCTTTTAGCAGTTATGTTATCAGTTATTAAAATATTTATAATTTTACCAATAGAAGCAGATATAATTGCCTCAGCTTTCCTTTCTCCAAAAGCAATTCCTACAACATTCTCAATCTTTTTTAAATCATCTTTATTAAAATTGATAAGTCTATCGTCTAAATCAGTAACTACTTGCTCGCCTTTTCTATCAATAAAAATTAAATTTACATCACCAACTACACCTTTTTTTCTTAAATAATCGAATTGTTCCTTAATAAAAACCCCAGTTTTAAGTAAATTAGATTCTGACCCAATATCACTTATTCCTACCAATGCTATCCGTATTCTATTAATAATCTTAAAAATCTTGTTAATATGGGGTTCCTTTAAAAACACCTTTTTCAATTCCACACTGTTTAAAACTGCAGGCGCATGAATCATAAAATTTATGCCCCCAAATTTATCAGCTAAAATTTTCGCAACTATATTTGTAGTTTGACTATTTTTTCCAATTTTACCCACCCCACCAACCATTGGCACAACTTTTATATTCATATTCTTAATAATATCAATATGATCTACTACCCCTTTAAGAGTACTACCCCAACTAATTCCAATATAATCACCAATTCTTACATATCTCTCTAATAGATCAACCAATCTTACTGCCATCTTCTTATAGATTTCTTCAATATCATCTGCAGTTTGAACAACTATGCATTCTTTTAAACCTATCTTCTTTTCTATTTTGTTTTCCAAATCTGAAAAACTTACTACATTTTCAGGATAATTAATCAATATCTTAACTATACCTTCATTTAATGCTTTATTTAAATATCTTGAAACTTTAAATCTTGAAATACTTAACTTCTCAGCAATCTCTTTCTGTTTCAGATGTTCATGATAGTATAATTTTAAAATTTTATATAATAATTCTTTAATAACCATATTCTGTTTTAAGACCTCCCTTGGTTACATATATGAATTTATAGCTTCTATTATTTCCTCTGAATTGGGTAAAAATATCTTTTCTAAAGCCTCTGAACTAGGATGAATTCCATTAGGTGAATTTATTCTATAAATTGGCATATCTAGTTAATCAAAGACTAACTGCTGAATCTGGCTTGCTATCTCATCAGTAAAACTAACACTGAGAATGGGCTTGTATATTATAATTGCTTTTCCTTTTTTTACAGAGTTAAGAATAGCTTCAATGTTTAGAGGAATAAGTTAATCTCTCTAACCATAATTTCAACTTTTCAATAAAAATACTTAAAAAAGAATTATTCTACAATCGAAACTTTAAAACCATCCAACTCCAGGATCAAATTTAATTTTTCTAAAGTAGAATTCTTTACCTTCTCCAAATCTACAAATTTGTATTGTCTACCTAAATTTTTATATTTTGAAACCCCCCATTTATGATAAGGTAGTAGATGTATTTCTTTAATACCCAACTCCTTTGATAGCTTCATAATCTTTAATACGTACTGTTCATTGTCATGAATACCTGATATTATTGGAAAACGCAAAATCATATTTATATTCAAGTCAGAAGCTCTTTTCGCATTTTTCAATATTATTTTATTATCTACACTTGTTAAATATTTATGAATATCTGAATCAATATGTTTAATGTCGTAAAATAACCAGTCTACATGCTCTAAAATTTTTTTAAAATTCTCCCAAGGTCCATAACCGCATGTTTCTAAGGCAGTATTTATACCTAAATCTTTACAAGCCTTAAATACATTTAATGAAAATTTCCACTGGTAAAGAGGCTCACCACCAGAAAGAGTTATCCCTCCATTTGATCTGTAATAAACAATTTCATCCTTTAAAATCTCCTTTATAACTTCATTTATAGAATAATATCTTCCTACAAGTTTTAAAGCTCCGGAAGGACACGCTCTTATACACTCGCAACAAAGATTACAAAATTTTTTTTTGACTCTATACTTATTAGGCTTTTTTATGATTGCATCATTATCACAAACAGTGTAACAAGTGTTACAATTTATACACCTCTCACTTAGGAACATTATTTCCATTTCTGTATCCTGACCCTCGGGATTACAACACCATCCACAAACTAAAGGACATCCCTTTAAAAATATTACTGTTCTTATCCCAGGACCATCATGAATACTGAATCTCTGTATGTTGAAAATTAGACCCTTATTATCACCAATAGAAAAATTGTTGTTCACTCTTGTGCCAATAATTATTAATCTTTTATAAAAATTTTATTGTTTTTCTAGGAGTAGTTTTTATCTAAAAAATCAATACAACTCCCAATTAATATCAATCCACTCATTTTTTTTCATACTTTGCCATATAGATTCTATAATAACCATATTTTCATATCCGTCCTTAAAAGTTGGAAAATCTGGTACTTTTCCTTTTAAATTTCCTTCCTCCAATATATATTTATAAATCTTATTCAATAAATTTTTCCAAGAATCATCATAACCTTCAGCAAGTCCTCCTGGATAATAAGCAAACTGCCTTACATTTTCACTTAATAGACTCGGATCTCTTAATAATAATTCATTGGCTTTATTTCTATAGCCTATCCAAAGTTGATTAGGATCTTCCTGTTGCCAAGCCAAGCTTTTCAAACTACCACTAACTTCCCACTCTAATCTATTCTTTCTACCTGGACTAACTTGAGATCCAACAAATATACCTTTTATATTATCCTCAAATCTAAGCAACACAGTTGCATGATCCTCGGTATCAACCTCTATTTCCTCATATTCACCTGGTTTTAATTCCTGTTCTGAAAAGGTTGGGATTTCAATTGTAGGTCTTTTTCTTACTGGGATGAAAATTGTTCTATCACCAAAGACTGATATAATTCTTTTATTTAATATTTTTTGAATTATATGAAACCAATGTGAACCTAAATCAGCTACAACTCTAGTCTTTCCTTGATATTTAGATTCAACTCTCCAGTTATAATCCGAATCCTTCGATAACCAATCTTGATACAATCTACCAAATACCAAATAAATTCTGCCTAAATCTCCTCTCGATATCATAGCAATTGCTTCTTTTACCATAGGGTAGAATTCCATATTAAAAGTAGTAGCATTAACAACATTTTTTTTCTTAGCCAATGATACAAGCTCCTTGGCTTCTTCTATACTCATACTTAAAGGCTTTTCACAAATAACATTCTTTCCTGCTTCGATACATGCTTTAGATACTGGGTAATGTAAATCATTTGAGCATGTAACGTGCACAACCTCAACTTCATCATCTGATATTAAGTCCTCCCATTTCCCATAAGCTTTTTTTATACTTAATCTATCAGCTAATTCATCAGCCTTTTTTTGGTCTATTTCAGCTAGTGCAACTACATCTGCAATACCAAGTCTCCTTAAATTTTCAATATGTATAGGACCAACAAATCCAGCACCTACAAAACCTGCTTTAATTCTTTTCACTCCTACTCACCTCACTAAAATTTAAGATAGATAGCTTTTTGAGATTTTAATACCATCTAAAAAATAAATTTATAAAACATTTCAAAGAAATAATTAAATAATACAAATACCACCATCTAATACCACAGATTGACCTGTCATAAAATTAGCATCCTCTGAAGCTAAAAATGAGACCAAGCCGGCAATCTCTTCGGGTTTTGTAATTCTTTTAAGAAGTGTATTTTCTATATATTTTTTCGTTACATCTTCTGGCTTAATCCCCCATATTTTTGAAACACCTTCCTCACCAACCTTCCACATAGGCGTATCAACTATCCCTGGGCAATATGCATTTACAGTAATATTATCTTCTGCAAGCTCTTTGGCTAAAGCTTGAGTAAGACCTATTACTCCAAATTTTGCTGCGCTATAATGTGAAAACAAAGCTGCTCCCTGTTTTCCTACTATACTTGCTGCATTAATGATTTTTCCACCACCTTGCTTTTGCATATATGGTATTACAGCTTTGTCTGTAAGAAAAACACTAGTTAAATTTGTTGTTATCATCTTATTCCAATCATCTTCAGTTATATCAAGAAATTTTTTTACTTGTGAAATTGCAGCATTTGCAACAAAAATATTAATTTTTCCAAACCTATCAATGATTTTTTTTACCATATCCTTAACCATTTTACTGTTAGTCACATCAACTTTTACAAATAAACTTTGCCGCCCTTTTTTTAATACCTCATCAGCAACTTTCTTACCAGTTTTTTCACTAATATCACATACTGCTATGTCAGCACCGTCTTCAGCTAGTCTTAATGCAATTGCTCTTCCAATTCCTTGCCCAGCACCAGTTATGACTGCAACTTTTCCATTGAGATTTCCCATTTTAGCCTCCTTTAAAATTAAATTATTAATTATTAAACCAATGAAAGTTAGAATTTATTTTTTAAAAGTATTTAAAATTACATATAACTACTTCCAACATCTAACAACCTTCTTGGGTTACTTACTAATATTGTATTAATTACTTCCCTATCTATTCCTTTTTTCAACATCAAAGGAACTAAATTGTTTAGTATGTGTCCGTACCCGAAGCCACCATATGAAATCAGATCAGTCTTTAGACACACATCATTAGAAATTAATATGTTTTTACTATAATTAGAATCAACTAATTCCTTTAATGCGAGTATTCTATCAATATCTCTATCCATCAAAAAATCACTTGATTCTATATAAAATTCTTTACCTACATGATCAAACTCTGCATATGCACCAAAATCCATTATGCTTTTAATATATTTCAAATCTATCTTCGCATCTGTATGACAAATAACAACCTTTTCTAAAATTGCCCCATATTCATCTAATATATTCAATATTTTTAATCCAGGCAATTTACCTGTGAAACCAGGTAATGTTGGTACTGCCTGTATATGTACTGAAATTGCAAGACCTGTCTCTCTTTGAACCTTTGAGGCAACTTTTAATAATTTCTTTTCCCAATCACCTATATCATTACTTATACCTAATTCTCCAATAATACCCGGTCTAATATTTGTCCCATTAACACCGTAATGAATCTCACTAATCAATTCAGAGATTAGATCCTTTTCAGATTTTTTAATAATGTACTCAGGAAGACTATCTTTTACATAATAACCACATCCCATCACTGCATTTAGAGCAGCTAAATTAGCAACATTACGAATAGATTGGGGTGATCTCCCAAGACCAATTGAAGTCTGTTCGACTATCGTCTTTCCTCCTGCTTTTTTAAATTCTAATAGTTCTTTTAGAATTAGGTCTTCACTGGACAAAATCAAGTTATCTTTAATACTATAAGGACTTTTTTTTAGGATATGTAAATTTTCTATGTTAATCTTTTGTTCTGATAATTCTTTTTTTGATACTTCACTCGAATCCTCAAATATTAAACGGAAGTCCAGAAATAAATGCTCATGAACTAATGTTATGCCTAGATCCTTGCTTTTTATCTCACCATTAACAGTTATTACACCCATTATGCCTCCTAATAGGTTTGTAAAAATAAATATATTTCAAAATATTGTTATAATACTGAAGAATATTTTTTATTTTAAAGAACTTTTTTCTATTCTTTCCCTTCTTATTCTCCTTATCATAGACAATGTTAAAAATAATACAGTTGTAATATACGGAAACATAAGAACAAATTGACTTGGTAATCCATAAGGTTGCAACCTAGAACCAACGGAATCAGTAAATCCAAATATTAAACAACCAACCCAAGTAAAAATGGGATCTCCTCCCCCGAAAAACATTGCAGCAACACCCATTAATCCTTTGCCACCTGTCATATTTTCAACAAAAAGCTTTGAATAACCTAATGATAAATGAGCACCAGCCATTCCACCAAGAAGACCTGAAAATATCATTGTACTAAATTTCAATTTATATACATTTATACCTGCGGTTTCTGCTGCTTGCGGGAACAATCCTACACTCCTTACCCTCAAACCCCAAACAGTTTTAAATAACAAGAACCAAATTATAAAAACTAGCATAATTCCAATTATTTCAAACATTGAATAATTATTAAAAAGAGTATTAATCACATCATTCTTAGTTAAAAAATCAAAATGAACTTTGGGTATAGGTACTATATATGGAGAACGAAAAAAACCACTAGCTCCTAAAACATTGTTTAATAAAAATCTGGTCAATGCTAATGAAAGTAGATTAATAGCTACACCAACAACAATGATGTCAGCATCATATTTCAAATGAGCAAATGCCATAATTATTGCCAGAATTATTCCAACAATAATAGCTGCAATTAAAGCTAGAAACCAATTACCGGTAAAATAACTTACTGCAATAGCTGTAAAAGCACCACTAAGCATCATACCTTCTACACCAACATTTAACATATTAGCTTGCTGAGTGATAAGAACACCCAAAGCTGCATATAATATTGGTGTAGAATATCTAATAGTTGTTTTGATAATAGAATAATTAAAAATCAACGCTATTTTCTCTAACATAGCTAACCCTTATTTAAATTATTTTTTAACTCAGGCTTCTATAGTTTTGACTTTCCTTCTTATATTTATTAACCCTTCAAGCGAAGTTAATAATATAAATATGGCTATAATTGCATCGACTATAGATTTTGGAACACTAGTAAATCTCTCCATACCTAAAGCACCGTTTTTCAAACTAGCTAGAAATAATGCAATTATAAAAATCATTTTTATGTTATTTCTAGCAATTAGTGAGGCTAACATACCATCAAAAGCTATAAATTGTGAAAATCCATCTAAAAAACGATTATATGTTCCTAATGATTCTATACCGCCAGCGAGACCACCAATCCCACCACTAATAAGCATCCCAATTACTATTATTTTTTTAGTTCCAATTCCAACATAATCTGAAAAGAATGGGTTACTACCTACACTTCTTATTTTATATCCTAGGGTTGTATAATGTATTAACCAGTAAACGAATAACAAAACTGCTAAAGTAATAAATATGCCAATATTTGCTTTACTAGGTTTGAGAATCATAGTAAGTGTTGCTGATGGAAGAACTTTAGGTGTTTGTGGTATTCCAGTATGTGAAGATAACTGATTATTAACCAGATATGATGTGAAAAAAATTGCAACATAATTTAATAATAGAGTGGTACATATTTCATTTACTCTATAATAAGCTTTTAAAACCCCAGGAACCGCAGCCCATAAAGCCCCAACAATAGTTGCAACTATCATACAAACTAATATATGAAGAACCTTTGGCAACCCTTGAATTGCAAATCCTGCCCATGCTGCTGCAATTGCACCTAAATATAATTCCCCTTCAACGCCAGCATTAAATACTGATACTTTAAATGATATAGCAAAAGCAATTGCTGTTAATAAAATAGGAACAAAACGTCCAAGAGTGTTACCTATATTGAATTTCCCAATAAAAGCTCCTTTAAAAAGTTCAGCATAGACTTTAAAGGGATTATGGCCTAATAAAATCATAATAATTCCACCAGCAATTAGTGAAATTATTATTGTTATAAGTAAATTTAAATAACTACTTCTTCTCACTTAACTTTACCTCCAGTCATTAAGATCCCAATATTATCTTCTCTAGCCTTTTCTGCCGGTATAATCCCACTTATTTTGCCTTCATACATAACTAGTATTACATCAGATAAAGATAATATTTCTTCTAAATCAGCAGAAACTAATAAAACAGCTACACCTTTTTTCTTAATATAATTTATAGTATTTCTAATTGCTTCTGTAGAACCTACATCAACACCTCTAGTAGGTTGAGAAGCAATTAATAAATCTGCATTCATATCCACTTCTCTTGCAACCACAGTCTTTTGTGCATTACCACCAGACAAATTTACAGCAACTGTATTCCCAATAGCTGGTCTAATATCAAATTCCTTAATTAATCTATTACCATATTTTGTAATTTTCTTTTTATTTAACTGTATTAATCTTGAGTAAGGTTTTTTATTAAAATGATTAGCTATTAGATTTTCATATAAAGTAAAACTTCTGTTTAAACCTCTTAGATTCCTATCTTCTGGAATGTGTGAAATACCTGCTTTCCTAATTTCTATTGGGCTTAAATTTTTAATTGATTTACCCTTAAATGTAACATCCCCTTTTTCAATTTTACGAAGACCTGTGAGTGCTTCTACAAGCTCACTCTGACCATTTCCATCTACCCCAGCTACTCCAACAACTTCGCCACGATGTACATCAAAAGATACCCCTTTTAATTTTGAAAGCTCCTTCTCACCAGTAACATAAATATCCCTGACAGATAAAATTTTTTTACTCTTTTTACAAGGTTCTCTTTTTATATTTAAAAAAACTTCTCTGCCAACCATCATTTTAGCTAATTCTTTTATGGAGACGTCTTCTTTATTTACTGTATTTACATGCTTACCATTACGCATTATGGTAATTCTTTCACTTATCTCCATGACTTCCCTTAATTTATGTGAGATGAAAATAATAGACTTATTATCTTTCTTTAAAAAATTTAAAATTTCGAATAATTTTTTTGTCTCTTGAGGGGTTAAAACTGCAGTTGGTTCGTCTAATATCAAAATTTCAGTACTACGATATAAAGTCTTTATAATCTCAACCCTTTGTGCCTCACCTACGGAAATATCCCTAACCTTTTTATTTAGTGGAATTTCCAAATTATAATTATCAAGATAGTAATTAATTTTTTCCTTAGTTTTTGAAAAATCAATTCTACCAAATTTACCTAGTTCAAATCCTAATATAATATTTTCTAAAACTGTAAGTTCCCTTACCAACATAAATTCCTGATGTATCATTCCAATACCAAGCTCAATAGCAACCCTGGGGGTTAATGATTCCATATCTTTTCCTCTAATCTTAATTTTCCCCGAATCAGGTTGATATAATCCATATAAAATATTCATAAGCGTGGTTTTTCCAGCTCCATTTTCTCCCACGAGTGAATGAATTTCCCCTTGATAAAGATCGATTCCAGCATTATCAACAGCTTTAACATTGGGAAAGCTTTTATTTATATTAATCATTTCAATTATTTTATTAATCAATTTAAAATCCAAGCGTTTTTGTTCCTTAAAAATACATTACTAAGATTTTTTATAGGTAATGGTTTCTGATAGGATAACCAGAAACCATTACTTTCACTAAGTAGCACAAATTAATCAGGAGGATCTTAAGTTTTTACATTAAAAGCCTGGCTCACCCTCTACTATTATTTCACCATTTATAACTTTCTGTATATATTCCTCTACAGTGGTAATTACATCTTCAGGAAAAGCATCACCCATATTTTCTTTCATTACTGAAAAGTCAGTAAGGCTTACACCACCATTAGTTAAATTCATATCTACTACAGTTCCACCTTTAAAAGTACCATCTATTACTGACTTAACTGTAACATAACAAGCATTATCTACTCTTTTAAGTAAAGAAGTAATTATACTTCCGGGAAATAATCCATCCTGATTTAAATCAACACCTATTGCATACTTACCAGCTTCAGATGCAGCTTCAAGAATTCCAGGTCCTGTACCAGAAGCAACATTCATAACAACATCTGCTCCCTGATTATATTGTGCTAAGGTTAATTCTTTTCCTTTAACAGGATCGGTCCAAGATCCTGCCCATGAAACCAAAACTTCTATATCAGGTTCTATTAATCTTGCACCCTGTTCATATCCTTTCAAGAAATCATGCACAACTGGAATATCCATTCCACTCACAAATCCTATAATCTTATCTTCATTAACCCCTGAAATTTCTGTCTTTGTTGTCCACATTGCTGCAACTAGTCCCGATAAGAAACACCCTTCATTATTAGCAAAAACCGCTGAAGATACGTTCGGCTCGTCTTCCACAATTCCATCAATTAAAGCAAATTTTACATCAGGAAATTCTGGAGCATGATCTTTTATAAATTCTTGGAAATTGGTAGAAACACAAAGTACCAAATCATAATTAGCGTCTGCAGCAGAAACCACATTTTGTTCCCAAACAGCAGGCTCTTTTGATTCAAATACTTTTACTTCTATTCCAAAATCATCCACTGCTCTCTGTATACCCGCATAAGCCGAGTCATTAAATGACTGATCACCTAAAAATCCTGAAAACAATAATGCTACCTTTATAGGCTCCTCTTCCTCAGTCTCTGCTTCTTCTTCCTCTTTTTCAGTAGTTTCTTCTACCTCAGTGGCTTCCTCTGTAGGTGCTGCAGGAGGGCAACCAGTAAATGCAAGTGATAGTGATACAACAATTGAAAGAGTCACAATCGTTAGAATTACTTTTTTAAGAAAATTCATTTCAACCTCTCTTTTTCTGATTTTAATTAAAAGTTTAGTAAAATTTTATGAAGATTTGTTTTAAGTAATAGGTTTTAAAAGAGTTCAACTCAATACCTTTCTTAAAACAAATCTAATTTTTTTCATATCCCACCTCCTTTTTTAAAGAAATTAGTTAATTCATCATTTCCCCGCTTACCCCCTTTTACTAAATTTTATTAATACAATTACAATTTTTCACTGTTAAAGTAATCCACTAATTAACCAGTATGCTCTGTTCTCATAATTATTTCTTCCTGCATTTCTTTAGAGAGTTCTACAAAAAAAGCACTATAACCCGCAACTCTTACTAATAAATTTCTATAATTTTGAGGTTCTTTTTGTGCTTCCCTTAAAATTTTAGATGAAATAACATTAAACTGAACATGTTGGACTTTAAGATCAACAAACGTCCTAAGAAATGCTGAAAAATGTTTAAAAGCTCCATCAGTTTCAAAGAAGGAGGGGAGGAACTTAAGATTTAAAAGTGAACCATTAGAAGCCAACAATAAATCAATTTTTGATACAGATTTCAATATTGCTGTTGGACCTTTTACATCCAAACCCCTCATTGGTGATAGACCTCCATCAGCTAGAGGACTAAAAGCTTTCCGTCCATCTGGGGTTGCTCCTACAACAAAACCCATAGGAATGTATGCAGAAACTGTATAAAATCCAGGATGAAATTGACCACCACGATAATTTTTATGTTCTTCAATCAACTTACAATATTTTTTTGCCCACTTATTAGCTAAATTGTCAACCTCTTCAATATCATTGCCATATTTTGGAAGTTTATATATTAGCATCTGGCGAATTTCTTCAGCATCTTCATAATTTTTATCTAAAATAACATTAAAACTTTTTAGGTCTAATAAATTGTCCTCATAAATAACTTTTTTAATTACAATAAGAGAATCAGCTATATTCGCTATTTGAACACCTTGAACTCCTGAAAAATTATATTTTGCGCCACCATCAGTTACATCTTTTCTTTTCTCCAAGCAATTATCAATAACTGTTGAAAGAAAAGGAGTAGGTACCATACTAGCGTGCATCTTTTCTACAATTCTAGATCCTCTAACCATTAAACTAATAAAATGTTTTAATTGCTTTTCAAAAGCTTCTTCAAAGTCTTCAAAGGTACTCAAAGTCCCAGTTTTTGTACCAACCTGATGTTGGGTAGTTCTTGATACTCCATTATTCATAGTTAACTCTAATATTTTGACCATGTTTACCATAGCAGCATTTGTGAGACCCATTGTATTTCCAGGAACAGAAATCTCAACACATCCAACAATAGCATAATTTCTCGCATCCTCATATGAATAACCACAATTTAATAGTGCAGGAATTATAACCTCATCATTGAACAGTTGTGGTTGTCCATCACCATAACTTATTGCTTTACAAACTTCTAGTAAAAAATCCGTTGGTGTAGTACTATGTAATCTTACTGATAAATTAGGTTGAGGGAATCCAATGTCCTCCTGTGCCTTTAAGCACATATAAGATAATTCATTTGTAGCATCTTTTCCATCTATATTTTGACCTCCTATGGCGATATTAAAGCCCATAGGAAATCCAGCATAATATTGTGCACTCTCTGAACTACGAAGAAATACAATTTTGTTGAAATTAATCCAAAGATTCTCTAATATTTCTTGTGCATGAATCTTTGAAATATTTCCGGAATTAATATCTTTAAGATAATATGAGAAAAGGTATTGATCCAATCTTCCGGGAGAAATTGAAGTAACATTAGATTCTATTTGAATTATTACTATTAGAAACCACAAAGCCTGGATAGCTTCTCTGAAAGTAATAGGAGGTCTATTAATCAAATTAGTGCAAATTTCAGATATTTTATATAAATTTTCTTTTTCCATACCATCAAAATTAGAAGCCATTTCTTTAGATAAATCTGCATATCGTTTTATAAAAACCTCTGATGCTTCAAGTGTTATAAGAGCTGACTTGTAAAAATTAAACTTCCTATAATTTTTACTAGCACAACTCTTAAATTTATTTATATGTTCTTCAACGTCTTTTTTTAAACCACAGATTCCTTTCTTTAACCACTTCTCCATATTAGGTAATATATGTCCTTGCCCATGATCTGTTTGATTTAATATAAATACACCTTCTTGAATTGCCCTTCTAATTTCACCTTTCATAGCATTATTAATAGCCTCTTTTAATGTTTTTCCTTCCCAATAAGGAAAAATTTCTTCGCGTAATTCTGAAATATCTCTACTTGATACTTTAAATTGATCTTGAGGTCGAATAGGTAAATTTTCTAATTCCTCATTAATCCAATCTACCGCCATCTCAGGAGAAACATCACCATTCCTTGGTTCAATTGCCTTATCTCCAACTACGAGTTCATTTGGATCTATAGCTATAGTCATATTTTCTAAAACATAGGATAAGCTCATCGCACGCCGCAATATTAAAGGTTTATTCTCATTCTTTTTATAGGATTCAGTAAATAATCTTGCTCTCTCAATATCTAACTTACGCACCGTATTAATAATTTTATTTCTTAATTTTTCTATTCTTTTCGTAATAGGTTTTCTATTTTTTTTACTACCCAACTATTTCACCTTTTAATGGTTTAAATGGCGTATTATTTATAAAATTATAGATATCTTTTATATTAGGAGGTAATGGAATATTTGAAGAAATAAAACAGCCAGCCATTGCATTAGCGAACTGCAACCGTTCGAGGGGCTCTAATTTTAGAAGATATCCTAAAATATTTCCAGAGTTAAACATATCCCCAGCTCCTGTAGTTCTTTTAATATTCACTTTAAAAGCGGGCATGATATATACTTCATCACCATCTAATGAAGCTGAGTATAATGAAGTATGAATATCTATCTTAGCTGAAATATTTTTCTTTAACAGAACACCTTTTTCCAAAATATTTAGATTACTATCTTTGGTAGAGATAAAACTAGAATAATAATTAAGTTCATTTTCATTGATGCTTAATATATCTAAATTTTTATTCGATATAACATATTCATATAAATCTTTTATCTCCTCCAATCTAAAACTAGGATCAGCAGTGTCAAGATAAGTCAAAGTATTCACTTTTTTTGCAAAATTAAAAACGCCTTTAGCCAAATCAGTTCCAGACCTATTCATTGCCCAACCAGAAATTCCGACTAAATTACAGGAATGTAATAGTTTCCTGTCTGATGAAGTAATATCTTTATATCCCAAAGGCGATAATGAATCCGGGTCTCCAACCATTACATTAATTTTTTCTTTTCCAATCTCAAAAATTGTCATAAGACTCAAATTCCCATCAGTTTTCAAATTTTTTATATTCACATTTTTCTCACCGAGAAAAAATTCTAAAAGTTTTTTCCCAAAAAGGTTAGTACGTCCAATAAAATATGTGTCTATTCCTAAAGCACTGAGTCCACTTGCAGTATTTGCACTACAGCCACCTCTTTGTATTGTTTGCCTTATAGCTGGAAGATCACCACCACCTTGTTTATAGATTCGTTTAACTTCTCTCAAAAAATAATCAAAATCATCTATAAAAAGAATATGGTCTAATATAAAATCAGACATTGTTAAAACCTTAAATTTCGAAAGTTCTGATCGGGATAACATTTCTATTTTTTTTAATAATTTTCTTTTTATTTCCTTATAATTGACCATATCTTATTCAGTGGTGGTTACTTTGTATATCTTGGAAAAATCACCAATATTTATCCCTTTAATTTCTGCAAAATTCAATATAATAAGTTCAATAGGTATAATCTCCATCAACGGAACTAAATCTTCTGGTATTTTAGGTAGTTTAAATATACTCAATTTTTTACTGGATTCATCATTTACATCTGTTATGCATAAAACGCTTGAACCGTTTCTTGTCATATCCATAGCTAAATTTCTGTTAATACGATATGTCTTTCCTGATGGAGCAAAAATTATAGCAAAATGACCCTTCCCCGTAATCTCTAGAGGGCCATGTCTAAACTGACCACCACTCATTCCCTCAGCAAATTTTTTTATTGTTTCTTTAATTACCAATGCCCCTTGGTATGCTGTGCTTAAGGAAGGACCTCTACCGATTAAACTTATATATTGGCTATTATTTAATTCTTTTGCTATATCATAAGACCTCTTTTTAAAATCACTTAACGAATCACTAATTAATTCACTAATCTTATAACCTTCTTTAAAAACGTTTTCATCCAAATCGTCTAAAATGGAACGAGCACCAAAATATAACATCAAGACTGTATTAGTATAAGTCTTTGTTGATGTAGTTCTTTCCTCTCCGGCATGAATGTCAAATAACATACTTACATCATTTGCAATCTCACAATTTTTATTATTAGTAAATAACCATGTTTCTAAATTCTTTCCCTTTAACTTTTTTAATAAATTTATTATTTCTACTGTCCCTCCAGATTGAGAAACAACAATCAATAATGTTTTTTCATCCAGAATCTTGAAAGTATAATGTAATAACTCTGAAGCATCGATATAATATGAACTTACTCCTCTATTTATTAAATAAATTGAGGCAGGTATGGAAGCAAATAGAGAACTACCCATTCCAGTAAAAATAACCTTACTGAATTTTCTCACACTATAAGATTCTTTTATTTTCTTGTTAAACTCTTCACTAGAATTTTCAACATATTCTATTAATATTTTTAATGCTTTAGGTTGATCCAAAATTTCCTCATAAAATAATAAAGACAATACAATCTCCTTTTTTGAAAGCAACAATGAAAAATGCGCTGTAAATGGATCTTTTAGATTATTATACTTAATTTAAATTTTATAAATTATGAAACTTTCTTTGTGTATTATTTGCACATTTGAGCAGTGATTGCAATTATTTTTAATTTTACTATAAAAAAGAAATATTGTCAATCTTAACAGTAATATTTATTGTTACAATAACAAAATGTTAAGAATAATTAATAAAACTAAATGTTAAATTTTTATTAGAAGGTAATCACGTGTAAGGATTTAATTTAAACCTTTATAAAAGATGTGATTACTAATGAAAAAACTAATTATTACAATGAAAGATATCAAAAAGTATAAGATTTTACATCAACTAATAAATAAGCAAATAAAAGGATATGAAACTGCTCAACTTTTAGTATATAGTTATGTTCATATATTAATACTTAAGCAAAAGGTATTAAAATGTGGATTTGAAGGATTACTTAGACCTAAAGGAGAGTTTCCCCGTAAAAAAACTGCCTCTTTAAAAAAATAGAGCTAACCATTATAAAGAGATCTATTTTGCTTTTAATATAATATTGCCCATTTTAAAGATAAATTAAAAGAAATACATAATATTAAGTTTTTTTATTAGACTATAAGAAAGATCTTAATTAAATATACAACCTTCATAAAGTAAAAATAGAAAGAAACTATACGGGCGTAGAAGGAGAGTGCCTAAGGCAGGTATGTTATTTCAGGTGGATTCATCTTTACGTTACTGGATACCCTCAATTAGGAAAAGGTGGCATTTAATAGCAACATTGATGATGCTATCAAAGAATCACATTTTTACTAAGTTTTATTCATCTTATAGTGTATTTAACAATATTAAAGCTGTTAAAGAAACTATTAAAAAGAAAGTGTTTTTTTTATTGCTTATATGTAGATAAGGCATCTCATTTTAAAACTACAAAGTACAAGGGATTACATGTAAATGTGTCAAGTGAACAAGATGAAACACAGATTGAAAAAACACTGACAGAGTTAAACACAAATCTTATCATAGCAAACTCTCCTCAGGCTAAGGGAAGAATTGAAAGATTATTTGGAACATTTCAAGACAGACTAATAAAGGAATTAAAAACTATCAGAAGCAAACATTTATCTTGAAAGACAATTTCTACCATATTACAACAAAAGATTTGTTAATATAAAGGTGTAGAAAGTGTATATAAAAAATTGCCTTCTAATGTTAACTTAGATTTAATATTTTCTAAAAATTACGAAAGAAAGGTTAATTTTGATAACACTATTAAATTCAAGGGAAGACTTATTTTAATTCCTCCTTCTAAATACAGAATATCTTTTACTAAATGTTTAGCAAATGTATTTTTATTTGAAGATAAAGGAATTTATATTCTTTACAAAAAAGATATTATTCACATAACTAAATTGTCAGAGAACAATAAAGATTACAAGATAAGTAAGCAAATTGAAAGCTTTTTAAATCAAAGAGAATATCAGCAATTTGTAATTTAAAATTTTCACGTAGTAAAATTTAACATCTTGACGTAGTAGTAACAATATTACTTATAATTTATTTTTATTTTCTACTGACATTAAAAATTTATATTTTTCATTGATCAATATTTTTTTAAATTTTTTCACAATAAGGACAATATGGATATAGATATATTGTTTCTGATATTATATAATCCCCTTTTGTTGATTCATAACACTTTTTTGCACTATTCATATTTTTAATTTTTAACTATGTACCTTCCTTAAAATTTTTAGGAAGTATATAAGAATCAACAATTGAATCAACTAAAAATGATTGTTTTAAATCTTTTGGTGTAAATCATTTTTTGGTGTAAATCATTTATATAATTTCCAATTTAGATATTTTGTATAAGCATTTACTTTTTTATAACCATATTTCTTTATTAATGATCCGGCTACATTCTTATCTATTTTAAGATCTAAAAGTTTTTTGAAGGCTTCTTCTTATCTTTTATTTATTGGAAATACATAAACTTGTTGTTGTTTATTTTTAATCTGTTTATTTTTTATTTTAGGATTTCTTTTTATTTTGTTCCCCTATCTTACTTAGATTTTCTTTTATTCTCTCCCAGTATTTCATTCTCTTTTTGATTTCTCCTTCAAATCCCCTATCACTTGGAAAATAGTATTTTTTCCCTTTTAACTTTGATGGTAAATATTGTTGATTAACAATTGCTTCTGGTGCTATGTGGGGATACCTATAGCTTTTACCATAACCTAACTCTTTCATTAGTCTTGTTGGTGCATTTCTTATAGAAAGTGGTACTGGTAATGTCATACTATTTTTAACGTCCTCTTTAACTAAATTATATGCTTTATATAATGAGTTGCTTTTTGGAGCTGTTGCCATGTATGTTACTGCTTGAGATAAAGCCAAATCTGCTTCAGGCATTCCTATAAATTCTACTGCTTGCTTTGCTGCAATTGTTACTTGTAATGCCTGAGGATCAGCATTTCCTACATCCTCAGATGCAAATCTTACTAATCTTCTTGCAATATATAATGGATCCTCACCACCCTCTAACATTCTTGCGAGCCAATACAAAGATGCATCTGGGTCGCTACCCCTTAAACTTTTATGAAGTGCTGATATCAGATTATAATGTTCTTTACCAGCCTTATCATACCTTAGTGGTTTATGCTGCATTACATCAATTAATTTTTTCATATCTATTTTTATTATTCTCTCTTTACCTATAGGTTTTGTTGTTTGAACAGATGTTTCAATAGCATTTAATGCTACCCTTGCATCTCCATCAGAAAATTGTGTAATAAAATCAATAACTTCTGGATCAATTTCAATATTTAGATTTCCAAATCCTCTTTCATTGTCTTTAAGAGATCTTTTGATTATAATTTTTAGGTCATCTTTAGATAAAGATTTTAAAGTATAAACTCTAGATCTTGAAAGTAATGGAGAGATAATTTCAAATGAGGGATTTTCAGTTGTTGCTGCTATTAATATAATAGTTCCGTCCTCAACATATGGA
>Ga0209986_10002078_pt1 | contig 18653 bp, 18 predicted proteins | sample BlataG_FD_183168 | JGI IMG/M metagenome (GOLD analysis project Ga0209986, IMG submission 183168) | Deep subsurface microbial communities from Black Sea to uncover new lineages of life (NeLLi) - Black_00105 metaG (SPAdes) (version 2) | ecosystem: Environmental > Aquatic > Marine > Oceanic >... | reverse complement strand
GACTCTGCGCGATTATGTAGTCGATGAGCTGTTCGAGTACGAGAACAGATATGCAATGTATCCAATCAAAAGCAGCGGGACCGATACGGTCAAAGCGGTCACCTGGATTCTCAAGGAACCCAAGGTGGTCGGTGTAGCCCTGGTCAGGGATGTAGCTCGGGAAATGGAAGAGAGAAACGCGCAGGATGGCATGCTCGTGGGCGGCCTGAGGTTCACCCCCGCGGCCAAGAAATCTGCTCGAAAGGCAAGGGTTGAGCTGATTGAGGGGACTTACGCATCCTTTGACATATTCCACCACGAGCTTGTTTCCAATCACTCGATTGTCAGTGCAGATGAAATACAACTCGTACTTAACCACTACGGAATCGTAAGGAATCAGCTTCCGCAAATTCTCAGAAATGATCCAGCTGCCAAGGCACTTGGAGCGAAGCCTGGTGAAGTCGTGAGAATTGAACGTGATAGTGCAACTTCCGGCACTGCATATTACTACCGTCTTGTTGTGAATTCCAGCCAATAGTGCACTTAGTGGACAGAGTTAGCCGATACTCTACAACTCTTATAAGGGGGCCAAGTATGGATGAGTTATTCTAGTTGGGTGTTGTCAATTGGCAGAGCTACCTTCCATTGTAATGAAAACGAGGGCTCTTCTGAATCTGCGCAGATATATCGTGGATGAAGTTCTCGAATATGAGAATCGATACGCGCTTTATCCTGAAAAAACGGATGAAGGAGATGTCCTGAAGTCTATAGTCTGGATTTTCAAGGAACCAAAGGTCATCGGAGTGGCCATAGTCAGAGACATCGGGAAGGAGATGGAAGAAACCAACTCCATTCAAGGAATGCTTGTAGGCGGGATAAGGTACACACCTGCTGCCAAGAAGTTTGCAAGAGATATGAGGGTTGAACTTGTCGAGGGCGGATATGCCTCGTTTGACCTGTTCGAGCATGAGCTGGTCCCCCGGCACACGATTGCTGAAGAGAGCGAAGTGCAACTTGTACTCAATCATTATGGCATGAAGAAGTTTCAATTGCCAAGAATACTGAGAAACGATCCAGCAGTGAGAGTCCTGGGCGCAAAGATCAGGCAGGTTATTCGGATTGAACGGGCGAGTCCCACAGCCGGCTCTACCTATTACTACAGGCTTGTTGTCGATGCTCCTCTTTAAGCCTAGAAGGCAACTACTCCCAAAGTCATTCCGACCAAGAACATGACGGCACATGAGATAAATGGCACAGTGATGTTGTCTGTACCCTTTGGGCTCACTAATTCTACCAATGTAGCGGTTGTTGCACCAACCAATGCAAGTACGAACATCTCAGTCCAGAGTATCGCATTTCCTAGAACGAAAGCTTCGTACCCTGTGAAGAGGGTCCCGAAGTACCAAAAGGAGAAAAGTGATCCTATGAATCCGAAGACGAAAAGGGCCAGGCAACCTTGAAGGCTTCGCTTGGATCCGAGGATGACAACGGTATGGTTCTTTCCGTACTTCATGCCTATGGGCGCCGACATGCCGTCACCAAACATCATGATGTGAACTCCGGCAGCTCCTAGGAAGAAAATTGCCTCGTTTCCAGTGAACATGAAGAGACCTGTTAGCACAGTGACCGAAACCGCGTACCAGAATGGGCCTCTAATACTCGCGTTTTCGACATCTTCAGGGCGCGCCATGGCTGCGAAGAACCTTCCGAATCTCTCAGTATTAGCCATTGAAGTCATTAGTACGAATAGAACACCTACGAATGTAGCTAACCATGGATTGGGGAAAAACGGAATAGTCCAGATTGCGCCTCCTCCAAATAGATGCACAATCTTCCTGGTAAACTCTGCATCCAAGTTTAGCTTGCGACGCGCCAAGTCTCCGATTGTCATGACGAAGACTGCGTAAATAACGGCAATAACGAAGACAACGATGTCAACCGGCAGGATAGCGAATTCCACTTGCACGATGTGTCACTCTAACTGCTGTTACAAGCACAACAGCTCGATATATCTATTGGCTGGCTGGAGAATTCATCTGTCGGCCCTGGCCTCTAGACCCGTTTCGTGACATAAGCTTCTGATTGCGTCGTCTACAATCCTGGTGACTGTTTCCTTGTCGCTGCCTCTTGATGACACCCAGATTTTCAACACATGAGAAGTTCCGTAGGTTCGGGGCATCGATTTGATGTATACGCTAGGATGCATTTTCATCACGATGTCGATGATTGGGGAGAAGACACTCTCATCACGCACCTCAAACTCAACAACTCGCTCATAGAATTCGCTTGTGCCTTTCTTCTGTATCCATGGCACAATCGACCCGTCAAAGATCATCTTCAGCTCGCTTGGTACGCCCGGTAGACAGAAGATCGTGACGTTATCAATCTCTAGCATTACGCCGGGAGCTCCTCCGACAGTATTATTGAGCGCTGCAGAACCTTTTGGAATGCGTGCCATCTTTCTCCTGCTCTCTGTTATCTCCGGACTGCTTACTATCCCTCTTTCGTGCAAGTCCCTGTATTGTTTCTCCACTATACTGAGGGCTTTTGGATCCTCCACAAGGTTTCTGTTGAAAGCTTGAGCAACCGCCTTCAGCGTCATGTCATCATGGGTGGGTCCAAGTCCACCAGACGTAATCACAAGATTGCATGTTTCCATGAGGAACTTTAGAGCACGTCCAATCTCGGTGAGGTTATCACGCACTGAAACAAGCCGATTCATCTCAACCCCGAGCGTTGCTAGATGAATCTCTATCCAGTTGGAGTTCGTGTCAAGCACAAGTCCATCTAGGACTTCATCACCGATGGCTAGAATTCCAGCCCTCAGCGTTCCCTCTGAAGGTTCCGTGCTCTCGGTCATTATCTATCTCTCCTGTTTGCTTAGCATAAGCTCCGAGTCCAATAGCTCGCTGATGCTTCTCATAGCATCTATCCGAATTCGAGCTAGTTCTTGGGCTCGTTCCGTATTCATGCTCGCACCTATTCTCTCGGCAAGGCCTAGGTAGTCTCGGAGTTCATCTGCCAAGTCTTTGAGGCTGAAACCCGGTCTCGCTTTCTGCATGTACACAATCATGTGAGCAAAGACTGTGACTCCCAGTTTCACTAGCTTATCAGCCTCCCAGAGTATCTGCGCTTCCATGGGCTCAAGCGGACTGTCCAGTGTGAGTCCCACATGCTTCCGGATTGCATCGCAGATTCTTCCTACAGCATCGGGATCAATCCCCTCCTTCAGCAGAATCTCTCTGGCTTCCTGTGCGCTGGTTTCTCCATGGCCAGGGACGTCACCCATTCCGGGTTTGGCGAAGTCGTGCAGCCAGGCCGCTGTTGTTACAATGTCCATATCAGCTCCCGTAGCCTCCGCTAGGTGCTTGGCAATAGCAGCAACCTCACTAACATGACTATAACGGTAGTTGAAGAGAGGTACGTCGGGCTCTTGCTGAGCTTTTAGCCACTCCTCACGGGCCGCAGTAAATGTTCTTGAAATAACAAGCTGTTTCAGTTTCTCCTCAAGACCAACCTTCATAGTCATCAGCAGTGTAGAACCATCGAGGCCATTTATGAATTGTATCACTTGGTCCTTATTTTCGGATAGAGTCTGAGTGTATTCTCAAGGAGTATTTCTCGCATTTCCTCTTCTTCTCTCTTCAAAATGCTGGCCACTTCTCTCAGGGCCACCCAGACGTTAGATGGCCCGTTTCTAGTTTCTCTATCGGGTCCCAAAACTGGACTGTCAGTTTCAACGAGAATCCTCTCGATATCAACAGCCTTGACAAGCTTTCTCTTCTGAGCCGAACGAACAACTGAGGTTGGTATCGAGAAGTAGTATCCATTTTCCCGAGATGCGACGCGCGCCAAGCTAGTCTTTCCATCAAATGCATGCATGTGAACATGCTCTGCGTTCATTCCTTTCAGGACGTCAAGCGCCCGCTTTCCGGCTGACCTTGAATGGATTTGTATCGGTAATCCGTTCTCGATAGCGAAATGAATAGCCTTACGGAAGGTCTGGGCCTGCAGCTCGCGCTCCTTGTGGTCTCTAACTCGGTAGTGATCAAGACCAACTTCTCCAATAGCAAGTATCTTGTCCGAATGCTTCTCCAAGAACGCAAGCAGTTCTGCTTCCTCTATAAAGCGAACCGGATCAAGTCCAATGGACGCACTAACAGATTCATGTTCTTTCGCCAGTCTGATGCATAGGTCCCATCCTTCTCTACCAACTCCCGAGCAGATCATATGAACGCCTTTTTCGGACGCACGAGCGATGACTGCTTCACGATCTTGTTCAAACTCGCTCTGTTCCAGATGGCAATGAGTGTCCACAACTAATGGCATGCTTTTCATTCCAAGGTCGCCGCTTCAGGACTACAAATTTCAGTGTTAAGTGATTTGGCCCACCAGCATTGCCACAACCAATTATGAGTTCTGTTGCCCCTGGCAACATAGCAATGCTTAAAGATGAAAACGGAGTGGCTCGCCTTGACATCTGTCCTCAAGAAACATTGTCGTATTTCTGGCAAGTGATAGAAATGACTGAGCATGTTGCTGATGCACATCTTCACATCTGCGAAGAAGACTGGCGATTTGGAATAGATCTCGTGTTTACTTGGACGGACTTGCAGAACTTGTTTACTGAGGGCGCAATAGTAAACGCTGTGGTGTTACCCATGATGAGCAACACCGACAACTCGATGGATGTCAACAGAGAGTTCTTCAAGAAACTGCAAAGCCAGGAGCACAGGGACAAAATATGGGCGTACTACTGGCCACATCCGCATGAGGTGGATTTCGAGTTCGCGGCTGGTGCAAATGTTTCAGGGGTGAAGTATCATCCCAGCATCAGTCAGGTACGGATTGATAATGCGCCAGATGTGATAAGAGCAGCACGTAATAACGGACTTCCCTTGCTGGTTCACTGTGGCCGCAACCAAATGAGTCGAATTCAGTATGTACTCACTGCACACAGAATGGAACCGGATGTTGTGTTCATCGGCGCTCATCTGGGTGGTCTCGCAAATGAGCTGATACTTGCGGCCTTAGACCGCATTGACAACATGCCGCGCCGAGACAACCTGTACTTGGATACATCCGGTTGCATGAATCCGAAGATTATGCGGCGTGCAGTAGAAGTGATGGGTGAAGATCGAATTCTCTGGGGAACAGACCTACCCTTCTTCGACCATAGGGTTTCACGCTTCGTTCTGGAGCAGACCGGGCTTGACAGCAAAGCAATGAGGAAGGTACTCTACGACAACGTAGCGAGAATGCACAATGGAGGCAGCTAGACTTCCCAAGTATCATGAGGTGTAATCATGCCAATATCAAAACCGAAGACCGGCAAGAACGTGTTCATCGCAGAAACAGCAATCATCTACCATGATGTTGAAATCGGCGACAACAGCAAGATTTTCGATTATGTTGTCTTAAGAGAGGGAACGCGAATCGGCAAGAACTCCACAATCGGAAACGGCGTGTTTGGCGAACCCGATGTGAAGATTGGCAACTACTGTAGCATCAACACTCAGACGCACATGACCGGCGGGCTCGTAGTCAAGGACCACGTTTTCTTCGGTCCCAATGTCACGACCATAAACACGCGGCGGATAAGCTTTGGTCGGGAGTATGAAGTGATGCGGGATGCACCTGTCGTCGAGTATGGCGCTCGAATTGGAGGTGGCGCAGTCATCCTCGCAGGAGTTCACATTGGCGAGCAGTCGATGATTGGCGCCGGGGCCGTAGTCACTAAGGATGTTCCACCCAAAGAGGTCTGGGTGGGTAATCCTGCCAAGAAGCTGAGAGATGTTCCTGATGATGAACTCCTCCCGGAATAGGCGGAGCGTTCACTGTCAGCAATCAGTGAAGGAAAACAACTCCAGCTTTCTACGAATGTCGGATTCCTACGGTTCTAGTGGTCGCCATACTTGCAGAGAAAGGGGGTTCCATCAGCAGTGAAGCAATTACTTATGATCGCATACTACTATCCACCTCTTGGAGGAATCGGCGCTCTAAGGCCCTTGCACTTCTCCAGATATCTTGGAGAGTTCGGCTGGAATACAACTGTGTTGACGGTTCTGAATGACCCTACCTATCTCCAAGATCCATCGCTAGCTCGTTTTATCCCAGAAGGGCAAAGGATTCATCGCGCGTATCGGCTTCCAATCTTCGCTACTATTCGAAGGCTGGCAAGATGGAAACTCCGGAAAAAACCATTACTATACTCTTTCATGGATCCCCAGTTTGATTGGGTGCCAGCTGCTGTAAGAAAGGGACGTAGAGCAATCAATGAGAGCAGCTTCGATGCGATCTATGCAACAGCTCCTCCGTTTTCGACACTAAGAGTGGCTAGGAATCTCAAGAAGTACAGTAATCTCCCTGTAGTCGCTGATCTCAGAGATCAGTTTGTGACGAACGACAGTATTGTTTGGCCCACTACTTGCCATAAAAAGTTCTATGCTCTTTATGAGCGCAATCTGCTGCTAGCTATGGATAGGATCATCATAGCCAACCAGATTTATTCTGAGGATATTGCCAGGATTCATGGAGAACTGAGCTTAGAACCGGAATGGATACCTAATGGCTATGATCCGGAGGACTTTGCCGAGGAGCATGCTGAGCCACCAGAAAACACCTTTGTCATGGGCTACTTTGGCTCCACATACGGCATCATATCCTCTCGTCCCTTCTTCAGGTCGTTAGCAATGGCTCTGAGGATGAAACCCGACATGCGTGATAGATTAAAACTCATCTTCATGGGCCGCATGGACGAAAGAGCTATACGTCAAGAAGCAAGCAAGGCTGGTGTAACACACGAGCTTGAGCTGCTTGATTTCCGACCACATCGTGAAGCAGTTTCCATGATGCGCAGATGTCATGTGCTCATTCTTTTTAGCGGGATGGTGATCAGATCCATCCCTGGAAAAGTTTACGAATACGCGGCTGCGGAGCGTCCAATTCTAAGCTTTGAAACACCGGGTTTCTACAGGGGCTTTATCACTAGAAACAACTTCGGATACTCCGTCAATGGACACAATCTGCAAGAGGGAGCCCTCAAGATTGTGCAGTTATACGATACCTTTAGGCACGGAGGAAAAATCAAAGGTCCAAGTTTGAAAGACTATGAACCATATTGTCGTCGTCGACTTGCGGGCAAGCTGGCCACAGTGCTGGATTCACTGCTGACGCAGTCCACATAGCTAAGACCCGGCCTTGCTGCCAACGCAACCCATGTAAAGAGATTACCCTTAGAAAAGTATTTGGAGGCCTGACAGCCAAGACCGTATCGATGAGCTACAAGAAATTCTACGAGGACTTGGAGAGCAGAACCCCGGAGGAGTACATTGCGACCTCCCCGGTAGCATTTCAGAGGTACGCTTGGAGCATCCGCACCGGTAGAACCGTTTCGATGGTGTCGGAGCTGATACGTTCATTCCGACAATACCCCATTATCCTTGATGTGGGCTGTGCTGGAATGTGGCTTCATGAGTATTTATTGGAAAAGAGAGTTACCCACAGATACATCGGTTGTGACATATCTTTCACATACCAGCGCAAGTCTAGCGACACTCTCTTCAGTTCTCGCGTCGTGTGTGATGCGGCTTGCATGCCTTTCAAGACGGACTGCGCCGACATCACTACGTCATTCGAGGTCATAGAACATCTTCCGGATCCCAAGGCTGCAGCTCGGGAGATTCAGAGAACCGCCAATAGCTTTGTGGTCGTTTCCGTCCCAATGATTGGTACGCCGCTATTTGGACTCGATCAACGTCGCTTTGACAGATTCGCGGAATCGGTGGAGATTAAGATAAGATCGTTTCTTGCCCGGGTGGGATGGAATCGCGGTTTGCGGATCTTGGAGAAGCGCATTGGAGCCGCTCATGTCAGTATCTTCACTTACTCAAGATTCTTGCGACTCTTCTCACCCAAGCATAGCTGCCTCAAGGCAAGAGGAGCGCTTTTCTACTTCCCTCGGTTAGGCTCGATACTGGAAAATCCAGTTACTCGACGTCTATATCTCATCCTGGAGAAGGTCGTGCTCTCGCGTCTACCTATCTTCGTTGTGCGAGTATCTTGGTTGCCTTTCAAACCACTTGGAAATAGATATGGCATCCTGGTTCTCTGCAGAGCAGAAGCCCCGACTGAATCCACTCCATCGTGTTAGCATCTTCAAGGTACAGGGCAAGAGAAACCAGCGCCGAATCATTTATGTCTGCTGCTCTCATCTCCCAATCGGGCTGGGATACCCACTATGACTCTGGAAACAGCTTCCGTTCTAGTAACCGGTGCTGGTGGCTTTATCGGTAGCCACCTCGTGGAAGAACTCGTGAAGATAGGTGCCAAAGTGAAGGCATTTGTCAGGTACACGTCAAGCGGCCACTTAGGGAACCTGAAATATGTCGACGATTCCGCAGAGAACCTTGAAATAGTGATGGGGGACTTGAAAGATCCCTATGCCTGCAAGAAGGCCATGCAGGATGTCGACTATGTTTTCCACCTCGCTTCAGTCATATCCATACCGTATTCGTATAGGAATCCAAGGGAATATTTCGAGAACAACGTGTTCTTTATCCTCAACATCCTTCAGGCTGCTCAGGAGCTTGGAACAAAGGCTGTGATTCATACCTCAACTAGTGAAGTGTATGGCACTGCGGAACAGGTCCCGATACCAGAAAGTCATCCGTTGAAGGCACAATCGCCGTATTCCGCGAGCAAGATTGCCGCTGATAAGGTAGCAGAGAGCTTCTTCAGGGCATTCGATAGTCCAGTCGTGACTGTGCGTCCCTTCAACACGTATGGACCAAGACAGTCTGTTCGAGCTGTTATACCTACAATCATTACACAAGCGCTAAGTCAGAAGGTCATACTTCTCGGGGACACCAGACCCACTCGGGATTTCATGTATATCGAGGACACTGTGAGAGCATTCATCGAAGTTGCTACCAAGGCTGAGAAACTCTTTGGCAAGACTCTGAACTTCGGAACCGGGATTGAAGTGAGTATTGAAGAGCTTGTGAATGCCATTCGAACGGTTGCCCAGACCAATGCAAAGGTTGTCTTCGATGCCACGCGCATACGCCCAACGAAGAGCGAGGTCAATCGCCTTTGCGCAGACATCAGTCTGGCAAGAAAGCTCTTGAAATGGACGCCTAAGATTGCTCTCGAGGACGGACTGAAGGAGACCGTACATTGGTATAGGAATTACCTGTCGTTCTATAAGCCCTCTAAGGGTTATATGTAGGGGCATTACATGGAAGCGTCGATACTTTGCGGGGGGGAAGGAACGCGCCTGCGGCCGCTCACGTATGCAGTGCCCAAGCCGATGCTGCCTCTCGGGTCCAAGCCAATCCTTGAGGTGACGATTGGACGCATGAGAGAGCAGAATTTCCGAACATTCTACCTTATGGTCAATTACAAAGCGGAGATGATACGCAGCTACTTCGGGAGTGGAAAGAGCCTTGGAGTCAACATCGAGTACTTCGAAGAGCGTACTCCGAGAGGAACAGCAGGACCCTTGTCTGAATTGAAGGGTCGTGTGACTTCACCCTTCATTGTGATGAACGCAGATCTGCTGACAAGCATACGTTTCCAAGATCTTCTGCAGTTTCACAGGAAGCAGGATGCTGACCTGACCGTAGCCCTGAAGAGGTTCGATCGTAAGATTGCCTATGGGGTGGTGGAAGTTGGTCCTGACCTTGGGATAACAGAGCTTAGAGAGAAACCAATCTTCAATTTTCTTATTAACTCGGGAATCTACGCTGTTTCACCTGACACGCTAAACCTGATACCAGACGATAGGCGCTTCCATATGACAGAGTTGGTGGAGTCTGCCATTGGCAAGGGGATGAAGGTTTTAGGGTATGAGTTCACCGAGGCTTGGCGAGACATAGGACGGATGGACGACTACCTCAAGGCGATAAGCGACATGGAGAATGGTCTTGAAAGCGATGCTGACGGGGTCTTTGCATGAGCCACAAAGACCGTTCCATCATGGTTTCGGACCTAAGCTACGACCAAGAGGAGATCGATGCAGTCACCTCGGTCCTCAGGTCGGAATGGCTTACCATGGGTCCCAGGACACAGGAGTTCGAGTTGAAGTTATCCGAGTACTTGGGAGTCGAGCATGTAGTTGCCGTTAACAGTGGCACGGCGGCACTTCATCTCGGTTTGCTTTCACTCGGAGTCAGTGCGGGCGACGAGGTGATTGTGACACCCATCTCCTTCGTTGCTACTTCCAATGCAATCCTTTACACTGGCGCAAGGCCTGTCTTTGTTGATATCGATTCGAAGACGTTCAACATGGATCCTGAGCTGGTTGAATCTGCTATCACTGAACGAACCAAGGCCATAGTTCCAGTCCATATTGCTGGCCTGCCTGCTGAGATGGACGAGATCAAGAGGATCGCATCCGAGCACAATCTCGCAGTGATGGATGACGCAGCCCACGCCATTGGGGCAATCTATCGCGATAGGAATGTGGGCACCCTGGCAGACGTGACAGCATTCAGCTTCTTTTCGAATAAGAACCTCTCTGTCGGAGAGGGCGGAGCGGTTGCGACTAGCGATGGCAAGATTGCTGAACGGCTGAAACTATTGAGATCACACGGACTTACGAAGTCTACCTGGAGTCGACATCATAACAACGATGAGGAGTCAAAAGATCAGCTGTATGACATGGTTGAGCTTGGCTACAACTACAGGATAACTGAAATCGGTGCAGCGCTTGGTCTGGTCCAGCTGATGAAGCTCGACCGTCATAACTCACGGCGCCGCGAAGTCCATGTTCTGTACCACGAATTATGCGAGAATCTGCCAATTGTTTTCCAGGAGATACCCAATTATGTGCGGCATAGCCATCATGTGTTGCCCATCCTGTTGCCTGAAGGCATGCGATTTCGCGTGAGAAAATATATGGCCCAACATGGAATTGGCACAAGCATTCACTACACTCCCATTCATACCTTTAGCTACTACCAGCAACTTGGATACGCTGATATACATCTCCCTCTTGCAGATGAGATGGGGCGAAGAGTTCTTACCCTTCCGCTTCACCAGAATCTCAGCAATAATGATGTTTCACTGGTTGTCCGGGAGCTGAAAAATGCACTTGAGTCCTAGGAGCTTGCATCTACAACCTCCTGTACAGTTGACATGAACTTCCTAAAGAACTGGGATCTGTCGTGATCTTTCATAGCCATCTCTCTGGATTCTCGACCCATGTCGTTTCTGAGTTCTGTGTCCTTGAGCAGTCGCAGCAAAGCTTCGGCGAGGGATTTGGGCGTGGAGCCCTCCGCCAAGAGACCATTCCTTTCGTTCTTAACCAGGACTGGCGTTTCTCCAACATTCGAAGACACCAAAGGTAGACCGGAGCTCATGGCTTCCATCATTGATAGCGCCACTCCATCAGACACGGGGAACTGGACGTACAGGTACGAGTTAGCCATCAAGGCCCGCTTGTCATCGTCTTCGATATAGCCCGTGAAAACGGTACGGTCGGCTATTCCCAGGTTCTCCGCCAGCCTAGCTAGGTCTTCACTCTGTGAACCATCACTAGCCACAACAAGCACTGCGTCCTGGATCTCCTTGCTCACGAACGCGAATGCTTTGAGAATCGAATCCACTCTGTAATTGGGTTCTAGTGCCCTGATCGACAGCAGGATTCTGCCGCTGGGGATTGAGAGCACGTTTCTAGTATGCTCAAAGCGTTGGCCGGGGCAGTAATACTTGGTGTCAGCCCCCCAGGTACTGACAACAAACCTCTTCTCAGTCTGGCTTGCGAGTTCAATGATTCGGTCCTTTGATATCGCGCTCTCAGCATGTATAAAGCTGGCGTCCCTGAGTGAGCGTGCTATCAGCGGTCTTAGATACGGGAACTTGTCTGGAGCGACATAGATATCTGACCCCCAAGCGGATACAGAGTACGGACGGAATCCGGACGCTTCCGCAAGCAGGGCAGAAGTAGCGACTCCTTGAGCGTGGATGAGTTGATAACCTTTCTCCGATACGAGTTTGGAAACCTGACGGCCATGATATCTCAAGCTCTGATGAATCATTGTATGGCTCTTGATATCCCTGACGATGTCAATAGCTCGGAATTGTGTCAATGAATGACCAAGAAGCCTCGATGCGGAGGGAGTGTGCAGCATGACCGCGTCGATATCAAGGATGCCTCGAAGGGCTCCTGCCCGTTTGGCCCAGCGATCAACAAAGAGAACATCTACTTCAGCACCTTCACTCACCAGCCCATCAATCCAGTTTGTAGTGTGAATGCTATACGGGTTTGATATTAGGAGGATTCGCAGACGATTCAGCCTCCCGCTTGTGTTGCCGGGGCCCGCTTCCCGTTCTGGCTTGACCCTAAAGGATTCTTTCGAGCCAAGCGGCTGAGCCACTCAAGCATGTGCCTAGAAACCCACCACGCTGGTGGAACCTTCTTGAGGACTTTCTTCAGATTCTCTACATCCTCAAGTCCCATGAAGCCCACAGCCAGACTGATGGCGATGAAAACATACCAGAGTGGTATCAGAAAGAGTAGTCTGAATGCGGAGTAAATTGTCGTGGAGGTCATTAGTGGGATGATGCCAAGAAGATCCGAAATCATTGATGCAGCAAGATACATCCCGCTTGCTAGGGGAATGAGGATGATTGCGACTAATGCTCCTCGAATAAGCGTGGTTCTCTTGATGTGAAGTCCAAATCTTGTCTTGGAGTAGAAATGGTAGACTGCTGAAACCGGGAGAGAGACCACCCAAGAGAACGCCACTACAATCACACCATAGTGTGGCTGCAACAGAATGATCCACGCAGTCTGGAGAAGTACAGAAGAAATGCCAACTAGGAGTAGGACCTTCAATTTTCCTAGGGCGGTTAGTACATTCGAGTAGATGCCTGTCATGGGATATACTATCAGGTTTAGAGACAAGGCCGCAAGGAACTGTGCCGCTGTCGTACCGCCAGACGCATCTACGCCTTTCAAACCATATATCGCTCCAAGAACGGATTCTCCGAAGAAGAAAAGCGATACGCAAGCAAAGACCAACGTAGGAATTATCACTCTGTTGCTCTCGTCGAATCTCCTGCGCACATCATCGATGTTCCCTTGAGCTGCAATCCCTGCTAGGTTGGGCAAAAGGACGGCAAAAGGCGCGTAGAGAAATGATCTGAATGTGAGGGTGATGCTCTGAGCTATTGAGAATCTTGCCACATCAGTGTCAGATCCGAGGTAGTCGACGAAGAGAATTGTTGCACTGTTGAAGAACGCGGAAATCAACGCCAGGATAAAGAAAACTGAAGCAAGCTTCAGAAGTGGCCCGGACTTCTGCTTCCATCCTTTGAAGCCTAGCTTGATTCCTTCACGCCTAGTTTCCCTGAACAGGACTAGCAAGATGGCAATGCAAGCCAATACAGAAGAGAACAAGTACATATACAAAACATTGACTATGGAAACAGAGAACGTGAAGAACAGATATAGCAGAATCACTATCCGTATGCCGTTGTAAAAGATATCCACTATCAGAGTTCGGCTCATGCGTTGTAGTCCTGCGAAACCAGACTTGGCAATCCGCGTGTACGCAGTGGGCAGCAGGGACAGCAGAACTACGAACCATAAGAGCCTTAGCTGCTCGGTGACTTCTGGGGTGTCGCCAACCAAGAAACCCAGGGGTTCAGCAAATCCCAGAGTGACAAACGCAGCCACGAGAAACATCACTGTAACGACTGTCAAGGAAGCTGCGATGATTGTGCCAATCCCTTGACGATCCTGAGCACTCTGTGAAACGTTCTTGACAACAGAGGTTGTGATCCCAACTAGTACGACGACTAGCAGAATCTGGTGCCAGCTCATTAGAACTCTCAGGTGTGCATAGTCTGTTTCTTTCCATAGGCTAGAGCTGGATTCAGAGATGGCCCTGTATAAGACCGCCGAGGAAACAATGCCACCAATGTAGGTCATTACGCGTGATAATGATTCCATCAGCACGTTTCTGCTGACACTATCTCTAAGCACAACTGCTTCTAGAGGCTCTGTCATTGTTTCGTTGGGCCTGCTCCGATTAATAAATAAACCCTTCCCGCTGGATTCTTTTGCGAGTCTATACGTCTATCAAGTTGACTACAAATGATATCGACCACAACCGAGGACGGCCTTGCAGCATGGGGTCATCCAACCAGAGTAACACCAGAACAGAGAGCACTTTGGTCTAGGATGAGTGACCGATGGAACCGGTTTGCAAGCTACATTCCTTCCCCCTCTATGGACTTGGGTGCGGGAGTCAGCAAGGGTAGAACGGTGTCGGTAGATCCATTCCCTAGAGGGCACGTTGATGTTCGAGCACTAGGGGAGAATCTGCCTTTTAGGAGTCGTACCTTCGCCTCAGTTGTGCTCGAGTCGGTCCTGAAACATGTTCTGTCGCCCAAGAACACCTTGGCAGAAACCCGGCGAGTGACTGCGAATGATGGCTGGCTCTTTATCACTTCACCCGTCAACCACATTGACAATCATAGACATAGCTTCTCGACAGAAGAGCTTTGCAAGCTAATTGAGAGCGCAGGATACAGAGTAGTTCGGCGGATGGGGCTGGGGTTCTCTTCGACCAGACTGGACCGGATGTGGAAGCGACTACCGTTTGGCATTTACACAAAGATAAGAATCCCCGTTAGGATTTGCAGAACTATCTTCATCGTGACCAAGACTACTGAGATGGCTGGGTAGTAGATCAAAGTAGGATGCGATTTCATCATGCGACCAGTCCTCGAGTTTATGGTTTCAGATAGTGGCGACTGAGCATCAACCGTCCCCTTTTCTATCTCACATTAGGCGACTTCGGCCCTTGTACTTTTTCACAAGAGGCCCGATATGAAATGGGTTCATCAACAGGCAAGAATCAACTGTGGTCTATGCCGATAATGATGGACTAGCATACTTGTAGATGTTCCGAATCTTACCTTCGTGCTTCTCCCAGATGTACTTGTTTCGCGCGTGCTTCATGATTTCCGATCCTGGGATGTTTGGGATGGTTTTCAGGAGCTCTGGTAATGAGTCATACGATTCGAAAGTGTGCACATATGGATCGCTGCCTAGCGGCTCACACAGTGTATTAGTTACGACAACTTGGAGACCCGCATTCATGTACTCATAGTGCTTGTTCGGGTCGCAGTATTGATGAAACCAATGTGACCGCCAAGGTGTCAACCCTATTCTGCAATGTGTTAGACGCTCCATCATGACGCTATGGGGTAATCCGACAAGAACTTCAAAGTCAATTTGAGAACCCAAACCTGTCATATCTCGATGAGGAACAAACGCTGGCAAGAGGAAATCATTCCCTACATAGACTACTCCGCGACGGTCTTCCTTGTCGACAAGGGCCGAAACCTCTCGAAGCGTTGGGAAATTCCTTGTGAGACCCACATGTTTTGCGTGGCACCGGTGTTCATCTGCTATGCGTTCACTCACTGTTAGGACTGGATAACGCTCGAGGAGCGCGCGTTCCCACTTTGGGATGTTTCTTACCAGCGGCATTGCAGCAACTCGGTGCGCAAGGCTTCTTGCAGCGAACTTGAACGTCTGCTTGCTCCAGTACTCGTGATCGTCGTAGACCACTGGATATTCTGTGTCAAGCATCATGGCGGCGGCGACGATATTGTGTGCATGAACAACATCTGGTCCTATCTCATCGATCTTTTTGATCCACCGTTTTTTGATTCTTGGGTCAACAACTAGTGTGAGGTTGTTACCCACTGGCACGTGGTGGGTTTCCCCGAATGCATTGAGGTCCTGACTTAGTGCGGGATGGCCGCCGAGGAAGAGCAACTCATGGCCTTGCTTCTTCATTGTGAGCGCGGTCTTCTCTATCCGAGAGTCAGGCAATCCCATGTGTGAGGTATGAAGGATTTTCATGATGGACCGCATCCCGCTAGCTTCATTCAATCATTACGGATTTCTTGATAGATATCTCATTACTGGCCAACAGCTTGGCTATTTTCTGGGACGCTCGGCCATCACCATAAACCGATGGATCATTGTCCAGCTTCTTGTCCCACATCATGGATGCTTTTCGCTCGATGTCTTCGGCGACGGGCGATGCTAAAACGTTAGCCTTAGCTTCGATTGTTTCGACCCACTCAGAGTTATCACGTATAGTTACACAGGGTGTGTTCAGCAGGTATGCTTCCTTCTGCAAACCTCCAGAGTCAGTCAGAAGCAGCGATGACCTGCTAACTAAAGCCATCATTCGAGTGTATGGAACTGGTGGGATTATGTGGATATTCTTGCTCATCTCAAGACCATGCTCGGAGAGTCTTACACGAGTCCTCGGGTGCATGGGAAACACGATGGCGTGGTTCACCTTCTTCAAACCCTCAATGATACCTTTGAGTCTCTTCAGAACATCAACGTTCTCTCTTCTGTGCATGGTTAGCACGGCGAAGTTGTCAAAAGGAAGTTCGATTCCTTCCATCGCTTCATCCTGGAATGACTTGCTACTGAAGACCTTCAATCTCTCCTTCAGAACATCGTACATTGTATCGCCTGTGTGGAATACAGTGCCAACCACATTTTCTTCCTCTAGGTTTCGCACCGCAGTGACTGTGGGTGCGAAGAGCCCAGCTGAACCATGGTCTATCAGTCTTCGATTGATCTCTTCCTGCATGCCCATATCGTAGCTACGAAGTCCTGACTCAAGATGGCAGGTTGGGAGGTCCATCTTGAATCCAGTTAGGGCCGCGCCCAATGCTGAGTTTGTATCTCCCGGTACGACAAGGTAATCCGGTCGGTCCTGTTCTATCACGTCCGCCAGTCGCATCATCACTTCACGGATCTGGAAAACGCCAGTACCGCTCCCTACTCCGAGATTCTTGTCGGGCTGCTTAATCGCAAGTTCTTCGATGAACTGAGCTGCTAGTTCATAATCATAGTGTTGACCTGTATGAATGAAGGTGACTCGAACCCCCTCTTTCCCAAGCGCATGAATGACGGGCGCTGACTTGATTATCTGGGGCCGCGTACCTGTCACAAGAGTAACGTGCATGATTATCAGCCCAATGTGGGTTCTCTCTAGACCATCGTTTGCGCATGCGAACAATTCAGTTGTCTATTGAAAGTTGCGGTGTCAGGTAATAACACCGGGAGATTATGCAGCAAATCTGGCAAAAGTTAAATCCAGCCCGCTGCCGTATTGAATAGATACACTGAGAGCACCCCCAGTATTCCCCCGAGGAGTGAACAATCTCGTTGACCAAGAAGAGAGTCATATTGATTGGAAGTCAACCAGAACGGATGACCCGACTCAGACGTGTGTTCATGAGTTTGAAGGATCTAGGAGTTGACGTCCACATCTTCAATCCCTACAGGACGCCTGAAGGTCGACCGCGTGTTATCAAGGGAATTGTAAGGTACTTGCTGCTCGTTCTTCAGGTCGCTTTGACGCGAGCAGATATCTACCATTTCTTCAACGTGCCCGATATTATGGGTGTTCCTCTTCTGTGGAAAAAAGGCGTGCTGCTATATGATGTGCGAGCTCCTTGGCAAGTATCGATACGGGAAACGATTGGCTCGAATCTTCTTGGACGTATTGGAGAACTGATTGAACGAATCATGGCAAGGGGTTCTGATATCGTTCTCAGTGTCAATAGGCCTTTGGCGGTAAGAGCCAGAACCATGGGCGCACGAAGAGTCATTGTTATCCCGAACTGGCCGCCGTCTGATTTCGGGCCATCACGAAGTCGTGAGGAACTACGAGAATCACTCGGTCTCGGGGATGCCCTTACAGTTCTCTACTTGGGCAAGATTTCACGAGTAGAAGGTGTTGACCTTCTTATGGAAATCGTAGATAAGACAACCCGCGCACTTCCCAACGTTAAGTTCCTGATAGTAGGTGACGGGCCTCATGAGAAGGCATTTCAGCAATTCATTGTCACTCAGAAACTAGAAAACCGCGTCGTTATGGTTGGTTGGGTGCCGCATGACGAGGTTGCCAACTACATCAACACTGCAGACCTCTGTCTATTGCCAAGGAAGAGAGACGGCAACTCTCCATTCATGAGCCCTTCTTCCATCCTAAAAGCAGGAGAATACCTTGCCTTGGGTAAGCCTGTGATAGCCCCCAAGATGGGGGAGTTTTCAACTGCTCAGTATCCAATCATCCCGGTCGCCTTTGAGGAGATGGCAGACGCAGTCATTGACTTCCTGTCGAAACCCATCCCGGAAGTGCCGAGCCAGCATTCAACTTGGGACGTTAGCCATCGACGTCTGAAATCACTCTATTTTGAGCTAGGTGCAATTTGACCGTTAAATCAACCCAGCCTTCTGCGCGAACTTCCTGTATCCCTTCATCAACAGCTTTACGAGGTTCAGTCTCAGATTGAACTTAATCCACTCATTGTCCGTTGGCTCCTTGAAGAACAGACCAAACTGTTTTGCATACTCCTCTTCCGATTCGAATGTCACAAGTTTTTTTACTGCCCCCTTAGAGAACGTCAGCTCAACGTCCGCATTTTCAGCTCTGATTGGATACACAACAACTTGTCCCTTTTTAGCTATAACTAGGTGGAATCTATCACCCACAATGTCGTAGTCAATGATTGCATCCTTCTTCAGGCCATCGAAGATTTTCGGATGATTGCTGAGATAGGCCATGAACTCTGTCTTGAGCGGATTCTCTCCAACTTCTCTCTTCCCTGTAACCTCA
>Ga0209986_10002076_pt1 | contig 18669 bp, 17 predicted proteins | sample BlataG_FD_183168 | JGI IMG/M metagenome (GOLD analysis project Ga0209986, IMG submission 183168) | Deep subsurface microbial communities from Black Sea to uncover new lineages of life (NeLLi) - Black_00105 metaG (SPAdes) (version 2) | ecosystem: Environmental > Aquatic > Marine > Oceanic >... | reverse complement strand
TGGTAAACTCGCTAAATCCTGATCGCATCGAAGGTCAGAAAACAGCAGCTTTTGAGATTATAGACGACCTGGGAGATGCTCCCGATTATCTCTTTATTCCTGTGGGCAATGCCGGCAATATCACCGCTTACTGGAAGGGATTCGTGGAATACCACCGCGCGGGCAAGGCCAGCCACACTCCTAAAATGATGGGCTTTCAGGCTGCAGGCGCTGCCCCGATAGTGCTGGACAAGGTTGTCAAACAACCCAAGACCATTGCCACAGCCATTCGCATCGGCAATCCTGCTAGCTGGCAGAAGGCGATAGCTGCCCGGGATGAGTCGGGCGGTATCATTGATTGTGTTAGTGATGATGAGATTATGAATGCTTATAGATTGATGGCAATCAAAGAAGGTATCTTCGGCGAGCCAGCTTCAGCAGCCTCTTTAGCCGGGCTTATCAAGATGGCCAAAAAGAAAGACTTCTCGGGCAAACGTGTAGTTTGCATCGTCACCGGCACCGGCCTAAAGGACCCCGGTGTGCCAGCAAGATATGCCCAGGCACCGATAGAGCTTCCTGCCGAGCTGGCAGCCGTTGAAGAAGTTTTGATGTAGCGAAGTCTCAGCCTCCCGAGGAGGCTGTCTAAGCGAAGGAAATTAGATGGTTAATCAGGATAAAATCAAACAGGCAATGGCCTCCATAATAAAAGCTATTGGTGAGGATCCCCTCAGAGAGAGCATAAAAGACACGCCACAGAGGGTGGCTGAAATGTATGCCGAGCTCTTTTCCGGTTTGGATGTCGACCCTAAAACTGAACTGGTGGTGGACTTTGAGGAAGGATATGAAGAGATGGTGATTCTAAAGGACATTCCCTTCTATTCCATGTGTGAACACCATCTCCTGCCATTCTATGGCGTAGCTCATGTCGGTTATATCCCCAGCCCTGGTGGTAGAGTGGTAGGGGTAAGCAAGCTAGCCAGGGTGGTAGAAATCTGCGCCAGGCGCCCTCAGCTTCAGGAAAGGATGACCCGGCAAATTGCTGACGCTATCTTTGAAGCACTCCAACCCGCTGGTGTGGCTGTGGTCATTCAAGCAGAACACTTATGCATGGTTATGCGTGGGATAAAAAAACCGGGAACAACTGTGATAACCTCGTCGGTGAGGGGGAATTTCCGCAGCAAGGTAGCAACTCGCAGTGAATTCTTGTCCTTAATTCAGGGGAAGTAGTTTACTCGTGACGCAGGGACTCGATGGGGTCGAGTCGTGCCGCCCGGACGGCCGGGTACAACCCGGAAGCAAGTCCGATAAAAATCGCTACACCTACCGCCAGGGCAATAGCATCACCGGAAAGCATAGCAGTAAAGGAGAAACCAAGATTTGTCGCTATGACAGACATGATTTTAACTATGATCCACCCCAGCCCTATCCCCAGAGCACCGCCACAGAGCCCCAGTGTAGCAGCTTCAATGAGGAATTGAATCAGAATATCTCGACGCTTGGCTCCTACCGCCTTGCGCAGACCGATTTCCCTGATACGCTCGGTCACTGAAACCAGCATGATATTCATAATCCCGATGCCGCCGACAAGTAAGGATATACCAGCTATGGCAGCAAGGACGAGCTGGAGTATTTCCAGCACCCGGGTGACCTGGTCTGCCACAGACGCCACGTTGAAAACTCTGAAGTCATCGTCTTCTCCCTCCCTAAGGCTATGGCGGGCCCTCAAGATATCGGTGATCTCCTGCTCGGCAGCTTGCAAGTCGCTGCTGGTCTTCGCCTGGACGCTGATCTGATTCACGTTGCTTCCACGGCTGCCCACCTGTGAGGTTGCCAGAGTGGCATAGAAGGTGGATAAAGGAATATACACCCTCATGTCTTCAAATCCAAATCCCATCCCCCGGCTTTCCAGTACACCGCTGACCTGGAATTGACGCCCACCAATCCTCAAGCTCTGACCGGTAGGGTCCATCTCGCCAAAAAGGGTCTTGGCTACTTCGCTCCCCAGGACGGCTACCCTTGACCTCGCTCCATAATCGAAGTCGGTTATGAAGCTGCCCTGCGCCACGGCATAGTTGTCCACCCATTCGGCTTGTGGAGCCACCCCGGCAATAATTGTGTTGCTAAGGCTCTCTCCACCAGCTACAACCTGAGCGTAAGTCTGCGTCATTGGCGCCACACCTTCTACAGAAGGGGCGTTTTGGGCAATCGCCCGGGCATCTTCCAAAGTCAGCGTTGACTGAGCTCCCACTCCACTCATGCCGAGTTCTGGAGGCATGACGTATATCAGGTTAGACCCCAGGGTGGCAAAAGATTCCTCTACTATAGCCGCCTGCGCACTTCCCAGGGATAGCACAGAAATAACTGCAGCCACGCCAATCAGGATACCCAGCATGGTCAAAGCTGACCTTAGCTTGTTACCAAGCAAAGCCCGCAGCGCTGTAGAGAAACAATCCCAGAGTTTCATTCCGATGCCTCTATTTGGCCATCGCGAATCTTAATGGTGCGCTGGGTATAAGCGGCAATATCTGGTTCATGAGTAACCAGAACGATGGTCATGCCCTGCTCATTCAGTTGCTTGAAAATTAGCATGATTTCCTGGCTGGTCTGGGTGTCAAGGTTGCCTGTGGGTTCATCAGCTAAAATAAGAGAGGGATTATTTACTAAGGCTCGGGCGATAGCCACTCGTTGTTGTTCCCCTCCAGCTAGCTCGCTTGGTCTGTGAGTGACCCGATGAGCTAGTCCCACGGACTCCAGGACCTGTAACGCTCTTTGCCGTCGGTTGCTGGCGCCGCCGTAAATAAGTGGTAGTTCCACATTGGCTAAAGCCGTGGTCCGGGACAACAAGTGGAAGCTTTGGAAGACAAAGCCTATCTTTTTATTTCTTATCTCGGCTAATTGATTATCGTTAAGCTCGCTTACCTCGGTCCCATCCAGGAGGTATCGTCCTGAAGTCGGCTTATCAAGACAGCCGATGATATTCATCAGGGTAGACTTCCCCGAGCCCGAAGGCCCTATGATAGATACCATCTCCCCTGACTCAATGCGGCAGCTAATCCCCCGCAGAGCAGGAACTTCGGTCTGTCCCGCTTTATACACTTTGGTTATGTTTTCAAGTTCCAGCATTGGCTACATCATGAAGAAGCCGCCTTGTCGCTCCCTAGAAGTGGGTAGTACCACCTTTTCCCCTTCCTCCAGTCCCGACAAAACTTCAGTGTTTATCCCGTCGGTTAGCCCCAGGGTAATTTTTCGTTCCTCCTCTTGCTCATCTACGAGCACTACAACCATTGGGTTTTCCGTGGTCCCCCGGATATATCTGTTCGGTATCGACAATACATCATCATGACGCTCGATGATGACTTCAGCAGTGGCACTCATGCCATCCCTGAGCTCTGCGTCGGGATTTTTCAAAGTTATGGTGGTGTCGTAAGATACCACCCCGGCTAGAATTGTGCCTACCGGGGAGATAAAAACAACACTGCCCTTTACTTCCTCGTCGGGCAAGGCATCTAATATGATATTCGCTTCCTGGCCTAGCTGCACCATGGCGATATCTATTTCATCAATAAAGCCGCGCATCTCTATCTCACTGGTGTCAACCAGGGATATTGCCGGAGTGGCTAATGTCGCTGTCGAGATTTCTTTTCCTTCAGTTATGCTGATTTCAGCTACCACGCCATCAAAGGGAGCCACTATTACCGCCTTTTCCAGATTAAGCTCCGCCGATTCCAGGCCGAGTTCTGCTATTTCCAGGTTCAGCTTTGCTGTTTCCCAACTCGCTTTGGCTATATCCACTTGCAACTCAAGCACCTCCTCCGACACTATGGAGGTAGAATCATCCAGGTTAATTAGAGCGATTTCGTATTGTGCTCGGGCTGCCTTTACTCCTTTCTCCGCTATTTCGACTTGCAACTCAGCCATCTCTACACTTGATTCCAAAGACGGCGCATCAAGCCTGGCTAATACCTGGTCTTTTGTCACGTTATTCCCTTCGTCAACCAGCACCTCTGTCACTGTACCCGTGGCACCAAATGATAAATACGCTTTATTAGGCATTACTAAACTGCCATCCGCTAAAACGGTTTTCACTATATCGCCCCGGGTAACGTTAACAGTCGTCAGCGTAGATTCGGGGCTGGTGTCTCTAGTAAATACGATACCCAGTACTATACCAATAACAACCACGCAGATTGTTATTATTAGTAGCGTTCGCTTTTTTTTCATTTTCCTTCGCCTCTTTTCATTTTTCCAAAATTTGCTTGTTGTAACACAGCAAGTATTTACTTCAACACAGAGCCGAGATGCCTAGAAGTTTAACAGCAGAATTGTTAATCCTGATTGGCCTCATTTTCTAAATTTTCAGTTCCAATTTCCCTTACTAACTTAGTAAATTCATTCACGTGTTGACTCATAATATTGACTAACTCCTCAACCGCCTCCACTTTAACAAAGATCAGCCCCCTGCCCTGAAGTATCTTAAAAGTTAGCAGCCTGGTACCAGCATCTATACCTAATTCCCTTCTGGCTTCCACGGGTATAACTATCTGCCCTCGTGGGCCGACAACCGTTGAGCCAAAACACTTACCGACTACCTGCATGCTCTCGTCTTCCATTTTCCCTCCTAGCATAAACTTGGCGCCCAACTTAATATCGTATGATATGTCCTACCATTCGGAATTATAGGATTTTTCTTACTTTTTGCCAAACAGTATGTTGGAGATTGTTTATTAACCGCTCGTGGTGAGCGGAATTATGAGCGGCAGTCATGGTAAAATTAAGTTACCTTCGACAGGCTCAGGCGGACGGGTTGCTAAACAACCTCCGAATTTTAAGCGTGGCTCGCGATGGAAAAACTTATTGAGGGAGCAGGCAAGCTGGGAATAGAATTCAATGCCAGGCAGGTAAATCAATTCGAGCTTTACTACCAGGAGCTAATTGAATGGAATAAAAAAATTAACCTCACAGCCATAATAGATTACTCCTCGGTACAGGTAAAGCATTTCCTTGATTCCCTGACCATCACCCTGGCTTTGCCTGGGGAAGAGGTGGAAAGACCAGATTTCAATATTATGGACATAGGCACAGGCGCCGGCTTCCCTGGAGTGCCGCTCAAAATTCTTTTCCCCCAGCCCAGGCTGGTACTCATTGAACCCACAACAAAAAAGACAGCTTTCCTCCACCACATTATCCGCAAACTTGAGCTGGAAAATGTGGAAGTGCTGAATAGCAGAGCTGAGGAAGCGGCTCATTTACTACTCTATCGTGAGCAATTTGCCCTGGTTCTCTCCCGAGCTGTGGCCTTGCTGCCGACCCTGGTGGAACTAACTCTGCCTTTTTGCCGGATCGGGGGAAGATTTATCGCTCAAAAGAAAGGGGAGGTCAACCAGGAGATAGATTGGGCGGAGAAAGCTATTACCACCCTGGGAGGCAAATTAGACCAGGTGAAGAAAATAGAACTGGGCGAATTCGATGATGTGCGCTATCTGGTAATTATTGATAAAATATATCCTACACCGGGTAAATATCCCCGTCGTCTTGGACTGCCAGGGCGAAGACCAATTTAGCGCCCGTGAAAATTCGCTTGGCTCCTTTCATGGGGACCCGGGAAATAGCAAGGGGTAAATCTGGGGCCCCTGAGAAATGGAGTTTTTCAGGGGTAACTAATTCAGGAGGTGAACAGAGATGTGGCGTAGGAGAGCCTGGAGATTCTACTTTGGTTTTCCTCCTATTGATTTCTACTTCCACGGGTTGAAGCCCTTTCCCAGCAGAAAGGAGTATCTGGACATGCTCGAGGAGTATAAGAAAGACCTGGAAGAGGAAATAAGGGAAGTGGAAAGGGAGATCGAGGAAACAAAAGAGAACTTCTAAACTACCCCAAGGAAATCCTGCAAAAATCACTCGACAGTGTGGAAAAGTTGATATAATTAATTGGGAGAGCAGAATTTAGGAAAATTGAACTCCTGCTTTCAGTAGATTGCGATGAAGCCAGTCAGAGTGACGTCCCGAGTTGGTGTGGGAAATCCTGACTTCACCACCGCCGAAGTGCTACAGGGGGGGTGAAATGAAATACAAATTCATGGCAGTTGCCTCAATAACGATCCTCAGATTCCTGATTGCAGGTAATATCTTTGCCTGTACCCCGGTACCTTCCCCCCAATCAGCTATGTTCTGACCATCGGCAGCGAAGATGATGGTTCGGGCACAACGTCTGGAGGAAGCATGTTTACCTGTAACGAGAAAACGAGGTAGCGTGATATAGAAAAATCGTGGGGCACTCTGGAATTTTGGAAAACTGAAGTACTCTGAAAGGAGGGCAAGGTGAGAAAGATACTGCTCTGTTTTATGCTAAGTTAGGACACTGGGAAAACTATAGATTTTCCAAAAGGAGGGAAATATGAGAAAAAGGCTTTTCGCCATTTGTTTGGTTTTAGTTCTATTAGTTGCGGCGACTGGGCTGAGCTGTGAGCCGGCAGAGGAGGGCACTATTGAGGTTAAAGCTACCCTTGATGGCGATCCCTGGACAGGAGCCGTGGACTATACGCTAACACCCGGAACAGGGTCACCCATTAGTGGTACTGATGTTCCTGGCAGCCATAGCGCAGATGCCGGTACCTGGACCTGTTCCTATGATGGCGGCGGTCCCGATGGGGCAACCTTGGTTGGTATCGCAACCTCAGAAACTCAGAGTTTAGCCGGGGGCGGGACAATCACTTTTACTTTTAACTTCGAGATACCGGAGACGGATGCCTCCATTACGTTCGTAAGTTGGAGCATAGACGGGCAGCAGGTTGACCCCGGCTCGTACACTGTGTACCCGCCTACAACCATCGACGCTGAGTACGACGTTTTTGTAGCCGGGAATTCATCTGAATGGGTCACGGTAAACGCAACATTCAAGGTTGTGAAACATTACCTAGGAGAAAATGAATATCAGAGTTGGCATGTTGCTAACGCGCCGGGGTCGGTTTCCACGACGCCCCCTGCACAGGATCTAACCCACGAGTGTAGCGTGAATGGGGTAGTTCACCCCATTTGCTATGATTTTGATGTCTTTAAGTGCCAGAACGTGACCTTTGATGTGGTAGTAAGCTTCAAGATACGTAAAGGCACTAACCACCGAACGAAAATCAACTGGTTCGGTTACAGAGGTAGTGGTCCGGACGATATCCTATTTGACACTGACTCTGGGCGTGCAGGAGTCTGGGGAATGGACGACGCAGTTACTACTTGGGGTTGTGTTCATGTGGAGGGGGACGTAGACCCGGCAAATGACTGTAGCAGCAATAGCAGTATGCTATCCATAACATACGACTACCTGGGCCCACCCTAAGGATAATGAAATACTGTCTTGATTGAGGCTGATTGGGCGGCGCAATAGAGACAGAAAGCAGGGTCGAGGAGATACTTCCTCGACCCTGTCCGCTCTTATGGTAAGGCGGAGGCAAACCCCGCGAAGAATCCTTCGCATAGCTCAGGAAGAAGGAAGGGATTCCTTCACGCCTCGAAAAATGACGCCCCCTTCTTGTCATTGCGAGTATAGCGCGGCAATCTCATTGCCTAGAAGCCCCTCCGAGATTGCTTCGGCACTATCGTGCCTCGCAAGGACAGGGTGGAGTATCGTCCTGAGTGAAGCGAAGAATCCTTGGCATAGCCCACGACAGTGCTTTGAGGCCTTTCTTAGTCGAAAATTATTTAACATCTTCAAAATAATGTTGCTGAACGCCCTAAGTTGATACTTGTAATTTGACTGGTATGGTGTTATAATGCAAGTTGATGGAAAAAAGTACCTGGAAAGTTAAGACGGGACTGGCCCAGATGCTGAAGGGCGGGGTGATTATGGATGTGGTCACGCCGGAGCAGGCTAAAATCGCCGAGGAAGCCGGTGCCTGCGCTGTTATGGCGTTGGAACGAGTGCCAGCAGATATCCGTGCCACTGGCGGGGTGGCTCGCATGGCTGACCCCCTTATAATTACAGCCATAATGGAAACGGTGAGCATCCCCGTAATGGCCAAATGTCGTATTGGGCACTTTGCTGAGGCTCAGGTGCTGGAAGCATTGGGCGTTGATTTTATCGATGAATCCGAAGTGCTCACTCCTGCCGATGAAAGCCATCACATTTGGAAGCATAATTTCAAGCTTCCCTTTGTCTGTGGCTGCCGGGACTTAGGTGAAGCATTACGTCGCATTGCCGAAGGGGCAGCGATGATGCGTACCAAGGGCGAGGCTGGAACAGGCAACATAGTTGAAGCTGTAAGACATATGCGGGCAGTTCAGGATGGGATTCGCAGGCTTCAGGCTTTACTTGAGGAGGAATTGGTAGCCGAGGCGAAAGCCATCGGTGCTCCTCTGGAGTTAGTAATGGAGGTGCACAAAACAGGAAAGCTACCCGTGGTGAACTTTGCCGCCGGTGGTATAGCTACACCTGCCGATGCTTCTTTGATGATGCAGCTGGGAGCCGAGGGAATCTTTGTCGGCTCGGGGATTTTTAAGTCCAGCAATCCTGTAGCTATAGCACAAGCTATTGTTAAAGCTACGACTCACTACCATGACCCCACCATTATTGCTGAGGTATCCAAAGGCTTAGGCGCCGCCATGCCAGGTCTGGACATAAAAGCTATACCCCAACAAGAATTGTTGTCTTCCAGGGGTTGGTGAGGTGAAACAAGGTATTGTCACAGGATGCGAAGGGTAGTCACCGACGATTTAGATGCGCTACTGGATATCTTACCACTCCATGTCCGTGAGTCGCTCTACCAGCAATCCGACCATAGCGAGCTGGTGGAGGTAATTTTAGATTTAGGGCGTCTCCCCGAAGCTCGTTTTCCCCGTAGGGAATTAGTCCTCGATTCCAAAGAGGTAAGCCAGTCTGGCATTGACTATGTAGTGTCACGCACTGGCGAATTCAGCGGAGATAATCGTGCCGGGATCGACCACACCCTTCACCGCATCTCAGCTATACGCAATAGGAACGGGTACATAATCGGCTTGACCTGCCGTGTGGGCAGAGCTGTGTTCGGCACTGTAAAGATGATTCAAGACCTTATTGAATCGGGCAAGAACGTCTTGCTCCTAGGGCGGCCGGGTATAGGCAAAACCACTATGTTGCGAGAGGTAGCTCGAGTTCTGGCTGATGAGTTCAAAAAACGCGTTATTGTAATTGATACTTCCAATGAAATTGCCGGGGATGGAGACATTCCTCATCCTGCTATCGGGCACGCGCGGCGAATGCAGGTAGCTACTCCCGCTGAACAACATGCAGTAATGATTGAAGCAGTGGAAAATCACATGCCTGAGGTCATCATCATTGACGAAATAGGCACTGAACTCGAAGCTCAGGCAGCTCGAACTATCGCTGAGCGTGGGGTGCAATTGGTAGGCACGGCACATGGAAACACTCTGGAAAACTTGATAATGAATCCTACCCTCTCTGACCTCATCGGAGGTATCCAGACAGTCACCCTGGGGGATGAAGAAGCCAGGCGACGGCACACGCAAAAATCTATCCTGGAACGTAAGGCTCCGCCTACCTTTGATATGGTGGTGGAAATTGTGGATTATTACAAGGTAACCGTACATCCTGATGTGACCGAGGCCGTTGATGCTCTCTTGCATGGGCGACCCACCCGAGCCGAACTCCGCTGGATGGACGAAGATGGGGATGTAAAGAAGGAGGCGATAACCTCCCCTCTTATGTGGGAAAGCAAGGAAGAGAAGCAGCCGGAAAAAACGTTGCGGTTCTACCTCTTCGGCGCTAACCGGGCCCGATTGGAACAAATTGCCAGGGAAGGGCGAAAAGACCTGAAAATCGTCGCCGACCTTAAGCAAACTGATATTTTCCTCACCACACGAAGTTATTACCGCCGCAAGCCACAGAAGATACGGGATGCCGAAGCACTGGGTATACCAATCTATGTCCTTAAAAGCAATAATGCCGCTCAAATGAAGCAATGCCTGGACGCCCTCTATCCCCGTGACACTCAATATACCTATGTCCATAATCTACAGCGTATCTTAGCTGGACGCCGCGGTTTCAACTCTGGTAACCGGAGCCTGGAACCTGGCGGCAAAAGGAAATCGAGGTAACCTTTGGGACTGTTCATAACCTTTGAAGGTGGCGAAGGCTGTGGTAAAAGCACCCAATCCAGGCTCTTGCGGAAAAAGCTTGAGCAGCAAAACATCCCCGTGGTATTAACCCATGAGCCCGGAGGCACATCTCTGGGCGCTGAGATAAGAAAGTTGCTCAAGGGAAAGCGATGCTCCTCTATCTCGGCGCAAGCTGAACTATTCCTCTTTGCTGCCTCCCGTGTCCAATTGCTAGCCGAGCTAATTCGTCCTGCTTTAGAAGAAACTAAGGTAGTCATCTGCGACCGCTTCACTGATTCTACCCTGGTCTATCAGGGATATGGACGGGGACTTGATTTGACCACTGTGGAGACAGTCAATAATATGGCAACGGAAAACCTCAAGCCGGGCCTCACAATCCTTTTAGATATGTCTCCTGAGCAGGGATTAGCACGGAAGCAAAGCCTGAAAGACCGCTTTGAACTAGAGGACTTATCGTTCCACCATCGAGTCAGGGAGGGGTACCTCGAGATGGCGGCAGCCGAGCCTGACCGCTGGTTGGTGATAGATGCCTCTCTACCTAAAGGGAAAATTGCTGAGATTATCTGGGATAGGGTGAGCACGTTGTTGCTTCCATCTTTGTGACTTTGGGAGAGATATGTTACAGCTACCAAACCTTGGTCATGAAAATGAGCTTAAATCACAGGGCTATGAGCTTATCGCTGGCATAGATGAAGTCGGGCGGGGGGCTCTCGCCGGCCCGGTAGTCGCCGGCGCTGTTATCCTGCCCCACCTGGCAAACCTGCCCTGGTTTGAGTTAGTCAGGGATAGCAAGGAATTAAACTCCAGGAAACGGGAATCCCTCTTTGACTTGATTAACAAAGAATCCGTGGCTGTGGGTATTGGCATCGTTCCTTCTCAAGTGATTGACTCCATTAACATCCTTAAGGCCACCAAGCTGGCTATGATGCAGGCGGTAGAAAAACTGCCCAAACAACCCAGCTTCCTCATTATTGATAGAGTAACTTTGTCTCAATGTCCCATCCCTCAAAGAGGAATAACCAGAGGTGACAAATTATGTCTCTCCATTGCTTGTGCTTCTATCATAGCCAAGGTCACCCGAGACCGTATGATGGAGGAATTTGACCAAATTTATCCTGGCTATGGATTTGCTCAGCATAAAGGCTATGGAACAGGAAGGCACATATCCTGTCTGCGAAAGCTTGGACCTTCGCCAATTCACCGACTATACTTTGCCCCTGTCAGGAATATAATTATAGGGCAAAGCCCTGGCCCCTCAGCCTTTGTTCACTCTGAACTTCTCTCTCTGTTATTGTGAGCGAAACGAAACAGTCTCACATTGCTCAGGGCCAACTCCGCAAAGAATTTCAGGACAGGTATAATCTAGTTCAGATGGATGGGTGACACATACATGGGTCATGAAAGGACGTTATAATGGCTATGCCATGAACATTTATTACTCAATGCCAGGATATAAACGCCTGGCAAACATCCCCAGGTTATCAAAGGGAGCCACACGAAGACTCAAATGGTTTGATTACTACAATTCCCACCGCCACAATGCCAGACTTACCTGCCGTCACTTCGATATCTCTCCTCAAACCTTGTACCGCTGGAAAAAGCGCTACAACCCCAGGCATATAGAGAGTTTGGAGGATCGCTCCCATCGTCCCAGGCATGTAAGGCAGCCTACTTATTCAGTGGAGCTGGTTGAAGCTGTGCTCAGATTAAGAAAGGAATATCCCAGGTGGGGCAAAGATAAATTGGTAGTTCTATTGCATCATGATAGCTTTGATTGCTCTGCCTCTACGGTCGGCAGAATACTACACAGGCTAAAAGAGAGAGGTGTATTAATGGAAGCACTGCCAAACCATATCTCAGCGAGGAAGAGGCAATGGCAGCGTCCCTATGCAGTAAGAAAACCCAAGGAATATGAGGCTACAGAGCCGGGAGATATTGTAGAGGTGGATACACTGGATGTCAGGCCTTTGCCTGGCATGATCCTGAAGCACTTTACTGCCAGAGATATCATATCAAGATGGGATGTGCTGGAAGCTCACACCAAGGCAACTTCTAACACCGCATCCGGATTTATCGATACCCTGTTAACACGAATGCCTTTTCCTATCAAGGCCATTCAGGTAGATGGAGGGTCAGAGTTTCAAGATGCTTTCGAGAGAGAATGTCAACGAAGGGGTATTAAGCTATTTGTCCTGCCACCACGCTCACCCAAACTTAATGGCCATGTAGAAAGGGCACAAAGGACACATACAGAGGAGTTCTACGAAGTAACAGATGCCGACTTCAATATACCGGGACTGAACCAAGCTTTACTAGAATGGGAAAGGGTATACAATACCGTACGACCTCACCAGGCACTAGGATACCTTACTCCAAAGGAATTTCTTAAGCTCCATCAACAAAACAAAAGAAAGGAGGAGGTGTCACTAATCATATGAACGAGTGCAAATCGTTGACTTTTCCTGGAAAAAATGTTTTAATAACAATGTATTGTTCATGATGTAATTGGCGGAGGGTAGCCGGTGAGATGGAAATGAAGCAGCTGGTTGTTGAGCAGATGTGGGAGTTGTTGGCTATCAGTTCTATTGATAGCAATAGCGTCAGGTGTAAAATACCTGGCGCTTTTTTTGTATAAGGGTAGCTCAAGACTGCGATCGCAAAAACAACAAAACCTCGAGCCCCTGAAGGAGGTGATGCTTATGGGGAATTGGCGATAGGGAAAGACCTGTGGACGCTCGGGAAAGACCGATAAAAAGAGGAGGAAATAATGATGAAAATGAAGAAAATTGTTGGCATTTTGTTGGCCCTGGCGGTGGCAATCTCGCTGGTCGGAACGTCGGCTTTTGCGGGAACGGAATCGATTAATAGGGACAAGTACTGGGAGATAGAAGACATAGAAGAACGAGGAAATCCGTACTACGATATGATCATGTACTCGGAGATAGGGGCCAAGCTGCGGGAGATCGAAGTAACCAGCGACAGGGTTAAGGTTGAAATCATCGGAAAATCTGGCACTGCCGGGTATGATCTCTACCAGGTCATCGTCGCGGAGCCCTCTGCTTTCGGACGCCTAGACCAATACGTGGCCTTCAGCCGGATGATGATTCACGATCCCGAGAGGGCGCAGAGCATGATCGATTCAGGCATGGATTTCAAGGCGCCCATCTATATCAGTGCATCGATCCACGGCAGTGAGGCGCCAGGCGTTGACGCAGCCATTATGCTTATCGAGACCCTCGCCTATGAAAATACAGAAGAGGTAATGAACATACTGGAGAATTGCATCGTGGTTGTAAACGTGTGTGCCAACCCGGAGGGAAGGACTACGCTGACACGGCAGAACTTCGCCGGCTTCGATATGAACAGGGACTACGTCACCCAGTCCCAACCGGAGGTCAGGGCAGTGGTCGAGCAGATCGGGAGGTGGAATCCGCTTGTCCTGCTCGATTTGCACGGGTTCTATAGTCATTACGTCGTGCCCGATCCGGGCACGGGCCCTGATAATCCGAACTACGAAGATGGTGACTTCTTTGATTGGAATCTGAAGCTCGCTTTGGCGTGTGAGGCCGCGCTATGGGAGCACATGGAGATTCCGGTGTGGATCCCATATTATGACTGGGAATTCGGCGAATGGGATGGCTGGGCCCCTATTTATGGGGATATGTATGCCTGTCTTTATGGTACTGTGGGCCACTGTCCGGAGACCCATGATCGCGGCTGGGACGGCGTGGAAGCCCATTATTGGGTATGTTGGACAGTACTAAACTTCGTGGTCGAGAACAAGGCAGAGCTGGCTCACGATAAGGTAGAGGTGTTCAGGCGCGGTGTGCTCGGCCTTGACACTCTTGATGCGGAGATGCCCTGGGCTTACTTGATTCCGCACGAATTGATGCAGCCAAGTGCCTACCAGCTGGCACGGGGGATTGATTTTCTGCTGTTTAACAATGTCCAAGTTCACAGTCTGACGTCGCCGGTGGTGGTTGACGGGGTGACATATCCAAAAGGGAGCTACGTGGTCTTAATGGAGCAGGCGATGAGAGGCCTGGCGAATATCATCTTGGAGGATGGCTACCGTATGCATGACCTGTTCCCAGACATAGAAAAAACATATGACATAGCCGCTTGGAGTCATCCAAGATTATGGGGCTACGATGCGATTCCCATCGAAGAGGAGATACCGCTCGAGCTCTCCGCCGTAACGGAACCCCGCTACCCCAAAGGAGAGATTGAGTCGGGCCAGGCAGTAGCCTATGCGCTAGCTCCCAGCGAGAACAACTACGCGATAGCTGTCAACACACTTCTTAACGAAGGAATACAAGTTCTTTACTCGGAGGATGGTTTTACCTCTACCGGGAGGGAGTTCGTGCCCGGCACGGTTGTAATCGAAACTAACAAATCCACGCTTAACAGGTTGGTCGGGGACCTTGGGCTTTCTTTCGCTGCTCTGGCTCAGTTGCCCGAGGACCTCGTGCCGTTGAGGCCTCTAACAATCGCTGTTTGTGAGCGCAGGAATGATCCAGGTTCATCATTTGTCCTGGAAGAGCTCGGGTTCGAAGTTACCCGAATAACCGAAGCAGACCTGAGAAACGGGATTGTGAACCTAGCGGAATACGATATCTTTGTAAATGCCTCGGCTAGCTGGGGTGGCATTGGAGCCACAGGGCGAGCCATGGTTATGGAATTTCTTAACCAAGGTGGCGAATACATCGGAATGTTCCAAACAGGAGCCATGTTTGCCAAAGCTGCCCACATTTTGAAAACCGCCTATGGACAAAGTGAACGGTACGAAAACGGAATACTAGAAGTACTGTTCGAGCTTGATGATCCGTTGGCTTCAACGTATCGGGAACGTGACACAGTGTATGCCTATGAACCTGTCTGGTTCACTGAATACCCTGACACAGCATATGTTGTAGCATCCTTGCCGGAAGAATACTTCTATATGGCTGGGTTCTGGGCAGAGCCTGAAGCAGCGGGTGGCCATGCAGTAGTTATCAGAGACATAGTGCTCAGAGATGACGAGGTCGTAAACGGGGTCGTTCTATTTGGTATACATCCAACTTTTCGCGCCCATCCTCAAAAGACCTTTAGGCTTCTGGCCAATGCAGTTTACTGGGCTGCCTTGCGGTAGTTCGTAGTAAAGAATAAGATAGGCGCGTGGGGAGGGGGCGATATCTGAAACCCCCTCCCTCGCAACATCAAACCGCATCTTGGGTGCCTGCCCGGTGTGTAGCCCGCGAGGAGACACTGGTGAACAAACAACAACGGGCGCATGCGACCATTCTTGCCGAATGTGTTACTGTGAGGATGAATAGTTCTTAAAGCGTATTCCCTACTATCTTGAAGAGAGGGCTGTTCAAAATGAAGAGGAAGTATCTTTTAATCAGGATATTATCCATGGTGTTTGTTATTCTTACGGGAAGGCGGTCTTGACCCAACTCCTGGTAAAGAAAGTTGCTCCGGGTACGGAGTTTCTTCTGCCGGGCGAAGAAAAGCTGCCTCCAGCGTAGTTCTGCCAAAGCTTCAGTTTGCCGACATAATGATCGTCAACCTAATTCAGCGATTGAAAATTTTTGCCTAACTTTTAAGTTTTGGGGCTTTTTATCACTGAGTTAGAGCTGTTGCTGGAGGTCGGTCAAGTACTCGTCGGCTCCTCAAAAATCATTGCTATTGAGCGTTGATGTAGTAAATCTGGAAGCGCTCTCTGTTTGATAGCCTCTTTGGCAACGCTACTTAGCTCCCTAAGATTTCTTAATTCCTCAGCGGAAAAATCCTGGATGTTAATGAAGTCTTTCTTCATTTATATCCCCCTTTAGCGGTTTCATTATCTTTACGATAAATAAAGCCTTTTCCACTCTTCTATCTTGCTCTATCTTGCCTGCTGGCTGCTGTTGTGTTACGCAATGAATGCTCGCTCTGAACTCTTTCAACTAATTACGGGCTTTGCTAATTGGCTCGCTGGAAACCCTTCTTTCCAGTTCATTTTTCAATCAGAATAGGCTGCTGTGTGGGGAGACTAAACCCCAGGTTGAACTTCATCAAACAAAAGTTCTAGAGGTTACCGCTATCTCCAACTCCCTTTTGGTAAGTTCTCTGAAGAAAGACTTCGGGTCCACGCCTCTCTCTGGAGGGAACACCCCCTTCGTCTTAATCTCACCTTTGTAGAGCATTCTAGCTGCTATCGAGGGTGAATGTCCGGTTCTATGCTGTGCGTTAGTCAATCCTTTATAGGGGCGGTTAAGCATCAACGCCGTGTACTCCACTTTCTCTTTATTCTTCGTCCCTACAGCTACAACTCGCGTACAGCCATAATCAACAACTTCCCCTTCTTCAGGGGGAAGTTGTGCCAGGCAAGAGAAGAGAACATCACTAGGGATGACATCAATGCCGCCTACCTTGAGAGGCTTATGACTCATAAAGCCACAGTCAACCAGAAAGTTCACCTTTTTCACGAAATCGGGTGCAAAGCCGGCTCTCACGCTTACATTCTTTATGCCCTTCTCTTCGAAGGTCTCGGCGACAGTCCAGACCTCTGAATGAGGAATACAAAATGCAGGGCGCATCCCTATTGGAGCAGGGAATTCAATGTACTGGATGCCGCTTTGAGGTGGTATGGTCACAAATTTTGCGTCCTGGAAAATCAACGGGTGTTCTACAAACTCCTCAAACGCAAACGCAAAAGGTTCCTTAATCGGTAAGGTTGAAGTCCCTACGCTTTCATAGGCGAAGCTTATTTCCACAGTGTTCATGGTGTCCAATCTGTCTGCCAACTCTCTCACCATCAGATTCGATATACCTGGCGAACTTCCTAAGCCCAGAATACAACTTAACCCTGCTTTCGTGAATGCATCGCTCATGGTTGCAGCCTGTTTTTCCTCTTCTTTGTTGCCAAGCCCGAGATTGATCACGTGCACTCGGGCTTCTAGAGCCGCCTTAATAATAGATAGAGAAGTAGTACCAGAAACATAGGTTGAATCTATAACAACATCACTCCCTTTCATCAGGTCTACCAACTTCGCATATTCAGCTATGTCGATGCATACCGGCACCAATTTTTCATTTTGAAATTTGTCAGCTACATTTTTCACCTTTTCGTAGTTTATATCCGCTATGACGACTTTAGACACCTCATCAGTATCTATCTCCAGCAAATCTTTCATTGTGGCGTAAGCCATCCTTCCAGCTCCGCCAAGAACCAATACTTTCATTTTTTCGTCCTCCTGTTAATTTTACTTTGCCTCAGATTTGAGTTCAGATTCAACTATGCATGTAATATCAGTCAATTCTAGGCAGGTCGATGCTGCCAAAATGCTACAACTCTCCATAGTGCCTGTCAAATCCTTAGCCTGGTCTCACTTCCTTCTGAAGTTTAACCAGGCTGCATAATAATTCTTCGGTTAGATTTTTTGTGATTCAAATCGCAGACTTGACAATTCTAACTGTGACTTTTTATAATGCAAGGGAATTCGAGTTTGTTTCGCATTCTAATATCAACCTGCAGGATTTAGTTTTCTTTATAATCGTGTAATATACTCTTGTAATAAGCAGTGAGCAAGTATATTTTCATTACTGGTGGCGTAGTTAGTTCTGTAGGGAAGGGAATTTCAGTAGCCTCCATAGGGAAAATATTGAAAAGCCGTGGTATATCTGTCTCTGTGCAGAAGCTTGATCCTTACCTGAATGTTGACCCAGGGACGATGTCTCCTTACCAGCACGGCGAAGTGTTTGTTACTCAGGATGGGGCTGAGACTGATTTGGACTTGGGACATTATGAGAGGTTTATCGGCGTAGAGCTAACCCAAGCCTCTAATGTTACTTCCGGTCAAGTCTATTCTTCGATCATTGCTCAGGAGAGGCGAGGAGATTTCCTGGGGGGTACAATTCAGGTGGTTCCCCACGTAACCAATGAAATAAAGGAGCGGATAAGGGAAGTAGCCGAAATATCAGGTGCTGAGTTAATGCTTGTTGAAGTCGGCGGCACAGTGGGGGATATTGAAGGACAACCCTTCCTCGAAGCTATAAGGCAGATGAGGAAGGATGAAGGCAGAGATAATGTGCTATACATTCACGTTACTTTTTTACCGCACATCGCTGCCACCGACGAGCTAAAGACCAAGCCCACTCAACACAGCGTCAACGAGCTGAGGAGAATTGGTATTCAACCCGATGTCATACTGTGTCGCAGCGATAAGGAGATATCCGAGGGGATAAAGGACAAAATATCGCTATTTTGCGACGTAGATAAAGAGGCGGTTATCTCTCTGGTTACCAGCGAAACTATTTACGAGGTGCCCCTGGTGCTTGAGGATGCCGGGTTAGGGGAATTGGTAGTTCGCCGATTGGGATTAAAAGCCGAGAAAAGTAATTTAGAAGAATGGCGAGACATAGTAACCAGGTTGAAAGCTCCTAAAGAGCTTGTGATTATTGGACTGGTAGGCAAATACGTGGAACTCCGGGATGCGTATTACTCCGTGCGTGAAGCATTGTGCCATGCAGCATTAGCTCACAATCGCGAAGTGAAGATAGAATGGTTGGATTCCGAGGAATTGGATGGTATGGCCGATGATAAACTTGGGCAAGTTCAGGGGA
>Ga0209986_10002075_pt1 | contig 18669 bp, 11 predicted proteins | sample BlataG_FD_183168 | JGI IMG/M metagenome (GOLD analysis project Ga0209986, IMG submission 183168) | Deep subsurface microbial communities from Black Sea to uncover new lineages of life (NeLLi) - Black_00105 metaG (SPAdes) (version 2) | ecosystem: Environmental > Aquatic > Marine > Oceanic >... | reverse complement strand
ACCTACTACATTAAGCCCGAGGAGACCTGACATTATTATTATGGACTGGTAAATATCCATCACCATCACTACTCTTACTAATATACACATCACCGCCACCACCATTCTTCTCCAATGCATTCTCCGCAGTGAGCACACAATCATCAACCGACAGCTCCTGCAACACCAACTCATCAGCTCCAGGTCCCACAGGGATCCCCGGTATTGTCACTTTCCCTCCACCAGGAGCTTCTAAACTACACCCTCTATTAGGGTGCACTCCCACCTTGTCTATATCTTCCCCTACAGGAGTGAGGTACTTTGCAACAGTGACAAACAAGGCGCTACCGTCACCCAGTTCAAATACGCTCTGAATCTTCCCTTTTCCAAAGGTGTTCTCCCCGATGATCTCTGCTCTTTTATTGTCTCTCAGAGCACCGGCCAGGATTTCAGAAGCACTGGCAGAGTTGTGATTGACAAGAACAACCAGTGGAGCGTCAGTAACTGCAGGGACTGAGCCTTGTAGAGCTACTCTTTCTATGCTACTCCCTCCCCTTCTGTCTAATATCGAGAAAATCGTGGGTTGGTCACGAGAATCGAGAAACACAGATGCCACATCTAAAGCGGCTCTGACAAGCCCACCTGGATTATTCCTCAGATCTAATATGAATCTGTCTGCCCCATCTTTTTTCAGTTGTTCAACAGCCTTGGCCATGTCTTCTGCTGCATGTTGGGAGAAAGTGACCAGTCTTAGGTAACCATATGTGTGGTGATCATCAGCGTCTCTCAAAGTGGTGGCAAACACGGGGGAAAGTTCCAATAGATCACGGCGTAGCCTGAATGCTTTTTTTTCTAATTCTGGTTCAACAGGAGTGAGGCCAGCACGTCCAGGGATCTCTTCTCTGGGACCTTTTCCTCGTTTCATGGTGTTGAAGCCAACTCCTCCAGACATACTACTGCCGCTGTAAACATTATTATTATTATTATTATTATTATTGTCGACAAGATCCTTGCGACGACCAACTTCAACAGTGACAGAACTTCCTTTTCTTCCTCTTAAATGCTGAGCTGCAACATCACTGTCCCACCCCTGGGTATCTTGACCATCAACTTTCAAGACTTCGTCACCGGGTTTAATACCAGCAAGCTCAGCCGGGGAGCCGTGAATAGGGGTCAGGACGACTAATTTACCGGAGCTTGGATCGGAGGCAATGAGGAGGCCTACACCTTGAATCTCTCCATCTGAACTGACTCTAAAGTCTTGGTACTCTCTAGGGGGGACCCATCGGGTGAAAGGGTCCCCCAGCTTGCCGAGCATGTCTGAGATGGACTTGGATGCTTCAGTCGGGTTGGAGACGTCAGCAATTTGATTTAATCCATTGGCAAGTTCTGCCTCCCAGTCAGTGTTGTTGAACTTTGGGTCTACAAATGCCTCTGCAACAATGGTCCAAGCTTCAGCCATGGTTTTCTGGACGGCAAAGACCTCTGGTTGAGGAGCAACAGGGAACCTCAGCTCCTTGGCGTCGAGGGCAGGAAGCGGTGGAGCGAGGAAGAGAAGAGCAGAGAGGGCCGTTGTGGTGAGACCCTTGGCGAAATTGGTTGCGTAAGATGTACATATGTGACCTGTGCATGACGAATTAGGGGAGAGATACAAGGGTGAGTGTCTTGGGAAGCAGTTAAACCAGAAAGAATTGACAGAATGGGTTTGCTACTATTAATAAGGCAGGTTAAGACACTCACTTTTATTGCCACGTGTTCTATTGATACATGTAGTTATTACATGAGGTGATCTTGCATTATTGGTACATGCTCGTCTATATTTCTTGTGTTGTAGGTGAAGATCGCTGTTTAGTTTTTGAGCACCTAGGGTCCTCATTTTTTGATAGTTACGTCACTTTTACCTTCACAAAGCCCTGATATTTAAATGAAAGAATGATTGCACCAACAAATTCCACGCCCCTTCTTTTTCCACACCTACACCTGTTGACCCACCGCTCCACAGCTTCTCCCCCCGACCCCACCCCCCCACTCTCCTCCTCTCCATCACCACCACTCCACTCACCCAACAACTTAAACTTTACCTCTATACCTATACTCCCTCTCATACCCTTCCTTCAGCTCACTCAATCCCTTTCTCCACAATCCACCCTGTCTTCCACCTTGTTGACCCAGCAACGCATACAGATATTGCACCTCTCCTGGTGAACATGCATCATACAGGGCATACGCTCCTTGTCTCACTGCTTTCAACACCCTCCCATTCACTTCTCCTCCTCCTCCCGATGGACCATCACCACTAGGCACGCTACTATGAAATGCAGATCTGGAAGTCTTTGTAGGTGGAGAGGCAATCAATATGATATACTGAGCCAATAAATGAGGACAATATTTGTGAGAAACATCCTTCATCTCAATAGCAACTGCAGACATCACTGTAGCCAGCAGTTCCCCACACTTCACTGCCACAACAACCAAATCATCATCATCATTATTATTATTATTCTTAGGCAATGATACGGCTAGAAACCTGACAAGGCTGGTAAGAAGCGACTGAATGACGAGGTTCACCAGAGGTAATGCTCTGTTCACCTCGGTGTGTCGGTGTCTGAATATTGCTGCCAGCAACAGACAGCTACCACAATACATTTCTGCTGTCAATTGCTTTGTAAACATCAATCCACCCCCCTCCTCCACATACAACCCACTATTATAATCATTAGTACCATTACCATTATTCTCAATTTCCAATGTAGAAAGAATGATGTGTAAGATATGATTGATATGTCGGGGAGTGCATTTGAATATCTTGGGACGAGCAATGAGAGACTCTAACGTACGCAATGATGTGGTAAGAGCCAACATCATCGTATGATGTTGTTGACGTTGCTGCTGTTGTTGTACAGGTATGGATATATGTCTGGAATATCTAGCCTGGTATGTGACTTTTCCAGTCAAAACAATACTCTCAGCTAGCTCGTATACAGATATATGACTCCTACTAGTAGTAGTACCATTACTATTTCTGCCATGTAAGATCTTGCTACAAAAATCACTCAAAGCAGCAGTTAGCCTATCAACATGCCTTGCCAGTACTTGTAGCGCCCTGCCACTAGACGGTCCTTCCACTAGAGCTAGACCCAGCTCTGCCATTGGCAGACACAACACATAGTGGTCAATCATTGCCATCAAAGGTAAGGAATTCTCTAAGAAGAGCAGTAGTGGCTCCAATTGATCATCAGGGTTCATGCCTCCAATGAGTTGCAACAACCCACCTAGCAACTCTTCTCTCATTGTTAAACTAGAAGTACTGTGAGCAGGAGTGTTGATTAGAGAAGGGAAGACGGCAGTGTTGGGGAGAATTCTCCTTACAGGTGGTTGCAACTCTAGAGTAGATTTACTGCTTGCATGAGATGGAGATTCTGCTGCTGCTAGTAAGCTCAGAATGAGGGCAGTCAAGCTGGCAATATGACTGAAAGGTGGAGAGGGAGATAATCGAGTGGTAAAGGTGCAACATGCTCTGATGAAGTTTCCTACCTCTACTGACGTTGCCATCGCCTTTGATGATTTATGATTATTATTATTATTATCATCAATAGTGCTGAGAGCAGCAAGCCATGCTAGCTGTTGAGGTATAGCTTCAAATACTTTGCTGAAAGTATTCTTATTATCATTATCAGCATTGGTATCATTTTGTAGTGCTATGGTGATAAGATGAGCCATGGAAGCAAGACAGGTGGTAATAAGAGTAGTAGTAATAGCTGCCCCGTCATCACTGAGATTACTCTTGTTGTTGTTGCTGGTCATATATATCTCTTGTTGGGTTTGTAACACCATGAGCACCTTCTTCTCACTCTTCTTCAGAAACCCCATCATTGATGTTAATAATGGTGAAGGTGAAATTCCACCACCACCACCACCACTATTAATAACGATATTGTGAGCAATACCTGCCAGGTATGCCTCCATCATGAAAACAGACAAGACCGTTTTAGACGATGAAGATGATGATTCTGTTATTTCCCCAAGAGCACTACTGATAGTAGTACCATCACTGTCATTACTAGTATGTATCCATGCCAAGGCAGCTGCATGCGTGACAATACATTTTCTCAGTAAGCCTTTCCTTTCAATCTCTTCCTCAGAAATTCCTGTTGATGATGCATATTGATAAAAGGTGTCCCCCCAGATATCATCACTAGCCAGCTGTGCAGTCATACATTGAAGACATTGACCTATAATGGTCAGAATATTATTATTATTATTATTATTATTGGTGGTATCTGGTATAGAGAGAAAAAGTAGGAGAGAACTGGAGATGCCAGCTAGATACACAGCTTGGGGTTCATCTAAATGTAGCAGAGGCAAGGACGCCACATTGTGAAGCAATGCATTCAGTGTACCGTCATCGGTATCATCCTTGGTCTTCTTTTTATTGTTGAATTGTGGTGTATTTGTCTGTTTGAGGAATGATTTGAGATATTGTGACCATACATGCATTGCATCTTGTGACGATGCATCACCTGGTGCTATTGTTGCCATTTGCTTGAGGACGTCTGCTAGAAGCGATGGGGCTTTTGTTTTATCGTCACCATCATTTGTTTTACTCTTAATCTCCTTCTTCTTCTTTTTTGAATGTTGTTGATCTCCATCTCCTTCTTCTTTAGAGCCAGTAGTAGTAGTAGTAGTAGTAGTAGTAGTTCCATTATCAACCAGCTGTAACAAGCATTGTGATACTGCAGGAATAATGAGCTCCCTAGCTCTCTTACTCTCTATCACCCAACTCAAACCCACCATTGAGGCCTTGCCTTGTAAAAGACACTGTTTTATCAACTTGAGCAGGCACTCAGAGGAAGCCCAAGTGACCACTAAATCAGTCAAGTTGTCACAAGAAGAAGCTGAAGTCAAAGCAGAAGGATACTTCATCATCACCAAGTTGAATGCAAGAGCAGCTAAATCTTCACCACATTGCATATCTACCATGTGCTGTCTTCCTTCTCTTTTCTCCTCCTTGCTATTCACCGCCACCATCCGTTTCCTCTGGTATCCATCTTCACCAGTATGAATGTAAAGGAGTGCGTCTGCGAGCTTACCGAGCTGCTTTTCTGCCTGGTTTATAGTTCTTCTCGACTTCAACTCCCAATCATCGACATTAAAAGCAGCAGCAGTAGATGGTTTGGTACGATATGATGTATGGGTGAAGTAGATACACTTGTTGTGAAGTACCGTCATCCAGTAGCTTGCTGCATGCAATGCACTCCATACAACAACATATTTCCCACTGTTATCATCATCATTATTGTCCAATGTATTCATGATGAGATCTGTGAGTTGAACAGACTTCTCTTCCTCATCTCCTTCTCCCTCTTCTTCTTTCAAAGGATCAAAAAATCCATGTTTTTCTAGCCTAGTTGTAGTAGTACTACCAGATATGCCACGACAATAATCGTGGCCTGGTAATGGAACAATTTGGGGATGAAGAGCTACACACTTCCCATAGATACCCACTGCTGCAGTGTAAATATATAACAATGCTGCCAATTGGTACTGCTGCTGCTGAGAAGCAAAAGAAAGAGGAGGTCTGTCTACCGATTCATCATCCATTTTTGACCTCTTCTTCCCCTTTTTCTCGTTATTACTCATTCCTGAAGACAGCAGCAGCAGTAGAAGAGGTCTCAATTCCACCTTAATGGCAGGAATCAACACCTGAGCGACAGCTTCAGCAATAGATGTCGTTATCATTATCTCAGGTTGCAATGCATTAATACACATCCCCACCAACTCCCCAATTATTCCAACAACAAGAATCTTGGGATCCCTACTTCTGCTACTCTTTACCTTCATCATGTCAGGTATCTGCTCTGCAGCCCATTTCATAAACAGTACAATCTGACCAGAGGGAACATTTCCCAAGCTATATATCAGCGTAGTTTGAAAACGAGGATGGAAGAGGATAGATGCAATACGTCTTGACATAGATGATGAAGATGAAGATGATGGTGATGATGGTGTTCCTACTACAACATCATCATCATCATCATTGTCGTCATCATGTACAATAGCTGCCACCAATGTATTCAGCAAGGCCTCCAATTGACGCAATTCAGCATATGCTTTCACCATACAACAAGCCAACTCCAATCCAATACCTTCATCATCAGTACCAGCAAGATGCCACATCATTGGCCATAATGAAGGAAGGTGGTCTTGTACTGCTCTATGTTCTACCGCTGCTATATCTTTGATAATAGACAACATACAAGGCAGAACATTAACACCACTACTACTCCTACTATTAGTATTAGTGGTACTAGAGAGGACTGCTTTGTTGACGAGGGTGGTCAGGGCAGTGAGATGGACACCTCCCCCACCCGCTGCATCTTCAGTTGGGCGGTATAATCTACACTTGGGAATACATGCTGCCATTGCTGCATATGCCTGCCATAATACAATATCACGATTATTATTGACAATGTCACCATTACCAGTGATATGGCTAGATTGGGTCTCTACCAGTTTGATGAGGGTCCAGAAGAAGCAAAAATCTGACGATTTCAGTGTTGACATGGCTATATTACTTGCAGCGTTGTTATTATTATTGCTGTTGTTTTGTTTGTGAGAGTAGAGGGAGGAGGTGCCTTCTTGTTCTTGCTGTTGTTGATATTGGGTGGCTGTATATTCTGATAATGCTGAGGTATAGTGGTCAATCAGCCAAGGAAGACATGAGACCATAATCTCCTTTCCTTGCTGTTGCATCTTATTATTGGTCCACAAATATGACCATCGCTTTGATTTCTTCTCTGCTGACTTTTCATTGTTGCAAGAGGAAAACAGTAGAGAGAATCCTTCTTCAAGTGCCTGAAATAAATGAGAAACATAGGTACTGCCTATGCCAGAGTGTCCTGACGTTTCTTTTTTCCATGGTAAAGACGTGACAACATACTGCGACAATGATGCAATGTGTGACTGGTCAAATAGTACCAGTTTCAATAGTTGTTGTGACTCTTCTTTCAATTGTGATGAAGATTCAGGGTGAAAAGCTGCTCCTAATAATAATGGGAAAACTGCAGCATTATTATAAGTAGTAGTACTACTACCGCTACTTGGTACTAATTTATCCCATACTTTTCTCGGTAATGGTTGAGAGGCACATGTTGTGTGTAGAAGTCTCACTGCATTGGCAGCTGCCTGCAGACATACTTTAATGTGTTCCTCCTCCTTATTATCATCATTATCATAATGCTGATGCCGATGCTGTTTTATTGCTGATAAAACATGATATAGTGCTGCCTTTGCTGCTTGAATGGTATGATCTAGAGTAGGATGAAATGATGACTTGAATCTTGTTGTGAGCAGGGAGAGTGTGATGGCTATATGCTGCAATGTTTTTGTTTTTGTTGTTGTTGTTGTTGTTGTTGTTGTTGTTGTTGTTGTTGTTGTTGATGATGATGATGATGATGATGATGATGATGATGATGATGATGGCCGTGGTGGTTGCAATGTTGCAGCAATGGCACTAAGAATATTATTAGGAATGTGATATGTTGAAGGTAATGAAGGACTCTGCAATGTGGAAGAGAGAGCCACCCATAGCTGCTGCTGTTGATGAGCAGAGAGGGAGGGGGACGTGGTGCTGGTCTTGGTGTCCTTCTTATTTTTAGCGGAAGATGTGGTGGGTTTGGATGCTAGTGCTGTTATTATCCAGCTAGATATAGTGTTGGATAGATGGATAAACACAAGAGGGGGGAGGTTGGCTGTGGGAAGATTGGTGGCTAATTGGCTAGCGGCGGTTACTTTGCTGCGAGATGTTGGGAAGGTGATGGCGGTGAAGGAACGGATTGGTTGATCTGCAATACTACGAGCTTCAAATAGAATTAATGTAACCACTACACTACAAACGATCTTACCTATCGATTTCTAATGTTTTGTTGTGCAATTTTCTCGATAAATCAACGCAACTCTCCATCTTAAAAACAGATGCAAAGGTGTAAAAGGATAACTCCAAGTTTTTATTGAAAATGTACAGCTATCGTTTAAATGTCACCGAAAACATTGCATATTTCAGAATACTGTATCCTGACCTTTCAGAGGCAAGGAATTTAAACCAAGTGAAGTTTGTCCGCCGTCGACCGAGATGAGAAAAAAAACTGGCACTAGAAGTCTGGTCCAACACTGATAACAATCTAAGATCGTCTGAACAAGATGATACAAACAATTGAATACATGTCCAGCATACAGATGCTTTGAGTTGGCTCTTGAAGGCTTCAGTAGCCTATCAAACTTTTCGTACAACTTTGAAAAGCAGGTGCACCTTCTTGTTAATTATAAAATGAAACCCGTCTTTCACGAACCCCGCATTTGTTGCACATGTCTAGAAACTAGGGATTATAATTAGCTGATAATTCCATAAGAACGCAAGGTTGGTGCTCCACCGTAAACTGTAAACATATCTAGATTTGTAGAAATGGACAAGCTTGTCTTAAAACAAAGGGAAAGCAGCTTAAAGAACAACAAATAAAGAAAGATCCACAAACTCATCAACTGGACCTTGGTAGACGATAAGCATAAAACATGGGCCTAAATCTGCGACACTGGCAAAAACTTACAAACTCTGGTCTAACATCTTACTCCATTCCAACGACGATACCTCAAGGGCACTGTCGACCAGCTACAAAGAATGCTGCAGTTAGTTGAGTCCAAAATGCAGAGCTCTAAGACCTATAATAAGATTTTGGATGACAAGAAGCGGTTGGAATCTATAAGAACTAATTTAGATGAAGAAAAAGAAGATAGACATATTAGGTTTGCTGCTTCACAACAAGCAGAAGGAGGAGGAGGAGGAGGGGAGGCAGAAGGAAAGGAAGAAGAAAGGGCTGTGCGGTGCAGAAGATGGTGTTCCCTCCCATTAAGTGACTTAGTATGTCATTATTACACGTGTACAACAATATACTGTATCACGTAAAATGTATCATGCAAATCTAATTCGTATGTAGTAGTAGTAGACCATTTCTACCCTCTCTCTCTTTCTCTCTCTCTACACATCATTCTCAGTAAGGACAGCTACAGGCCCTCCTCCAGAGAAATCATCCTGAAACAGCTCCCCCTGAATAGTCACATTAGCTATCTGAAACCCCAGTTCACTGGTCTCAAAACCAGCAATTGTCCCTCCGTCTGGTGAGTATAACATCAAGATACCTGCACCCAGCTCACTGGCTCTCTCTCCCAATGTGGGATCTCCTCCAATGTAGATTGATTGACCCACTCCAAGATAGGATCTCACAACCAAATTGCCTGTTAGTTCAACTGTGGCTGCATCAATGGTGAGTTTACGTGTTCTAGGATCGAAATTGAAAGCAGATTGATAGAGAGGGGGAGGAGGGCAATCACAGACTTGCTCCATGATAACCACTGGTGGTGGTGGTGGTCCCTCCTCCTTCTCAGCAAGTGAGTCTGCAGTGTCCAACTTTGGTGATGATTCTGAGCTAGGTGTGAAGTATTTTTCTTCAGTTCTAGAGCTTTTCTTTTCCTTCTTGGATGATTTTGCATCATCTGAGGAGGAGGAAGCATTCTCAAGAAGGGACCGCATATGGCGGGAGAGGGAAGAAGTGCTAGCAGGGCTGCTGCTGACTGAGGTCATAGCGGTAGTTGGGATGTTTGGTTGAGAGTGTTGCGAGGAGAATAATGCAAATAACAGCATGAAAAGAGACAACATCGTGATCAAAGTACGCCTTCTTTCTTGACGAACTGCTTTATCGACGAGTCTTTGCAAGACTTCCTCTTGTGAATGATTCATCTGGGGATGTCAACTGTAGCTCACTAAATTAGCCTTATTTTCACGTAAAGACGACTTATTGGACAAGTGTAATATACTCTATGTCAAACAATTACCTTTTATAATGCCCATATCGTATATCTAAAGCCAGTTTATCCGACATCCTGCACATTGGGCACTCAAACTCAAAAATCGAGGCTCCCGACTCGGTCTGACCACGACAGGAGGAGAAAGGCCCACCACCATCACCACCAAACATCTAGTCTGCTTTCAGATACTAATATTGGAATGGCTCACTCATGTGCTAGGTGTGGGAAGGTGAATACAGAACTGGTGACGTGCAGTGGTTGTCATTCATTGTGGCATTCTGGTGCCGCCTGTCAGAAGAAGAGTGATTGGAAGAGGCACAAGGTCCAGTGCAAGAAGACGAGCGTCAGAAAGTAAAAAGCTTCTTGTCAACTATTATTGAAAATCCTGTATTCTACTATATTACATTGCACTATACTGCTTAAGCCCATTTGTGTGTGAAATTTCTCACGGTTTGGAATGTACCTTCTCTTCCTCTTGCAGTGACATCATTATTACACAGCTTAAACATGAAAGAAAGTTCTGTTTTTCAATATATCAGATGATTAATAATATAGCCATCAAAACACACACACATAGCTAAATCATTTGAGAATTATTGATTGATTCCTTTTTACCCCACCCCACCCAATTCAAGACTACATACTCTACCTATCATTCTCCCCCCTTTATTCCCTATTTCCTCTTCTACTTTACTTATCAGCATCGGTAAAGTCTGCATCAATCACATCATCCCCACCAGGTGGTGGTGGAGGAGTACCTGGTCCCTCTCCACCTGGAGCCCCATCCCCTCCTGGAGCTCCACCATCAGCAGTACCTCCTTGAGAGTACACGGCCTGACCAATTTCCATTGCATCCTTCTGCACAGCCTCCATTGCTGCCTTGATCTTCTCCACATCATCAGTTGGAATAGCTTCCTTGAGCTCACTAATCTTTGCCTCAATCTTCGTCTTCACATCTGCTGGCACCTTGTCTCCAAATTCTTTCAGTTGCTTTTCTGTCTGATAGGCAAGAGAATCGGCCTGATTCTTAGTATCCACCAACTCACGACGTTTTTGATCTTCTGCTGCATTCTTTTCCGCATCTTGAACCATCTTGTCAACTTCATCAGATGGCAAAGTAGATGCACCTGTGATCTTAATTTCCTGCTTCTTACTGCTGCCCTTGTCAGTAGCGGAAACGCTCAGAATACCATTAGCGTCAATATCGAATTGTACTTCAATCTGCGGCAATCCACGGGGAGCTGGGGGAATACCGTCCAGTCTGAACGTTCCTAGACTCTTGTTATCCCGGGCAAACTCACGTTCACCTTGCAGAACGTTGATTTCAACCGATGTTTGGTTGTCGGCAGCCGTGGAGAAGGTTTCAGTCTTGGAGGTGGGGAGGGTGGTATTTCGGGGAATAATCTTGGTGGCCACACCTCCCAAGGTCTCCAGACCAAGAGATAGTGGAGTGACATCTAGCAAGACAATGTCTGAAACTTCACCAGCCAAGACACCACCTTGTACGGCAGCTCCAAGTGCGACAACTTCATCAGGGTTGACAGTGACGTTGGGTTTCTTTCCAGAAAGCTTTTCCACAAGTTCTTGCACAGCAGGCATGCGGGTGGACCCTCCTACAAGGATGACCTCGTCAATGTCGCTGTATTTGAGCTTGGCGTCTCTCAAGGAAGCTTCCACTGGGATGCGGCATCTATCGAGGAGGTCGGAAGCCAGTTGTTCAAATTTGGCACGGCTCAGGGTGGTGTCGATGTGTTTGGGACCTTCTGGGGTGGCGGTGATGAATGGGAGGGAGATTGATGTTTGGCTGGCACTGGAAAGCTCTACTTTAGCCTTTTCAGCAGCTTCAGTCAGACGTTGGAGAGCTTGACGATCTGTGCGGAGGTCCAAGCCTTCAGATGCTTTGAAATCATCAGCCAACCAGTCCACAATTCTCTTATCAAAGTCATCTCCTCCTAAGTGAGTATCACCAGAGGTGGAGAGAACTTCAAACACACCATCACCAACCTCCAAAATAGACACATCAAAGGTACCACCACCAAGATCAAAGACAAGGATAGTCTCATTGGACTTTTTGTCCAAGCCATAGGCCAAAGAGGCGGCAGTTGGTTCGTTGATGATGCGGAGAACATCAATGCCTCCAATCTTTCCTGCGTCCTTGGTAGCTTGACGTTGGGAGTCATTGAAATAAGCTGGCACAGTGATGACTGCCTTGGTGACACTGTCTCCCAAGAACTTGGCAGCATCATCTGTGAGCTTACGGAGGACAATGGCAGAGATTTCTTCTGGGGCAAACTCCTTGCTGGCATTAGAACATACGATTTTGACATTGCCGTTGGAGTCTGCAACGACTTTGTATGGAACTTGCTTGCTTTCATCTTGTACTTCATTCATCTTGCGGCCGATGAAGCGTTTAACAGAGAAGAAGGTATTTTCGGGGTTGACAACACCTTGACGTTTGGCAATCTGCAGATGAGAGAGAAGCGGAGGCAGAGTTGGGGATTGGATTAGTCTTTCTGGGGAACGGGGGAGGAGAATTCGTGGCTTGAGGGTATTAGTGGATGTTGAAGAAGACTTACCTGACCAACAAGACGGTCACCTGTCTTGGAGAAGGCAACTACAGAAGGAGTAGTGCGGCCACCTTCTGCATTGGTGATGATAGTGGGTTTTCCACCTTCCATGGCAGCAACAGCGGAGTTGGTTGTTCCCAAGTCAATACCGACGACCTGAAGTAGTAATTCTATATTGTTAGCTTTCTATGATACAACAATGCGGTATAATCCAGGCTACCTTAATCTGCTAGAATCGCTTACCTTCTCTGCCTTCACTACAAGGCCATTCTTGCGGTTCACTGATGGCCTAAAGTGTCCAGAAGCACGTAAGGATACTCCTTTCAGACCCATTTTGCGGCCGTTGAGGCTCTTAGTGCCAGAAGTGAAAGATGAGTTGAGTTGTGACTGCATCTTCGTGTTTTTCCTATCTATTGCTTTATTCTATTCGTTCAAGTCGTCTAGTCGAGAAATTCTATAATTCTTAATGTATACGTCACCTCAATTTGGTGCATTCTTATAGACTTTCGGCCCCACCATTCTAGCCTCTTCCGCCGCCTCTTTGGGAAACATGTGGTTGCATTCGTTTCTCACCAGAGTAACACATCAATTCAATCAGTTTTTTTTTTCTTTTCAAAAACTGCAATTCTCACATATATGTATGGCCTTATCTGTACTGATATTAGATGTAAATCATACTACTACTACTACAAAACCCAGCACAATATACTGGCCCAACTATACTCTCTTTTTATTTATATCACCCACCTTGACCCTCAATCAATCTTCCTGTCACTCCAAGCCTTGCTGCTATTACTACTCACCACCTGCCTTCTACTACTACTACTCCTAATACCACCACCCCCGCCTGCTACCAAGGCATTAGCTGCACCTGCTATCTTAGGACCTGCTGTTTTAAAGCTTTGGGCTAGTTTGTCCTTCCACTTACTACTACTATTACCACCGTCACCTCCTCCTATCAATGTACTATTGCTCGTGGTAGTTTTGACCGGGTCTGTTGCACTGGGTGCCTTGAACAATGGTTTTCTATCCGGTAATGCAAATCCCTCAGGTGGTAAACCACTAAGGCTACTATTATAAATTCTATCATTATTATTTGCTGCTCCATTAGTAGTAAAGTGCCCATTGCTAATCCTCGTCATCAGTTCTACTTCGCTTAAATTCTGCCAAGAATGGTTGTGTCGATGTTTCCTACCTCCTCCTCCTCCCAACTTCCCTAGCAACCTCATAGTACCATCATTCAAATCATCATCATCATCATCATCGTCATCTGATTGGTTAGTTGGAGATGGTCCAGTGGAGTAGTACCCTCTAAGCGCATCTATTGAAGCGTGATGTTGCTGAGATGCCATTTGTTGGTATGGCATGTCGCCTAGATGCCGTAAATCTGGCGGCGTTACTCGGCCATAGTGTGTAACTATCATTCCTGCCCATGTTGAGTATTCTGGTCTTAGGGGGAGGGGTTTGGTTGGTATTAATAAGAAGTCTCGTGCATACATGGCGCTTTCAGAGAGGAGGCCATTGGCTCGTTTTATGTCTGAGACCTGTAAATTGAGGAATTGGCGGAATAATGAATTATTTGGTGGAGGTGTTTCTTTCTTTAATATGATGCTTGTGATACATACACATGTATAACTTACTGTGACATTGAATTTCACTGCTAAACCAGCTAAAGTATCCAGTTTTGTGACCTGAGAGAAAGAGCAGGACAGGTTTTTGTGAGAGAACCGTCGGGGATACAAGTCGGTGGGGGAAAGTGCAGGTGGGAATACACTTCCTAGGAAATAGAACTGGGATAATGGCGTACCTTGTGTCGAACAAAGGCGTCTTCAGAACCCGTTTCCGTTGCAGTTACACTTGTTGAGGTGCTTTGTGAGCCTGAGGCATTACTGTTGGTTTCTAATTCCATGCTTCCTTGTTTTTAGCAACGTTTCCCTAAATATTGAAGAGAAGCTTAATGTTGTATGATTATAACAGCTTCAGAATCATTTCTTTCGCTGTCGATAGATAGAATTTGACAAAAACACTCGATCGTTTTTAGCTCAAGTTGGGGGTAAAATCACGTTCGACTCATTCAGTGAAACAGATACGATGCATGGGTTGGAAGGTTATTATTAGTTAGAAAGATAATTGTGACGACACATCTCCTTTGTTGGTTTCAACAAATTTTAGAGAGAGGACAGATGGCAGAGTTTCCCCTCATAATGTGCACAATCCACGATTTATGGATGTATGCTCTACAATCTACAAACCATTCAAAATGTCATCAGATGCAGCACCAGCCAATCCATTACAGTCCGGTGGTGAGTTTGGATTGTTAAACACTGATGCACTTCCACAGAGACCTCCACGTAATAAGAGACGCCGCCCACAAGAGCCAGCACTAGAGGACTCCCATGAAGAAGAGAATCAAGCCACAAAACCTAAATTAGAAGAGAATGCTTCTCCTATTGAGCCTGCAGATGCTCCACCACCGCTCCCCGACGACCTCCCAGCCTATCGAAGTGCAGCCGAGGGTGATTACAAATTTGAATACCTAGACCACACGGCAGATGTCCAGCTACATGCCTGGGGCGCTAACCTCAAAGAAGCATTCCAGAATGTTGCTCTAGCAATGTATAATTATATGACGCCACTCACAGGCATTAGCATTACCACTGACAAAGAACATCAACAAGAGGAAGACAATGACAATGACAACAACACCAGGCAATTTCATGCTCAAGGTCATGACATGCAGTCCTTAGTCTTCAATTTCCTAGATGAAATCCTCTTCAACTTTGCCACTGACTTTTTTGTCTGCAAAGAGATCCAAGTTACATCCTTAGATACAGAACATTGGAAAATAGAGGCAGTTGGAAAGGGGGAGGTGTTTGATCAATCTCGACATGTATCAGGGACTGAAATCAAGGCCATTACTTATTCTGCTATGCAGATTAATGAGACGACTAATGATGCTGAGATATTTGTGATTGTTGACATTTAAAATTTTATTACAACAACAATATAACACACTATTAGGGTTACTACTCTGATACTGATGACTCCAATACCTGCAAGCAGAGCAAATCTCCCAAGGTAAGAAAGGTCTGGGCAAGTCGGGACATTCTTCTGGGGAGTTTGGCTTTTGAGCCATTCCTTTACGACCTTTGGCTAGTTTGCTTGCTTCCTGTTTTGTGTCATTCCAGTCAATTCTCTCACCATGTCCATGGATTTTGATCTACCAGTTCATTCACAATGCGTTCACGAATATTGGCATTTTCAAACTTCATTTCCTGCATCTTATGTACAATGCATTCTACAGTTCCTTCATCATGTGCAATATAATCACAACATGGATATGAATCTTTGCGAAGATCACAACCAAACGCCGTGAGAGCCATTCGAAATGCCACGAGACGATTCCATGCAGAGCGAACTTGTTGAAAGGCACGCTTGCTATGGCCAGGTCGGCTGCATATATAGTGAGCAAATGATAATCTATGTCTTCTTGTTCAAGTCTTCTCAAAAAAGACTAGTTTTTACTTTCAACTGTTCTTTTTCGTTTTGCTATGGTGTCGGCTTGCTTTTGCCTGACAGCTTCTTGTTGCTCTACGTTGCCATGTTTCTCAAAGAGAAGTTCTTCAACATCGGCGAGTTTGTAGAGGCGCATGTGAGAGTACCACAGTAGTGAGGATTGCGTGCACGAACACAAGGGAATGTATTTAGATTGTTATCACTGAGTAAATATTCTGCTTTGCAAATTCAGAAAAGTGGGGATGGTGAACTATGGTTAGAGTCTTTGTTATCTCTTCCCCCTAAATAATGTTGGAGGTAATGAATGATCTTCCCTCATCAATTATTGATATGCTTGATTGGCTTTTTGACTACACCCCAGGCTCCATGAATTCCCACATTTTCTGAGCCATACTTGTGCATTGTTGGTTGCCTACTACTCTCAGATTTGCAGAGATGATGGCCTGTTGAGTTCTTGGAGTATTGATGATTTTCTGGACAATAATATCTATTGGAGCAAGCATTAGGTAGCCATAGTGCCGATATAGCATATATACTTGCTTATTATTATTGTTTAGTTATGCAAGGTCGCTAATATAGTAGGTTTTGAGGACTGCATGGGCATAGCTACCTGCTAGCTGCACAGCTCGACCTGACAAAGACCTCCGAGCCCCTGGTGCAACAAATGTAGAGCTTAAGATAGAGAAGAGAACATAGTAATGATGAATCGTATTTACACACCATGTAACACTAAAAGAGAAGAAAACTGTAAAAAAAACTGACTAGATAGTAGTCTTCTTGAAAAAATCCTGGAGTTGCTTCTCTGCTTCAGTAAGATGGGTAGAAGAAGCTTCTTCGGTGGCAGTACCACCATCATCGTCTTTTCCTCCTTTATCAACGCTGCTGCCATCATCATTATCCCCACTACCACTACCAGAACCAGAACCGCTATCACTATTATCACCAGTAGAGTTCAACAGGTCCCTCAGATTGTCAACAGTCACTTTAGACAGGGAAGGAGGAGACACAGTTGTCTCTGCCCTCAAATGACTGCCCATCTCTGCTGGTGAAGCAGACTCCGACATAATACTACTATTGTTGTTGTTATTGTTGGCAGGGAATGTGTTGAAAAGTAGAGACAAAGGATCTTGGATATGTGTTTCCACAACTGGATACCTGGCATCCATCATCTGTCTCTCCCTTCCCTCCACAGCCTGGACAGCAGCCGTTGCCAACACCAGAGCAGACTTGCAAGTGATATAAGGCTTGCCTCCAGCAGCAACTGCTTTTTCCACTGCCTGTTTTATCAAATGCTGCACTTGAGCTGCCTTGCTAGATCGTTCCTCTAGCTTCTTCTTAGCTGCTCTGTCAGCCCTGTTTTTGTTCCTTTCTAACCTTTGGGATCTCACGTTATTAAACATTTGATCAGCAATAGTTTCCTCCACTCTTAGTCTACCAATCCTGCTGACTGCTGCTCTGGCAGCTGCTTCAGCTCTTTGTCTAGCTTGGCGTGCTGCTACTCCAGGAAGAATGCCAGTGTTTACTACTGAGGAAGATTCATCTCCAGAAGTAGCAGCAGCAGGGGCTTGAACGGTGACATTGGCAACAACACTGATGCTACAGGGGCAGCTCACATTGTATCTTCTATCTTGGTAAACTGCATTGGCAGTTGCAGATACGCTGCTACTCATTTTTACTACTTCAGTTGGTGCATTTGTCTCTGGTAATGGTGACGATGTTTCTGTATCTACTGCAGCAGTGACAGCTGCAGAACCACCAGCAGCACTGTCTTGCTTGACTGCCACTATACTTGGCTCTGAAACACGATTTACTCTCCTAGTAGGACCACCACGTGCAGCTGCCTGTCTATGTACAAATGGTGTGCGGAGACCTACCATGAATGGAGATGCAGCCATGCGGCTAGGTAACGTCTTCTCTGGAGCATTAGTGCCAGTAGCAATAGTGGTAATGGGGGCACTCCTCTTTGGCGTACCATCCAGTGAAAGAGACGCTTGCTGCTGCTGCTGCTGTCTAATGAGAGCCGCATCAGCTTGTTGAGTCCATTTCGATATAATCTCTATTTGTTTCTCAGCGACACCCGACCTCTTTGCCAGTGACACTGGACGTTTCCAACAGCCTTTCAGGGCGCCTAGGCTTTGAATTCCTCTAGATTTACTGGGCTCAGTCAGCCAAAAATACATTCTCCCTGGCCCTCTCTCTACCTGATTGGTGACTGCCTCGACATCTTCTCTAAACTTAATGTAGAAAGCTCTCCCACTATGATCTCCAGTCAACATATGTATGGTCACCAATGGTTGGTCATCTTGGATGAAATTATAGGCAGCAGGGAAATGAGCTAGTTCCTCCCACATGGTGAGGCTGGACGTGGCTATGGTGACAGAGTCTGGGAGAGGAGGAGCGGCAAAGGGGAGTGGGTTGGAGGTGGAAGAGGATGAGGTAGAGGAAGAGGGTGCAGTCGTTGGATTTGGTGTTGTTGCTACTGATGGCTGTGCTATGTCTGGTCTTGCGTCTGCCAATGATGATGATGATGCAACATCACTCTCACCACTATTATTATTACTATTATTCCTATAAAGTTCCTCTTCTATACTCTGATGTGTATGCCACATGAATGACATTTCATCATTAGGTAACAACCATAAGCTCAATGTACCCCTCTCCTCAGTGGGAACTAGTTTAGAAGGGTGTTCCAGCCTCCTGGTGAGTCTGCCGACCTCGACTTGAGCCAGGGGTTCAGACAAGGAGACAA
>Ga0209986_10002074_pt1 | contig 18672 bp, 31 predicted proteins | sample BlataG_FD_183168 | JGI IMG/M metagenome (GOLD analysis project Ga0209986, IMG submission 183168) | Deep subsurface microbial communities from Black Sea to uncover new lineages of life (NeLLi) - Black_00105 metaG (SPAdes) (version 2) | ecosystem: Environmental > Aquatic > Marine > Oceanic >... | reverse complement strand
ACTTGAGGAGATGTATGAAGTTGTCTGCACAGACGAGGAGATAAGAAAGGCTTGTCAGGATGGAGGTGCGGTTACTTCGCTATTAGCTTATGCTCTCGATGATGCGATAGTGGAAGGCTGTATAACAGTAGCAGATAAAGGGGAATGGAAACCAGAGGTGCGAGTGGCGATGGATAAGGCGGGATTGATAAAGAGTGCAGGTAGCAAATATACGCCTGCGGCAACGCTTACCGGTATAGCGGATGCTATTTTGAAGTACGACCTGTGGAGTACCGCTCTGGTAGGAACACCATGCGTGATGTCCTCGTATGAAAAGATGTTCGTTGTAGGGAGGGGAACGCATAATGCGCATAACTTCTCGTCCCATATAAAGTTGAGAATAGGTCTGTTTTGTCTGGGCACTTATTCGTATGAAAAGCTAATGAAGGGATACCTTGAAGGCAAGCATGGTATTGACATAAGCGAGGCAACAAAATTGCAGATTAGCGAGGATGTTTTACGCGTGTATGCAGGTGAGAAAGAGCTGTTAAGTGCGGGAATTAGCGATATAGAGGATTATAAGCGAGATGGCTGCAAGGTATGTGAAGATTTCACCGGGCTGTTTTCTGACATAAGTGTTGGAAATGTCAGCTCACCAGCGGGTAAGTCATCAGTTATAATTCGCACTGACTTCGGGAAGGAGGTATTTGAAGGTGCTCTGGAGCGGGGATATATAGAAGCAAAGCCAATAGACAAGTCTGGTGCAGATTTGATACACATGTTAATGAAAGAGAAGAAAGAGGCGGGGATTGCGGAGAAGGAGAGGAGGAAGAAGTTGATGGAACAACTGAGGTAATAAAGGTAATTATGACCATGAGTACGAAAGGAGAGAGAGAAGGTAAGAAGAGGATGATGGAGGAGGAAGAGGCAGTGAAAGCGAGGATGGAGAAGGTAAAGCACAAGATAATGGTGATGAGTGGAAAGGGAGGAGTAGGGAAAACAACGCGTAGCGGCGAATCTCGCTTTTGCTCTTGGAATGAGAGGTTTAGACGTGGGTTTGATGGATGCCGATATACACGGACCTGATATTCCGAAGATACTGGGAATAGAGGACAAGCGACCAGAGATATCGGGGGATAAAATGTCGCCAATTTTGGTCACACCGAGGCTGAAAGCGATGTCAATAGGGTTTCTGCTGCCTGACCGGGATTCTCCTATTATCTGGCGTGGACCGATGAAGATGAATGCGATACGACAGTTCCTCTCAGACGTAGATTGGGGTGAGCTGGACTATCTGGTCGTTGACCTTCCGCCGGGGACAGGGGACGAACCGCTAAGTGTTGCGCAGTTGATAAAAAGCGTGGATGGTGCGATAATAGTTACAACGCCGCAGGATTTAGCATTGCTGGATTCGAGAAAGGCAGTGAACTTCTCGGGGGTGCTGAAAGTACCGGTGATAGGGATAATAGAGAACATGAGCGGATTTGTATGCCCTTACTGTGGCAAAAAGATAAACATTTTCAAATATGGCGGTGGTGAGCGGGCGGCGAGCGAGTTAGGTGTGCCTTTCCTTGGGAGGGTACCGCTCGACCCGAAGATGGTAGAAGCAGCGGATAATGGGACTCCTTTTGTCATGCAACGGGAATCGAAAGTGCGGGAAGCGTTTGAGCAAATAGTTGAAAATGTAAGGGCATTTGTGGAAGGTAAAGAGGTTAAATCCCAATGACAAATAAATATTTACATAATTATAAATATATATTCATATAGCTGGTGAAGGAAAAAAAACAAAAAGGGAAAGGTGAAAGAAAAGATGAAGATATGTGTAACCGCAACGGCAGGAGACTTGAATGCGCAGGTAGACCCGAGGTTTGGAAGGTCCCAGTACTTCGTGTTCGTTGATTCTGATACGATGGCGTTCGAAGCGATGCTAAACGAAGCCATTGCCGCGCCGGGAGGAGCAGGGATTCAGGCAGCACAAACAGTACTGAATAGAGGAGGGAACGTGGTGATATCCGGGAATATAGGTCCAAATGCTTTTCAGGTGCTTTCCACAGCCGGTGTGAAAATTGCAACGGGCGCGTATGGCACGGTGCAAGAAGCAGTTGAGATGTATAAAACAGGTAGACTGAGCGAGGCGGGAATTTCGACAGTCGCCACTCACGCGGGAATGGGCGCTGGTGTAGGCGCAGGCAGCGGAATGGGCATGGGCGGAGGACGAGGCGGCGGTAGAGGACGTGGTATGGGTATGGGCAGAGGTATGGGACTTGGTATGCAGCAACCAATGCCTTCGCAAATGCAACCACAAGCGCCGCAGGCACCAATAGCACCAAAAACAAAAGAAGAAGAAATCGAACAGCTATCGAGCATGGCAAGTAGATTGGAAAAAGATTTGGAAGAAGTGAAAAAAAGAATGGAGGAACTTAAAAAGAGGTGATAAAAAATGGCAAGAGGAAGAGGATTTGGAAGAGGTTTTCGGTCCGGCTTTGGATCTGGAAGAGGTATGGGAATGGGCAACCCTTATCCATTCTGCAGAAATTTTCCGTGGCTTCCCAGAAGGTGGTGGACAGGAATGTTTGGTGCAATGGCTCCAGCTCTGGGAACATACCCCGTGCCATATTATGGCTACCCGTATTCTTACGGGAGGTGGATAAGATAAAATGAGTGGCATGGGAAGAGGAGGAGGAAGAGGCCAAGGGATAGGACGAGGAGGTCAAGGGCAAGGGAGAGGGGGTGGCAGCGGATTGGGCCCCGGTGGAGAATGTCGATGCCCAAATTGCGGATATACAATGCCACACCAAACTGGGGTGTCATGCTATCAGCAAACTTGCCCAAAATGCGGGTCTAAAATGACAAGACCGTAAGTAAAAAGTTTGTTAGGAGGTGAAAGGAAAAAAATGGGTGGAAATAGATGGAGAAACATGTATTATCTGACTGGTTTGCCCGGCTGGATGAGGTTTGGATACTCGCCCGGCTGGGTAGGAAGAAGCCCAACGGGAATGCCGCCGGGTGCACAGTATCTCGCCCAAACAGGACAGATACCGCAGTTCAGTTCCTGGATGCAGCAGCAAGCACCAGCACCGGCAGGCGCGCCTGTTGCGCCAACACCAATGGGCATGCCGGCAATGCCAAAAGAACAGGATATTTCTATGCTTGAATCGCAGGCGAAGATGCTTGGCGACCAGTTAGAGCAGATAAAGAGGAGATTGGAAGAGCTGAGCAAGTAGAAACAGGAGGTAAGACAAAATGGGTAAATGTGAACTATGCGGAAAAGAAGGTAGTAGAATGGAAGCAGACCACAAAGAGCTTGGGCGCATTATGGTTTGTCAGGAGTGCTGGTCAACGCTATACGAGGAGAACAGTATGGCAGCGGATATCGGCAGTTCTGGCAGCAGTTGCGCCTTCTGCAAGTAGAGGAAGTAGTGTAAAGGGAGGAGATAAATCCTCCCTTTCTTTCTTTCTCTTTTTTAATTTTTTTAGCGTGCTATGCAACAACCATCGCTATTAATATGGAAGGCATTTGTTGATGAAAAACTATGTGTAGGGTGTGGAAAGTGCGCGGGGGGTTGCTGGACAGGTGCAATTAGAATTGTGGATAAAAAAGCAGTAGTGGATTTCAACAGGTGCGTCTGCTGCACTATCTGCGTGAGGGCGTGCCCGCGAGGAGCAATTACAATAATTCCATATTCATTCCCAATTTTAAAGCGAGAAGAGGCAGAGGATTTGGATGAGCTAAAAGCGCAACTAAAGGGGATAGGGTCGCAGCTTGGAGAGATGGAAAGAAGTATTGAAGGATTAGAATTGTATGAGTGGTAAAGGATGGAAAAGAACATAAAATGCGGGAAATGTGGCAAGCCAATATCAGGGGATGTTTACGAGTTCGGAGGCGTTAAGCTGTGCGAGAATTGCTATATGGATGAAGTAATAGCTGCTCAGCCGAAAAAATGCGTGATGAAATGAGGGCAAAATGGAGAAAATGACCGAAAAAAATGAAACTTCCGATTTCGATGAACTAACCAAGAAGATGGAAGAGGAGATATTAGAAGAGGCGAGGGAAATATACACTGAGAAGACACTTGAGGAGGCTTACAATCCAAAAAACGTTGGTGAGTTGGAAACCCCCAGTGGTGCTGCCAGAGTAACAGGTCCCTGCGGAGACACACTGCAGATGCATATTAAAGTCAAAGAAAATAAAATCGTAGATTGTAAATTCATAACCGATGGTTGTGGTGCTTCAATGGCATGTGGAAGCGTGGTTACAGAACTGGTGAAAGGTAAGACAATCGAAGAAGCACTCACGGTAGAGAACAAGGACGTTTTATCCGTTTTAGGTGGTTTACCGGAGGAAAACATTCATTGCTCTGTGCTTGCAGTGGACACGCTAAGAGCAGCTCTGGAAGATTATAAGAGTAAGGATAAGAATAAGATTAGGAAGAGGAATAAAAAAGAGAGGAGGTGAACGAACGTATGAAACTATGCATCCCCACGCTGGGAAATGGAGGATTAGACGATTTTGTAAGCGAGCATTTTGGAAGAGCGCCAACGTTTACTATTGTGGATATGGCGAAAAACGAAGTGAAGACAGTGCAGAACAGTGGTGAACATTTTGGTGGAATGGGTGTTGCACCGGAACTAATAGCAGAAGCAAGTGTCGAAGTTGTTTTGTGTGGAGGGTTAGGACCTCGTGCAATAAGCGCGTTTGAACAGTTGGGGGTAGAGGTGTATGTGGGCGCAAGTGGTACGGTGAGCGAAGCAATAAGCGCTTTTCAGGCGGGAAGACTCACTGAAGCCAGTGATGCCAATGCGTGTAAAATGCACCGACATTAATGGAGCGCACAATGCAACAAAACGGTGAACAGATGATTATTGCGGTAGCAAGCGGCAAAGGCGGTACGGGAAAGACCACCGTAGCGGTTAGTCTTGCTCTGTCGCTTCCGAACGTACAAGTACTCGATTGTGATGTTGAAGAGCCAGATTCACATATCTTCCTTAATCCGGTGAACGAGGTGATAAAGCCGGCGTATACGCTGGTGCCAACGGTCAATTACGATCGGTGTGATTACTGCGGGAAGTGTGCTGTGGCGTGTGAATACAACGCCCTTGTGGTTGTGCCGCAAAAAGAAGTCATGGTGTTCCCTGAACTTTGCCACGGCTGTGGGTTATGCTCCCTGGTATGCCCGCAGGACGCGATCAGCGAGGTACCGAGGGAGATCGGCGTTATAAAAGCAGGAAAAAGCAGTGACGGCAGCGTTGACCTCGTGTACGGGTTGTTGAATATCGGCGAGGTGATGGCAACACCGCTGATCGACCAGGTAAAGGCGGAACTTAATCCAGAAAAAACAGTGATTATTGATGTCTCGCCGGGAACGGCATGCCCGGTGATTGCTGCGGTGCAAGGCAGCGATTACTGCGTGCTTGTGACTGAACCCACGCCGTTTGGGCTCTACGATTTGAGGCTTGCGATTGCGGTGCTCAGAGTGCTCAAGATTCCTTTTGGCGTGGTGATAAATAAAGCAGGGATTGGAGATCGGAAAGTCTATGAGCACTGCGAGAAGGAAGGAATACCGATTTTGCTTGAGATTCCGCATGACAAGCGGATTGCACGGTGCTATTCCGAGGGCGTGCCCTTTGTGCAGGAGATGCCAGAGTGGAAGGAGCGGTTCGCAGGGATAGTTGATAAAATTGGCACATAACTCTCCTTTTGCCTTTTTATGAACATATTTACTTAATGAATCAGGTTATATCAAATCCCGCTATAAACAAAAATTTTTTATGAGTTAAAAAAAATCAAGTATAGAAAGTTTTAAAATGTGTGATAATAACATCCATAATAAAGAGATATGGAAACTTCTCACATTTGGAAGAGAGAGAAAAAGCGAAAAACTTTTATGTAGGTATGGATAATAAAGGTAGCAATAAAAGAAGGGGAAAAGGGGGAAAAGACACAATGTTGGGAAAATTGCTTCTCTGGTCTGCTGTGTTTCTGCTTGTGCTGGTAGTTTCTACATTGCGGTGGGAAATCGCATGGGCTATGGTATTAATAACAGCGACTGTTGCGTTAGCAATTGGTGAACTACACGGTAGGTATAAAGCAGATAAAGAATATAAGAGGGACCCAGAGGTGGCGCTATTAATAGGAAGGTACAGCGAAGGCATAGATCATAAAGGGAGAAGAACAGGAAAAATCATTAGATAGTCTTTTTTTATTTTCTCTCTCTATTTTTTATTTATGGTTATGAAGAAAAAATTTTATGGTTGGATACCAATTCTAAGTGAGAAGATAACAGTAGAACAGAAATTATTTCAAGATGCCGATATAAGTGATTTTGAAAAATTGTTTAGACCAAGATTTAGTGAGGTGCTCTTATCGGATAGAGTATTTGATGAGCTGTTTGGGCTTAAGCATAAAGTATTCTACGAAATAAAAAATCTTGAAAGATGCGAAGAGTGCGGAGAAAAAGTCTTGCATTTATCTATAATAGTATCAAATCGAAAAGGGGAAAAATTGATAGAAGGTGATGTAAAGATTCATGAGAGCGGTCTTACAAAGTATAACATAAAGTATGTAAGTGCCAAACATCCTTTTCCAGAAAGAATTTTGCATAAGCTTGTAAGGGACGTCTTCCACATTCATATGCATCATTCTTCAGACTTACCCTTACCGCCTATCAAAGCAGAAAACGAAGATGAAGCCAAGAAGAAAATTTTGGAAGAGTATGTTCGTAAATTCATAGAATACAAGAGAATGGCCAGCAAAACGAAGCTGAAGGATGCTGTAGAGGATTTTTCAAGGGCAAGAGGTGAGATAGTTTATGCGAAGTCTGCCTATAAATTATTTCATAAGGCATCAGTGAATAATTCATATTTGACAAGTTCATTTGAGTCTTTTGACGAGTCCTTTAAGATATTGTTAGAAAGAGCTTCTTACAGATTGCACTTAGCAACAAATTATATCATTATATGCTTGACCACTCTACTAATAGCTATAGCCTTCCTTGAATTGTCATGGTATTACCCACAATGGCTTATAACAATAAAAACAGTAAAGTTACATATGTTTTGGCTTTTGTGTACTTTCCCACTCTCCTTATTTCTCTATTTCATTATAGAGTTGATTAGAGTAAAGCAAAAGTGAAAAAAGCATCGCCTAAAACCACCCAGTCACAACCAATTGGGGGCAAATGGTTAATAGGAAGAAAAAGAAAAAGTGTTGAAACAAATAACTGTTATAAGTGGAAAAGGGGGCACGGGAAAGACAACTCTTGTGGGCTCGTTCGCCGCCCTCGCCGAGAACAAAGTCATTGCAGACTGCGATGTGGACGCACCAGACCTCCATCTGCTGCTGCATCCGGAAATCATAAAGGAGGAGGAGTTTAAAGGACTGAAAGTTGCCGTTATGGATAAAACGCTGTGTACCGAGTGCGGAATATGCGAAGAAACATGTAGATTCAATGCGATAGCTTTGACCGAAGAATCCGGTTATGCAGTCAATCCCGCGCGTTGTGAGGGCTGCGGCGTTTGTGTGTTTTCGTGCCCGCAGGAGGCAATTGTGCTGAAAGAACGTGTTTCCGGCTATACATTCATATCAAAAACTGAATATGGCACAATGGCGCATGCGCAGCTAAATATCGCAGAAGAAGCATCGGGAAAACTGGTCACAGATGTTAGAAACCGCGCACAGCAGGTTGCGGAAAAAGAACAACGTGAACTCATTCTGATTGACGGAGCGCCAGGCATCGGCTGTCCGGTAATTGCGTCCTTGACTGGTGTGGACCTCGCACTCATCGTTACCGAGCCCACGATGTCCGGACTGCATGACCTCGAGCGAATCCTGGATGTGACCAGACATTTCGGGATTGATTCAGTCGTCTGCATCAACAAATACGACATTAATGAGGAGAACAGCAAGAGGATTACCGAGTTTTGCCGGCAGCGTGGAATAGAGGTTGTTGGAAAGATTCCATACGACTCCGTAGTTACCGAGGCAATGGTTGCAGGCAAGCCTGTGATTGAATTCTCGGAGGGCACGGTGTCAGATGCGATAAAGGATGTGTGGGAGGGTATAAAATGAAAATAGTTTATGGACCCGTTCCATCACGGCGTCTTGGACGCTCTTTAGGCGTTGGCCCAATTCCATTCAAAACCTGTGACTATTCCTGTGTGTACTGCCAGCTTGGCAGGACAACGCACATGACCATTCAGCGTAAAGACTTCTTCCCTCCAGAAGAGATGTTGAACGAAATCAAAAGGGTAATAGAAGCAGAAAGTAGCCATAGCGAAATAGATTTTGTAACCTTCGTAGGCGAAGGCGAACCGACGTTATGTAAAAGCCTTGGCTGGCTAATCAGGAAGACGAAAGAAATAGCGGATATACCCATAGCCGTTGATACAAACGGGTCGCTTCTTTACAGAAAAGACGTAAGAGACGACGTTTCACAAGCAGATGTTGTTATGCCATCGCTTGACGCAGGCACTGCCGAAACGTTCAGAAAGATAAACAGACCACATCGTGGGATTGTTTTTGAAGCGGTTGTCGAAGGCATGGAAAAGTTCAGGCAAGAATATGACGGTGAGATGTGGGTAGAAGTCATGCTGGTAAAGGGGCTCAATGACTCAGAGGAGGAATTAGAAGCGATAAAAAGCAGACTTAGCCCCTTAGAGCCCAACCGAACGTATATAAATGTCCCGATAAGACCGCCAGCGGAACCTTGGGCGGTTCCTCCTGATAAGGAGAACATCGCATTAGCACATGCGATTCTCGGTGATGTTAATGTAGTGGATATTACGGCGGAGGAGACGGGAGATTTTTCTATCAAGGGATTTACAAACCCCGAAGACGCAATATTAGCAATAATAAGACGGCATCCAATGAGGGAGGAGCAGGTTATAGACACACTAAAAAAATTTGAGGTAGAGGAAAGAGGTGCTCACGACAGTTTAACGAGGCTGGAGGAAGGCGGAAAAATAAAGAAAGTAGAATACAGAAAAAAAGTCTTCTGGCTTACGATGGAGGAAAAAAGAGGACATGCTTTAATTGTTTAATAGCAGGAAGAAATAGCAATTTTTATATATGATGAAGAAGAGCAAATAAGTAAAGGAGAGTGATGAGAAAAAAATGCCAGCAGTAGTAGATTTGGAGAAGTGTGATGGCTGTAAAGGAAGGAAAGAGAAAGGAACGAGCATGTGTGTAGAGGAAAATGTCCGGTGGAGTGTGTAAGTTTGGTTGAGGATGACCCAGGCACTGCTCCACATGGAAGAGAACAACATGCAGTAGTAAATGCTGAGGAGTGTACCGATTGTGAGATTTGCGTAGACGTATGTGAGCAAGGTGCGATAAGCATGACGGAGGCGTAAGGATAGAGCGAGTGGTGGTGAAGGATCCGGAAGAGAAACGGGTAATAGTTGGACAAGGGGACTTCCGCCATTTTTCGCCTGCGACGCCTCTTCGGTTCCCTTCATTACCGAGAAGAGGTAAAAAAAAAAAAAAAACGACCTTTCACAACACAAGCAAAAGTTGTTATGCCATCGCTTGACACAGCACTGTCGCGACACATAGAAAAGAAGTTTACCGAGCATTCAAAAGTTTATTGAACTAATAGAAAGCCAGAAAAGATAAAATACAGTAGCAGCAAAGTATTCATAACTATCAGAGGTATAAATGGCTGAACTAACGTCTGTTATCAATCATTCGGTTATGATAACCATATTTGTCTTTGTAATGATGCTTATCGTTGATTATATAAACGTCTTAACAAAAGGGGATATGGAAAAGGCGTTGAAAGGGGGGAGAAGCCGACAATACGCTATTGCATCTTTCCTCGGCGCAACGCCCGGCTGCTTAGGCGCATTTGCGAATGTTTCTTTTTATGTCCACGGGCTGTTATCATTTGGTGCCATTGTAGGGGGAATGATTGCTACCTCGGGGGATGAAGCGTTTGTGATGCTTGCACTTTTTCCTAAAGAGGCGATGTTCCTTTTTGCCGTGTTGTTTATACTGGGTATTATAGGTGCCCCAATAGCAGATAAAGCAGCATCTCTCTTTAAAATAGTTCCCTGTCAAGAATGCAAGTTACAAAAGGTTCATTATGAAGAAGAATGTCACTGCTTCGCACCTGAAGTATTAAAGAAATTTCCTAAGCTTTCTTTACCCAGATACGCACTTTTTTCCTTTCTTTTTATCCTTCTTGTAGGGATAGGAATGGGGATAGTGGGACCACAGACATGGAATTGGCAGAGAATAACGCTCCTTTCTTTGCTGTTGATAACGACATTTATTGTGGCTACTGTACCAGACCATTACCTTAAGGAACATATATGGGAACATATAGTAAAAAAGCATCTATGGCAGGTATTTCTCTGGACGTTTTTCTCGCTGCTTTTCATCACCTTTGGACTTCAATATTGGGATTTGGAAGGTTTTGTCAGGGCAAATATGATATTGATATTTCTGATTTGCGCGCTTGTGGGAATAATACCTGAGTCGGGTCCGCACATGATTTTTGTGATGATGTTTGCAAACGGGCTTATCCCCTTCTCAATACTACTGACCAGTTCCATTGTGCAAGACGGACATGGAATGTTGCCTCTATTCTCTTACACGATAAAAGATTCGGTCTTGATAAAGATGTTCAATCTTCTATTTGCAATCGTAATTGGGTTACCTCTATTCCTTTTAGGTGTCTAAGAGTCCCTAGCGTTGCAAAAAGCAAAAAAATGCTGGCAAATACAATTATTAAAGCCTCCGCTCCGCTATCTCCTTACCAGGAACGAAAGGATATGCCAGAATACTATATATTTGCCACTCGATGTTATTGGAAAACTTAACTTAATCTTCCACAACTGTTTTCTCTTTCGGCGCTGGGTGGCCACAGTATGGGCAGTAACTCCATTCTTCCTCAAGCTGTCGGTCGCAGAACGGGCAATCAACGAATAAATTTGCCCCACAGTACGGGCAACACTCCCATCCTTCTACATATCCTTTTATTTCCCTACCACATTTTGGACACTTAACCATGCAAATAGATTGCAAATCCATACATAAATACTTTTCGTTTTATTTCTCGTTGTATATAAGGTATAACTTCCTTCTATTTGAGACACAGATTTACACTGATTTTTTCTTTTGGTGGGTTGGGTGGGTGAGCTATTTTTAACGGCATTAATCTTTTCATCTGTGTTAATTAAGCCCTTTCAGGGCTTGCGGGGACGTGGGCAGAGCCCACGAGCGTTAATCTGTGTCTATAATTTATTTTTTATAAACTTATAATATCCCATCTATCCTGGCGCCACAACTTGGACATCTTGAATCTCGTATTTTATTCTCCAGAATCTGGAATCCATAGCGCCGGATTAGCAACTCTCCGCATCGGTAGCAGTAGGTATTCTCCCCTCCCTCACCCGGAACATTGCCCTCGTACACGTATCTCAATCCTACATCCAGCCCAATTCCCCTCGCTTCACGTAAAGTTGTAACAGGTGTTGGAGGTAGGTTAGTTAGCTTATATGCGGGATAGAACTGAGAGATATGCCATGGGATGTCCACGCCTACACTTTTGATGAACTCGGCAATCCCTCTGAACTCTTCCTCAGTATCGTTCAACGTTGGTATAACCAGCGTGGTTACTTCAACCCAAGCACCCAAACTCTTGTATAGCTTTATCGCATCCATGACGGGTTGCAAGTGTCCACCGCAATTTTTTCGATACAGGTCTTCAGACAGCCCCTTCAGGTAGGTCTTCAGACAGCCCCTTCAGGTCTACATTTACCGCATCTAAATAAGGGGCGAGAGTATGTATAGCTTCCTCCGTAATATGCCCGTTTGTGATAAAGGTGTTGCATATCCCTTCTTTATGCGCCAGTCTGGCGGTGTCATAAGCAAACTCGAAAAAGATGGTCGGTTCGGTATACGTGTACGCGATGCTTCTACAACCGTATTGCATGGCTGCCGCAACAATCTCTTCAGGTGATGCATCTTCCCCTACTATCCGTTTCTCGCCTTCTTTTGACATCTGAGAAATATGGAAGTTCTGGCAGTTCTTGCATCTGAAGTTACAACCAACCGTAGCAATTGAGTATGCCTCAGAGCCGGGATGGAAATGAAAGAGTGGTTTCTTCTCTATTGGGTCAATCCCTCTCGCAACTACCTTACCGTAGACCAAGCTGTAGAGGACACCACCCCTGTTTTCTCTAACTCCACATATCCCCCCTCCTCGATTCATTTATCTTGCAATGATGTGGGCATAGGTGACATCTAACCACATTCTCTTCCAGTTTCTCGTAGAACATCGCCTCTTTCATTTTAACCTTCTCTCCTTTCCTTTCCTTCCCTTTCGATTTGTGCGATGGCTGGGCTGGTTACAAAAAATTAAAAAGATATAAAATAAACAATTATCAATTGTTTATTGTCTCTTCAAAGATAAATAGTAAAGGAAGGTGTAAATATACAATGGAAGAGGAAGAATTGAGTATAGTAGTAAATGAGGACGCAACGGCAGAAGAAATCGCGCCGATAGCGAAAGCGGTGAATGACTTGTTCGTAATGCCAGTCGCTATGCGTTCCAGGAATAAAAGGGGCGTTAGAGTGGAAAAAGGAGAAATTATAGACTCAGAATATACTGGTCCGGTATTAGAGCGAGTGCTCAAGGAGAATCGAGTGATACACACAAATCTTCTTAAGGGTAGATATGCAGGCGTACCGGTGGTTGTTGCTCCGATTAGAAATAGGAAAGGGGAAGTGGTAGCAGCTTTGGGCATTTTTGACCTGGTTGGAACAGTAGATTTGGGAGCTCTATTTGCCGACTATCCCGCGGTTCTCGAACAAGTTAGGTCATATCGTAAAGGAGAGCGAAAATAGAATTATCGGCTGAATGAAGCGCAGGGGAAAAGTTGTAAATAGAGAACTAAGATATTGTAATATAACTGTTGGGTAATACATGCCTCAAATTACATCAATCATCATTTACATCTGTATCGGTCTTTTCGCGGGATTTATGAGTGGTATGTTTGGAATCGGCGGCGGTGCCGTTAGGATACCTTTACTTAATCTTGCAGGTTTGCCTTTACTCAGTGCTTTTGGAATCAACTTATTTATTGTGCCTTTCTCATCACTAGTGGGCGCAGTTAGCCAAAGGGAAAATATAGATAAAGAAATCGCGATTTATTTAGGGGTTGGAGGTGTTTTTGGAGCGTTGATAGGCGCATTTCTCGCAGGTTTAATCCCGACTTTAATTTTAGCGGTCATTTTTGTTGCCCTTTCTCTTGTAATAGTATTAGGGCTATTTTTAGACCGAATTGTGCCAGCACTTGCTCATAAAATCAATCTTACACATAAGAGTGCTTTCATATCTTCTTTTTTTCTAAGCTTAATGGCAGCTATTCGAGGCGGAAGTGCGGGTTCTCTCTTTCCCGCTTTTTTAAAAGCCACGGGAAGCGAGATCCATAGAGCAATTGCAACCTCTTTATGTGTAACGATTTTCACATGTATTGGCGCTGCAATAATATTTTGGTCCCGAGGTGATATAATCTGGTTGCCAGCAATTTTTGCGCTCACCGGTTCAATGGTAGGTGCAAGGCTTGGAAGTTCTGTCTCATTAAAAACAAAATCGGTCTGGTTGGAAATCGGTCTTGGAATATTAGTTGTGGCGCTTGCTCTTATTACAGTGTATAAGGCATTATAAGTCACTCCTCAAAAATTCTGCCTTGAAAAATCCCAATTTAAAAATTAAAAAAGTAGAAGTGAACATAACTTTATATACATAAATTGTTAGGTAGATGTCAGGAGGTAAAAAAAAAAAGATGTTGTTCATAACGTGCGTGAGAGTCAATCCCGGCATGGTGGAAGGTGCGAGGAAATTCGGCGATGAGATACTTAAAAATCCGCCCACTGGCGTCAAGTTCCTGCAAGTGTATCATACGCTGGGCAGGTATGACGCGATATGGATTTATGAAGCGGAAGACCCGAAAGTGATTGAAGATTTCCTCCACCAGAGCAGGGATGTCTCAACAACGGAAACTTGGGTTGCCTTTGCAAGGGAGATGTGAAGAATTTTGGGATGGCAAAAAAAATGGGCTGAGAAGGAATAGTGGACAAAAAATCCGCTCTTCTTTCTCTTTTTTATTTTTAGCTTTTTTAACTTTCCCGTCTATTAATAAATTAGTAAGCAAAAAAACGGAGGGAAAGAAAAATGGGTATATATTTGATGTTGTCAAAACTTACGGCAGAAGGTAGAAAAGTAGTAAAATACCGCCCAGAGCGGATAAAAGAAGTAAACGAAGAAATAGAGAGAATGGGAGTGAAAATATTAAGTCAGTACGCTCTTTTCGGTCCTTACGACTTCGTGAACATATTAGAAGCGGAAAGCGAGGAAGCCATTTTGAAAGTAGCTATTAAAAAGACTGCTGGGGGTAAACTGGAAGTAATGACACTGCCTGCGATTCCCATAGATAAATTCATAGAGAGCATGAAGGAATAAATTAATTAGTTTGAAAAGAAGTTACTGAGCGCACCTTCTGTTTTATCGACCCTTCTTTATCCCTTCTTTCATCTATCCTCAGAGTTGTAACGGCCCTTTCAGCACCTTGCTCGAAAACGGATTCATGCACGGCTTCAAACGCTTTTAAAATTACTGAGATATCCTCTGCTTCAAATATCGTGCCCATAGCTGTAAGTTCTGTTTTCAATCCCAATTTTTTCAACGCATCCACTGCTTTTGCCACGTATTTACTCACACCTGGTGTTTTTGTTCCTATTGGAATAACAGTAATTTCGGCAATTATCATATCATTTTGTATATGTATTATCTATCTCTCACTTTAAAAATTTTTCGATTTTTGAAAGAAAGAAAAGCTTTACCAAAAGAACTTATTTTATTTAAAAAATGCGTGATGAAATGAGGGTAAAATGGGGATTCCAGTCGTGGAGCAGGAGCGATGCACAGGGTGTAGAGAATGTATCAGTGTTTGTGAGCAAAATGCAATTGAAATCGTGAATGAAAAAGCGATAATAGATTATGACAGGTGTTATGGTGATATTGGGAGATGCCGAGCTTGTATAGAGATATGCCCGCAAGGTGCTATCTTTGAAATGGATTAGTTAGTATAAAATGAGAGAAGAGAAGGAGAAACTGAGTTTATTGCTGGTGTACTGGATTGAGCATAACAAAGAGCATGCGCAGGATTTCAAGCGCTGGGCTGAGAAGGCCAAAGGGTTTGATGAAATCGAAGCCTATGAAGCGATAATGGAAGCGGTCGAACACATGGAAGAAGTGAACGAATGCCTTTTTAAGGCTTTTGAACTTATTAATAACAAAGATAAAGAGGATAAGAATAAGAAATGAAAATTCTGACATGTGGCAAAGGGGGCTGTGGAAAGAGTTCAGTAACCGCACTGCTTGCAATAGAACTTGAAAAGAGGGGATACAAAGTTATTGTAGTAGATAATGACGAATCAAACTTCGGACTGCATAGTCAGTTAGGGATGGAGCTTCCGAAAGACTTCACAATACACTTTGGCGGTAAGAGAATGGTTGCAGAAAAGCTGTTGGAGTCGAAGAAAGGGGGAAGATTCAGTGTTTTCGGGGAAGGGATAAGAGCGAGTGACATACCTGCGGACTATGTGAGCAAAAAGGGAGGGATAAGTCTACTTGCGATAGGCAAGATTCGCGATTTCGGTGAAGGTTGTGCATGTCCTTTTAATGCTTTATCCGCTGATTTCTTGCGCATGCTCGAGTTACGTAAAGGTGAATTTGCACTTGTTGACACAGATGCGGGGATTGAGCACTTTGGAAGAGGTGTTGAAGCTGGCTGTGCCCTCCTTCTGATGGTCATTGACCCCTCTCAGGAATCAATCAGACTTGCTGAGAAGGTAAATAAAATCGCTGAGAACGCCGGTAAACCGCTATATTATATTCTGAATAAGACAGATGATGAAACTGCGAGCTTTCTTCTCGATTCGCTGGATCGTAATAAGGTCGTATCAGTCATACCAGCAGATAAAAAGGTATTTAGAAATTGTTTAGTTGGTGAAGCGCTCGATTTTGAACTGAAAGGTATCGGGGAGCTTGCTGATTTCTTGGAAAGCTGGAAGAATGAATAATAATGAATATGAGAAATCAAAGGAAAACTTAAGAAATGCCATAAGGCAAATATCCGACTACGCCGATGATATAGCAGTTATTCTTTACGAATCCCTTAATAGTAATAAGCGATATTTCGTATGAGCACATAAGGAGATTGACAAGTGAAAATACTGAGGAGGTCATACTTATTGCAAGTGAAAGGCGATTAATCATTCCAGAAGGAAAAGATTTGAGTTGGAAAAACAGTGAATATCTTTTTAGAGATGAGAAATACTATATTCCATGGGTAGTTAGAGAAGCAGTGAAAAGGGCTTGTGAGACAGGGTCATGGGAGCCCGAATATGCGATACATGCGTATTTTAAAAGGATAAAAGAGCCTTTAGGGAAGATAATGCCTGAATTTTTTAATGGAATAAAGCGGAATGCCAATGCCCGATATGGAAAAATAAGTGGAAACGAAATTAAATATATTGCATCGAGATTTAGCATGGAGAATAGAATAGGTGTATTAATCACAGAGCTTAAAGCTGCTGGATTAATGAACCCTTGTTTCTCTTTCGTTCTCGGCTTGAAGGAAAAGGATGTAACCTACGAGATTCATCCTTGCTTCTGATAATTTTTCTCTCCGGCACGTATAGACACTTTAAGCCAGTTCTCTGGTGGCACAAAAGGACATACATAGTTTTTACTGTATGCGCACCATGGATTATACGCTTTATTGAAGTCAAGAATCCATCTTCCTTCCGGTGCGTGATCTCTCTCGTACTCAAGGTCAATATACCGTCCCGCTCCGTATGTCTCCTTACCACTGGTTGCATCCTTGAACGGAATAAACAGCCGTTCCTCTCGAGGGTCGCTCTTATATGCCTGAAGTATGCATTCCTCATCACCGACTTTGAATCGAAATTCAGCCCAGCGCAGGAAGTCCCGCATATTGCCTCCTGTGTCTTCAATTTGTAACAGCTTTTTATCCTGGTGCTCGTGAAGTTCGAGCTCGAACCGGTAATCTGCGTTAGGAGGATAATATTCAAGACCCCTGAACTTCGCTCGCTCTCCCGGTGGTATCGGTGATTGCCAGTGCACCGCAAAGGATTTATCCTTCTGTTTTCGCGCGCGCGCAAGCCCTTCCTTCCAATCAGAAATTTTCTCCATGTTTTCTTTCACCTCACACTTTTTCTTTTTCACAAAAAGAAAACCTGTGCTAAAAGAAAATACTTCTTTCTTTGGTAAAGCTTTCTTTCCTAAAGAAAGGTTTGTGCTAAAAGAGTTACTTATCGTTATCCCATCCGTGTCTTAGAGAAACTCATTGCGGAAACCAAAAAACGTCAACCTAAAGACCCAGCTGATTATTTCCTTAATGGTCTTAAGAGGCCTAGAGTAAAGTACTGCTGTAATCGAAAACTTAATCGAAAAAGGAAAGATAGGAGCATGAATTAAAAGATATGTAAGGTAAGAGGAGAAAAAATGGCACTCATTGTAAAAGATACGCTCATCCGAAAAAGGGACGGTGCTCTTCCCGCGGGGTCAAGCGGATTTTTTGTTTCCGTTCCATCCGTCTTCCTGTTTGGACTTGCGGATGGTGATAAAGTCATAGGAGAGATAAAAATAAAAGAAGGAGAGAAACAGGAAACAGAAGAAATAACACTGATTCTTGAAAAAGAAAGTGGAGACAGCTTCTTGCATATCCCCTCTGAGGATTGGGATATGGATTTTATGCGCGAAGGCAGAGCGGATTTGAAACTGAAAGAAGCTATTCAAGGGGGTAAAGAAAAGAGGAAGCAGCTATATCCGAAGAAGGACGTTACGACTTCCCCTGCCATAGGTTGTCGAATCTCGTGAAATATGGATTTTTATAAAGAAATAAAAGTTTAAAGAAAATAAAAGAAGGTGAAAGCAAGATGGAAATAAAAGAGGGAGAGCTTTTGAGTATTGACGAGGTAATAAGAATAGGACTTGCAAAGAAGTGGAAAATAGCTATATACGGTAGCGAAAAGGAAGGAATAGCATCTTATGATACCGAGGGAGAAAGAAACCTTGAGAGAATCACATCTATGGATGGAGGCAAAGTAAAGTACAGAGTTAAATCGTTCGATGAGGCGGAGAAGACATTATCAGTAATACGGGAAATAAAATGGGAGTAAAATAAAAAAAATAAAAAAAAAATTGTGTTTTATATTTCCCGCTACTTCACGCAGACATCGTCAGATATGGATGTGGCTCCTTGAGTTCAATCTCGTGTTCTGTTTGCGCTGCCTCACCGACAATCATGTCTATCATCCCTATTAGCGGGAACACCGTCGATGCATGCTCTATTGGCCCGTAAAGGATGAAATCATTGCCCAAAAGAGCTGGAATAACGTTACTGCCTATATCGCACATTTTGAACGCATCTGCCCCCGGTCCTATCCAGACGCCCTTCTTCGGATGTTCCGAATGCTCTTTCCGGTATGTCTTTATCCACGTCCACGCAGAAGGTGCGTTATGTATCCCCAAGCCGCATGGAATGCCCCATTTCGACTTGAATACGAGCGCACATGCGCATGTGGACCCCGCACCTGCACCAATAGGCAGCGTAGCAGGGTCAATCAATGGTTTTGTTATCCCACATTCCTTGCCTATC
>Ga0209986_10002073_pt1 | contig 18672 bp, 14 predicted proteins | sample BlataG_FD_183168 | JGI IMG/M metagenome (GOLD analysis project Ga0209986, IMG submission 183168) | Deep subsurface microbial communities from Black Sea to uncover new lineages of life (NeLLi) - Black_00105 metaG (SPAdes) (version 2) | ecosystem: Environmental > Aquatic > Marine > Oceanic >... | reverse complement strand
CGCTCGCCTGCAGAGAACGATTTCCAGTTGGGTGGGCCACTACCGCCTCTCGGCGCGGGAAGCACCCGATGCAAATTGGCCAGATCCACTTTCCCGATCAATTGGTTGAGCCGGTCGAGATGGCCTGTGTAACGCGCAGCACCACGCTCGACGAAGGCATCGTACCAACTGCAACAATCGGCAAGCATCATCAGGAGCATGCGGTCGGTGTAGAATTCAAAGCAGGCCGCCTTGCCTGCTAAATCTACGTGGGGAGGACAGACGCGGTTGACGGTGCCACTCGTTCCTGCGGAAATCACGATCGTACTGTAATTCCCTTCGGCCAAACCACAGCCGACCCCCGTAGCATGATTGTCCCCGAGTGACGCAATGAGTTGGCCACCTGACAAACGGTCGCAGACCTCCTGCCAACCGGGTTCGCTCCCCTCGGAAGGCCGATTGCGCACGCGCGCGATGCTCCGTCCGCTTTGCACGACACGAGGAAACCATTTTGGCTGCAATTTTCCTTTGCGGATTGCATTTTCAGCTAGCTTTTTTGTCTTCTGATCGAGCAAGCCGTTGCTGATTGCGTCCGAGGTGCTCAGTCGCGATCGACCGGTCAAACGTTCGGCGATCCAGTCGCCGGTGGTCATCACCTGCGCGAGTTCCTTTTTTAGAGTCGATTCTTGCGCGAGGGCCCAGGCGAGTTTTGGCAGAATGAACCGCGGCTCAATGCGACCCACTTGCCGGTCGGCTCCTTTTTTTTCCAGTTCCCGTACTTCGTCAACTGCTGCATTGCACTGCCAACTCAACGCGGGCATTAAGAGTTGATTTTCCCCTCCCAGCAGAACCATATCGTGTTGCCGCACAGCAAAGGAAAGCAGCGGTTTGCGAAATTCCCAACCGTGCTTTTCGAGCGTCGAGAGTAGTGTGATCAACATTCTTGGAACATGTTCGAGTTTGAAGGCGGGTTGGCCGTACCAGCGGGTTGCACCTCGGATAGGCGTATGTGCATACGCTTCTTTTCCCGACTGACTGCGGACACCGAGCGCGAGGCCCGTGGTGCTTAAATCGAATCCGCACCAGGTTGCCACTTCGGTTTTTTCTCTGCGTGCCATCCCGTGTTTTTTCCTCATTGATTGAAACGGTAACTCGCGGGTTAACCTCCAGTGGAGGTTGCTAGGATGTATCGTGCCATAGGTCGGTAGGGGATGCAATCGGGACCGGGTTGGACTACCCCCACAGGCAATCGGCCGCTATGCTTGGGGCTCCCAACTGGATGCACGGAGGCAATGGATGAATCTGCCCCTCGCCTTTTTGAAGATGTGTCGCCGAGTGGGAGGCCGTTCCACACTGGCCGACTTGAGCAGCGACCTTTCGGGTCGCGGGCTGCTCATCAAGGCGCTCATACTCCGCCGAGCGTTGCTCCGCATGGTACTGGCCGATGACGAGCGTTGCGTGGGGCTACTCCTGCCGCCCTCCGTTCCTTCCGCGGTGGTCAATGCCACACTGCCGCTCTGCTGCCGCGTTCCGGTCAATCTGAATTACACTCTTTCATCGGATGTTTTGAACCATTGCATTGCCGAAGCGGGCATCCGACATGTGCTTACCAGTCACCGAGTGATGGAAAAACTCGATCTAAAAATCAATGCCCAGTTAATCTACCTCGAAGATTTTAAGGAACAGATCACACTGGCCGATAAGCTCGTCGGGACTTTACAGGCGGTGCTGATGCCGATCGGCATGCTCGCCCGTCAGTTGGGGATTGCGAATTTAAAGGATGAGGATCTGTTCACGATCATCTTTACTTCCGGTTCGACGGGTGAACCCAAGGGCGTGATGCTCACTGTGGGAAACATCGGTTCCAATGTGACGGCAATCGATAACGTGGTCCACTTGCACAAGAAGGATGTCCTGCTCGGCATCCTGCCGTTCTTTCATGTCTTTGGCTATACAGCTACGCTCTGGACAGTACTCACGCTCCCGCCCAAGGGTATCTATCATTTCTCACCGCTCCAGGCCCGCGAAGTGGGTAAGCTCTGCAGGCGTCACCGAGCGACGATTGTACTTTCGACTCCCACCTTTCTCCGTGGCTATTTAAAGCAGTGTGAGGTAGCAGACTTTGAGCATGTCGATGTATTGGTGACCGGCGCCGAACGACTGCCTGTCGAACTGGCCGATGCTTTTGAGAAAAAATTTGGTATTCGTCCTATCGAGGGTTATGGAACGACAGAACTCTCACCACTCTCCGCACTCAATATTCCACCCAGCCGCGCCCGAGGCAATCCTGGTGAAGGAGTCCGCGAGGGGACGATCGGACGGGCGATCCCGGGTGTCGATGCCAAGATCGTCCATACCGAGACAGGCGAAGATCTTCCAGTCGGTTCCGAGGGGATGCTGCTGTTTCGTGGACCGAACGTGATGCAGGGTTATTTGAATGACCCTGAGAAGACGGCCGAATCGATGCGCGACGGATGGTACGTCACCGGCGACATTGCCAAAATCGATGCCGATGGTTTTATCTGGATCACGGGTCGCGAAAGTCGCTTTTCAAAAATTGGCGGTGAAATGGTGCCGCATTTGAAAATCGAGGATGTGATTACCGAACTGCTTTTCGGTGATCACGACGACGCACATGAGAAAGAAGTTGTCGTCACGGCCGTTCCGGACGTTCGCAAGGGTGAGCGGATTGTGGTGCTGTATGTTCAACTCGCGAAGTCACCGGAGGAAATTTGTCGCTTGCTTGTTCAGGCAGGGCTCCCACCTCTCTGGATTCCCTCAGCAGATAGTTTTCTCCAAGTTACTGCAATTCCCGTACTCGGCACCGGGAAATTAGATCTCAAGGGTCTGAAAGAATTGGCACTGGCCAAATTCACAACCTAATTAGAAATCGCAGTATTCGCGATTTTCGGATCGGCAGGCGTTGTGCGGAGTGAGATGGCACGCGCAGTCCCTTTGTCTTTATTCTTAGGCTGGCCAGAGTATTGATTCTGTGCGCGTCGATAGACGGCACCGGCATGCCGGGCGAATTCTCGTCGGGTGGGCTCGTTGACTTCAGTAAGCCGCATGGCAAGGTGCTGCATGCCCGGACCATTCTCTTCGGTCGTACGTGACAGTTTGGTGACAAAGTGGGCCGTCTCGGAGAAATTTAAGTCGGTCGTATTGCCGATCATGTACTGGAAGGTTCGAGCAATCAGGTCAACGCCCACATTCTTCACATCAACAAACATGTCGAGTTGTGCACGAACAAAGGGACGGCCCGATTGATCGGTCGTAAAATCAGAGTGGAGCACCAGTAAGCAATCGGCACGGATCGGCCGTTTGGTCAGGCTGCCGGTGTAGGCGCCCTGACCATAAAGGATGTGAACCTTTTGATCTCCGTAGAGAAATTCAAGAGTACCTTCCGTCCCTTCGCCATCGGCAGCGTTAAACTGTAGCGGCCCCTTGCGGGTAATGCTCATGTCCGTTGCGTCCATCATTTGCCAAATGCTGACGATCACTTCCGGATGCCGGATGAGGAACATATAGTAGCGCGGATCGCAATCGATAATCTGCGGAGTCATTCGCTTAAAGACACTGGTGTTTTCGATCACGGAGTTGGCTTTCTGCCGGGCTGCCACATCGAGTCGATCGAACGGTATTTCGGCAATGGCCTCTGTTCGCGAACTATTCGTGCGCAAGAAGAATGGTGATGCAGCGTGCATTTCGTTCGCCAAACCGCCGATCCCACTCGCCACGACTGCAAGAGTGCAGATGAGCAAATGTATTTTCCGCTTCTTGAAAAATCTGCGCAGCATTTCACCGTTTCTGGATTGATCGAAGCGTACAGTTTCCTTCACTCGCATCATTATGCCGTACCGTTACCGTCTTGGTGGTTCACCGTTCCAATTATTCGGTTCAGGCAAGCCGATGGGGTCAGTTAATTTTGGTAAACTTGTCAAAGCGGCTCCGCCTGACAACGACCAAGCGAGTGAACGATGGTTAACTACGCATCGCTAGCTGGTAGAGTTGCGGAAAAACAAAGATAAAGAGTGAACGCTGCGACCCGAACGCTGGCATTGCCTTCAGCGAACGCACTGCATGCGCAGGTCGATACGATTTTAGAACTCGGTAGACAGTCGACTAGACGGAGCGAGTTTAGCGTCGACTTGTTTTTTCGCCCGGGAGAGTGGCAAGCAGCGCAGTGGGTGCCAGACGTTCGACCTGGCTGACGTTCACATGGTTCTTTTTTAGCCGAGGCATGTAACCGCGCGATCCGGACACACCGACGACTTTGCCGATGTGGGGTTGAAGATCGACGCCCAGTCCGGGACTGACAAACATCAGTACCTTCCCTTTAACGTCCGTGAGCGCATATTTTGGCGCACCGCTTCGCTTCGAGACGACGGGAGTCAAACGACCCACGCCAGAAAAGTCAGGAATCTTTTCGAGGGGATTATCCCTGGAAACCGCCAGCGGTATAGATGCACCCGCATTGGTGGTTGGGTCCGGTGTCGTCAGGGAGAGATAATTTTGTTGTAGCTGTTCAAAACGTGCGATCTCATCACAGATTAATCGTGCTCGACCGCGGTCGAGTGCCGTTTCCGCCTGCTCAAGTTGTTGGGTGGCCTGCGCTTTGAGTGCGTCGAAATTCCACTGCGCTACAGGACCAGTCACAATCAGCGAAAGTGCCAAATCCATCCGCTGGTCGCTAATTTCGGCAGGCGATACGCGCGGTGCACCGGCAACCATTCCCCTCTGCGTTTGCGGTGGAATTGGCGATTGATAGTCTTGAAGATGAATGTCTGTTTCTCTGGCAGACACACCACTGGACGGTTGGCCGCTTGCGTCGGTCACGTCGGGTCCGAATACCCAGCGAAATTCTCCGCTCGGTGGCGCCACTTTGAACATCGTTTGTGGCATACCATTTTGGGGATCGACAAACTTGCGTTCACCCAGCACCTGCAGATATTCGCCGCGACGAAGATGGACCTGTTGTTCATAAAATTCGTCGTTCAGACGACTACCGATACGTGCGGCGACTCCCGCCACCATCACTTCTGCCAGGTTGTCATCGCCGATTTTCAGACATTCGGCCGGTACCCAGGAAAAACTTCCCCGAGGAGGACGGATGGCATACCAATCTCCCGAATCGTGCCGATAGATTTCGACCCGCTGACCATGATGGAGCACATCGGTTGCGTAGTGCTGCTGCGAGGGCCCGCTGCGAACGGCGGTATTATCGCGAAGCACAATTGCCGTGAAGGGGAATGCCTCACTACCGCTCGCGTCAGAGCCCAAATAATTTGTGGTGGTCAGTGCGAGGCTGAGTGATACCCAGAGCAGAATTCGCATCGCAGGAAAAATCCAAAAGGGTAAAGTGGCGAGCCAATAAAAGTAAAAAGACGCTAAAGAGTGGAGCACTTGTAGCGGAATCGATCCAGGGGAACAACAGCACCTCGGTGTGAGTCGTCTCACATTAAGCCGGCTAGTTTGCATCCCGAGGGTGCGAAGTCGGTGCTTTTGAGATGCTGTCTTGGCTTCTCTTAAAAAACCGACGCTTCTGCCCTACGCCGCCAGCGTTGCAGTCACTAGAATCGGTCTTTTTGCTCTCCTTGGGCGTGAAAGATTATGCCTCGCTACAACCCGGCGGAACTCGAATCCCGGTGGCAACGTTATTGGAAGGAGCATCGCTCCTTTGCAACGCCGCGTCTGCCGAAAGAGAAGAAGTTCTACGCCCTCGATATGTTTCCTTATCCGAGTGGCGATGGTTTGCATGTGGGGCATCCGGAAGGGTACACAGCGACCGACATTATGAGTCGCTTTGCGCGGATGCAGGGGGCAACAGTCATTCACCCGATGGGGTTCGATGCCTTTGGTCTCCCGGCCGAAGAGCACGCGATCAAAACAAACACACCGCCCCGAGTTCAAACAGAAAAAAATATCGCAAACTTCCGTCGGCAACTCCGTATGCTTGGTTTCAGTTACGATTGGGACCGAGAAATCGCGACGACCGATATCGATTACTTTCGTTGGACGCAATGGATTTTTCTGCAACTTTACGACACCTGGTTCGACATCCACCAGCAGCGAGGGCGTCCGATTGTGGAACTGCCGATTCCCGAAGCGGTGCGCGATGCAGGTGAAGTGGCCATCCGCGACTATCAAGATGACCATCGACTGGCCTACCAGACGTTTGCACCGGTTAACTGGTGTGCAGGGCTCGGCACGGTCCTTGCCAACGAGGAGGTGAAGGATGGCTTGAGTGAAGTCGGTAACCATCCGGTGACGCGACTTCCGCTGCGTCAATGGATGCTGCGGATTACGGCCTATGCCGAACGCTTAGAACAGGGACTCGACGCACTCGATTGGCCCGAAAGTATTAAGCTTCTTCAGCGTAATTGGATCGGTCGAAGTACCGGTGCGGAGGTTGATTTCTTTATCGGCACAGAATCAGAATACGATGCGTTTCAAAACCGTCGGCTGCTGGATGGATTCCCTCGTAAACCAGAAGAAGAGGTTCTTCGTGTTTACACGACGCGGCCCGACACTCTTTACGGGGCGACGTATCTGGTGATTTCCCCCGAACATGCGGCTGTTGCGCGTTTAGTGACCGACCAAACGCGGCAGCAGGTGGAAGCCTATTGTGAAGCGGTCGGAAGAAAAAGCGATTTGGATCGAACCGAATTGGCCAAGGAAAAGACAGGGGTCTTTACCGGGTGCTACGCGGTCAATCCCGCGGGCGGAGGACGGATACCGATCTGGGTTGCGGACTACGTTTTGGCCAGTTACGGGACCGGGGCCATTATGGCCGTGCCCGCGCACGATGAACGCGATTTTGCTTTTGCACAGCAATTCGAGATCCCCATCGTCGCGGTCGTCGATCCGGGTGAGTCGGCCGAGCGGGAAAAGGTGCTCCAAGGACAGCGGGTGTTTATCGGTGTGGGCAAAGCCATTGCATCAGGCCCCTACGATGGTATGGAAACGACTGCGATGAAAGAAAAGATCACCCAAGATCTCTTTGATCAGGGGCTTGGTCGCAGTGCCGTGAATTTCAAGTTACGCGACTGGCTCTTTAGTCGCCAGCGGTTTTGGGGGGAACCCTTTCCCGTGCTCCATGAGTTAGACGATGCAGGTGAGCCGACCGGTCGTATTCGACCCGTGGCGGAAGCGGATTTGCCGGTCGACCTTCCTGAACTGGAAGATTATCAACCGCATGGGCGGGTGGATCCACCGCTCGACAAAGCACCAAAGGAGTGGCTTTACCCGGTCATCGACAAAGTTCGCTACAAAAGAGAAACCAACACGATGCCACAGTGGGCCGGCAGTTGTTGGTACTATTTGCGGTTTTTGGACCCGCACAATGCAGAAGCACTCGTCGACCCAGAGATCGAACGGGCGTGGATGCCGGTCGATCTTTATATCGGGGGGGCCGAACACGCTGTCTTGCATTTGCTTTATGCACGCTTCTGGCACAAGGTCCTTTTCGATCGAGGGCATGTAAGCACCGACGAACCTTTTCGAAAACTTGTCAATCAGGGGATGATTTTAGGACAAGTGGAGCTTACCGGTTATCAGAACAAAGCGGGCCAGTGGGTATCGGCTGAAGCGGTTCGTCGTGCGGGCGCAGGCGAGTGGATCGAGGTATCGAGTGGTGAAACGGTACGATCGCATACGGTCTCACGCGCAGAGGCTGAAAAGCAGGGCGAATATTTTGTGCTTATCAGCGACCCGCAAATTCGACTTGAAAGTCGGGCGCATAAAATGTCGAAGAGTCGCGGAAATGTTGTCAATCCGGATGAAGTGGTCCGTGAATATGGAGCTGACTCACTTCGACTCTACGAAATGTTCATGGGACCGTTGGTGGCCACCAAGCCCTGGAGTATGGCAGGAGTGAGTGGCGTCCGCGGTTTTCTCGACCGCGTATGGCGGATGATTGTCGATGAACGCAGCGAGTCGCTTGTGTTGCACGAGAGTGTTCTCGAGTTGCCCTTGACGGATCCGCAGGAGCGGATGCTCCACAAAACAATCAAAGTCGTGACGCAGGATTTCGAGTCACTCAGTTTCAATACGGCCATTGCGCGTTTGATGGAATTTACCAATTTCTTCATTAAAGAAACTTCCCGTCCTAAGGTGGCGATGGAACAATTCATCCTTCTGCTCGCGCCCATGGCTCCTCATATGTGCGAAGAATTATGGCGTCTTTTGGGCCACGACGCGAGCCTGACGTATGCCCCCTGGCCGGTGCATGACGAGGGGAAAATTGTGGAAGCGACGCGTGAAATTCCGGTGCAGATCAAGGGTCGTTTGCGAAGTAAAATCGAAGTTTCTGCGGACGCCGATGCGGCAGAAATTGAATCGTTGGCACGGAAAGATAAAAAAATTGTCGAATTGCTTGCCGAACAGGAAGTAATCAAAGTCGTTGTTGTTCCTGGCCGGTTGATTAATTTTGTAACACGGTAAACTTAGGGGTGGGTCGGACTGCCAAGAAAATAGGAAAGAAAAGGTCGAAAAGATGAACAATGTGGCGACGCTTATCCTTGGTGGAGGCCGTGGTACCCGGCTTTATCCACTGACCCGCTATCGCTCCAAACCGGCGGTTCCTTTGGCCGGGAAATATCGTCTGATCGATATCCCAATTTCCAACTGCATCAATAGCGGCTTGCGGAGGATTTATGTCCTGACGCAATTTATGTCGGTGAGTCTGCACAGACATATTCGAAACGCCTATATGTTTGACCGTTTTAGCGATGGATTTGTAGAAATTCTTGCCGCGCAGCAGACGGTGCAGCACTCCGAGTGGTATCAGGGAACGGCGGATGCGGTTCGCCGCAATATCGGTTGTATCAAGCACCGGGATATCAAGCACGTGTTGATCCTCTCCGGCGATCAGCTCTATCGGATGAATTTTGCGGCGATGCTCAAGACGCATCTCGAAAGTGGTGCGGAGGCTACGATTGCCGCCCGTCCGGTGAGTCGGGAGGAAGCGAGTGGGTTCGGTATTATGCAACTCGACGACGCGGGGCGTGTACAGGGTTTTGAGGAAAAGCCGCAGACAAGTGAACAGATGGAGGCCGTACGGATGGAGCCGAGTTGGATCGATGCCCGTGGTGTGGCGAGTCAGGGACGCGACCTCTTGGCCAGTATGGGGATCTATCTCTTCGATCGCGATTTTTTAGTGGAGGTTCTTGAGAACACCGATTTTCAAGATTTTGGCAAAGAAGTCTTTCCCGAATCGATTCGAAAAAAACACGTGAATGTCCATTTATTCGATGGCTACTGGGAAGACATTGGGACCATCGGATCTTTTTATCGTTGCAGTCTCGAGCTTGCCTCTGCCCAACCTCCTTTTAACTTCATGATGCCCGAGGCTCCCATTTATTCCCATGCTCGCTACCTTCCGCCCTCGCGGATTGATGAGGCAACCGTACGCAACAGTGTGGTGGCCGATGGCTGCATTATCGAAAAAGGAGTCGTGATCGAGAATAGTGCCATCGGTTTGCGGTGTCGAATTGGTCCTGGTGCCCAAATCCGCGGTTCTGTTTTGATGGGCGCCGATTACTACGATACTGCCGTGGATGTAGAAAGCGATCAGGCGGCCGGAAGGCCTGCACTGGGGATCGGTGGTGGAGCGGTGATCGACGGGGCGATTATCGACAAGAATTGTCGGATTGGTAGTGGTGTACGGATTGCCAATACGGACGGGCAGATGAGTAACGATGTAAGCGACGACGTATTCGTGCGGGACGGTGTGGTCGTTGTCCAGAAAGATAGCCTGATTCCGGCCGACTGGAAAATGTAAGCGGCGCAGTTCGTTCAGGAGCCACTTGAAGGCAGCGGCGCGGTTGACTCTGTTCCGTCTGGCGTGACGGTGGTACCCGGAGCATTGCCCGCTGGCAGCGTACTCGGATCGACAATTTCAGTGCCATCGTCGATGGCTTGGGGCGCATCAATAATCGATCCGGCGCGTGGGGCAGCAGGACAGTTTCCACAGGTGCATTCTTGGCCTTTCTTTCCCAGCAGCCCACCGAGCGGATAGCACGTATTGCACATGCGGCAGCCACTGCTGGCGACGAGGCTGATCGAAAGAAGAGAGAAAAGTAGCATGGAAGGAAAGCGTTTCATCTTGAACTCCTCGCAAATGATCGTCGCGCTGTTTGAGGGGGGGCAGCTTTTAGCAGCCTTTTGGGGGGGAAGCAAGCCAGCTTTTTCGGTTCAACCGGCCAGTCGCTTCTGTGCTGGCAGAACGTGTTGTAGCTGCACGGCACCTTGGAGATGCCAATCGGTCAGCTCGGCGGTCTCGGGGCCGATACCGATGGTTCGCAGACCAATCATCCGCGCCAAACGGAGGTGTTCAGGGGTATGGCCCACGAATGCGACCTGCTGACGGACAACTTTCAAGGCGGAGAGTGTGCTGGCAAGCAAACGGTCAGGAACGTGGCCGTGACCGGCGTTCTCGGCGCGGGCAATGAAGTCAAAGTAAGGGCTTAGACCAAGACGTGCTACCTTGTCGGTGATTGTTTCCTGGTCGCAATTTTCCAGTGCCCAGAGGGCGAGCGGATGGCCCGCAGCTTGCAAAGATTTCAGTAGGTCGACAACACCTGCCAGCGGACGTTCTTCGGTCAACAGGCTCTTCCGCTTGCTTCGTAGTGCGGCCGTAATTTCATGGATATGGGCAGCAGGCATTCCGGCTTGAGCGAGCACGTTTTCAATCGCTTCTTGAAATGAAATTGCCCCGCTTTGCACCCGAGGAACATACTCCAGGTCCCAGTGGCGGAAAAAAAGATGATAGTGTGTGTGCAGACCGCGTTTGCAGAGATGCTCCAAGAGCCACCGCCTCCACGCAGTGCCATCGTAAAGCACGCCCCCAAGTTGAAATATCCATCCTCGAACGCTATCGAATCCTGTCATCGCTCTGCATCCTTGCCTGCGCAAATAGCCGTGTCTGACACCCGTTCCCGCACGTGCCGGATCTCTACATACAGATGCTACAGCGAAACTGTCAACATCTGTTCAGCAGACCGATGCTCTTCGGAGACAAGCCGCACAATCAGGGCTTTGGCAGTGATAGCAACGCATAAATCTTCGGGTCGTTCAGACCACTGGCAATCCATGCTGCCTTGCTGAAATCGTGGTGCACACTATGTGCTCCGGGCACGGCTACTGCGCGTGCGCCGCTGGAGATGGCTGCGGTGAGACCAGTTTGGCTATCCTCCAAGACGAGCATCTGACCCGTTGAGATACCAAAGCGGTCTGCCGCGCGTCGATAGATTTCAGGGTCCGGTTTGCCGTGCGTTACATCTTCCGAGGAGAGAATGAAAGCAAAGCGGTCGCCCAATTCAAAACGCCCCAAGACTTCATCGACAAACGCCCGCCCGCTGCTGGTGGCGACTGCTTTAGGAATCGCTGCGGATTCAAGTGCGTCAAGCAGCGCAAACAGCCCTGGCATAGGCTCAAGGTGTGCATCCAGGAGCGGAATAAAAATAGCGCGCGATTCTTCTTCGATTTCCTCTACCGTATCGGTTAGAGCATGCCACTCGATCATGCGCGCAATGGCCTGTGCCGGGCGGAGGCCCATCATGGCGTCGACCAAGTCGGGGGTAAACTCCTTGTTGCGGCGACGGAGGATTTCCGAGCCGACTTTCAGGTAAATGTCTTCCGTATTGAACATCAGTCCATCAAGATCGAAGACAACGGCATGGATTGGCTCTGAACAGTTCATGGGCTCTTTTTATCCAATGTGAAGTCGGCAGATGCAACGCGGATGGCAGCGAGCAGTTCAGCGAGGATGAGACTCGTCGCTCCCCAGATTCGATGATTCTTCAGCAGAAAGCAAGGCGTGTGAAAAGAAATACCATACCGCTGCTGGAGGGGGACTTGGACGTTTTTAGGATCGATCAGATGCTGCAGTGACATTTCAAATACTTCAGCGACTTCACTCTCCTGAGGCTGCCAGAGAGGTTTCGAAAGTGTGAAGGCGACAAAGGGAGTGACGCGATAGTTGCTCACAAAGACGTAGGAAGGAGACAGTGCCCCGAGTCGTACGACGTCCGCCGGACAGATCCCCAACTCTTCTTTGGATTCACGCAGAGCAGCCTGCCAGGCGGTTTCGCCTCGTTGTAACTCGCCCCCGGGCAGCGAGATCTGGCCACCATGTCGCGGGAGACTCTCTACGCGGAGGGTGAGCGGGAATTGCCACTGATCGAGCGGAGCATCGGTGGTTGTTGCAGAGAGGGGATCTCGGTAGAGCAGAATCATCACAGCTGCTTCTCTGGCCGTGGTCGGCGCGGGTCCCCGCCAGCGTCCGTAGGCGAGTTGGGCGGCATACGCTTTGCGGGCATCTTTGTTGCGCTGTGGAACTTTCAATTCATTTTGCAGCTGGACCATAAAAGCGGGAAGCATGGAAACGCTCTTTTCAATGGACTTTTAAAAAATGCGATACAGAGTGAAAGAATCATTGCGGTACAGCATCGGCAGCGCAAGAGGCGGGGAACTGCGGGTGAGCAGAAAATTGGCCCCATACTGTTTTCCGAGGGCGCGTAACTCTGCTGCGGATCGCTCTGCCAATGGCAGGACACCATCGGCGCCCCAGAGATGCATTTTGGCCAGACGATCATTCCACTCCAGGATGCTCGCTGCGTCCTGCGGCATTTCTTTCCATGTTCCCACTTCTCCGCGTTGGGCATACCACTTGAAGGTGTGCGCATATTTCGGGGTCAGGAAAAGAGCATCCGGCGGCGAAACCTCACGCGCTGCGGCGCAAACTGCGCGCCAGTCGTCAAATTCTTTGCGATGGGGTGTAAATTTTCGATCCGCCGGTGGAATGCCCTTGGCCTGGTACAGCGCGTAAAGCGGCACCATCAGAATCAACGCGCTACCAAGAACGACCGCTAGGCGGAGCGGGGCGCGGCGCAAAACATGTTCTCTACTTAGGTGGTAAGCCAGACTCAGGCCACAGCTTGCCGGAACGATCACATCGGCCAAGCGAAACCAATAAAATTGAAGCACGCGGGCTGCGAGTGCTGGATGATCACGTGTTGCGAGGCTGAGACAAAGCCCCAAAGCAGCAATCCACAAAGTCCCTGCCGTAAAACAATCCCACCGATGCAGGGCCGGATTTGCTTTTTGTCGTCTGGCGAGCAAGGACCAGAGGATCACCAAGCCAAGAAACCGCATTGCTGCAGGTGTGAGGTAAGGAAAATCTGCGGCGAAGAAAAATTGGCCCGGGTTGAGGTGGTGCGGAAGTCGGGAGAACACCTGGATACTCGCCGCTTGCCCCGTTTCCGCAGTGGTGGTCTGTTCCCCAAGCCAGAGCCCGGGCCAGATCCCGATCAGCGAGATCACAAATCCAAGGGCAATGGCCCAAAGTTGGCTGCGCAGTGTTGGTCGATCACTTTTTCGACCCAGCATAAACCAGCCGATCGTTGCTGCGACACACGCCCAGCCTCCGACGACCACGTGGAAGATGCTGGCAATTCCCAGGAGAATCCAGCCGCGATTCCATCGGTTTTGTGTAATCTCCGCGAGCGCCCAGAAAATAAAACCGTAGGCGAGTCCCTTTCCTTCGAAACCACCGGCGACCCATTCACCAGAAAATTGGAAAAAAGTATTCAGGCCGAGCATCAGCGCTGCGGCAACGATGGCCACTCCCACTTGCCGGGTCAACGAGGATGTCAGCTTAACCCAACCGAAAGCGAGCACTCCACAGGTGAACGCACGTCCGATCCACGCCACCGCTTCCATGGGGAGATACAGCAAGAGCCAGCCGAAACCCAGATAGAACGGGGCGTGTGCATCGGCCGAATTTAAAAAGAAATCATCGGCGCACCACGCCGGATCCCAGTAGTGGCGTGCCTTGGCCAAATAATTCGGTTCGTTGACTTCGGGTGGCATTTGCGAGGCGAACAGCAAAAAGACTAGCGTTACCAGGAGCCATTCGAGTCCACGATTTGTCGGCTCGGTGGGAGGAGAGGATTGCATCAAGGGCCCATGTCGGATCGCGGGTGAGCGTGACCGCGGATAGAATCAATGTTCGCTTATTTTCCGTTTTAGCAGATTTTATTCGCCACGGGGGTGGCTGGCCAGAGTGACCCTTTTCTTCCTATGCTTGAGTCCTGTACGTGTTAAACAATCGCCGCCGGGAATGTCCTCGTGGATTCCAAACTTCGCGAACTCTTTGACTGTCACCTGGAAGAGGTTCTTGCACAGCTTCCGCAGAGCGTGCATGCGCTCTTGACGGAGGTCCCGTTGCACGTCGAGGATTATCCGTCGCAGCAGGTGCTGCATGAACTTGGGCTGACGACAGAATCCAATTTATGTGGCGTCTACAGTGGAGTCCCGCTCGATCAGCGTACGGTGGATGATCGGCCCGGACCGCCGGATGTGGTGACCATTTATCGAGAAGGGATTATGCATCTCGCAGCCGGCGATACGGAAGGATTGGCCAGTGAAGAACTCCGCAGGCAGATTCGCATCACGCTGCTGCATGAATTGGGGCACCATCACGGTTTAAGCGAAGGCGATCTTGAGGAACTCGGTTATGATTAAGGCACTTGCCAGGAAACCATCCTACGGTGAGGGCGAGTTTTCTGCCCGAGACATTTTTTTGCAGAAACAAAAAAGCACAGCGGATAAGAAAAAAAGCGACATGCGATCTCCCCAGCTGATTGACTTTAAAAGAACAGGAATGAGTCTTGCCTAGTTCACCCGGTACACGACTTCGCAGGTTAATCCAAGATGCAACCATCCAGGTGCCGGGGGCTCCTTTTGCACTTTGCGCACCGTTGGCAGAACAGGCAGGTTATAGCGCGGTCTATCTTTCGGGCGCCGCTTTTTCTGCCGCGGCACTGGCGGTCCCCGATACGGGTTTGTTTTCCCTTGAGGAACTCGTCGTACAGGCACAGCGACTCTGTCGCGTTTCCGAATTGCCAGTGCTTGTCGATGCAGATACTGGTTTTGGCAGAGTGCCAGAATGTGTTGCGCAGTTGGAAGCGGCAGGTGTAGCGGCGATCCAGTTGGAGGACCAGACCTTTCCGAAGCGCTGCGGGCATCTGGAGGGCAAGCAGGTTGTGCCGGTTGAGGAGATGTGTGAAAAGATCGCATCGGCTGCCGCTGCCCGTCGCGATGAGAATCTCGTGCTGATTGCACGAACCGATGCACGCGCTACCGATGGGATCGATGCAGCGATTGACCGAGCAACGCGGTACCTCGAGGCAGGTGCCGACTGGATTTTTCCTGAAGCGCTTAAGACGAAAGATGAATTTGCACAGTTCGCTGCCGCCATCCAGTCGCCACTGATTGCGAACATGACGGAGTTTGGCGCCGGACCACTTTTGTCGCTTACGGAACTTGCAGACTTGGGATTTGCCGCCGTCCTCTATCCAGTAACGCTCCTGCGCGTTGCCATGAAGGCCATCGAAGCCGCCTTGGCGGTGATTCTTGATGCGGGCACCCAGGAAGAACTACTCGATTTAATGCAGACGCGGGAGCAACTTTATGAACTCCTCGCTTATGATCCATCGGCACCATCGACGTGAAGCAGCGGCGCGTAATCATTTCATTATTTTACCTAAAATCAAGCCAATGTTAATATTATCGAGGAGATTCTGATGAGCGAACCAGTTTACCATCCAGGTTTAGAGGGCGTTGTGGCGGGCGAAACTGCAATCAGCACGATTGCCGGTGGGACGGGCCTCGGTTACCGGGGATATGCGATTGAAGATCTCGCTCGGGAAGCTTCGTTCGAAGAGGTCGCTTATCTGATTCTGCATGGGGAACTGCCCGCGACCGATGCACTCAAAGACTTTTGCCGTCGACTGGCTGCCGCGGCTCCTCTTCAGAGCGAAGTGCTCCAGTTCATCCGTTCGGTTCCACGCAGTACCCCGATCATGGATTTTATGCGGACCGCCGCCAGCGCACTTGCACACTTCGATAGTGAGGCAGCCGATACGAGCAGCGAAGCACAGTTGCGGAAGGCGGAGAGACTGTTTGCACAATTGCCGACCGTGCTTGCCGCACAGCGAAGGATCCAGCAGGGCAAAGAGCCCGTGGCGCCGGATCCGCAGAAATCGTTTGCTGCGAACATGCTTTGGATGCTTCGCCGTGAGGATCCCTCCCCACAACTGGAACAGGCGATGGACGTGTCGCTGACTTTGTATGCCGAACACGAATTCAACGCTTCCACGTTTACGGCTCGGGTGATCACGTCAACACTTTCTGATCTGCATTCGTCGGTCGCCGGTGCCATTGGGGCACTCAAAGGGCCGCTCCATGGCGGTGCCAACGAACGGGTGATGGAAGTACTTCAAGAGGTGGGATCGGCCGAGAATGCAGAACCATGGATTCGTCAGGCGCTGGCTGAAAAAAGGAGAATCATGGGATTCGGGCATCGCGTTTACAAGGAAGGAGACCCACGGGCGCGGTTTCTTAAGCCGCTCTGCCAGGAATTAGCCGCCGAGACGGGGCATGAAGAGATGGAAAACATGGCCGAAGTGATCGAGCGGATTGTCGTTGAGGAAAAAGGCTTGCCGCCGAATCTCGACTGGCCCAGCGCCCGCCTCTACCACTACATGGGACTGGATGTTGCCGTGTACACGCCCCTTTTTGTGGTGAGTCGCGTGACCGGTTGGGCCGCCCATGTGATTGAGCAGATGGACAATAACCGTCTGATCCGTCCCCGCTCCCGCTATATCGGTCCGGAGCCCCGGGCGTGGGTTCCCCTGGCAGACCGCCCGTGCAGCACGTAGGGGTTGGATTCGCAGCAGTTAATCGTCGAGTGGATCGCTTGGCCAGTCGACGAGCGCGTCGTCTGCAGCCAGCCGATCTTTTTCCTCGGTACTGCTTTCATTCGGGAGGCTAAAGCCGGGGTATTCGTTCGGTAGGGCATACCAACCGTTGGGCCAGGTTTCACTTTCCCAGCGGTCGTTCGCTTCGTTGAACGGTGTGATACGGACCCAATCGATTTCGAGCGTCGCTTCGGCGAAATCTGGGTCACCCGCCCAGCCAACGCGGTCGACGTACTGGCCATCGAGTTGTTCCTTGTAACCGGACGCTGGAAACCAGATTCCGAGCCAGAACCGTGAAGCCTGTGACGGGATGTTGTCCTGACCGAACAGGGCGCCTTCGTGCCGGTACACTTCCTCTCCATCGATGGTCCAGAGCACCCGTGGCAACTCGCCGTCCCCGCCGCTATGCCAGTCGATGCCATAGGTGTGGAATTGTCCATCGTTGATGATTTCCACGCGGCCCGGATGGTGGGCGCCTTCGCCACCGAGTTTGCCGCCCCAGCTGTTGACGCGTGCATTGTCGAAGCTAATCGGATCATTCGAGTCACCGCTTTGCAGTGCGGTGGGAAATTCCCAATCGATTTCCGAGTTGCGGACCCGACTCGGTTCTTCCCAATATTCTTCCTCGCTAGGAAAGTGCTCGACATAGTGGAAGGTCCAGAACGCGGACGCGGCCCCACTGGCTTCGGGAATCCGGGCATGGACCTCATAGCTTCCGGAGGCATAGTAGTCGCGGGTGGCGATTCCTGCACCCACGCGGGTTGTGCGGTCGTTGTGACCGACCACCTCGCCTTCATACGCATCGCCGTGGGCGTGCAGCAGAAGCACCCCATCTTGGATTTCCACATTTTCCGGAACGAGTCCGCCGTTATCGCCACCCCATGCCTTGTCGACGACCAACCACGTTTCCGGATCGAGCCCGGCATCAAAATCATCGTAGAGGACCGCGGTGGTTGGGTCCTGCTCGGGTTGCGGTGTATCAAGCCATTCACCGCCCTCTGCGTGCAGCGAAACATTTTGGACCACCAAGCTGCCGTCGGACCCTTTGTACTGTTCGAGAACGATCCGCACGTGGCGGTAGCTGCTGCCGGTGGTGAAGGAAATCTCGATATTCTCGTCGCCTCCAGCGGAGACCTGCACGGCGGCATCCAAATCGCCGCGATCGCGGACGGCAATCGTGGCACCGCTCCCCTCGGCGCGGGCCACCGCGGTCAGGGTGTAGGTGGTGTGGGGTGCGAGTGCAAAGGGAATATCCTGGACGACGCGCGCAGATTCTTCGTCCGTTGCAACCAGAGTGACTGTTGCACTACCGCCTGTGTTCTGCCACGTGGTGTGATCGCTGACCCACTGCTCGAGTCCTGCTGCAAAATCAGCATTCGCAATCATTTCCTCTCCAGTAGCAACGAGCACCGGAAGTTGGGGTGGTTCGGACCACTCGGTGCCTGCCGGTGGAGCGGGCAGGGGAAGGGTCCCTTCGAGGATCCGCACATCGTCAAAATAAACTTCGCCAGTTTGGCCCTGATAGGCCTCTAAAAATAGTCGCACTTCGGTGCTTCCGGTCGCGGTGTAGAAGATGAACCGTTTTTCCTGCCAAGCTTCGCCATGGGTGGCATTCGTCTTGGGAAGTTGGGTGCCCTGATCGACACCAAACGATGCCCACATGCCCTCGCCCTCAGTGCGGACCCGGGCAGCAAATGTGTAGAGCGTCTCGGGCCGCAGGCCGCGAATAATCTGTTCGGCTCGGCTTGATGCGGTCGCACCGGGTAGGAGTTGGAGGGCCGTTTCTCCAGAGCTACTTACCACGAGAGCCGCGCTTCCGGTCGTTGTCCAGGCCGAGTGTAGCGAATCGGTCAATGCGCCACCCTGTACCCAATTGCCCGTCTCATCGGGGCCGGGTGCGGGTGGATCGGTCGGTGGATCGGTCGGTAGA
>Ga0209986_10002072_pt1 | contig 18689 bp, 16 predicted proteins | sample BlataG_FD_183168 | JGI IMG/M metagenome (GOLD analysis project Ga0209986, IMG submission 183168) | Deep subsurface microbial communities from Black Sea to uncover new lineages of life (NeLLi) - Black_00105 metaG (SPAdes) (version 2) | ecosystem: Environmental > Aquatic > Marine > Oceanic >... | reverse complement strand
TGCTAGATTAGGCAGCGTTGTCTACACATTATTTGTACGAACGAAGTGTGTGAAACTTGTGTGACGATTTTCTGAAATATAATAGAGGAATGTAGGGACAGGTCTGAAGACCTGTCCGCTGCTGGTATTGTGGACAGACCTGAAGGTCTGTCCCTACGTGTTCGGTGAAATCGCTTTGATGGGGTCGCGTAGTCTACCGCATTGGCTTTTCAGGCGGTTTGATGTCGTGCGGTTCGGCGGCTCGTCTCGGTTGTTAGCAACCAAGGAGGTGCAATAGAAATGGTCAAGACCAGGTTTGAGAAGCTGTTTGAGCCGGGCTCCATAGGAAGTATGAGCCTTAAGAACAGGCTGGTGATGCCCCCGATGGCCACCAACTTCGGCACCAAAGAGGGGATGGTGACCCAGCGGACCATAGACTACTACGAGGAAAGGGCCAAGGGTGGTGTGGGTCTGGTCATTGTGGAGTTCACGGGGGTGGATTCCCCTGTGGGGAGAGCTACGCCACGGCAGCTGCTCATTGACGACGATAAGTTCGTCCCAGGCCTCGGTGAACTGGCACAAGCCATCAAGCGGCAGGGGGCCAAGGCGGCAATACAGATCCACCATGTCGGGCGGCAAGGCTCGTCTAGCATCACAGGTCATCAACCGGTCGCTCCGTCGCCTATCCCGGCCAGCGATGGCATGAGGCCAGAAGGCGAGATGCCTAAGGAACTGACACCGTCGGAGATATCGGCGATTGTGGCCCGCTTTGGTGAGGGGGCTGAACGGGCGAAGCGGGCCGGTTTTGATGGTGTGGAGATACATGGCGCCCACGGATATCTTATTTCGCAGTTCCTCTCCCCGCTAGCCAATCGCAGGCAAGATGCTTATGGAGGTAGCCTGGAAAACAGGGCCAGAATGTTGCTGGAGGTCATACAAGCTGTCAGGGAAGGGGTGGGGAAGGACTACCCGGTGTGGTGCCGTCTGAGCGCTTTGGAGATAGGGGTGGAGGGTGGGATCACGCTGGAAGAGACGCAAACAGTGGCTGAACTGGCCGAAAAGGCGGGCCTGGATGCTATCCACGTTTCGGCGCATGCCGTTGCGCCGGGTCGCCGCCCTCCTATGGCGCAGATGCCGGGTGTACTGGTGCCCCTGGCTGAGGGAATAAAGAAAGTGGTTTCTGTTCCTGTTATCGCCGTGAGTCGTATCCCACCCGAGCTTGGCGAGAGCGTTCTTCGGGAGGGCAAGGCGGACTTCATCGCTATCGGCAGGGGGCTCTTCGCAGACCCTCACCTGCCGCGAAAGGTTGCATCGGGCGAGGGTGAGGATGTTACCCCTTGTATGTGCTGTATGGCCTGTCTTGACAGCCTGATGTGGCGGAGAGAAGGGGTGTGCTGTGCGGTGAACGCTGCCGTTGGAAGAGAGCGCGAGTATGAGCTGAAGCCGGCTGAAGATGTCAAGAAGGTGGTTGTGGTAGGCGGTGGGCCTGGTGGCATGGAGGCGGCTAGGGTAGCCTTGCTCAGAGGGCACAGGGTCATTCTGTTTGACGAGGGTGATGAGCTGGGTGGTCAGCTGCTCCTGGCTTCGAAACCGCCGTTCAAGGATACAGTCGATACCTTTCGGCGGTATCTGGTGGGCCAGATGGCCAAGTTGGGCGTGGAGCTGCGGTTGGGGCAGAAGTTCACCGCTGACCTGCTTGACCAGCTCAAACCGGATGCCGTAGTACTGGCTACGGGTGTGATACCCTTCGTCCCGGAGATACAGGGGATAGAAGGCAAGCAGGTTTTTCTGGCCAGCAAGGTTCTAGACGGAGCCGAGACCGGGGAGCAGGTGGCTGTTATAGGTGGGGAACTGGTGGGCTGTGAGACGGCGCTGTACTTGGCACAGCAGAGCAAGACTGTCACCATCATGAGGCGAGGCCCGCAGTTGGCCGCCAAGGTCAACCCGCATGTTGGGGTGCCTCTTATACGTAGACTGGAGGCCAAAGGCGTTACCATACTGACGGGGGTGCAGTATGAGGAAATCACCGGGGCTGGCGTTATTGTAAGAACCGAGGCGGGGGAAAGAAGGACGGTTGCAGCGGATACGGTGGTTCTGGCTGCCGGTGCCAGGCCCAACACGGAGCTCCTGAGTTCAGTCGAGGGAAAGGTGAGGCAGGTTATCTGTGTGGGCGACTGCGTCGAGCCCCGCGGGATAAGGGAGGCTGTGGAGGCAGGCTACCGCGCTGGCCTTAGCCTCTAGGCGAACACTGGCTGGATGCGATGCAGCCGGGCCTGCATTGCGCAGACTCGTTTGAGGAAGCCGATAGCCACGGCGCGGTGGTCCGCATGCGTCATGGTGCACGCGACTATTACTCCATCAGTGCTGCACAAAGACACGGATTGGCTCAACCGGCCTCATAATGCCTAACAGGATCGTGCAGACATTTAGAACGGCGACGGGCAAGCTCTGCCACAGTCGCTAAGAGTGGACACCACCTTCAGAAGGCGCTGGAGGAGCCGGTTCTGGGCTTGTTGGCGACCTTCGCGGTCAGCGGCCAGTGGTCTGAACATAGCGGCAGTAATCAATATGGGAGACGCCGCGATAAATGCCCGCAGTTCAGTGCCACCATTGACTGAAATAGGGGCGGCCTTTACAATATAGCCATGAGAGGAGGCTAGGCGAGTGCAATACATAACGACTGAGGAACAGGAAGCGTTCCGCCAGACCATCCGCAAGTTGGCTGAGGAAAAGGTAGCACCGCGGTCCGCGGAGATCGACCGTACGGGAGAATTCCCGTGGGATGTTTTCGAGCTGTTCAAGGCCAACGACCTGTTTGGTCTGCATCTGCCTAGGGAGTGTGGTGGTGCGGAGGTGGACATGATAACCTGCTGCATCTTCTCCGAAGAGATGTCGCGGGTCGACCCCAGTTGCTCCAACATAGTCCAATCAAGCTGGCTCGCCGCGGAGCCGATCCTGATTGCAGGGAGCCAGGAACAGAAGGTGAAGCACCTCACCCCCCTGGCCAGGGGTGAAGGGCCGTTCGCTTTCGGCCTAACCGAGCGCAATGCCGGTTCCGATGCAGGTGCCATGGAGAGCACGGCTAGGCTGGAGGGAGACAAATACATCCTCAATGGCTCCAAGTGCTTCATCCTCAATGGCAGCGTCGCCATCACTCATACCATCTTCGCGAAGACAGACCCGGAGAGGGGAGTCCGCGGCATCTCTGCCTTCATTGTTCCCCGAGACACCCCTGGCTTCTCCATCGGCAAGGTGGAGGACAAGATGGGGATTCGGGGCTGTCAGGTGGCTGAGCTCTTCTTTGATGGTTGCCTCGTACCGAGAGAAAACTTGCTTGGTGAGGAGGGGAGGGGCTTCGCCTACGCCATGATGACACTGGACCGCACCAGGCCTACAATAGGAGCACAGGCGGTGGGCATCGCGCAGGGTGCGCTGGACTACGTGGTCAAATATGCCAAGGAGAGGGTGCAGTTCGGCTCACCTGTGGCCAATATGCAGGGGATTCAGTTCATGCTCGCCGACATGGCCATCCAGATCGAGGCAGCGCGCGCGATGATTTACAGGGCGGCATCGGCCATCGACCATAAGGTTTCCAACCTCAGCTATGTCTCGGCGATATCGAAGACCTTCGCTTCTGATGTCGCGATGAGGGTGACCACCGACGCGGTGCAGGTCATGGGCGGCTACGGCTACATCAAGGATCACCCGGTTGAGAGGATGATGAGGGATGCCAAGATAACCCAGATCTATGAGGGCACCAACCAGATCCAGAGGGTGGTCATTTCGCGTGCCCTGCTCGCCTAGCGGGACGCCTCAGTTGTGACTCCGTGCCGCACTAGAGGCAGTCCGTTGGGGATCGTGGCGTGTAATCTCCAGCGCTTCCATGTATCTTTCTTTCAGTCTGCTCGGGCAGGCTGCCAGTGTAGTGTATTGTAAATGGCTTTACAGCAATTGATGTTTCCCCGTGCGAGTCACCCGCCCACGGGTGGCTGCGCTTCATCTGCAGGCAGGTGGCTCCGACCTAAATCTTAAATGCTAATATCTAAACCCCAAACAAACTCAAATGACCAAAACCCGAAATTCAAAACAGAAGCATTTGGTGATTTGGATTTGGATATTGTTTGGGATTTAGTGCTTAGGATTCACCCGCTAGCCTTTCGTAGCCGAACGGCAGAAATACGTTGGGGGCATCAAGAGGCACATTGCGGACTAATGGGATGCCGAGGATATCCTGGAAGACCAGGATGCCGGGTCACGCGATGTTCTGTGCAGCAAGGCTCTTCAGGTATGCCGAGCGCTGAGTCAGTGCGGAGATAGCCTTCACTGCCTTCTCAGGCATGACGAAGGAGGGTATTCCCCGCCTGGCTAAGAGGTTTATGCCTTCTTGCTGGTCGATAGGGTTGGCAGGAACGACTACTATTGGCTTTTTCACCTGGTCGCGGATGCTCTCCAAGCGTGACCTGAACCACTCGTCTTCAAAATGTGCGTACCCGATGATAAGGCAGGAGTCGACTGCTTCAGACATGATGTCCAGGCAGGCAGCGTAGATTTGGGTTTGCTCGGCAAAGGGAGTCCACACCAGGTCCACCGGGTTCTTCATGTTGGGGGATGGTGGTATCTTCCCTTGGAGAAAAGCACGGAGCTTCTGCTGTACTTCTTCGGGGAGGGGCGGGACATTGAGTCCCGCCTTGGCGCAGGCATCAGCGCTGGCCACTCCTCCACCCCCTGCCTCTATCAGCAGCCCTACATCATTTCCCTTGGGTAGGTAAGGACAGCTGAAAGCTACCGCAAGATCCAGGAGTTCCTCCATACTCTCGGCCCGAATTATGCCTTTCTGGCGGCTTGCTGCCTCAAATACTGCGTAGTCGCCTGCCAGTGAGCCGGTATGAGACGCCGCAGCCCTGGCTCCGAACTCAGTGCTGCCACCCTTCCATACAACAATTGGCTTCCTCTGTGAGACCTCCCCCGCAAGCTCGAGGAAGCGTCTACCCTGTCTTATGCCCTCAATATAGGCGGCAATAACCTTGGTCTCGGGGTCGTCGCCGAAGTACTCCATGAAGTCCTCGATGGTCAGGTCGCTCTGGTTGCCTATGCTTATGACGCCGCTGAAGCGTAGCCCTCGCTGATTCCCGACCCGTATCATGTTCTCGCCTGCCCAGCCGCTCTGTCCGATAAAGGCTACGCCGCCCGGCTCCATGGGTATTCTTTCGTACGGAACGATGGTGTTGATGCCGGCTCGAGAGGAAAACACTCCCATGCAGTTAGGGCCGACTATTCTAATTCCGCTATCCCGGGCTGTCTTCAGTATCTCCTCTTCCCGCTCCCTGCCCTGAGAACCTAATTCACTGAAGCCGACGCTGTGAACAACTGCGAACTTGGCGCCCTTCTGAGCACACTCAGTCATAACCTGGGGAACACCTTGAGCTGGGATGGCCATCACCGCGAGGTCCAGCTCGCCAGGGACATCGAGGACACTGGGATAGCACTTGAGGGACATAATCTCAGACTCCTTGCGATTTATGGGATAGATTTCCCCTTTGTAGCCATCCTTAAGCAGGGAGGAAACAAACATGCCGCCTGACTTCCATTCGTCCTGCGAGGCTCCTATTATGGCGATGGAGCGAGGTTGAAACAAGCGCCGCAGGTCAGTGCCTTTAGCTTGAGGTGTCATTTGTACCCCCGGAAAACGCGGTTTTGTCGGCCTGTCGACCTTGCTCGGAACCATCGGGGTGCCTCCGAGCAACCATCGAATTATACAACAACATCCGCCAGGTGGGAAGGCAGCCAGTCAGCAGGCCAGCCTTCGGCTATCCCGGTATCCATTCCTTGCGCCGAGAATCATCAGCCAGATGGTCTCGGGGGGGGATTGACAGGGAGGCGCACAAGTGATACAAAGATAACGAGGCTATGGAATCGCTAATTGAGCGAGCTGCGAGAGACCTGGTGAAGAGCCACCACGCTATTGCCCTCACCGGGGCCGGTATGTCGACCGAATCCGGCATTCCAGATTTCCGGGGGCCTGACGGTATCTGGACCAAAGATCCAGAGGCCGAAAGAAGAGCTTACCAGAGCTATCACAGGTTTTTAAGTGACCCTAAGGAATATTGGGAGGGAGTACTGAACGGCCCGTCTATCCTTGGGGACTTGGAAAAGGCAGAACCGAACCCAGGTCATTATGCCCTTGCCGAACTGGAGAACATGGGCATCTTGAAATGTGTGGCCACCCAGAATGTTGATGGATTGCACGTGAAGGCAGGAAACCGAAGAGTCTTAGAATATCACGGCACCATCTATAAGTTGCGATGCTCTTCCTGTGGCTCAAGATTCAGCCGCCAGGAGTATGACGTGCGAAGACTAAAGGAGGCGGGACAATTGCCCCCTCGATGCAAGAAGTGTGGGTCCGCCATAAAAGGTGACGTAGTTCACTTCAATGAGCCAATCCCTTCGGATGTTGCCCATGAAAGCCTGGAAGAAGCCTGGAAATGCGATTTGATGCTAATCTGTGGAACCTCTGCGGTCGTCTATCCTTTCGCTCAGTTGCCTCGAGTAGCACGACAGCGGCAGTTTGAGCAGGAGCGAAAGGCAGAATCAGGCCTCTATTTCGTGGAAGAAGTACCGGCCACAACGATAATTGAAGTCAACGCTGAGCCGACTCCATTGACAAGTGAAGGGATCTCGGACTATCTCATCCAGGGGAGGACCGCCGAGATTCTGCCCACGATAGTCGAGAAGCTAAAGGAGTTGTCCAGGTAGCTGACAGTATAGGCTACCTGCATCATCTTGCTCGCCTGTGGGGGGACAGCAGACAAGGCAGGCCAACCTGTTCGGCCTGCCTAATTCGTTCTTTGGTTACAGATTTCAAGCCAGGAGGCTGGTAGGCTGGGCCGCACTGATGTACAATTACTGGAGTTTTGTTGCTCCCACAGCGAAATGATAAGGAGGCGAACACATGGAGAAATCAACGGACGAGATTCTGAACAAGGCATTTGAGAATGCCAAGCGGCACGAGATGGAAAGTGGTGGCTGTCCTCAGTGTACCATTGCCGGCATTTTTGAGGCGCTTGACATTGAGAATGATGATGTTTTCAGGGCTGCCACCGGGCTTGCAGATGGGGTCGGCTTGACCGGAGACGGGCACTGCGGTGCCCTTTCCGGCGGTACCATGGCTATAAGCTACCTTTTTGGCAGGAAAAAGGAAGACTTCCCCAAGATGATGAAGCAGATGAAGGCCTGCATACTGGCAAAGAAGCTGCATGACCAGTTTGTTGAGAAGTATGGTACTTGCCGATGTGCTGACATCCAGAACAAACTGGTGGGCAGGTTTTTCAATCTCTACGACCCGGCCGAAATGGAGGCAGCCATGAAGGCCGGTATGATGGATAAGTGTTCAACGGTTGTAGGGGAGACCGCCCGAATGGCGACCAAGGTCATCCTGGAGGAGAGGGAAAGAGAGTCTTTGAAGGAGAAGGGAAGCAAGGCTCAGGCTTGAGGCGTGTCGAGCCCTGGGAGGACCAGCTTGAAGCCCCCTTTCATTCTGCGTTCCTCCTCCGCTTGGGTATGAGGAACCCGGTATTCCTCTTGTACTCCAAGTAAGTGTTGCCGTAGCGGATGACGAGATCTCTCTCCTCTGCCCGGCAGAAGGCATAGAAGATCGGTATCCATACGAATGAGAATATCGCCAGGAACGGGGAGTTCAAGATGAACGCGCCTACCCACCACAAAGGAAGTTCGCCCAGTGCCTGAGGGTGTCTGATTCTCTGGTAGATGCCTCCATAAAGCGCACGTCGTTTCTTGGTCACCATAGTCTCTTCACCTGCGTCTTTCATACCTCTCCACATCAGACAACCACCGGGAACCCCAATTGCTATTGCAATGGCAATTGAAATCCAGTAGTCCCACGGGAAGGCCCGGGGTAAAGGTACCGGTAAGGGATGGAAGTAGTAGACGACGTAGTTGGCCATGGCCACAAACTCGAAAGCGGACGCTATTAGCCTGTATCGCGTGCATCTGGCGTAGGCAGCCTCGCCGACCTGCTTTTCGAGTTCAGCAGGTCCTACGCTCCTCACATAGAAGTACGCCATGAGGAGAGCTGAGGCAATCAGCACGATGAAGTTAATCCATGCTATCATCACTGTTGGATACAGTGGAGTCGGTAGAGCTTGCGTATCAGCAGCGGCATGGGCGAAACGCGGTTACGAGCAGTATAAGTTCGCGCTAGGTTCTTGTCAACCGCCCTGATTTGCGCGAATTGACGTTCCAGCTATTACCTGCAAAGGCCTGCGGGTGTCCTTCAGTGTTGATTCCGTGGTAGCTCGGTGGACGAGTGCGGCACTTTGACAACAGACTGTCCAGGGATATAGAATTGCACGTGCTTCCAATTTCGAACGGGAGGTGTAAACATGCTACCGGAAGAGGTAACCAAGTATATCGGTCAAGGTGCAGGGGCTGCTGTTGCTGAAGTAGAGAAAGGGGCTATTAAGAGGTTTGCTGATGCGGTAGACGACCCAAATCCACTCTACTGGGATGAAGAATATGCGAGACATGCAAGGTACGGTTCCGTTATAGCCCCTCCGGGGTTCTTTGGTTGGCCGGCTAAATTACCCAGAGGCGGCACCTTCCAACGTCCTACCGACGTAAGCGACGCTGCTGAATCCCGGGGTGATTTGGGAGCTGCCCTGGCTCAAGCCGGCTACCCCCGTGGTCTTGACGGCGGGATGGAGTACGAATTCTTCTGCCCGGTCCGCGCGGGGGATATCCTGTCAGCCAAGTCGGTCCTCAAGGATATCGTTGAGCGAGAAGGGAAAACAGGCAGTATGGTTTTCCTAATCGTCGAGACAACTTACCACAATCAGAACGGTGCCCTGGTAGCCATAGCGCGCGCGACTTCAATTCATCGCTAACTTATCCATTTACTCTCAGGAGGAAACAAATGGCCAAGCAACTGTATTGGGAAGATGTCAAGGTAGATGATGAGGTGACTCCTTTGCCCAAGGTGGCTACCAGTCTAATGCTGGTCAAATGGGCGGGTGCCTCAGGGGACTTCAACCCACTTCACTATGACGATTCGTTTGCTAGTTCTCAAGGAGTAGGCAGCCGGATTGTCCACGGCGCACTAAAACGTCAGTGGCTTATTCAGTTGATGACTGACTGGATAGGTGAGCAGGGAACGTTAAAGAAATTCTCCTGCCGCTACCGGGCGATGGACTGGCCCCGGAAGATGGCAACAACAGGTACACCCGAGGAAGGCGAGACCTGGTATTGCAAGGGGAAGGTGACCAAGAAGTACGTCGAGGACGATGAGCACTACGTGGACTGTGATATCTGGATTGAGAATGGGAAGGCGGAGGCGACAACCCCGGGTACTGCGACTGCTGCCCTGCCGAGCAGAGGCTAGTGCTCCATAGCCCTGACTATTTCTCGGAATCAGTGGTTGGCATCTAGCTTAGTCCCCGCCGGGAGTCTGTGCTTCTGCGCGGTGTCTGAAATAAAGCGAAAAGGAGTATGAAAAGATGGGCGATAGACTGAAGGGTAAAATAGCTGTCGTGACCGGCGCTGGTGGTGGTCTTGGTCGGGGAGAAGCCGTGGCTCTAGCATCGGAGGGTGCCAAGATAGTGGTTAATGACCTCGGAGGTGCTGTAGATGGCACTGGCGCATCGGTTTCGGCGGCTGACAAGGTGGTAGCCGAAATCAAGCAGATGGGTGGGGAGGCCGTAGCCAACTACGACTCGGTGACCACCCTGGCCGGTGGCGAGAACATCATCAAGACTGCCGTCGACACGTTTGGCAAACTTGACATACTGGTCAACAATGCCGGTATTCTTCGCGATAAGATGGTCTTCAATATGACCGAGGAGGAGTGGGACATGGTGCAGAAAGTGCATCTCTACGGCCACTTCTTCACTACCAAGTTCGCTTGTATCCTTTTCCGCCAGCAGAGAAGCGGGCGCATCATAAACACCTCCTCCTCCGCCGGGTTAGGCAGTACCTTCGGGCAGGCGAATTATGGAGCTGCCAAAGAGGGTATCGTTGGTTTGACCAGGCAGGTGGCCAGGGATATGGGCAGGTACGGCGTGACCTGCAACGCCATCCGGCCCAATGCGGGCACGAGAATGACGTTGAGCGATGAGCTGAAAGCGGCCTGGAAAAAGGCGGGGAGGGAAGCTGCCATCGTGGCCATGGAGAAGAATGACCCCAACGACATCGCGCCGCTGGTAGTCTGGCTGGCCTCTGACGACTCTGCGAACGTAAATGGCCGCACTTTCTACATTCAGACCGGGTTGGTAGCCCTCTACTCAGAACCGGTGCATGAAAAGGCACTGGTCAAGGTCGGTGGGTGGACAGTTGACGAGTTGTTTGATTTCATGCCCAGCACACTGGCGGCAGGGCTGGTAAACCCGGCACCGCCAAAGCAGGAGTAAAGACGTCGGCTAGCTGAATGGGACCACATCGCTGTGCCTGAGCCACCAGACTAAGTGTGATGCGACGCACAGTCCCCTTGGCCTGGGGGTTTTGATTTGGGCAACGATGTTGCCAAGGGAGCAGAAAAGGACCTGATTCGAAGCTCGTGACGGGTCTTTTCCGAACTGCAGGGCCTCACGTGTAGGTGGGTGGCGACGCTGCACGTCGTCCAGTCTGTCGATTGCTGTCTCCAGAGGGCCCTCTGGCCCTTCTTCGCCGTTGGTTCTCTCGTAACTCGAAGGACAGGTACAAGCGCTCGACAGTCGGTGGGTGATATGCTACAATGACGCCACTGAATCAGACTAGGGAAGGAACGATTAATCTCGCAAGGAGGTCAGCAAGTGGTCTGACGCCGAGAGGATGAGATATGACGCGGGGGTTGTCTGTTTCTTGGTTCTCCCTGCAGATGGACAATAGCTCAGTCAGGCCATCCGCGCTGGGTCGCTAAGCTGATTCAGCAGTCGCTTTTCCTTCGGGCTCGTTTCGAACCGCGCCGAGGTTGCCCCTTCTCCCGCTTCATCTCCTGCCTCTTTCGCTGACAGTCTACCCTGTGGATTTCGGTACCCTGGGCGGCAAGAGGCTGGTGGGGGTTGTTTGTGTCTCAGATGATGGAAGTGAAGATAACACGATGGTTATAAGCAATCGGGCCGACATCAAGATCGATCGGCGGCGGGTATTGCGCCACATCGGGTACAGTGCTGGTAGCAAGCCGTCGGCTCGTGTTTCATATTTGACGGATGAGCACATAGAGAAGGCTTACCAGCTTATCGAACCCGCATATTCATATATCATCAGGGATGTTGAGAGAGTCCGGCGCTCCTGCGTTTTCGTTGGGGGTTCGATTATGTTTGAAAGTGTGGTTATCGCCCGGTTGCTGGAACAATGCCAGAAGGTCGCGGTGTTTCTGGCTACAATAGGTAATCGTCTGGAGAAAAGGGCACTCGGGTTGGCCGAGGATGGGCTCGTTCTACAGTCGGCTGTGCTGGATGCGATAGGCTCGGTTGCTGCCGACAAGGTCGCCGAGGCTGTGCAAGACAGGATAAGGGAAATGGCTCGTGCGGACGGGCTTTGCGTAAGCCAACGCTTTAGTCCGGGTTACTGTGACTGGAGCATAAGGGAGCAGAAGATGCTCTTCCGTGCCATGGATGGCGCTTCGATGGGGATTCGGTTGACCCGGGAATGTCTCATGATTCCCCGCAAGTCGATATCCGGCGTTATCGGTATCGGTGCCTGCGGCAACGGCGTGGAGAATTACAATCCCTGCAGGACATGTAAGAAACGCGATTGTCCGGGGAGGAGGTAGGACACCAGAACATGGTTCGGAAAGGATTGCCTGGGGGCAGTTTCAAGCCGCTGACCGAAGAGTCTGTGAGTAAGGTGCACCAGACCGCCATGCGGATAATCGAAGAAGTAGGCTTTGAGGTCAACTCGGGGACGGCGCTGGAGCTCTTCGCGCAGGCTGGTGCCCGGGTGGACCGGGAAAGGCGCCGGGTGTGCCTTCCCGGGGACAAGGTTATGGAACTTGTAGAGATGGCACCGTCCGAAGTCAGGCTCTGCGGGCAGGACGACAAGAACGACATCATCCTGGGCGGGCAGCGCGTGTATGCAGGGACCGGTGGGACGGCGCTATATGTCTATGAGCCGCATACTGGCGAGAAACGGCCAGCCACTCTCGAGGACTTGGAGCGCATTGCCAAACTGGTTGACGGTTTGGACAACATCCACTTCTTTCTGCTGCCTACCTATCCCAATGAGATGCCCCTGGAGAAGGTGGATGTAAATCGCTTCTTCGCCGGGCTGGACAATACGACCAAGCATGTCATGGGAGGCGTTTATACTCCCGACGGCGTCAAGCAAGTGATACGTATGGCCGAAATCATCGCAGGCTCGGCGGAGGAGCTTCGCCAGCGTCCCCTTATCTCTATGATAGCCTGTAGCATAAGCCCTCTCAAGATGGACGGGACGTATGGCGACCTGTTGGTGCCCATCGCCAAAAGCGGTATACCCGTCGCGTGTCCTGCCGAGCCGTTGTGCGGGGCTACATCGCCGGTGACTCTTGCCGGAAATCTGGTAATTCAGACGGTGGACTCCCTGCTCGGTGTAATGCTTACCCAGATTGTTAATCCAGGGGCCCCTGTCATCTTTGGCTCTGTGGCCACCAGTACCGACCTCACTGACTTGAAGTACCTTGCTGGCTCTGTGGAGATGGGATTGCTCAACGCGGCTGGTGCCCAAATGGCGCAGTTCTACAAGCTCCCCTTCTATGCCACTGGCGGCATGACGGATTCCAAGGTGCTGGATGCTCAGAGCGGTTATGAGTCTGCCATAACGAGTCTCCTCTGTGCCCTGGCTGGTGCGAATTTCATCCACGATGCTGCCGGGCTCATGGAGTTCGCGATGACAGTCTGTTGTGAGAAGTACGTCATAGATAATGAGATACTGGGTATGGTGATGAGGGCGGTTGAGGGTATAACAGTGAATGATGACACGTTGGCGTTTGACCTCATCAAGGAGGTGGGACCCGGGGGGAATTTCGTGGCTGCCAGGCACACCAGGCGGTTCATGCGTAGCGAGCACTACCAGCCTTCCCTGAGTGACCGGGATAGCAGAGATGAGTGGGAAGCCAAGGGAGGAGAGACCACCTGGGAGAGAGCGGCGGAAAGAGTAGAGGAGATCATAGATAATCACAACTACAGTTTGCCCGCCGAGATAAGGCGACAAGTGCTCTTGGAGATACCGGGAATCGTGGGGTGAAATATGCTGATAATCGGTGAGAACATCAACGCATCAAACCAAGCTGTCGCCGCTGCCATCGCTGGCAGGGATAGGGAATTCGTGGAGCGACTGGCTAGAGCTCAGGCCGAAGCCGGGGCTGATTTCATCGACGTGAATGCAGGTGCTGGCAAGGGTGCACTTGAAGAGCAGACGGCAAGCATTGAGTGGCTTATCGATGTGATTCAGGCGACAACGGACAAACCGCTTGCCATTGACAGCGATTCACCAGCTATTATAGTGGCCGCGTTGCGGAAATACAGGGGCGAAAGAATGATAATCAACTCTGTCACTGCCGAGCCCGAGAGGCTGGCGTCCGTTGGTCCGCTGGCAGCGGAGCGCCAGGCGTGGCTGGTGGCACTGGCTATGGGAACTGAAGGGATACCGGACAACGTCGAGCAGAGACTGGCCGCTTGCGATGTGGTGATGGAGTACTTGAGCGGGTTGGGCATGACAGCGGATCAGGTGTTCTTTGATCCCTTGGTACTTCCCATTGCTGTGGATTCGAGCCAAGGATTGGTCACACTCAGGACGATAGAGCAGATTAAGTCGCGGTATCCTGGTGCCAGGACGGTGGTGGGACTGAGCAACATCTCCTATGGCTTGCCCAATAGAAAGCTGGTAAACCGGGCCTTCCTGTTGATGGCAGCCTACGCAGGCCTTGATGCCGCCATCCTTGATCCTCTCGACGCTAAGGCCATGAGCCTGGCGAAGGTGGGTGACATGCTTACGGGAAAAGATACATTTTGCAAGGGATATATCAGGGCGTACAGGCAGGGCGTCATAGTGGACTAGCACAAATGCGGCCAACGAGGTTGGGAGATTCTTGAAGCGGGAGAATAAGCATGGCAGAGGACATACTGAAGCGAATTCGTGAGAACGTCATACAGGGCAGAGTGACCCAAGATGACGAAGGTCTTGAGGAAGGCATGGTGGGGCAGCCTGGAGTCAAGGAGCTTATCGAGGAAGCCCTCGCCCGGGGCATTGAGGCTCCGGAGATAATCAACAACGGGCTCACCGCGGGCATGAAGATCGTGGGCCAGAAGTTTGAGACTAAGGAATACTTCATTCCAGATATGCTGGCCTCGGCTGAAGCGGTGGGGGCAGCTATGGGGATGCTGGAGCCCCACCTGGCCAAGAGTGGCATCAAGGCCAAGGGCAAGGTAGTCGTGGCTACGGTGAGAGGAGACCTCCACGACATCGGTAAGAACATAGTGTCGATACTGCTGCGAGGTGCCGGATATGCGGTCAAAGACCTTGGAAATGACATCGATACTCAAACCATTGTGGATGCGGTGAGAGATGAGAAGCCTCAGGTCCTGGGGCTCTCAGCGCTGCTTATCAGCACGATGGCGCGTATGACGGAGACCATCCAGGCACTCACGGAGAGTGGACTCAGGGACCAGGTGAAGGTCATCGTTGGCGGGGCTCCTGTCTCAGAGGAATTCGCTAAAAGCATAGGGGCTGACGGTTACGGTGCAGATGGGTTCGATGCAGTACGCGTGGTGGAATCTCTATTCTCTGCTGAGGATGAATAGGGTGAGAGCGTGAAGACCGTGCCGGGCGCTGGGTTGATTGACGGCCGTTGGGTTTCTGACGGCGTAAGCTGGCAGTGTGGCCAGAGTACTGGTGGAAACGTGACTTAGTGGTGATTTAGGTGCAGCGGCGGTGGAAGAAAAACTGGGGGAACAACGTAAGTTGTTGCTAATGTAGTGAAGGAGCAGGCAGGTCTGTCTAACGAGGAGGAATAAGATGCCCAGAGAAGGAGTTCTGATTCATACCCCTTACGAGAGAATGACCAACGAGCAAGTCCTGCAGATTCACCAGGCTTCTATACAGATCTTGAATAACCCAGGCTTGATATCTTTCAACCGCGAGGCCGCTGAGATATTGCAAAGTAATGGCGCAGAGGTTACGTCGGTTACTCCCAGCGACAACCCCTGCTGGCTTGTCAAAATACCGGAGAAACTTGTGCTCCGTGCTCTCGATAGCGCACCCAAGACAGTCAAGTTAGGTGCCAGGAACAAGGACAATAGCCTCATAATGAAGGGCGAAGAGCCAAGGGTGTTTTTTGTTTCTGGTTCTGAGACCAATATCTGGCTCGATGTTGATTTTCAGGCCTATGCCAAGAAATCTGATCCCAGTGTTGAAGTCATGGTACCGGAATTCCACCCGCGGCGTGGTACCGTTTCGGACCTTTGTCAGGCTGCGCATTTGTGTGAACATCTGGAGACCCTTGATGCCTTCATCCGTCCCGTGAATATCCAGGACAAAGACATCACAGAAGATAACAAGGATGTTAACAAATACTTCGCCTCGTTGAACAACACTACCAAGCACGTTATGGCAGGGCTGACCAGCTTGAAACAATTGGATAATCTGGTGAACATGGCGCGGTTGATAGCTGGAGGCGAGGAAGAACTCAAAGAGAATCCCATCATTTCCTTTATTACCTGCTTGGTTAAGAGCCCTCTGCAATTTGTCGAGGACACCACCGATACCATGATTGAGATTTGCCGGAGGGGGTTACCTGTGGTTGTTTCCTCGGCACCTCAGGCTGGAAGCACTGCGCCTATCAAGGAAGACGGCATTATCGCTCAAATAAACGCTGAGGTCTTAGCCGGCATAACATTGGGCCAGCTGGTAAATGAGGGAACACCGATGCTCTACGGCAGTGTGCCAGTGCGAGCCCGGATGGATACTCTGAATGATTCCTACGGTGCTCCCGAAACCAGCCAATATAATGTGGACTGCGTTCAAATGGCCCGATTCTATAAGTTGCCTTGCTATTCTACCGCTGGCGTCTGCGATACAGGAACGCCAGGGATGCAGGCCGCAATAGAAAGACTATTTTCGGACATATTAGTCACTCTGAGTGGGCCGCAGTACTTGCATTGTGCCTATGGTCTCCTCGATGGCAATTCTACTTTCTGTCCGCTTCAGGCCGTTTTGGACGATGCGCATTTTCAGATGATAAGGTTCTTTCTAAGGCCGCCGCGAACTAGCCAATCTGACATTGATGAGACTCTCAGACAAATAAGAGAAGTGGCAGCTACACCACAGAAGCTGTACATTAGCCATATCCGCCCCATGCTGCGCAGTGGACAACTGTCAGCGCCTTATCCATTCGAAGGTGACGGGGACGCCGACAATGTACTGGCATTGGCCTATGAGAGGATGAATCAACTTCTTTCAGAGCCCGTAGAACATATAGATCCAGAGACGACCACCAGGGTGTTTCAGGAGATTCCTGGCCTATTGCCCAGGTTAAACATCTATGAAGAAAGGAAGAAGCAATGAGTGAAGGCACAATTGCAGCGCTGAAGGAGAACGTAATCCAGGGGAGGAAGACCAAGGACGATGAGGGGATAGAGGCAGGTATGGCGGGGAAGCCGGGGGTACTGGAGCTAACGCATTTGGCGTTGGAGCAGAAAATCCCTCTGGAGACGATAATTACGCAGGCTCTGACTGCAGGGATGGAGGTTGTAGGAGAGAAGTTCTCGAAAAAGGAATACTTCATCCCTGACATGCTGGCCTCTGCCGAGGCGGTAGGCGAGGCTATGGAGATCTTGAAACCGTACCTTGAAGCTTCTGACGTGGAGACTAAGGGCAAATTCGTTATAGCCACGGTAAAGGGAGACATTCACGATATTGGGAAGAACATCGTTGCCATCCTGCTCCGCGGTGCCGGATATGAGGTAAATGATCTGGGCACTGATGTGCCTGTCGAAAAGATCGTGGAAGTTGTCAGGGATGACAAGCCTGGCTTTCTCGGGCTTTCTGCTTTGCTGACGACCACGATGGTGGTAATGGGAGAGGTAGTCCAGGCGCTAAAAGAGAACAATCTTAGAGGTGAGGTGAAAGTCCTTGTCGGCGGAGCTGCAGTCTCTGACGAGTATGCCGAGGAAATAGGGGCTGATGCCTATTGCGTGGACGGGTTCGAGGCCATCAAGAAACTTGATGCTTTTCAGGAAGGGAAGGCGTAGCCTGGTCGCAGTGCTATTGCAGAAAGTAGAACAATCGCTGATAGATGAGGATTCTGAGTGCTGCAGGGCTCGGACACGGTTACTGACAATCAGGTGTGATAGATATATTATTGGTGATAAGACCAATGAGGGTCAGGATGCCTCCTCCTAAATTGAAATGGGAAATGCCGGAATAGAGGAAAATCTGTAAGAAGGGGAATTAATGGCAGCCATAGCTGGAATCGTATCCACAAACAGGGACAAGCTCAAGCAGGTTACAGCCCAAGTAGAAAAGATGATCGAAGTAATGCGTCATCGAGGGCCAGACAACAGCATCATTCGCACACTACCGGATGGCACGGCGGCACTTGGTGCAGCGGAAGTGAACCTAACGCCTGGGAGAACTCAGTGTGCGGCAGTGGCCACAGCTCCTTATATTCTCTTCGACGGAGAGTTATTCAATGAGAGAACCGAGGGGCAAACCGATATAGAACTCTTCGAGGAGTACTACCAGAAGTACGGAAAGGGCTGCTTTTCACATCTGGACGGGAGCTATTGCTGCGGTATTATCGATGGCGATGAAGCGATTATAGCCCGCGATCCTGTTGGGGCTAGGCCCCTATTCTACGGAACAGAAAGCGGGCTTTTCTGCTTCAGCACCGAGATGAAAGGGTTAGTAGGCCACATTCGTTTTGGTGTACACGAGCTTGTGCCCGGTCACATATACAGCACAAAGGAGGGTTTTAAGTCATTTGACCCCTATGTGCCTGAAACGCCTGAACCTGAAGGTCTTAAGCACGCAACGGGTGTATTAAGGGAACTCGTGATAGAGGCGGTGAAGAAAAGGATGAAAGGCCTAAACGCAGTGTCGCTTAGCGGGGGTCTGGATAGCTCTATTGCGGCGGTTATCGCTAAGGAGTTCAATCCAGACCTGCGTCTCTTTACCGGTGCCATTGAAAGTGCTGAAGCGCCGGATCTTGAGAATGCCAAACTAATGGCTGACTTCTTGGGACTTGAACATCACATCTATAGGATTACCGAGTCGGATATATCCGATTTTGTTCCTCAGGCGGTCTGGTATCTGGAGAGCTTTGATGAGGACTGCATATCCGGTGTGATAGCCAACTACTACGTCTCGAAAATGGTAAAGGCATATACCGACAGTATACTGGTAGGTGAAGGGGCCGACGAGCTGTTCGGCGGATATCGTATGGTCTTGAAAAGTCCAAAAGTGACCAGCGATGAGCACAGAGAGGAGCTTGCCAAGAGACTGCTGGACATAGCGTACAATACCGCGCTTAGACGACTGGATAGAGCGTGGATGGCTAATGCCGTGGTCTATCAAACCCCGTTCCTGGATTCGAGGGTATTGGCCTTTAGTCGTAAGATCCCCATGGAATGGAAGATCCACGGCGAGAAACAAACAGAGAAGTACATCCTGAGAGAGGCCTTTAAGGACATGCTTCCCGAGCGCATCTATAAGCGGGAAAAACTCAGGTTCGCCATGGGAGTAGG
>Ga0209986_10002071_pt1 | contig 18698 bp, 21 predicted proteins | sample BlataG_FD_183168 | JGI IMG/M metagenome (GOLD analysis project Ga0209986, IMG submission 183168) | Deep subsurface microbial communities from Black Sea to uncover new lineages of life (NeLLi) - Black_00105 metaG (SPAdes) (version 2) | ecosystem: Environmental > Aquatic > Marine > Oceanic >... | reverse complement strand
TATAGACTCCTTGCTGACAACTCACTCCTGAAAAGATATACACCTAATGATGTCCTTATTCATCTATCACGAATTTACAAGCTTAAAATACAGAACGAATGGATTACCTCTGAAATACCTAAGAAAACCAGAGTCATATTGGAAAAACTGAATATACCTATTACGTAAAATGCGCTGAGTTACGGATTAATCGTGTGGAATCTCGTGGTTCATTATTTGCAATTTGTTACTGGAATGACTTTTTATTTCAATCCTCATCTACGCTTCGTATTCCGTTTCGCAAACAGAGAAGGCAAATGGATTGCGTAAGAACCATTTTCTTTTATCCCCATTACTATCTCTTTTCTCTCTAATAACGAATCTAAATTGAGCTCATACACGCCCGGGCTCAAAATCCTTAAGCTCTCTATTCTCTCCTCTTCTTCCGGGGATGGCATTTTCCCCTCTATCTTTATCCTGTCCACCAGCTCGGCTGCGGTTATCTCCTCGCCTTCTTTTAGATACAGAAAAAGAGTCCCGCCACACTCAGGGCAGCCATGTAACATCTCTTTCGTTAGCTTTTCAAATTTCTTCCCGCATTTCAAACATTTATGCATTTTCCTTTTGATATTTGTGTAACTCCTTTATAACCACAGATTACACCGATTTACACAGATTCTTTTTTTGTTTGCTTATTTTAGTTCTGTGTTAATCTTGTGTAATCTTGTGGTTTTATATCGCAGAAATAATCGCACTTATCAAATCATTCTCTTTCTTTATCGTGCGCATCGTATTCGCAGGTCCTATTACGGTAAGCCGTGTCTTTCTTCGCAGATTTAAAAACCCCCTTTTGGTTGGATACCCATTCATCTCTATTCCCGGGAAGTCTTCGTTTACTTCCGTCATTGTGAGTTCTATCAACTTCATCTGCTCCTCTGACGTCAGACCACCCTCCAGCACCACTATATTCCCTGACTTCACGCCATCTAACACAAATCGCAGCTTCTCCATCGAGCCCATCGAATTTATTTTATCTTCCGAGACCAGGTCCATCTTTACTTCCATTTTACCGGAACCTCCTTGCCATTTCCTCATACAACTTCTCCATGTTCTCTCCTTTCAGTGCAGATATAGGAATGACCGTGTGTTGAGGAAAAGCATTCATTATCCTTTCGGGAGCGGCATCTGCTAAGTCCACTTTATTTGCAGCGATAATAATGGGCGTGCCTCGTGCTTCCATATTACCAATGATTATCACGTTAGTTTGCGTATATGGGTCTTCCGTAGCGTCCATCAGGAGCACAACGCCGTCAATATCGTCGAGCCACTTTATCGCCTCTATAACACCTTCAGTCGCCTCCTTCGCCCTCTTTTTCGCCTCCTCCTCTTCTAACCCATAAGCCATAAAGTCGTGAAAATCTATTTTTGTCGCTAATCCCGGTGTATCTACTACGTCCAGCTTCAACTTCCCTTTTGCTCTTTCTTTTCTTCCTTTTACCTTTGACTCCGGGTCTGAACCGTGATCGGGATCGGGACTTTGCACCGCTACCAATTTCAGGTCTACCATTATGTCACTCCTCCTGACCGCTCTTCTCGTTTCGTGTGGTATATCCGAGGCTGCACCTATATCCTCGTTCTCATCCACAAAAGTATGGATTATTCTATTCGCTAAAGTCGTTTTCCCGGCATTTGGCGGTCCATAGATGCCGATTTTCGGCGTTTTCCTCCTCAAAAAGAAAGCCATTAATAACCTTGATAAAATCCCTTTCCCTCTTTTCTTCGGCTTCATCTCTTTACTCCAAAATATGCGCTTATAATACTTAAATTTAATATGTTTACTCGTTCATACAAAACATCTTTAACTTAAATAAATCCGTGTAAATCCGTGTCTTAAATAGAAGGAAGTTATAGTTTATATACAAGAACAGAAGCAGGAGACAATTGCGTGGAGTTCTGATTCTGATAGCGAGGACGAAAAATTGGTTGAGATAAAAGGAACAGAAGAGGTAATACGTGTGCGTATTCCCAAAAAAGGGAAGCGAGAAGTGTTAGCCATAGTCGAGAAGATGTTAGGCGGGAGAAGAGTAACCGTGCAATGCATGGATGGAATCGAAAGAATGGCGCGAATACCGGGAAGATTAAAGCGGCGACAATGGGTAAAGATCGGTGATGTAGTAATAATAGTCCCATGGGACTTTCAAGATGAAAAGGCAGAGCTCATTTATCGGTATAAAAGACCACAGGCGGAATGGTTAAGAAAGAAGGGTTATTTAGAGTAGAGAAATGGCTGAAAAGAGAGGAGAAGCCATTACCCAAAGGTAAAAAGAGGAAAAAGGATTATCGCGATAGAAAAACTGAGCTATACGTCCTTGACATCCCTACTTTGGAAACGCTGTATAAATTCTCAAAACGGGGAATAATAAAAGCATTGGGTGGTCCCGTAAGTAGAGGTAAGGAAGCAGTCATATTTCATGCGATAGGAGCAGAAGAGGAGGAATTGGCGATAAAGATGTACAAAATAAGCACCTCTAATTTCCATGTTATGCTCGACTATATTATCGGCGACCCCAGGTTTGAGAACATAAAGAGGGACCGCAGAAGCATCGTATTTGCATGGGCACGCAAAGAGTATAAGAATCTAAAAAGAGCTTTTGATGCAGGGGTCTGCGTTCCCGAGCCGATTGCGTATGATAAAAACGTATTGATAATGGAGTTTATAGGAAAAGAAGAGGTAGCGGCACCGAGATTGAAGGACGTTCCTGTAGAAGTGCTTGAGCTTGATTTTGACCTCGAAGAGCTCTTTTGGCGTATCATTTCTGAGATAAAGACACTGTATAATCGCGGGAGGTTGGTGCATGCGGACCTCAGTGAGTTCAACATATTGATGAAAGGATATGAGTATGCAGATATAAATGCGGGTAAAATAGAGCCTGTATTGATAGATATGGGGCAGTCCCTGCTTTTGGAGCATCCTAATGCTGATGCTTTCCTCAAGCGAGACGTGAAAAATATCGTTGTGTTCTTCAATAAGTTGGGTTTAACGTGTTCAGAAGCGGAAGTAATGAAGAAGATAAAAAGGTAAGAGGAATGTCAATCACCACAGATTACACTGATTTCTCGGATTATACAAAGAGAAAAGTTTAAAATACAAAAGGTTGATAAAAGATTAATCAGTGTAATCAGTGCAATCGGTGGTCAAAAAGCAATCGGTGGTCAAAAAATGGTAACACAGTATGTCAGGATTCCGCAGGATAGAATTGGCGTGCTAATTGGACATAACGGAATCGTAAAGGAGAATATAGAGAAAAAATCAGATAGCCGGATAGAAGTAGATAGTACGGAAGGAGAAGTGTATATAGAAGGTATCGAGGGCGGAGACCCCCTGAAGGTGCTCAGAGTTGCAGACGTGATAAATGCGATAGGCAGGGGTTTTTCACCTGAAAATGCGTTCTCACTCCTTGATGACGAGTCTCTTTTATTCGACGTTATTTCTATCGCTCATCTCACGCCAAAGACACTGAAGAGGATAAAGGGACGTGTAATAGGTCGAAATGGAAGAACAAGAAGGGTGATAGAGGACATTACGGGTGTTAAAATCTCCGTTTATGGAAAGAGTATAGGCATAATAGGCTATCCACACCAGGCAATAGCTGCGCATGATGCAATAGAAATGCTGATAAATGGTTCACCGCATAGCGCGGTCTACTCGTTCCTGGAGAAGAAGCGAAGGGCAGAGGAGAGGGATTTTTTTCGCCGATGAGTGCAGATAAAGAGGAAAGAGTACGTGAGGACGAGCGGAGAAGGATGGTAAAGGGGCTCCAGCTCAGCCGTGTGCATTATCCTGGTGAGGACGTGTCGGAAGCAATGATGCGCGTTAAAAGGCATCTTTTTGTTCCCCCTATTGTTATGGAGCAGGCATACAGCGATTATCCATTGCCTATTGGTGAGGGTCAAACGATAAGCGCACCACACATGGTTGCAATGATGTGCGGTTACTTAGAGCTGAAGAAGGGCGAAAAAGTACTTGAAATTGGTGCTGGTTCAGGTTACCATGCTGCAGTCATTGCAGAGCTAATAGGAGAAACAGGGCGCGTATATTCCGTGGAAAGGATACAGTGGTTGGTGGATTTTTCGAAAGAGAATCTAAAACGTGCAGGTTATAAGCACGTGACCGTGATGCAGGGTGACGGAACACTTGGGCTGCCTGAACATGCACCATACGACAAAATAAGCGTGACCTGTGCTGCGCCTGCAGTCCCTCCACCGCTGCTTGAGCAGTTAAAAGTAGGCGGAAAAATGGTCATACCCATCGGAAGATACCTGCAGGAGTTATATCTTGTGAAGAAGAAGGAAAAGGGGATAGTAGAGCAGGAGAAAAAGTGCGATGTGGCTTTCGTGCCTCTCGTGGGGCAGTATGGATTCAGGTAAAGTGAAACAATATAGTGATTTATCCACCGCGGAGAGCGCAGAGTACGCAGAGGTCTATAATTTATGGCTCTGCGTTCTCCGTGTGCTCTGCGGTAAAATTTAAGCTGTCCGATATTAGTAGCCTTTCTAACGCTCCAAACCGCTAAACCGCCAAGCCGCTAAATTAAATAGGAGAGAGTTACTCTTTATATACAATGACAAATCCAAATGACAAATACTACATGCTCTCGCCAGCAAGCGGGAAGGTAATAAGGATACAAACTTTTAAAAAAAGTTTGATCAAAAATGCTACGCAGGAAGAAAGCAGAACCATCTCCATATTTATGCATCTTCATAATGTGCACATCACTGCTGCGCCATTAGACGGCGTGGTGAAAAGAATAACGCCAGAGAAAGGCAGTTTTAAGCCCGCTTTCATCCGTAACGCGGATTTCAATACGAGAAATACAATAGAACTCATGACAAAATACGGGGATGTAAAAGTAGTGCAAATAGCGGGATTTTTTACAAGGAAAATAAAGTGCGAGGTGAACGAGGGGCAGAGCGTTGTTAAAGCGGAAAGAATAGGTAAAATCTGTTTTGGCTCACGTGTGGATGTGAGCATTCCCGAAGGTTTTGAGATAAGGGTAAAAAAGGGGGATAAGGTGAAGTGCAGGAAAACAGCTATTGCATCACCGTGTGCCACCAGCCCATAATATACTCGGGCATTTTGAACCCACGTTCTCGAAGTCTTTCGACCAGATGCAATGGAAGAGGGCTAAGAGCAAAAGTCGCACGCGCATAAAAAGTCGTAGGCGAAGATTCTATTATGAAACTTTCAGACTCCCGCGATAAGGCGGATTCATTGCCAACGATGGAATAAACATAGCCACCATATTTCTTTTGCTCCCTGCACCATCCCTGAAGGGGTTCAGTCTCTCCAGACCACGAGAGTAAAAACAAAATATCCCCGGCTCGCGGTCTCGGTGCAAAAGGTCCGGACAAATAAGCCTCATCGCCAATGGCTCTTTTAACGTGCTGCAGCCTTATTGCGGTCATCTTCGCCACGTTTCTCGCAGGTCCCAGTCCACCCATTGTTACGCAGCACCGCGTCTCGAGCTTGTCAATGATCTGCTCGTAATTATCTGACCTGACGAATTTATGCACCATTGTTCGTATAATCTTTGACTCCTCCTCTATTTTCTCAAACACGTTCATATAATCATTCTTCTCATTTATGGCTTCCTTTGTTTTCTGAAACAGCAGCAAAGAACCCAATTCATACACATCATTCATTATGCCGTGTTTGAGAAACGCATTAGCCCTTGTAGGTTTTTTCTCTCTCCCCCTCAGTTCGACCACGGTACCATACTCTTTTTCTCTTATCCTCCCAATCGAGGAATTCGTGTTCGAGACAACCGCATCAATGGTAAATTTATCGGTCTTCTCGCGCTCGATATAATCAGCGAGTTGTTTAACCACTATTTTAGGCGTTGCCGTCTCACCGCTGCCCGAATTCACAAGCAGCGCTATTTTATCATATTTTTTCTCCAATACCGGCGCTGCTTCCACTATGTTTCTACCCGGGAAATCTACGTCCACCATTGTTCGCACCCATTTATCCATTTGCCCCATTCCTATGTACAATGCGCCCTGCGACCTTCCCTCCCCGACGAGAACAATACAATCCGCGGAGTTGAGGTCATCATAAAAAGCTTCAAACTCATTCTTGTTGACATTATGAACATTCTCCATCACTCCGTTGATATATCCTACCCTTTTTCTGACTTTTTTCACACTCATAAAACCATTGTAAGAAAAGAGATTTACCTTTGTTTATGCTTTTCGATTTTTTCAATATGCTCTTGCAATATACACTCGCCTCCCTTTCCGCGAGCAAATTATACACTTACCCTCAGCGCCGCTCTTTACGCTTTTTTCGGCTCCTTCCGCCTTATCCCCTTCTATCGGCTCTCCCAACACCGTTACTCCTGCACCAAGACGCGCCACTACTTCCTGACCACACTTTTCGTGTTCACACAGGGATATAGAAACGATACCAGATGCAGTGCTGCTCAGCGTTTCCATATCCCCCTCGCCTTCGGACACGTGTGCGAAAAAAGTTTCTTTTGCACGTTTGGCGATACAGGCGTGGATTTCATTTAATGCCCGCTTCGCTTCGGGCACGACATCGCTAATTGGAACTTGCATTTTTGAGAAGTCGTCCCTTCTTACGAATACACATCTATTGTTCCTTATATCCCGTGGACCTATCTCTATTCTCAACGGCACCCCTTTCATTTCCCACCTGTAATATTTCGCACCTGGTCGTTCCGCGGAATCATCGAAAAAAGCCCTTATTCCTGCTTCTTTTAGTTTCGCGAACACGTCAGAACAAATTTTTTCCACGTTCGTTTCTTTATTTTTCCCCTCGCTTGAATACACAATGGGCACGATAACCACCTGTATGGGTGCGACTGCAGGGGGCAGCATCAAACCATGCTCGTCGCCATGAACGGATATTACCGCGGCAACGCACCTTTCCGAAATGCCGTAGCACGTCTGATTCACGTACTTCAACGAGCCGTCTTTATCCTCATATTTTATGTCAAACGTTCTTGCAAAAGTCTCGCCAAGCAAATGGATTGTCGCAATCTGCATTGTCCTTCCGTCGGGCATAAGCGTATCAAAAGCAATAGAATACTCCGCTCCCGGGAATTTATCCCAGCTCGGTCTTTTCGTGGTCACATAAGGAACAGCAAGCATGTCGAAGAAGTTTTTGTATAACGCCACCGCCTTTTTTATTTGTTCCTCTGCCTCGGCACGACTTGCGTGTGCGGTATGCGCCTCTTTAAAGGAAGTTATCTCACGCAGTCGAATAAGGGGTCTCGTATGCCTTGTTTCATATCTGAACGTGTTCACTATCTGATATATCCGGATAGGCAAGTCGCGATGCGACCTGATCCAGACCTTGAAGACAGGATATATCGCAGTCTCTGAAGTTGGGCGAAGTGCAAGAGGGACGTCCAATTCGGTGCTTCCGCCTTTTGTAACCCAGAAAACCTCATCTTCAAACCCTTTTATGTGTTCGCGCTCTTTCATTAACTCTTCTTTCGGTATCAACATAGGAAACAGCGTTTCTTCATGGTCTTTATCCATCAGAGAGCGTAAAAACGTATATACGAGATTCCTCAGCTTATAGCCGTATGGATACCACACATATACGCCTTTCACGGGATACCGGACATCTAATATCTCAGCGCGCTTCAGTATCTCGCTATACCATTCACTGAAGTTATTCTCTTTTTGCAATACCGTTTTTGTTTCGGTTTTGTGTTGCGTGTTCATGTTCTTATTTCTATCTCCAACGTCAGGATGAGAGAAAGCCGCCGGTGGGGCTTGAACCCACGACCTGCTGATTACGAATCAGCTGCTCTACCTCTAAGCCACAGCGGCATGTCACGTGAAAATATTTTTTTGTGAACAGAAGTATTTATATAGTAAAAATAACATGTATAAAACATGAAGAAGGAAGAGCTGGTACATCTGCATTTGTTATTGGCTCAGTTGAAGAAGCACTGTGAGGAGAACGGTGTGGGCTGTGATTTCGCAAAGTACAACGACCTGGGTATCTCCCCGTTTCAGGTACATCGTAGCAAAGAGGAGCATAAACAGGCTGTTTTCGTTCTTGGTACCGAACTTGCATCGTTGGCCGCAAGAAACAATAGCCATTTCTTGTAAGACAAGCAAATAAAGCAATTTCCGCTTAGTTAGCGGGAACGTGCCCCTTCAAAAAGGATGATGAGAGTGGATTATCGCAAAGCAATAGCAAAAAGCGTTATCGCTGACACGATTTGTATTATCTTTTTGAAAATGGATGTTACAGCGAGGAGGAGAAGCGAAAAGAAGCAGTAGAATTGAAAGTAATTGCTCAATATCTTATGGTATAAATTCTAAGCACTAAACTCGAAATCCTAAACAAACTCCAATATCTAAATTCAAAACAGACCTTTCGTTTGGGATTTCGGATTTTGAAATTGTTTAGGATTAAACCCTTTCCGGGTTTGCGGGGGCGTGGGCAGAGCCCACGATGCCTAGGATTTAGGATTTCACACTCTTTATTGAGCACATTCAGTTGAAATATCATAGTGAGGTAATTGATTGATATGCCTGTATTATCTCCTTTCCTTCCATAAAAATCACATCTCGCTCCGATGCAAAAGCGATTGCGTCTGCTTTGGAAAGAGCACCTCCTGATTCACTGTCCAGCATCTCGCATATTACCATTGCAGGAGATATGCCCGCAAGCAACGCCAATGCCACAGAAAGCTCGGTCTGTCCTCTTCTTTCTTCCATTAAACCTTCCGCAGCTTTTAATATTGAAACGTGCCCGGGGGTTCGGAACTCAGAGTAGAAATCGTAAGAGCTGTCATTTCCGTTTAATACTTTGTCCACGGCTTCTCCCATCTTTCTTATCGTCAACGCCCTGTCTCTATCCGTTATACCCGTGAACGTGTCACGATGATTCACCCACAGGGAGAAAGAGGAACGGTTATCGTACAAAAGGTCGCCCTTTTCTTCCACTATTCTTCTTAGAGGCGAGAAGTTGGAGTTCACGTTTCTTAAAATGTCGCTCATAAGTGGAAGACCAAGTCGCTCTGCTGCGACAGGATGAATAGCAACACATATAAGTCCACCTGCCTCTTTTCTAAAATACGCGACCTTTTGTGGCGTGATAGAAGAAGCGTGCATTACAAAATCGGTCTCGCCTTCCCGGTCCTCTGCATCATATATCAACACGAGCTTTCCTTTTTTCACGTATTCTATGCCCTTTTTTACCGATTCCGGGATGTCCTTATTGCTCATATTCATATTACCACGCTTATTCTCAGCATATCTCCATCCCTCAGATCGAGTTCGCCACGCAGGAAGATAGGCGAAATTAGCTCCAGAATGTCTTCAGGATAATGTGTTCGGTTAGGAAGGATGACAGCACTTTTAATCCCTTCCGCCCGGTCATCCAGTATCTTACAGGGGAAACACTTAGCACCGCCAAAAGTCCTGTTTTCTAATTCAAAACCTTCTATTTCTATCCCACCTCGACCCTCCAACTTCTTCCTTGTTACCATACATAGCAAGTCAAGGCTGAGATTTACGGTGCCGGGAAAAGGAGTAAAGCCCAGTTTAGCTTCAAATTGCTCTTTGTACCCGTCCAGTGTTGTATAATACGCCCCCTCACCCAAGCCTCTAATCAAGCGACCTCCTATCTCAACCTCAATTTTCGGCGTGGAAAAGAATAGTTCCTGATACTCATAACATTCGTGCTTTAATTGCTCTATACCTCTTTTTGTCAGTATTACCCACTGTCCATCCGCTATTATTCTTCTATGCACAAGACCGCTTTTTTCGAGTTCTTGCAGCCGCCTTGCGGCGGTTTGTACGCTTAAGCCAATCGCTCCAGCGAAATGCCCCGAAGAAACCTTAACAGGTTGTTCTACGGCGCCTAGCAAAGCGAGCTTTCTTAGCGAAAGCATTATATCCCCGTTCATCTTCGTCTCGGTCTTCATTTTATACCAATTTTAAGATATAACTCATAAATAGGAAGTAGTATATAAAAACATTTAGCTGGGAAAATTCACATCCCATGAAATATCAAGCGTGGATGGTCGTGGGATAACAAAGTTTACGATATGAAAGAGAGCAGGGGCGATAAAGAGAGATGGAGCAAATTTTGCCCGAAATGCGGAAAAAAAACAGATGAACTTTTTGATTCTTTATGCAGAGCGTGCTTCACGAAAGGGATAAAGTTAATTGATGCTGAAAAATTAGCGATACCGATACGTGTAAATGTGTGTGAGATTTGTGGCGGTTATTTCAAGGGCAAAGGGGCAGGAAAAGAGCGGACGAGCATAGAGGAAGTGGTTACGGATGCGATAAGAAAAGAAATACGAGAGCGGTATGGGCATGGGCATGAATGTAAAGTCAGTGCGGAAGGATTGATGAGAAACGAGCTAAAAGATGCCGAAAACCGAGTGATTGTGTCTTTGAAGGTAAAAGCAGAGATAAAAGGAGTAGAAATAGAAGAGAGGGGAGAAATAGAAGTTAATTTAAAAAGGGAGACTTGTGAACGGTGTAGTAGGATAACGGGGGGATATTACGCGGGTATAGTACAAATAAGAGCAGATGACAGAATTCCCGCAGATGAAGAACTCACTATGGCAGAGGAGATTGCGTATTCTGGATTAGGTGATGCGGATTTTATTCCTAAAGAAACGAAGTTGAAGGAGGGGCTGGACATATACGTCAGCAGCATGGAATGCGGTCGCAGGGTTTCGAGACAGATAGTGAAGAAATTAGGTGGCGGTTTTTCTGAGAGTCGGAAATTATATGGGAGGAAAGACGGCAGAAATGTTTATAGGGTGTCGTTTTCTGTCAGGCTTCCTGCGTTCAAGGAAGGGGAGAAAGTGGAAATAGGAGATAAAGTGTTTTCGGTTGTGAAAGTGCGGAAAGAAAAGGGAATAGAGTGCGTGGATGTGGCTACTGGGGAAAGGACGTTCTTGAAGAAAAAAGAAACGAATAAAGCCCGACGACACTTTTTCTTTTTGTAAAAAAGAAAATTACCTGTGCTAAAAGAAAAAAAATAATGTTCGATTAACCGCAGAGTTCACAGAGAGCGCAGAGGATGTAGGGTTAGGGGGTTAAAGCGACTACTAATATCGGACAGCTAACCCCTCCATGGCATCTAATTCTCTCTGCGAACTTACTCAGCGTTTTCTGCGGTAATTTGAAATGTGACATTGTCAAATTATTTTTTGAACACCGCTATATTTTCTCTTTTATGTCTGGAAACATCTATCATTCGTTTTACCTTTTTTACTGATTCTGGGTCGCAACCACTGAGATCCCCGATTTCTAATGCTAAGAGGGTTTTATCCAGCACATCATAACTCATTCCAAGCTCGGATTCGTCTGTTTGTCCCTCCCAGAGGCCGGCACTCGGCACTTTATCTATTATTGCCTCGGGAATATCGAGTTCCTGTGCCAATCCCCTTTCTTCGGTTTTCAGCATGTCGCCAAGCGGTAGTAGGTCCACAGCGCCATCACCGTATTTGGTAAAGTAGCCAACCGAAAGTTCGCTCTTGTTCCCTGTACCCACAACTAAATAATTGAGTTTATTAGCGAAGTAATAGAGGCAAATCATCCTGAGACGTGGTTTAAGATTAGCCACAGGAATATTCATTTCGCTTTTCTTGTCTTTGATACCGTATCCTCGCGCTTCTAATGTATTCAAAAAGGATTTGAAAATGTTCGAGAGGTCTATCTCCTTCGTCTCTATTTCAAACGCTTTCGCAACCACCCTCGCATGCTCTACGTCTTCTTTCAATGAGAAGCAGGGCAATATCAAACCAAGTGTGGTATCAGGGAATGCTTTTTTGCATAATACCACAGTTACCGACGAGTCGAGTCCGCCGCTCATTCCCACTACTACTCCTTCTGCATCTGCTTCTTTTACTTTTTCTCGTATCCAGTCGGTTATTCTCGATGCTAATTCATTCATTTTTTGTTTTTTTGGTTACCAGAAAATTTAAAACCCGATGGTTATATTTAATATTTTAATGTTCTTTAGGGTAGTGAATAAAAAGGGAGGCAATATAAAAATGAATGGGATACCAGAAGAAAGTGTAATATTACAATGACATCAAATAAAACAGTAGAAGAACTTGAACAGATAATAGCAAAAATAAAAATTCAAACATTCTATAAAATTATTGGATTTTTATTAGTTCCATTAATTATTGGTATTTTTGTTATTAAAAAAGCTAACAAAAACCTGCACTACTTAATTTCTTCTAAGGAAAAGACAATAGATAACGTTAAGAGAGATATTAAGAAAGCATTGAAAGAGGTTAAAGATACGCATGAACAAATAAAAAGAGAAGATACCTATCTAATTTATTCAGTGAGGGAAAATATGACTAATAGTTTCAATCAGTATTTAAAAGACTTGTCTTTTTTAGAATCAAGAAAAAAGCAATTTCAGGATGATTTTAACTCTTTTGTTAATGATTCTTATAATCACATTGTTTCAATCAAAGAGAAAGTTCGGATTTTTAATTCGGAGTTCATTGAAAGAAGAATAAGGGATTATGACCATTTATTCAAAAAATCCTCTGACCCATTAGATAATGACCAGAAAACGGCGATAATCACTGATGATAAACATAATTTAGTGGTTGCAGGAGCCGGTTCTGGAAAGACAGAAGTTCTAATAACACGAATTGCTTATCTAACAAAAAGAAAACCAGATACAGTAAAACCCGAGAGAATACTTGCTTTAGCGTTTCAGAGGGATGCTGCAGAAGTGATGAGAAGCAGATTGGAAAAAAGATATAGAATGAATGTTAAGATAAAGACATTCCACTCTCTTGGTCTTGAAATCCTGAAAAAAGCAGGCAATCGTTTCAACCTGTATGGTGGCGACAATTACGAAAAAGAAAGTCGAAAACTTATTGATGAATTATTTAGTGATACACTAAAAGATCAAGCATTTCAGAAGGATGTTATAAACTACATGAAACAGATTGGTTCTATCAATGAAATCAAAGAAGAGAAGGATTTTACGACAAAGGAAGAATTCTACAATTACCAGCGAAATTTAAGATATACAACATTAGATGGAACTCAAGTAAAGAGCTTGGGTGAAAGAGAAATTATGAACTTTTTTTTTACGCATAAACTTAATGGAGAACCAATTAACACTTGTTATGAGTCTTATGCAGATTGGATGCGTTATGTTGATGAAGATGGTTCTCACACACCACAACCTGATTTTTTCTTTCCTGATTATGATATTTATATCGAGCATTGGGCATTAAATAAGGAAGGGAGGGTACCAGAATGGTTTGGAGGCGAAAATCCAACAAATGAATATAAAAGGGGTATGGAAGCAAAGCAAAAGAAATTCCAAGAACAAGATAAGTATGTGCTTGTTGAGACAACTCATGGTGAATTTGAAGAGAAAAACTTCCTTCAGCTTCTTGAAAAGAAGATATTAAAAGCACTGGAGGAAAAATATCCTGATAAAAAGTTCAGTTTTACCTCGCTTTCTTACGATGAATTGGTAGGGAGGGTGTGGGAAGAATGTAGAGAATCCACAAAAGCAATACCTTTAAACATTTTAAAATTTATTCGTATTGCTAAAACATATAGTTTGACACCCGAGGATATAGAGAGAAGATTGTCTCTTGAAAGATGGTCTCCAAAACAAGAAGCATTTGCCAAAATAGCTATTAAACTTTACAAGCGTTATGAAAACGAGTTAAAGTCTGCTAACCAGATTGATTTTGGAGATATGATTAATCTGGCTGTAAAAGAATTAAAAGAGAAGGAAAACCTATACAGAAACGTTTTTGACCATATCCTTATAGATGAATACCAGGATATTAGCACACAGAGATATAACCTCATCAAAGAACTAATGGAAAAAAATCCCGATTGCAAACTCTTTTGCGTTGGTGATGACTGGCAAAGTATCATGGGGTTTACGGGTTCCGATCTCGATTTTTTTGTGAAGTTTGATGCATATTTCGACCATCCTGCCAGAACAGATTTGACAATCAATTATAGGAGCATTAAATCAGTAGTGGATGCAGGAGCAGAGGTTATTAAACATAATGGTGATGCACAACTAAAAAAGGAAACGATTGCGCATGATAATAAAATCAAACCAATAAAAGTTTATTCGTCTCTGCACCAAAAAGAATATTGGATGCTGTATTATCGTCAGATTGCAGAGCATTGCGTGGATAAAATTGCTGAATATCATGAAAACGGATACGAATGGGCAAATATGATGATTTTATGCAGGATTACTAAAAACCCAGTAATAAATTCGTTAATTGAATATGCAGAAACTCAGAAAATCCTGATTATACAAGGCTCCACCAAACCCATTGGTGTTCCATTAATGTCCGTGCATAAGAGCAAAGGATTACAAGCAAGAGCTGTTTTTATACTTAATGTGGATAAAGGCATGTATGGATTTCCGTGTGAATTAGAAGACCCTGATATTTTTGAACCTGCTATAAAAGGGAGGAAGAGAGATAGAGAAGAAGAGGAAAGAAGGTTGTTTTATGTTGCAGTAACAAGAGCTAAAGAAGATGTTATTATCTATAACCAAAAATGTGCAGAGAGTAAATTTCTTAAAGAGATCGAGAATCACACTATTATAGAAGAATTGCCATATTAATATTAGACACGCAAGTCAAATAAAATGAAAGAAAAAGGAGCAATTGCGATAATTCCGATAAAGGGAATGATTACGTCAGAAGAGTCGGCTTTCGGGCTCATGTCCGCGTCTACGGAAGTAATAAGAGACATAGAGGAAGCGGAGAAGAAGAGGAAGATAAAAGCGGTGATATTTGAGATAAATTCCCCCGGGGGGACGCCGTTTGCATCAAAAGAGATAGCAACATGCATAGAAAATATGGATAAGCCCGCAATAGCGTGGGTACGGGAACATGCGGCTTCGGGCGCTTACTGGGTTGCGAGCGCATGCGACGAAATTGTCGCGGATGAGCTGAGCACAGTGGGGAGTATAGGCGTTATGAGCATAAGACCCGACATCGGAGAGTTAATGAAGAAATTTGGTATAGATATTGAGACGCTAAAAACGGGGGTCTATAAGGGCTTGGGACTGCCGTATGAGAAGCCGACGGAAGAAGAACGCGAGTTGATAAAGAAGGAATTGGATGAGATTCAGGATAGCTTTTTGAACGCCATAGTGAAGAACCGGGGGTTGGACCTGAACGATGCAAAGGTGAAGGATTTATCCACGGGTAAGGTGTATCTGGGCCGAGAAGCAAAAGAGGTGGGATTGATCGACCATCTCGGCGGGCGGGACTTAGCGATAAGAATAGCGAAAGAGCGAAGCGGGATAAAAAAGGAGAAGATAATAGATTACAGCGAGAGGAGGAGGAAAGGATTGTTGAGAAGATTGATGGAAGATATGATGAGGTAAACTCAAATCTTGGAGAAGGAAGTTATACGTTAATGTGAGATTTTGAGCATCCTCTCTATTGCTTTTCTCGCCTTATCCATGATTTCGTCTGGAACAACCACTTCTGGCTTCTCTTTCTTCAATGCGGCTTCTACATTCTCTAACGTGTGCATTTTCATCTGAGGACAGACGGCGGTGGTAGAGATGGGATAGAATTTCTTTTTCGGCGCTTCCTTTTTGAGCCTGTGCAGCAGCCCGACCTCCGTGCCAATCAGAAATTCATCACCCGCTCCCTTTTCATTGCAAATCTTTACCATGCCGCTCGTTGAAGCGATATAATCCGCGTGGTCTTGAACTTCGGGGATGCATTCCGGATGAACAATAATTTTTGCTCTTGGATGCGCCTTCTTTGCTTTTAGCAAATCCGTCATCACTATCTGGTGGTGCGAAGGGCAGAGCCCGTGTTCAGGAACGGGAATAATGATTTTAGAGGTTGTCTTCTGTGCGTGATATGCTAAATTGCGGTCAGGCCCAAATAATACGGTAGAAGAATCCATCGCATTGACTATTTCCTGTGCATTCGCAGAAGTACAAACGCAGTCTGCAAGCGCCTTACATTCCGCAAGCGTGTTCACATAGAGGACAACCTCCGCATCGGGATTTTTTCGCTTTGCAGCAAGCAAATCGTCAGCGAATAATTGCTGTGCCATCGGGCATATCGCACCCTTATCGGGAATGACAACTTTTTTATCGGGGTTCAGTATTGCTGCGGTTTCCGCCATGAAATCAACGCCGCAAAAGATTATGAGGTCAGCAGTCGTATCCATCGCTTTTCTCGCAAGCTCTAAGGAGTCGCCAACAAATTCCGCTATGTCCTGAATCTCCGCACGCTGGTAGTTATGAGCGAGGATAATCGCATTCTTCTCTCGTTTTAACCTTTCTATCTGCTCCACCTGTTCCATGCGCTCTTTCTCCATTTCCATTAATATAGTAAAATTTGTATAGCTGATATAAAAACCATGTGATTTCACGAGAAACCTTTTCTTAGAAAGAAAAGCTTTACCAACAACTTTTTTTTTACCTTTAGGTAAAAACCTTGACTAAAATGTCCCTGCTGTTTTTCTTTTAGCACAGGTTTTCTTTTTGTAAAAAAGAAAAAGTGTAATGAAAGGGACTTACGTGCTAATCATGGAAAACCATGCAGATAGAGAAATAGAAATAGGGAAATTGGGACAGGTAGAGTTCAGAAGTGGTTTTTATGCTTATGTGGGCTCTGCGCTTTCCGGATTGTCGCAACGAATAGGGAGACATTTGCGTGAAGTCGGTGAGAACAAGAAATTACACTGGCATATAGATTATTTCCTGGCGAGTTCGGGAGTAGAAGTAAAGGAAGTGGTGTTTGCGGAGACCGCGAAGAGGGAAGAATGCGAAATAGCAGCAAAATTGCAGATGAAGAAAGGTTTAGAGCACATAGCTAATTTTGGATGCAGTGATTGCACGTGCAGAAGTCATTTGTTTTTCTCTACAAGCTTTGACAGGCTGAAGAAAGACGTTTACAATGGTTTTCACGAATCGGGAATTGATGAGGTGCTTAATAAAGATTTTTGAGAGAGAAGTAAAAAGTTTTTTAAAGGTGCAGTGCATCACAAATTATTAAGGACCTCGAAGCGAAATCGGGGGTTGTCTTAACTCAGTGAAAGAAAGATGGAAAGAAAAGCTCTTTTGCTTGCCTTGGTGCTGGCAGGTTTAGCAGTTGCTGGCGGATATATTTTCGCTAACGCACCAACGGTTGAAAAGGTTTTAACAGAAACCCCATTAACCGAAGGAGCCGGCGGCGGAACAGCGGCAATAGCAGTGATTGAAATTAACGAGAGTGAAGAAGCGGAAACTAAACCAATGGGATATTGGGAAGCATGGGAATATTACAACAAAACCAGATTTCAGTACTATGTTGACCGAACCGAAATAGAGTGGTATGAAGCGCCAGAAAAAAATCGTCCAGTTGGCCGGATAGTTGTTGACAAAGAACCATTATGGAATGGAATTTGGGACAATAAAAGCAATATATCAGTAAATCCATTAGATTTTTTTGAAAACAAGAGCAGAAAAGGAAACTGCGGTATTACGGCGCAAGTGAGCTATGAACTCTTAAGAGTGAAAGGCGAAGATGTGCGAGTGATGAGTGCAGAGAATATTGATTACAATAAAGAATACGCTGAGAAATACCCTGGATTTGATCATACTTGGACAGAATGGACGGATAGTAATGGTCAAAAATGTGTGATTGATTACAATAATATTTGGTCCCAAGAAGATTGGTATACAAGATATAACTGGACAGTGAACCTGCAACAAGACAAACCAAAATAGCTCTGTCATTTTTTAAATGGTGGAGCATTTTTTTTCCACAGGTTTTGACTTGTCAAGGATTTTCAGAAGGAGTAAAATATAATAATGGTGAATAAATATCTTTTGATAGTTTTAGGCATATTGATAATTTTCATTATCGGGCTTTTTGCTATTGGATATTTTACTTCCAAAGAAGCATTGAGAGAGAAAATTCTTTCAGAAATTTATCCCCCTTTAACTTCTTATATGAAAGAAAATGTTAAAAAACATTTAGAAAATATAGATTGTGTTCCAAAAAATTATGAAGTTAAAGAATCCGAATTATGTTTTAATTGTAATAATTATGATGCCTGTTTTGGTTATGGATTAGTAATTAGGGAAAAGGGTCAAAAGAAAATGAATCCTGCTGGTATAGATTATTTAACTAAAGATACATTTGATTTAGATTTGGTAAATTTTTATCAAGACGGTTTAGCTACTGTCTTTAATTGTCAAAAAGAAAATGAAAAGTTTTTATCTTGTGATTTTTCAGTTAAGTTTGCTAAAGAAGATTCAGAATATAAGGAAAAAATTAGACAAATGAGACAATTAGCAATAGGTCTTGTGGGTTCTGATATATGGATAGTGTTAGAAAATGAAACAAATTGGAATAAAGTAAAAAATTTGATATGTAAAAAACTAAAAGGGGAAGAATCTATATGTGAGGATTTTCAAAATAAAATTACTAAAGAATTTGATATAAAAAGCTGTGAATGTAATGGAGCAATAATTTCCTTAAAAGAAACAATAATTTCTTATGGATATTAAAAATAAATTGTTTTTATTTTTTTTGCTTTCAGAGGCTGTCCCCCAATTAATTATCAACACGGACACTTAAAGTTAATTGTTGCGTGAACACGTAAAAAGTTCCCTACTTTAGATGCCGAATTAGCTACTAACGTCCGAATTGTACTGATGACCGGCA
>Ga0209986_10002070_pt1 | contig 18713 bp, 20 predicted proteins | sample BlataG_FD_183168 | JGI IMG/M metagenome (GOLD analysis project Ga0209986, IMG submission 183168) | Deep subsurface microbial communities from Black Sea to uncover new lineages of life (NeLLi) - Black_00105 metaG (SPAdes) (version 2) | ecosystem: Environmental > Aquatic > Marine > Oceanic >... | reverse complement strand
CTATTCCAGTTGCACCTAAATTTCCTTTTTCAACATTTGCTATATGCATTGAACCCCCTCTACCCTTACAATATCCTGTAACCTTTCCACAAAGTTCAGCCATCATCTTGTTTAAATGATTCTGTTTTTCTTCTTTAGTCTTTGAAAGCATATCACCATGAGCATGACAATGTCCATGACCTCTATGAGTACTTGTTATATAATCATCCTCTCTAATAGCTGAGATAGCGCCAACTGCAACTGCTTCCTGTCCTGCACAAAGATGTGATGCTCCCTTTATAATGTCTCTACTCAATAATTCAAACACTTTATCTTCGAAGAATCTTATTTCTAACATCTGGCGAAGATAGACTTTTAGATCTTCTTTGCAAAGGTCTGATTTGTTGATTAAATTTCTTAAACTAAAACTTTTTCTATTCTGCATACTTTCCTATAAAGATAAAAACAATTAATGTATCTTAAAAGAAATGTAATTACTATCAAAGATTTTTACTCTTAATTAAATTAGTATTTTAAGTCCACCTTCCGGAATAAATTTTCTTAAATAATGGTGTGTTTCTTTCAAATCATTTAATAATGATTTTTCTGTTTGAGTTGAAGATGGAATTATTTCAGCTATAAGAAAAGTTTTTTTAACTCTTTTTAAAACTTTTGATAAAATATTTTTTGAAAAATTCTTGTGGGAATAGACTATAGATTCAATAACATCATCAATGTTCACATGACCAATTTTGTTATATTCTTCAGTAAAAGGCCAGTGTTTACTGGAATTTGGGGTAGTCTGTTGCAAATGAATAACTTCACAAACACATGCAAAATTTTTCAACCATTCCACATAATCTCTATCCTTTCCCTTTGAACCATAATTTACTCCAGCTTGATGACCTGTATCTACAGTTATATAAACTGGTGTATAATTGTTGTTTTTATTTACATAATATAAGAATTCATAGGTTCCTTCAATATTCCAAGGTATTTCACTTGGAATATACATCTGCTCATTATATATTATGACTATACCCTTTTGCTTTGCTATTTTTGATAATTCCCTAAACTGTTTATAGATGTTTTGTTTTGCCTTTTTATAGCTTCTTTTATTATTAAGTACCTCAACAGGTATGGCATCCCAGTGTCCACCAATCTTTTCAACTCCCATAAATTTTGAAATTTCCATAGCTTTTATGATCCATTGTTTCATCCTCTCTCTGACAGAAGGATTTGAGTGAGATAATCCATGAAATCTGTGTGTTGCCACTCCAGTGTAATAAGCAGTAATTTTTACTCTATATTTATTGGCATATTTTTTAACCTCTTCTGTGATTTTTTTCTGATAGTATTGATCACCACTAAAAAATGGGTCTATTACATCCGCACAGAATTCATGATAATAAAAACCTAATTCCCTTGTTAACTTCATAAAATTCTCGGGTTTTTCCACCTTCTTGTTAAAAAAGCTCCATTTATTCCAATATCAATTTCAATAATTTTTTATCACTCATTTTCACTTCACCAACAAAAAGTTAATATTTTATCTCATTTCCTGTCCACCAGTCACATTTATTGCTTGTCCAGTTATGTATGAAGATTTATCAGATGCTAAAAATATGACTAAATTGTTAACATCATCATAAGCACAACCTCTTCTTAAAGGAACTTTCTCCTCATATTTCTTTCTTACCTCTGCCTTTGAAATTCTCCACTTCTTTGAATATTGATCATATAGCTTCTCAATCCATAGTGGTGAATCCAATAAATTACCAGGACAGATTGCATTTACTCTTATTCCATAAGGTGCTAAATCTAAAGAAAGACTTTGAGTAAGACCAATTCCTCCAAATTTTGATGCAGAGTAAGCACTATTCCAGTAACTACCCTTCTTTCCTGATTTTGAATTAATCTGTATAATTACACCACTTCCCTGTTTCTTCATAATCTTTGCTACTTCTTTTGCACAAATAAAATATCCAGTTAGATTTACATCTATAATTTTTTTAAAAACTTTTAGAGGAAATTCAGTAACTTCGTAGGATTCTATAATACCAACATTGCTAATTAAAATGTCTATTTTTTTAAAGATATTAAAGATTTTTAACATCACAGCTTTTACTTCTTTTTCATCAGTTACATCTACTCTTTCCGCAATAACTTTCACATCATAAATTGAATCTATCTCTTTAGCTACCTTTTTTGCACTTTTTAAATCTATATCTGTAACTATGACATGGGCTCCCACACTTGCCAAAGAGTGAGATATTGCCTCCCCTAAACCTCTTCCAGCACCAGTAACTATTGCTACCTTTCCTTTTAATAAATTATCGTTTTTCATAATATTTCCAGCTTTTTAAAATTTTTATTAAAGATTATTCCAAAAAATAATCTATAGTTGTTTTAACTTAATGATTTTATTAATTCTCAAAATTTGAAATTATTTTCTTACGATATTTTTCATCTTGCCTTGTAGCTATTCTTTCACTATCCTCTTTAGTTAAAAATTTTGGTCCACCCGTTACATAGGTTCCTAGAAGAATTTCTGAGACTTTAACACACATAGAAGTTATATTTTCAACTTCTTTTACACTTGAACCTAAAACTATAATTCCATGGTTTTGTAATAAAATAAGAGCAGGATTTTTTTTATATTTATTATTATTTTTTGTTACTTCCTCTTTTATAAGCTTGGCCAATTTTAAACCAGGATCAATATATCTTATGAAAAGAGGATGCAATCCACATACCGTAATCTCATCAGGAAATAGTCTTCCTGAAAAAGCTGACTCCGCATTTTTCGAACATAATATTTTATTTACTTCTACAGGATGAGTATGAGCAACAAAATTTACATCTTCTAAATTTAATAAAACAGCATGCATCATTGTCTCAACTGATGGTATAGCATCTGAAGACTTATTTATTTTTGCACCAACTAATTTTTCTTTAATCTTTTCATCAGGAAGATACTCAAATTTTAATATTTCTATTATCATTGAAGTTTTAACTTCAACAAAATCTTTTTCTCGAATATTTTTGAGTTGAGCACCGCTTGCTTTAATCCAAAAACTATTCTCATCAATTTTAGCTGAAACATTTCCTTCTCCAAGAATTACATATTTTTTCTCTTCCTTACCAAGACTGCGAGATAGTTTTACTAATTTCTTTAGTGCCTCATCCCTATTTATCATAAAAATCCTCCAATACTTTTTATCTTAAATAGAAATACCTAACTAATTTCAATTCCCCGAATTTATAGGATAAGCGATAGTAGTCATTAAAGTTAATGCTTCTTGTGTGGTATCCATCCTGCTATGTTGAACAATAATAGGTATAGTACTTTCAACTTTCATTGCATAGGGAACACCCTTTGATATTTTTTCCCCTTTAGAATTTTTTATAAAATCAAGTCTTATGTGTTTAGTTCTCTTACCTTTTATAATTAAATCAAAGTCTGTAATTGGATCTCTATCTTCAAAATATACAGTTAATTTCAAAGATGCATTTTCATTATTCGTGTTTAGAATACAAAGAGCCTCGTGACCAATTAACTCACCTCTACTTTTTTCAGGAAGATATCCATCAGGTATTACCCAGATTAACGCACCCTCTTTTTTTATGTATTTGTACATTATTACCTCCTTTTTTAAACTCCCCGTTTAAACCTCAGTTAGTTCTTTATTTTATCTTACCCCCTTTCTTCCCTAATTTTATTATAATAATTACTTTCTTTATAAGCTTTTATAGGGTTGGGATCTAACCCCATCTCCAATCTTAACTTCTCTAAAAGAGGCTTTACATCAGTTTGAAAAGCATTAATTAATATTTGCTCAGCTTCAATAATATTTCCCTCATTCTGCGCTTTAACCAGTTTTTCTCTTTCCACCAATAATGCTTTTGCATATGCTATTTGAGCATTTACTACAGATTGAATCATTGCCTCTATTTTGGGTTTTACATTGTGACTTTGATCAATCATAAATGCTATTAATTCAACATCTTCTTTTAAATTTATATCTTTTTGAGCATCAACAATCTCATTGTAAATAAGAAACAATTCATAAGGATGTATGGAGCCTAATGTTAAATCATCATCAGCATATTTCCTATCATTAAAGTGAAAACCACCCAATTTTCTTTCATCTAATAAAAATGCCACAATTTGAGCTATATTTGTTCCCTGGGGATGATGACCAGTATCAACTAATACCTGTGCTTTTTCACCTAATTTTTTTGTTAGAACATAAGATATACCCCAATCTGATATATCTGTGTGAAAAAAAGCTGGTTCAAAAAATTTATATTCTATTAGCATTCTCTTATTATCAGGTAATAAAGAATATACTTCCTTTAAGGAATCCTCCATCAGCTTTTTACGGGTTCTAATACTATCTTGTCCAGGATAGTTAGTACCATCTGCAAACCACAGGCTTAATATAGTTGAATCAACTTCTTTTGCAATTTCTATACATTCTAATATGTGATTTATCGCTTTCCTTCTAACGGTTGGATTAGGATTACATATGCTTCCCAATTTATAATCATCATCTTGAAAAAGATTTGGATTGATTGCTCCTATCTTTAACCCCAAACTTTTTGCATATTGTTTTAATTTCTTAAAATCCTTTACTTGATCCCATGGAATATGTATAGCAACTGATGGACAAATCCCCGTAAATTTATTTACTTGAGCAGCATCTTGTAATCTTTCATATATGTTACGAGCAGCTCCAGGTTGATGAAACACCTTAAATCTTGTACCAGAATCATTATAACCCCATGAGGGCGTTTCTATTCTTTGAGCATTGAGTTTATTTTTTATTTCATCTATTTTTATTCCCTTTGCTAAAATTTTTTGTTCAAAAATAGAATATTGCTCGTCTAACAAATTAATTCCCATATTTTTCTCCTTTTTAAAACTTATTTAAATAGTTTTTACTTAATTCTATATTTTGTTAAACGCTGTAGAAACCTGGATAATAGAATTATAATAATTAAAAGTAATTCAATTACAACTTGTTTTGTTTCACCAGATACATTTTTAAGACACATTCAATAACGCACTAATCCAATTAGAAAAGATACTAAAACAACACCAATCATCTATCTGTGACCTTCAAAAATATCTACACCACCTAATAATACTGCTGTGGTTACTTCCAAATCGAAACCAGGAGCAATATTAGAATGCACACCACTAAATCTGGAAATTAAGATAATTCCTGCAATAGCTGACATTAGACCAGATAAAGTAGATATTATAATTTTGAGGTGATCTATTGCTAAGCCACTATAACGACAAGCTTCCTCATTATTTCCAATTGCATGCATACATCTACCAAAAGTTTTTTATGTAGAACTAAACCAAATATAATTGAATGTAGTATGAAAATGATAAGTGGTATGGGTATGCATGTTTTACTAAAATACCTTTGACCTTAATAAGGGGTAGATATTTAGAAAATATCTACCCCTTAGCATTAAGATTTAATTACTTTTTACTGCAATTTAAACTATTAATATACGTCTTTCCATTCATCGATATTTTCTGCATTGAACCTAAATGGAGGACCTAAGAGTACCATCTTCCCGCCATTACCTTCATCAACAATTTCATATTCTCCAAGTTTTCCTCCTGTGAATTTCTCGCCTATTTCACCTTTTATTTCACCAGAAACTATTAGACGAGTTACATAAGTTGACAAGTATCCTAGGTCAATAGGATTCCAGAGAGCCATTTCTGGACATATTCCTTCCTTTATGTATTCTGCCATCTCGCTGGGAAGCCCAAGTCCAGTAAGCACAACTTTTCCTAAAAGTCCCTCATCCTTAATTGCTCTAGCTGTTGCTCCCATACCTACTGTGGTTGGTGATATTATTCCTTTTAGGTTGGGATAAGATTTAAATAGACCCAAAGCTTCGGTGTAACTCTTTTCTCTTTCATCCATTCCATATACAATAGCTACAAGTTCAATTTTTTCGTATTTAGGATCTTTTAACTCTTCCTCCATCCACATAATCCAGGTATTCTGGTTGGTCATAGTAGGACCAGCACTTAAGATAGCAATTTGACCCTCATAATCAATCATTTCTGCCATCATCTGAACTTCAATCCTACCTATTTGTTCCATATCAGCCTGATTAATAAATAAATGCCTACCTTCTGGTCCAACGGCTGAATCCCATGTAGTAACTACAATACCTGCATCCATGGCTTTCTTGCAAACTGGAATCAAAGCATCTGGATCGTTTGCTGAAATGCTAATTGCGTCCACATTTTGGGTTATAAGACTTTCAATAATCTCAATCTGTCCTTCAACTGTAGAAACTTCAGGTCCTTGGAAAATTAATTCATCACCTTCACCAAATTCAGCAAGTGCTTCTAGGCAACCTTTTTCAGCAGCTTCAAAGAATGGGTTCCCAGAATGTTTTACTACTATAGCTACAGTAAATGGTCCTTCTTTAGGTGCTACTTCCTCAACTTCCTCAACTTCCTCAACTTCCTCAACTTCCTCAACTTCTTCAACTTCTTCAACTTCTTCAACTTCTTCAACTGCTGGAGGACAACCAATGATTGTAAGTGACAATGATGCAATAATTGAAAGAGTTAAAATTGTAAAAATTGTTTTTTTAAGAAAATTCATTTAAAAACCTCCTTATTAATTTTTAATACAAAACTTAATTTTCTATAAAATCACCCCCCCTTACAATTACTTATTAATTTACGTATGTTACCTATCTAAAAAACATAAAGTGCAATTACCTTCCTTTCTGCTCTCTAGTTATATATTTTACCACTTTCGGAATTAAAATTACAATAATTAGTAAAAATCCAATAAATACAGATATCAAAGGTGCACTAACATTTAAAAGAAGCATGCCATACCTTATTAATCCTATCAGCAATATAGAAAGTACCACTCCAATTATGGTGCCTTCCCCACCATATATACTAACCCCACCTAAAAGAACAATAGTTACTACCTCAAATAAAAGGGCTTCTCCCAAATTTGGTCTACACACACTGGTCCTAGATACAAACAGCATTCCTGCCAATGCAGATATAAATCCTGAAGTAGTGTAAAGTGATATTATTACACTATCAACAGGTACACCTGAATACCTGCACGCTAGTTCATTATTTCCAATTGAATACATATATCTACCAAACTTTGTTTTATGAAGTATAATTCCAAAAATAACTGCAAGAACAATAAATATAACCAGTTCTACTGGAACCAAAGAATTAGCTATATATCCCTGACCCATATACATAAATTCCTTAGAAAAACCCGTAACTGCCTTATCTCCCAGAATAACATAGGCTATACCTCGATAAAGAGAGTAGGTACCTAATGTAATTATTATAGAATGAAGTTTTAACCGCGTTATAGCAAAACCATTAAATAATCCACCTAACACCACCCACAAGCCCTGCTAAAATTGCAAGCCAAATATTTAGACCCATCTGGTAACTAACACTCATAACTACAGCTGACATGGCCATATTAGAACCTACTGATAAATCAATCTGGCCAATTATTATAATGAGGGACATTATTAATGCCACAATTCCCTTCTCTGCAAAATTAAAGGTCATATCAAATAGCCCTCTGAGAGTGAAAAAATGTGGGGTAATATTTGAATTTATAATAGTTACTACTATTATTAGAAAAATTAATATCCATTCCCATCTGACAAAAAAAGAACGTGCTGAAAATGGTCTTCTTTCACTTAAGCCATTAACCCTATTCATTAAGCCCCCCTATACCTCTAACCTACTTACAATCCTTTTAGACATTATAGCGTCTGTAACTACAGCAAATAAAATTATTAATCCTTGTATTGCTAACTTCCAGAATGGATTTACACGGATAAGACTTAAAGCATTTACTATTATTCCAAGAAGTAGGGATCCCAAAAGCACACCCTGTATTGTCCCTGATCCTCCAAATATAAAAACTCCCCCTATAACACACGCAGCTACTGTTAATAACTCAAAGCCTACAGCAGAGTTGGATTGGGCAGATGCATATCTGGAAACCCATAAAACTCCTGCACCACCAGATAGTAATCCTGAAAGCATATACACTAGAAAACGTATCTTATCTAAACCTATACCTACAAATCTTGCTGCATTAGGATTGCCACCTACAGCATATATTTCACGTCCTGTCCTGGTATGTTTTAAAAAATAGTAAAAGAGTAATGAAACCACCAATACCATCATAATCAAGTTTGGTATTTTTAATATGCTTCCCCTAGCAATTTGTTTAAAACTCTCAGGCATTTCATGAGCATCTACCCAGGCTCCTTTTGCAATAACAAAGGTAAACCCTCTATATACAGTCATAGTAGCAATAGTTGCAATAATTGGAGGAATGCCTACTTTTGAAACAAGTAGTCCATTAAAAGATCCAAGTGCAAAACCTATACCAATTCCCATAAGCAGGGCAACCAATGGATGTACAGATTTATATTGACTTACTGTTAAAGCAACAGCCATCCCTGAAAAAGCAAGAGTAGAGGCAACTGACAGATCAATTCCAGCAGTCAATATAACCATCATTTGCCCGATAGCAATTACCATAAGGATTGCTGTATCAAGCATTATATCGTTAAAGTTACTCAAAGTAAGAAAATAAGGACTCCTAAAGCTTACTATTGTTATCAGGATAACAATAAAGGCTATTAGGGCTAATTCACGAATTGCTATAACTTTTGAAAGTATACCTCTTCTCTGTATTCTTATATCTTGCTTTTCCACTATTCTTTCACCCCAATCTTATTTTTACGATCAACAGCCATACCCATAGCAGCTATTAATACCTTGTCCTGGGTTGCTTCTTCACGCATAAATTCACCTGTAATTTTTCCCTCACACATTACAATAATCCTATCGCTCATCCCCAGTATTTCCGTAAGCTCTGATGAAATCAAAGCTATCCCAATACCTCGTGTTGCCAATTCAACTATAAATTCATGAACATAAGCCTTAGCACTTACATCAATTCCTCTAGTAGGTTCATCCATAATCAGTATAAGTGGATTTGTGGCTAACCATTTAGCAATAACCACCCTTTGTTGATTACCTCCTGAAAGCTGCATTACACTTTGCCACAAACCTGGAGCTTTTATCTCAAGCATATCTGCATATTTTTTTGAATATTTTATCTCCCTTTTTTCATTTACCCATATTATTTTAGTAAATTGATCTAGTATTGGAAGGGTAATATTCTTGGTTATATCCATAGGTAATATTAGTCCCTGACCTTGTCTATCTTCTGGAAGATAAGCTATTCCGTATTTCATAGCAACATTGGGATTAGAAATATGAACCTCTTTCCCATTTACAAAAAGTTTGCCACTATCAGGTTTTTCCACACCAAATATCGCTCTTGCAAGCTCTGTTCTACCTGCACCAACCAAACCAGAAAAACCTAAAATTTCTCCCTTTCTAAGCTCAAAAGAAATATCATAGAATTGATTTTCTTTGGTAAGTCCTTCTACCTTTAAAATAGTTTCTCCAATTTCAACATCAACTTTTGGAAACATACCACTTAATGTTCTACCAACCATCATTTTAATAACTTCATCCATAGTTACCTCTGAAATATTTCTGGTGCTGATATAGTGACCATCACGAAGAACAGTTATCTTATCTGCAATCTCAAATGCCTCTTCAAGTCTGTGGGAAATAAATATGATTGATGTTCCCGATTCTTTTAAGCGGCGAATTATATCAAAAAGATCCTTCACTTCACGCAAGGTTAGTGCGGAGGTAGGTTCATCCATAATCAATATTCTTGGTTTTGCAGAAAGAGCTTTTAATATCTCTATCATTTGTTGTTTCGCTGTGCTTAAGTTTTTAACCGTCATTCGAGGATTTAAATCTACCCTCAGGGATTTGAGTAGTTGTTCTGTTTCTTCATAAACTCTTCGCCAATTTATTCGACGAGATAAGGGATTATATTCCTGGTGTCCCATAAAAATATTTTCAGCTACACTTAAATCTGGAAATATAGCAGGTTCCTGATAAATAGCAGCAATTCCATATTGCTGAGCCATCAATGGATCAGTAATATTTACTGGTTTACCATCTAAATACATCTGGCCAGAATCAGATTTGTGAATTCCACTAATTATTTTTATTAAAGTTGATTTACCTGCACCATTCTCACCTACTAAGGCATGAACTTCTTCTTTATCTAATTCAAATCTTACTTTATCCAATGCTATTGTTCCCGGAAAAGTCTTAGTAATATTTTCCAACCTTAGAATATTTTCGCCCAAAATATCCTCCCAAACCAGTACTTTAAAACAATAATATATTTTTTAAAATCAACAGACCTAGTGGTATATGACACTGTAGTTAATAAATAAAAAAACGTTTTTATTTATGATAACCAAAATCCTAATAAAGATATTTGAAAAATCAAGCAAAAATTTAATAAAAGATATTAAATTTATTTCTCTTTGGCATATTAATTTTATTTAAATAATATCTATTTTATATACTATATTTGTAAAAAAATTTTTTAGCAATAAATATCTTCAAAAATTGATTCAAGTTCTGGTTCAGGACTTTCCAGAGCAAAATCTACTGCCTCTTTTATTTCTTTGTCTATTTCACTTTTTATTTTTTCAATTTCCTTTTCTTTATATCCTAGCCTCAATAGCTTTTTTTCATAGCAATTAATAGGACATTTTTTCTTCCATTCGTTTACCTCTTCCTTAGTTCTGTATACTTCTCTATCTCCAAGAAAATGTCCCATCCACCTGTATGTTAATGCTTCTATAAAATAAGGTTTATTGTTTTCTCTAGCATTTTTAATAAATTTTTTAGTAACCATGTATACTTCTTCTACGTCATTGCCATCTATGGTAATAGCTTCTAATCCAAACTGTTTAGCACGATTTACTATATTATTATTAGACACTGCACGTTCATATGGCGTAGATAATGCATAATAATTATTTTCACAAACATAAATTATAGGAAGTTTCCATAGCGAAGCCATATTCATAACTTCAAATAGAACACCTTGATTAGATGCACCTTCGCCAAAAAAACACACTACTACTCTTTTCATATCAAAGTATTTAGAGGCATAAGCAAGACCAGTTGCTATTCCTATCCCACCACCTACTATTCCGTTTGCTCCAAAAATCCCAATATCAGGATCAGCAATGTGCATAGAGCCACCTTTCCCTTTACATAACCCTGTTTTTTTCCCCAAAAGCTCAGCCATCATCAGTTTTATATTTCCACCCTTTGCTATACAGTGTCCATGTCCTCGATGAGTGGAAGTAATACAGTCATCTTTTTTTAAATTAATACAGGTACCAGTTGCAATTGCCTCTTCTCCACTATATAAATGAACCGATCCTCTTATTAGATTTTTGATGTAAAGGTCATAAGCAGCTCTTTCAAACTGCCTTATTTTATACATGGTCTTAAACAACTCAATTCTTGTTTCCTCATTTATTAAATGGCTCTTTTTATATCCTTTTTTACTTGGCATGTTAGACTTAGAAGTAATGCTATTTAAATTGGCACTAAATGATGATAGAAACATTTTTTATATCCTATATATATTCGAAGAAAATTAATTAGCTAATTTAAAATTAGCTAATCTTTAACAAATAAAAATTAATAAAACATTGCCTTAAAATGTTATTTCAATTATAATATATAATAAAATAATATGTATTATCATAATACCTTTTTTAATTCATGTTACTAATTTTTTTAATAAAAGTCAACAAGAAAAAATATAATTTTTTTAATAATGAAAAAAACCACAACCACCCAAAACTTAAGCATTAAAGAATTAGAAAAAATTGCAAATGAATTAAGATGTGATGTTATAAAGATGATCTATATTGCTAAATCAGGTCACCCTGGTGGTTCTTTATCAGCTGCAGATATAGTAACCGCACTGTATTTTAAAATCATGAAAGTAGATCCTACCAATCCTAGATGGCCTGATAGAGATAGATTTATACTATCCAAAGGACATGCATGCCCGATATGGTATGCTGCTTTATCAAAAAAGGGATATTTTGATAGAGAAATACTATGGAAATTAAGAGAAATTAATCATCCATTACAGGGCCACCCAGATATGAATAAGACTGTGGGTGTTGATATGACTACAGGTTCACTGGGACATGGTCTTTCTCTTGGTTGTGGCATGGCATTTTATGCAAAATTTTTTAAAAAAAACTATTATACTTACGTTGTACTTGGAGATGGTGAAATTAACGAAGGAATAATATGGGAAGCTGCCATGACTGCTTCTAAATATAAACTAGACAATCTAATACCTTTCATTGACTACAATCATCTCCAGATTGATGGAACCACGGAAGAAGTAATGCCCCTTGAACCATTAGTAGATAAATGGAAAGCTTTTAACTGGCATGTACTATCCGTCGATGGTCATAACATAAAAGAAATAATAGAAGCTGTTAATATTGCAAAAAAAACTAAAAACATACCTTCCATAATAATAGCCAACACCATAAAAGGAAAAGGGGTGCCTTTTATGGAAGGAGAATGTGACTGGCACGGAAAAGCACCAGATAAAAAACAATATCAGGAGGCAGTTGCCTGTTTAAGGGGTAAAAAGGTAAAATAAAAGGGTATAAATATGAAAATGAAAAAAGATATCGATGAAAAATTAAATAAAAAAGCCCCCACCAGAGACGCTTACGGAGAAGAAATAGTTAAGATGGGCCATGAATATAGTGATATTGTAGTTTTAGAAGCAGATATCTCCAAATCGACCCGTACCTGTTATTTTGCTAAAGAATTTCCAGATAGATTTATTAATGTTGGTGTGGCAGAACAAAATGAAATGACAATAGCAGCAGGGCTTGCATCCTGTGGTGCAGTTCCTTATGTTTCTACTTATTCGGTTTTTTCCTCTATGAGAGCTTGTGAACAGGTTAGAACATATGTATGCTATCCCAATTTAAATGTTAAAATAGCTGTATCTCATGGAGGAGTAACACCTGGAAATGATGGGGTAACTCATCAAGCAACAGAAGATTTTGGTATTATAAGCACTCTTCCCAACATTACAGTAATTATGCCTGCTGATTATTATTCAACCAAAAAATTACTACGAGAATCATATAAATATAAAGGACCAGTATATTTAAGATTTACTAGAGACCCGGTCCCACCAGTATACAATGGAGATGAAGAATTTAAAATTGGAAAAGCAAATATATTGATGGAGGGAGGCGACCTAGCACTAATAGCTATTGGAGATATGGTTTATCACTGCATCCAAGCAGCTAACAAATTAAAAGATATGGGAATTAGCTGTAGTATTGTTGATATGCATACCCTAAAACCGCTTGATAATGAAGTTGTATATAATATGGCACGCTCTACCAAGGGTATTATAACAGTTGAGGATCATCAAATAAAAAATGGTCTAGGCTCAGCGGTTTGTGATTTTGTTTGTGAAAATTATCCTACTTTTGTTAAAAGGATAGGTCTAAAAAATACTTTTGCAGAATCAGGAGAGTATTTACTTTTACTAAAAAAGTATAAAATGGATATAGATTCTATCATAAAGGAAGCTATTAATTTAATAGAAGGGGTAAGTAAAAGAGTATAAATTTTTTAGTTTAAAATTTTACACATAAATTTAAATTTATAAGTCTAAATTTAAAAAAATTTACCATAATTTAAAAGAAAGGATAGGTTCTAATGTATGTAGTTCATGAGAATGATGTTAAAGCTAAAAGTTTACCAGGTAGAAAACATAAAATAATAATAAGCCCATGGCACTATGGAAAGTCCAAAAACATGTGTTTTGGGGTAGCAGATTTTCCTCCCAAATCCCTTGCCCCAGAACACATTCATCCCAAAGAAGAAGAAATAATCTACTTTATAACTGGTTATGGTGAGATGTTTTTTGACGGAAAACCAGAAAAGATAAGGGAAGGAAGTATCGCCTATATTCCACCCGGTGTAACACATAGTATAAAAAATAATAGTGATAAGGTTATGCACCTTGTTTATGTATTTTCACCACCGGTTGAACAGGGGTCATATGATAAAAAATAATAAAATAAAAACTAAAAAACTTTTATTGATAAAATTATAGTAGATCAAGGTATATTGGTGAAATTAAAAATAAAATAAAAAAGTTAAAAATAAGAAATAATCAAAAAATATAATATCTGTTAATAGTTTAAATAAGAAATATTCAATTAAAATAATAAACATAAGGAGGTTACTGTATGAATTTCAAAGATAAAGTAATACTGGTAACCGGTGCAGCAGATGGAATTGGCAAAGGTATTGCTATAAGATTTGCAGAATGTGATGGATTTGTAATAGTTACAGACATTAACAGAGAAAAAGGTGAAAAATTGGTTAATAGTTTAAAAGATGCTAATAAAAAAGCAGATTTTATATACATGAATGTATCCGATATAGAAAAAAATGAGAGAATTGTTTCTGAAATAATTAACAAGTATAAAAAAGTTGATATATTGGTAAATAATGCTGGAATTTGTCCAATAAAATCTTATAAAGAGATAACCTTGTCAGAATGGGATAAAGTAATAAGAATAAATTTAACTAGTGTTTTTTTTATTATTAAAGAAATATCAAAATATATGGAACAGATGAGATATGGGAAAATTGTAAATATTTCCTCCTTAGGGGCTAAAATTGGAGGTATAAACGTTGGACCACACTACGTTTCTTCAAAAGGAGGAGTAGATGCTCTTACTAGATATTTTGCCAAAAATTTGGCTAAATACAATATAAATGTTAATGCTGTTTCCATGTCCACCACAGATACAAGTCTTATTAAAGATTGGGATAAAAAAATAATAGAAGGAATAATTAAGAATACACCACTTAATAGAATTGCATGTGTAGATGATGTAGCAAACATAGTTTTATTTTTATCCTCAGATAAATCAAGTTTTATAACTGGTGAAGTGATAAATGTAAATGGTGGATTATATATGGATTGATTAACACAATATAAATTAAAGGGGGAAAAAATTGAAATATAGCATTGAAATTTATAAAAATGGGGAAACCACTGCTCCTGGACCGGAAATATATTTTATGAAAGAGTGGGATAAAAAATATCTATTATACACCTATGTTTTTGTTATACGTGGAAATGGCAAAACCATGCTAGTTGATACTGGTTGTGGAGATATAGAACCAATAAATAAAATGCTCCTGGAAGAATTTGGGGGGACCATAACTTTTAATTTGCCTGAAGATGAAACCATTAATGCAATTATAAAAAAGGCAAATATAGATCCCAATAAAGTAGACTTTGTTTTTATAAGCCATCTTCACCATGATCATGCCTCCAACATTCACCTATTCCCCAATGCCAAGATAGTAATTTCCAAAAGAGGCTGGCTAGAATACATGAAAAAAGAAAGACCTTATTATTATAATGACATATTATTTCCAATTAATACTATTAAATACATTATCTCTCAACCACCTGAAAAAATAATTTTGGTTGAAAATGAGCAAGAAATTTTACCAGGGATAGAATGTTTTTGGGTTGGAGGCCATACCCCATGCTGTATGGCTGTTACAGTCAATACCAGATTAGGAAATGTAGTATTTCCATCAGATGTTTCTTTTACATATAGAAATGCTGAAGAAAATATCCCAGTAGGTTTAAATTATAACTTATGGGAATGTTATGAAGCTTATAAAAAAATAAATGATAGAGCAGATATATTGCTTCCTCCTCATGATCCAAAAGTTTTGGAAAAATACCCTAGTGGGATTATAAAATAAAAAAATTATAAAGGGGTAGTAATGATGAAAGAAGTAAGAAGAAAAAAACTAATTGGAAAATGGGCACTTGTTACTGGGAGTTCAAGGGGAATTGGAAGATCAATAGCCATTGAACTGGCTAAAGAAGGTGCAAATGTGGTAGTAAATTATGTTTCTAGCAATAAAAAAGCAAATAGAACTGTAAATGAGATAAAAAAAATAGGTCAGGATTCTTATGCTATTAAAGCAGATGTCAGTGATAGGAACCAAGTACAGAACATGGTTAATAAAGTTGTTAAAAACAACCCCATTGATATCCTTGTAAATAATGCTGGAATAGTAGAGTTTCAGCCATTTCTTGAAATTACTCCAGAAAGCTGGGATAGGGTATATAGAACCAATTTACTAGGTGGATTTAATGTTGGCCAACTGGTTGCTAGAGAAATGGTAAAAAGAAATAAGGGCGGAAAAATTGTTTATGTTACCTCTATAAATCAGGAAGTACCAAGTTTACAGCAAGGTATATACTCAATAACTAAAGGAGGATTAAAGATATTGGCAAGAGTTATGGCACTTGAGCTTAGCGATTATAACATAAATGTAAATATAATTGCTGCAGGAGCAGTTCTAACTAATATAAACAAGCAACAAAGAATAGATTTTCCAGGTATGGAAGAAAGATATTCCAGCATAACCCCCCTTAGAAGATGGGGCAAACCAGAAGATATAGCATATACCGCAGTATTTTTATCAACCTCACCTGATTCAGATTACATAACTGGTTGTACTATATTTGTCGATGGTGGAGTTATGATAAATAACACCTGGTTTATAAACAAAATTGACTAATTAATAAATGGAAAAAAATAATAAAACAAAAAAAATTAAATTAAAATCAATATCCCGAAAAAAACTAAGTACCAGTATTGCAAATCAAATACTGCAGTTAATAAGAGACGGCACCCTTAAGCCAGGTGATAGAGTTCCTACAGAGAAAAAATTAATTAAAGAACTGGGTGTCAGCAGAACTGCAGTTCGAGAAGGAATGAAAAGCCTAGAAATGATGGGAATTATTGAAATTTATCCTGGGCAGGGAACATTTGTTAGTAAAAACAGAAAAACTTCAAATTTAATTTTACTTCTATTAAGATCAGATGAAAAATTTAAGAAAACTATTCTGCTAGACTTACTCGAGCTTCGTCAGATACTGGAAGTTGGTATAGTAGATATTGTAGCTAAAAAAGGAACAAAAGAAGATTTTTCTAAGCTTAGAAAAAGTATAGAACTACACAGAATTGATATTGAAAAAGATAAACATCCATCACATGGAGACCTTGCTTTTCATCGTTTACTAGCAGCATCAACGCACAACAAAATGATCATCGATTTTTATGAAGGTATTTATGATTTAATTAAAGGTAGTCTAATTTTTACTGGTGATGTTAAAAAAAATAGAATTATTGGATTTAAATTTCATGAAAAAATATACAATACCATAATAAAAAAAGATTCCAAACTGGCAAGAGAAGCCATGAGCAATCATATTGAGTGGATAAAAGGGATAATCAGTAAAAAGAAAAAACTGTAATTTGAATAAAATATTTCACAGATAAAATTTTGGAGGATCTGAGTTGAAAGTATTAACTTATGCAGAAGCTTTAAATAGTGCACTTGAAGAAGAAATGAAAAGAGATGAAAGCATTTATATTATAGGAGAAGATATTGGAAAACATGGTGGAGCCTTTGGCGTAACTATGGGATTAATTGATAAATTTGGAGAAAAAAGAATAGTAGAAACACCTATTTCAGAGGAAGGTTACACCGGTATTGCAATAGGTTCTTCTTTGTTAGGAAATAGACCAGTTATTGAAATAATGTATATTGATTTTATTTCTCTTGCCATGGATCAAATTGTAAACCAGGCAGCTAAAATAAGATACATGTTTGGGGGTAAGGTAAAAGTCCCTATAGTTATTCGTACCCAGGGTGGAGCAGGTTATTCCAATGCCGGACAGCATTCTCAAAGTTTAGAAGCTTGGTTTTACCATATTCCAGGATTAAAAGTAGTCATGCCTTCCACTCCTCAAGATGCCAAAGGGTTATTAAAATCTGCCATAAGAGATGATAATCCAGTTATTTTTATTGAACACAAATGTCTCTACAACCAAAAAGGTGAAGTTGAAGAGGACGATTTTACTATTCCTTTGGGGAAAGCTGATATCAAAAGAAAAGGAAACGATCTTACCTTAATTGCCACGTCATTTATGGTTTCAAGAGCTCTAAAAATTGCAGAAAAATTATCTAATGAGAAAGGTATTGAAATAGAAGTCATCGACCCTCGTACTCTCTACCCTTTAGACTTAGAGTGTATATTAAACTCAGTTAAAAAAACAAATAGAGTAGTTATTCTTCAGGAAGCAATAAGAAGAGGTGGGGTAGCCAGTGATATAGCTTCACTTATAATGGAAGAAGCTTTTGACTTTTTGGATGCACCAGTTAAAAGAATTTGTTCATTTGAAACAATAGTTCCATACAATTATTCATTGGAACAATATATGCTACCAAATGAAGAAAGAGTTTACTCTGAGATTTTAAAATACCTAAAGCAATAGCAGAGTTTCTTTAAATTTCCGTCATTGTAATTTCCCATTCTGCATAACCTTCAGTCCCATCCAGATTTATCATGTGATATAAAGCACCTTTAAGCCCAAGCATTTTCGCATTTTCAATAGCTTTGATAAAAAGTTATACCTATATAAAAGTAAATTTCTTGCAATTGCTATCCTGATTTTAAAAATTAACAAAGGAGTAGATATTTAGAAAATATCTACCCCTTAGCATTAAGATTTAATTACTTTTTACTGCAATTTAAACTATTAATATACGTCTTTCCATTCATCGATATTTTCTGCATTGAACCTAAATGGAGGACCTA
>Ga0209986_10002068_pt1 | contig 18724 bp, 28 predicted proteins | sample BlataG_FD_183168 | JGI IMG/M metagenome (GOLD analysis project Ga0209986, IMG submission 183168) | Deep subsurface microbial communities from Black Sea to uncover new lineages of life (NeLLi) - Black_00105 metaG (SPAdes) (version 2) | ecosystem: Environmental > Aquatic > Marine > Oceanic >... | reverse complement strand
ATGGAACAGGTATATGGAGTAATGATTGATATGATGGAACTTTGGGGAGCAGAAAGTTGTACGGCATGTGTACAAGCAAAAATGTTATTGCAACAAACACCTTTGGAATGGAAATATGTTGATGTTGCAAAAACAAAATTTGAAGGGCAGATACCACGGCTTGTCCTAGAAGATGGAACACATATTGTAAATCTTGGCCCTATCAATAATTTTATAAAACAAGAACTAAAAAAATTAATGTTTTAAGGAGACAATAAATATGACACAATATCTACAAGAACAGGAAAAAATGAGAAAAGCCAAACGATATGATAAATGGCAGAAACAGGAAATAAACAGAGCAGAAAACGCAATGGAACAAAGCGTGATGCAGATAAGATGCAAAAGAATGCCGTATTGTAAGAAAGAAAAAACAAAACATTGCTTTTTTTGCACCTGTAATCTAACACGACCAAGACAAAATCAAAGTCAAAATAATTATACACCAAGAATACCCGGAATCAAATTTTTATAATATTTATCCTTAATCACAAAACTATATATACCCCGTAAATATTTTTGATATTGTGAAGTGATTATGGAAATACCGATAGAACTTATCGCATTGATAGGGGTAATAGTTGGTGTTATCTTAAAAACTGCAATACCCTATTTTAGAAAAGTTGCAGATGACCAATCGGTTGTCTTTAACTGGGGCTATTTTGGAACAATGTGTATGAGTGGACTTATAGCAGCTGTAGCGTTATACCCGAATTTTATAATACCTGAAGGCGAACCAATGATTGTGTTTATCACTGCGCTCTTCTTTGCAGCGGGGCTTAACGGCATACTCAACTTCGTTGGTAAAAACAAAATACAAATCTAAACAGGTATATTTTTTATTTTTCATTATAAAATAAGATGAAAAGGAGGTGAAGAAAACTATGGGAATTATTGATGCAATAAATGCAGTAGACATCCAATCAGTTGTTTGGTTATTTATGGCAGCTGGCGGATATTGGCTATACAAGCAAAAAAATAAATAGTCAAAATGACAAAAAGTTTAAATTCTCTATCATTATTTAGTAATTGATAGAATGGCTGAAGCAGAAAAGGTAAATATAGTCGCTCAAAAGAAGAAAAGCAATGTAGCGATCGCTATCTTTGTCATCGCATGTATATTACTCGCAACAGTTACAGTATTTAACTTAGAAGTAGATCCACGGGAATGGTTCAAAGAAACAATACCAGAGCCACCAGCTGAAGACGCATCAGTAGAGCTATATAGATTCAGCGATCTTAACAGCAACATTTCTCTTAATGTGGAGATATGGTTGATAAATATAGGTGAAACGCTAGCGAAAGACATTGAGGTTTATGTTCGATCAAGAGATCAATCTGGCTTCATCATATTCAATGATTATGTGGACATTACAGCATTGCTTTTATATGATAACGACACATGCTCAGGGTTTTTTGAAGTACCACTGACAAATGAAACAGATACAGTTTATCATACAATAGAGATAAGCTGGGATAATGGAAGAACTTCATATTCAAAAACCTCTTTAATCTAATTTATTCTTTCATTTTTTTCAATAAAAAAGTTTAAATGTTCGGTACATCATTTCTATTATTGGGTGAAGTGAAATTACAATATCAGAACTTGGAAGACAATATATATGCCAAAATTTTGGAGAACTCTCTTTTTGCTGTACAAATGTTGGCCTGTCATGGTATTTTACAAGATCAGGTGAGGACTACCCTGAAACAGGTGGAACAGCTCAAATAGTAGCCCGTCTTGCATCAGGTTTAATTGATTCTTTAACGATGACATTTCCAGCTAGAGGTACATTCACCCAAGATGAGTTAAACGTGGCAAATGGAAGCCCCGTATCACTTCAAGATGCACAAGAGATAACGCTTCATGATGAGCCACATGAAGATCAATGGTGTTTTATTCCATGTGAATATCATCAAGATAAAATAAATTGCGAGGCGAACAACTGCTATTGGTATAACGATGGTTGTTATACAGAACCACCTACATGTACTGAACTTACAAGTCAAAATGAATGCATTATTTATGGATGCTTTTGGTATAATGGAACATGCCATGCAGAGCAACCATCTTGTGAAACATTAGCCGATCAGGTTGACTGCCAAGCATATGGTTGTTATTGGTATAACGGTAGCTGTCATTCAGAAGTTCCTACATGTGGTATTTTAAACAATGAATCAGATTGTGATTTATATCAGTGTTTTTGGTATAGAGGGGTATGCAATTCAGTTGACCAACCAGAATTATGCTATTGGATAGACAGCAAAGGTGGACCAGTTGCTCTAGTAATTACAGATATATTTATAATAATAGATTCATTTTTATTTATGATACCACCAGATGGATGGGGTTTTGTACCAACAATCTTAGAAGTATTTGGAGTTATTGACTATTACCTTGGTTTCAATGGTGACCCAGGAACAGGATGTAACTATGGAGTGAGATAATATGACATTATCACAAGAAGGAATAAATTATATATGCATAAACTTCGGAAGCAGTAACTGTTGTGTAGCATCAGGATTATCCTGGTATTATACAAGAGAAAGTCAGAATTACCCTGAAAATGGTGGAACAGCTCAGATAGTAGCCCGTCTAGCATCAGGATTAGTAGATTCATTGACAATGACTAACCCAGCAACAGGAACATTCACTCAGACAGAGTTAAACAATGCAAACGGGTCAACAGTAACTATACAGGATGCACAAACAATTGCACAGCATGATGAACCAAGTGAAGATCAATGGTGCTATAGTGTTGAGCAAGAGGGAATAGCTAATGTTTATGATTTGCTATCTAACCCAGCAGCTCCTGACGCGGGACAACCATTGTGGCTTGGATGGAAGGTAAAAAATGATGGTATAGAGCCAGATGATTTTTGGTTTAAACTTTATATAAATAGTATATTGGCATGGCCTTATGATAATTTTGAATTAGATGCAGGTGAATTTGGAAATTGGGGTTGGGAGGTTCCAGATGGTTTCCAGGAAGATGCAACAATAAAAGTTGAAGCAGGACATTGGGAAGGCATACCCTATCAAGGTGGGATACAGGTTTTAGATGACACAGAAGAAATCATTATCCCAATAGGTGCATTAGCATGTGCCGATTATTTAAATCAAGCTGAATGTGTTGCAGCTGGATGTTACTGGTGGAATGGTAGCTGTCATGATAATTCACCAACATGCTCTCAGATAAATAATTCAACAGATTGTGGAATATATGGTTGTTACTGGTGGGGGATACCTGCCACTTGTCATAGTTACCCTGAGCCACCGCCTAACTGTGATGATTATCTTAACCAAGTTGATTGTGAAGCAGCTGGTTGCTTTTGGTATGATGAAAGTTGCCACAGTACACCGCCTGGTGGACTTCCAGATTGGTGGTGGATGCCAGTTGTAGGAGCTGTTGCAGTAATTGGTGTTGCAGCAGCAGTAATAGTTTATAAAAAGAAGTGATATAAATGCCAGATAATATAGATGATTGGTATGCTCGTATGGTTCAACTCGGACAAGATAATGTTCCAATGTTAATAGATGGCAGAGAAACGACTCCAAGAGCATATATGCGAAGTTTAGGGAGATAAAATATGCCAGATACGTTTAGCCCTGAAATGAAAGATCTATTAATGAGAAGATTGGAAGCACGAAAACAAGCAGGTAGTTTAGCCCCGATTTATACAATAGCTGATGGAGGAAAATATGGTATGCATTATACACCAGATCAGATTATAGATGAAGCCCGACGTGGCACATCGATAGGGGAAGAGTTTCTATTTGCTGAAAAAAGATTCATGGATGAGCTGGAGCGTAGACGTAAAAATGGCAGATGAAACAAAGATGATGTTTGTCAGACCACGCAACTGTCATAGCTGTGGTAATGGATTTTTTGGCCTTGGTCATGTTGTCGAGTATGCACAACAAATAGGGGCATGGGATATATTGGATCTCGCTGAAGGACAAGCAGTGCAATCTAATGTTTTTCAGGCAATAGATGACCATGACCCTTTTGGCATTTATGGTTTTGGACATGGCGCAGAATGCATTTATACAGGGGATACAGAACAAGAAATATTTAGTTGTGAGGAATGCGACCGATTAAATGGGAGGATTGTTTATCTTTTATCTTGTCTTACTGCTAATGGTCTTGGACCAGAGATAATGAACCAGGGGGCAGTTGCATATGCTGGTTTTAATATTTCTTGGACTTGGATAAGTGAAAACGTAGACGGAGATCCCTACGAAGATCTTTATGCCCTTGGTTTTTATCAAAGTGCAAATGAATTATGGATGGCTTTACTTGATGGAGCCGATTTTATTGAAGCAGTACAAGCATCAATAGATATGTATAACTATTGGATTGATTATTGGTGGGATAATCCAGGTGCTCCTTGGTCGCAGGATGCAATTCAATGGCTTTTATATGATAGAGATGGACTTGTAGCATTAACTTATTGTGATACAATAGTTTTACAAGAAGAATGTGAAACATTAGGATGCCATTGGTATAATGATGCCTGTCATACTATGGCTGAGCATGAAAACGGTGGTGGAGGAAATTGGTTACTGTTATTGCCTGTGATAGCAGTAATCGGAATTGCTTTTATAGCTACAAAAAAATAGAGCATTAATTTTATATACTTAAGAAAGGATTTCTAAATTGGGTGAATATAGTGAATATGCCGATAAAAATTGTAAGTGGTAAAGTGGGGGATCTATCAGCTGACGTAAAATTTGTTGCAGCAAATTGTTATATGCCTGATCAGTTAATTCCGTGTACTGAAAACACAGATGGATATCTTCGTTTCACAAATAATGGAGATCCAGATCAATGCTGTATAATTTATCAGATTAAAGGAGAAAATTTTCTTTTATGGGAAGGTCAAATGGAAACTGGAGAAACAATAGATATAGGGATAATAGCACATTTTCCACCTGAAGACTATCCTGTGACCGAAGTTGTTACAGTTAATTTTATTGCAGGATATAAAATTTCAGAGTTTGAGATGATACCAACAGACCAAATATCGTTTGATATACTTATCTATGTTGAACAGATAGATTGGGTGATGTATGCGATAATTGGAGGTGTAGCAATCGGGTCAGTAGGTATTTTATATGCTATTATGAAAAGAACACCCGCGCCAGTAGCGAGGACATAAATTATGAATAATACTAATACTGCGTATTATCCATCGTATTATCCACAATATCAACCTGTGCCGCCTGTTCAACAAAAAGGGGAAACAGGTAGCCTTACGTTGATAGTAATAGGCGGAGCTATTATTGCAATAGCCGGACTTGGCGCTTATTATCTTTATATACAGAAAGCGAAGGTTGATGAATATGTTTATTGGGTTAAAGAGTATCAACGTGAATATGAAGACTTTATGGAAACCGATGGGCATGTACCTATATGTGATGGATTGTCATCTGGTGAATGTGCAGGTGTAAATGGATGTGTATGGCAAGATGGAGCATGCATTTCTATACTTGACATAAAAGCCCATATAATGGAAGTTCTTGAAAAGGAACTTGAAGAAAAAGGATTAATCCAACAGGCGACAGAGGCGATATTTGCAGCAACAGGGCTTGTTATAGCATGGGGTGTCTATAAAATTATCAAAAAAATAATGGAACATTATATGAAGAAAAATCCGCCATATGGTGGCCCAGGAGCACCATATTATTATCCTGATATATATGAGCTTGATCCTTCATGGTGGCCATCAGAAGATGCATTAAGCGATCATATAAATGCATCGCATCCTGTTTTACATGACCCTGTTTTACTTAGAGATGCATGGGATGCTGTCCAAGATCAACCTAATTGGCTAATAGATTATCTTGCTGGGATAGTCCCTGAGTTTGTTGAAACAATGGAAAGAGGATGGGAAAACACACCTGAATGGATACATTGGGTGTTAATAGGAGCAATAGCCGTGGCAATAGCCGCTCTTGTTGCCTTATCACTTGGTACGTTACTACCATTATTGGGTCCAGTTATAGCTTCTTTAGCCGCAGCTCAAGGTATAGGAGCATAAAAAATTATGATAGATGCAGTAGCAAAAAAAATAAATATCAATAATCTAAATCTACCTTATCCACCAGAAGGAAGTAATTGCGATCATGCCTGTGGAGGAGGACTCCCATATGATGATTTCCATGTTTGGAGTACAGAAGATATGAGGAGTGGGTATGTCTATGCACAAGAGATAATGTATCGTAGAACACATGTGACAGGCACAGCTTGTGTAATTGCAAAAGATTCTGTAGAGATGGATAACCCTTTTTATTTTGGAATTGCAAAAGAAAGCGTTGTAAGCAACCCTGATTTATTTTTTGATGCGTCAAACTGGGAACCCCTAGAACCAGGCTCACAATATCATGCATATGCAGTAGATCCATCTCTTTTAGAAACAGCGTTCCCTGATTTTTATATTATATCAGCACCTTGGAATCTTACATTCAATCAAGGAGAAACCTATTATTTTGTATGTTTAACAATAAATTCAACATCAGCATTATATGATTCTTGGATGGTAGGTGGATTCAAAGATTCAAGATGCGAAGGAACATTACAAACAGGTTATTGGGATATTGATCTCGGCGTCCCATTCAGCTGGACGCCAAGCACTACTGATGATTTTGAACTTGCAATTTATGCAGAAGGAGGAACCCCACCAAACCAAGGTTTAGCTCATTATGAAAACCCTGTTTTCCCAGCCAATGTTGGTGTTGGTGAATCATATTATTTTTCATTTGATCTATATAACATGAATGACCCGAACTGTGGTTGCCCTGAAACAATGATATTTGATATAATCGATAGAATAAACGACCCGACAGGTCTATACCCATTTGTATATGGATGGGGTGAGCTACCCTGTGGAAGTTATTTTAATATAGATGATGTTATGGGCTTTACAGAACCAGGGGTATATTCTCTTCAATTACGAGTTGGCCATCTGGTAGTAGATGAATATATTATTGATGAAACATATGATTTCAATGTAAATGTAACAGGGGAGCCACCAAATTGCTCAGATTATACAACACAAACTGAATGTGAAGCAGCTGGTTGTTACTGGTGGAATGATAGTTGTCATGACGTGCCGAATACTTGCTCTCCAGAAGGAGCAACCCAATGTTTCGGAGAGGACATGTATGTTTGTACAAGTGGAGCATGGGTATTACAACAGGAAAACCATCCAGATTGCCTTGGAGAATGTGCTGAATATCATAATAAAACAGATTGTGTGCTAGCTGGATGTTATTGGTATAAAAAATATTTCTGGGAGATGGAAAAATGTTATAGTGAAAGATATGATTGGTTCCAAGCATATCTACCATTTATAATTGCGGGAGGCGTTGGTGTCGCTTCCTTAGTAGCCTTCTCTCTTTTAAGGACAAAACCAGCGCCAGTTCCACAGCCACAACCATATTACAGGCCACCGTACCCACCAGCATATTATGGGGGCAGATAAATGGAATTAACAATCCCTCCAGGTACAATAGCACCTCTAGGTCAACAATTATGGGAAACACAAAACCCTCCTCCTATGCCACCTGAAGGAAGCAATTGTGATTATTTCTGTGCAGGAGCTGGTCCTGATGGAAGATTATTTATATATTTATCTACAGTAGGTCAATGTTATATTCAACAAGTGCATACATCGAGAGATCATTGGACTAGATTTGGATTTACAGCATTAAAAGGTAGACCAAGTGGAATATCAGAACCTCTTATTATTGGATTTGTAAAAGAAAGCGTTGTTTTAAACCCCTCATTGTTTTTTAATACAGCAAACTGGGAAAAACTCTGGGCAGGAGAGGAATATACTGCGATTGCTTTACCAGAGGATGCATTGCCCAGCTGTATGGAGTATTACTGGATTCAAGTTGATGTTGATTATATTTATGACTATGCAGAACCAATATTTTTAGTAGCGATTACAAATGATTCCCATGTTGCCGATGGATGGGCTGTGGGCAGATATGATGATGCTGAATGTTTCGGTATGTTGAGTAGAGGCCAATGGAATGGAGATTTTGAGTGGGTTAACCAATCGCCAAAAAAGATGTTAAGTATTGTTCATACTGAAGGCGGGAGCCCTCCTTTTGATGGACATATAATATTAGATAATCCTAGCTTCCCTGAAACAACACAGAATAATGAAGAATGGCCATTTTATTTTGAACTCTATAATGAATTAGATCGTTTTTGTGGTTGTCCAGAAGATGTATGGTTTGCTATGTGGCAGTTAGATGGACCAGAAGGTGAGCCAGTTGGTGACCCAATATTTGTTGAAGAATTAGAGCTTCCTTGCGGATATTATATACCAATATCAGGAAATATAATATTTGATGAGATGGGCGGATACGACTTTTATGGAGCAATAAAAGCAGGGCATAAGGCAGGAGAGGCATATATTGTTGATCTTACTGGATATTTTCATGTTCATGTAGACTGCCCTGAAGGAGAATGGGGTTGTGATATAGATGGATGTAAATGGATATGTACAGATGGTAACTGGGTTAAACAAGAACCATGTCCACATCCTGATTGTTATACAACATGTGAGGAGATTTTAACACAACCAGAATGTGAAGATGCTGGTTGTCTATGGTGGAATCAATCCTGTCATTCAGATAATCCAACTACTTGCGATGAGTTAAACAACCAAACCGATTGTGAAAGATGGGGATGTTACTGGTGGGGTGGAAGTTGCCATAGTGAACAGCAACTTGATCTATGCCAATGGATTGTAGATCATGGTGGAGCACATGGTTTAAATATAACAGAAGTGTTTGTAATAATAGATTCATATATATTACAGACCTCTCCTCAGGGATATGATTTCATTCCAACAATTGTGCAAACCTTTGGAGTAGTTGATTATTTCCTTGGATTCAATGGAGATGCATCTACAGGATGTAGTTTATGGTGAAAAAATGTTAAGTGAAACAGGAAAAGATTATATATGCACAAACTTCGGAAGCAATGATTGTTGTGTAGCAACTGGTCTTTCATGGACCTATTATATAGGAACAGATAGCTATCCCGAAACAGGTGGAACGGCGCAAATAGTTGCACGTTTAGCATCAGGGTTAATAGATTACCTTGAAACAGGTGGGCAAAACTATACAAAAGCAGATTTGGATTCTGCAAATGGAAGCCCAGTAACCTTACAAGATGCACAAGAGATAGCCAATCATGATGAACCAAGCGAAGGCCAATGGTGTGTCGGAGATTACCCCGATCCTCCAAATTGGTTACTTTATGCTGGAATAGGCGTTGTTGCAGTTGCAGCAATTGGACTTGCAGTAGCTTTGAAGAAAAGGTGATGTGCTACGGATGAGATTTAATGCTTCTGGAGGAAAAGTAGAAATAAAAGTTTTAGGCGATCCGCCTGAACCACCGGAAGGAAGTAAACTAGATTTCGTTATAAATGGAACGTTTTATGGCCTTGGAACACCAATTAGTAATGGTACACCAACATATGCATTATCTCAAATTTTTTTACATACAGGAAACCCAATCACTCAATATTCAATATCTGTAGTTAAACTTGAGCCACCAGTGCCAACGGAACCATTGATCTTTGGTCTTGTACCTGGAAGCATCGTTGGAACACCAGAATTTTTTAATCTTGAAAACTGGCTTGATTATGGTGTTTTAGATCAAAGCATATTACCGGAATTTAATACACCATATTGGATATCAAAACAAACAGAACTTGTACATAGCGGCCCAATATGCATTGCAATATTAACAAATCAGACAGCTAAAAGATGGGCAGCATCAATAATAGATGGAGGAAACCCATATCTAACTCTTTACAGATATTGTCAAAACAGTGAATATTGTTCAGATGGATGGAATGATTTTTCACCCTTTGATATAGCTTGCGCAGTTTATATCAAAGATTGGCCATGTGAATCATATGAAAACAAAACAGAATGTGAAGCAGAAGGGTGCTGGTGGTGGAATAATTCCTGTCATGACAGCCTTCCAGAAACTTGCGAAGAATTTAATAATGAGCCAGATTGCTGGGAATATGGGTGCATCTGGGAAGGTGGCGCTTGTCGTGCTCCCATATGCGAAGATATCGGAGATCAGACATTTTGCGAATCAGTTGGCTGTTACTGGTGGGATGGAAGCTGTCATAGTTACCCTGAACCTATAGAAATTGTAATGCAAGAAGCAAAAATCTGCAATGGACCAGAACAATGTGATGGATATGGAGAAGAAGGTAGTTGTGAAAACGACCCAGATTGTGACTGGTATACATCTGGTTGCGGTCCAAGAACTGATTATGGATGGTGGTTCCCCCTCCAATCAACATTTAGTATTGTACCAAATGAATTATTATATATTTATTTACAGTTTGGTGGTGGAGATTTATATGGTTTGAGTTATAGCTGGAGATGGTGGCATAACGGGGTGATGGTATGGGAAGATGGCCGTGGGCCTATAAGTGAACATTGGACAAGCGTTTCACAATGTTTATGGTGGTTAGCATCAGGTCTAGGTCCAGGAACAGGTATTATTGAATTATTTGTAGAGGGAATAAAACTAGGTCAAACAGGATATTACACAATAAATGCCCCTCCTTGTACATATTGGGGTAATGAACCAGCTTGTACTGCAGCTGGATGTTACTGGTGGAATAATTCCTGCCATTCCAATCAACCTGAATCATGTGAAGATCTAAACAATCAGAGTGAATGTGAGACCTATGGGTGTTTTTGGTTTCAAGATATAGACCCTCCTTATGAATGGAGATGTCATTCAGAATGTTACTGGTGGGATGAAGAATGCCATGAAAGACCACCGAACTGCAATGAGATATTAAATAGCGATGATTGTGGTGCATGGGGTTGCTATTGGTGGGATGGAGCCTGCCATAGTGAACCAGAACCTCAACCAGAATGTGCCGATCATCAAACCCAAACAGAATGTGAAACCGCTGGATGTTATTGGTATAACACTAGTTGCCATGACGAGTTAGCAGATTGCAGTCAATATAATAACTGGCAGGATTGTGAAAGACTTGGATGCTATTGGTATAATGGAAGATGCAATAGTGAGCCAGAGGAATGGGGTTTATGTAGATGGATAGCAGATCAAATTGAGCAACCAGGAGGTCCACCATTACCAATTGAAGAGATACCATTAACATCTGTTATTTATCTAATAGATTGTTATGTTTTACAACAACATCCAAATACAAAACCATATGATTTCATTCCAACAATATTGGAAGTATTCGGAGTAATTGATTATTTCCTTGGATTTGATGGAGATCCTCTCACAGGATGCGATTTTTATACCTGATAAAAACGTTTATATAGTAAAAGAATTTCGATATGTTATATATAGTTAATACACAAACGTTATATACTAAGAATATGATTTATAATCAGAGTGAAGTGAATATTATGAAAACTATAGGTAATTTAGATAAAGAAGCCATGATAATGAGCGCAGGAGCAGGCGTTGGAGTAGTCCAAGTTGTGACCTTCAAAGAATATATCGACCCGACCTATGGGCCATTTCCAGGAATAACTGGTATCATACCGGCCCCCTGGGACAGATGGAGTACTTTTGGTAACATTTTAATCGGTGGAATAGTCTTTGCAATAACATCGTTCACACCATGGATTGCAAATGCAAATTACGCCGCAAATAAATTCCTGCAAGCCTATTCCGTAACTGCCTTGATTGGTGGAGTTGCAAACGGTATCTTCCCAGGAACATTAGGGGCAAGAGCTCGTGCAAGAGCACCTGCTTTGAGAGCAAGAGCAACAGGGGCAGTAAACCGAAGAGCCGCTATAATAGGTAATTTGACGCCAACTGGCATACCAATGAACAAAGTGCTTGCATAAAAAATTGCAAAATACCAATCCAAAGGTGATTATTAAATGAAACCTGATAAAAAATCATTAGTCGTTTCAGCTGGAGCTGGACTTGGAGTAATCCAGACTATTTATACAAAAGAATTGGGTTTATTCCCAGTAATAGGAGATTATCTACCTCCGCCATGGGGTAAATGGTCTACAATCGGGAATATTTTGATCGGCGGTATCGTCTTTGGACTTACAACTTTTACAAATATTCTTAACAAAAGTCATAATTATATAAATACAGCTTTACAGGTTTACGGCCTCACTACATTAGTCGGCGGCCTTGCAAATGGAGTTTTTGAAACCAGTCTCGGATTAAGTGGACGAGGGGCTGCTCTTTCAGCTTACGGTCAATTAGCAGGCGGAAACGGATTTTTTACAAGTGATTATTATAATGCACCACAAGGAAATTTTTATAGACGACCTCAATCACCAGCGAAAGGATTCGGCTCGGATATAACTAAAAATCCAATGGCAGCAATACCTACCACAATCCCATATAACAAGATCATCTCCTAGGACTGACACTTTGTCAATATATTTATATACTTGATTTTTGTTTATTAATAATATAATGACCTCCAAAAGACAAACTACCAGACCAACATTAGTCGATAAGAAGATATATCTTATATTTGGTAATAAATGTCGTAATAATGATCGAGAAATAGGGGATGTTGAAGAAGATTTATTTAAATTATATGCTAAACACGGTGAAAATGTTTTTAAGACAGAATTTTAGTTTCTCGTTCTAATTTTTCAATTGCAGCTCGTCTAACAAAAGACGATCTACTATCGTATTTATCTTCATCAACTAATTTGTCTATACGGTCAAGATTATCATCATCAAAACGAGTGCAAACAATATTTCTCCTCTTCTTCATCATTTTTGTTATCTTTTGTAATACATTTAAACATTTCTGTATTCGATTAGGCAACTTGATTTTATATATTAAATAGATAATTAATAGTTAAAGAAAGAAAAATTAAATTGAGGTGAAATGATATGGTAGAATTAACAATCCAAAACGCTACCTTTGCGGAGACAAAATTAACTCCCGAAGAACTTACCCTATGGGAAACACAATGGAGAGATCTTTTTATGCCTCCATGGAGTTTTGAACGCCAATATGTAAATCTTAAAAGGGCGACAGTTCTTCAAGGTATTCAAGCTGGTAAAAACGCTATCGATGAAAGAAAATTCGGTGGTCTTAACGCTGCAAACAGCGAAATTGGAATTAGCGCAATCCGACCTGGACATGTCGGGTTAGTAAACGGCGTAAATCCTGAAGCTGACAATGTCTGGAAATGGAAACATGATTGTGTCAAGACAGCACAGGGTGTTGGACTTGAGAACTGGATTCACAGCCCAACTGCGCCGACAACTGCCTTTTCGGTACCTGAAGATGTATTTATCCTTCCGCTCTATATCGTTGAAGAAGCATGCAGCCCAAGAATCATGACGATCAAGATGGACATTGACAGAAGCAACATCCTTTATTATGATGTATGTGCTTGCAGATTACGAGATTACCAAACCGGACTTGCTTTGATTCCATTGCCGACAACTTTCTGGGCACCAGAAATAGATGTCACAGTTGCACTTGGATTCAAGATGAACGGCTCAGTTGAACCACGACTTGGTGGATTCACAGTTGCACTTGGGCAGTTCCTAGATTCAACAAACTATGTTGCATCAACAAACACGGTTGTCGCTGAAACAGTAGCTTCTACATAATCAGGTGGTGATTGTTAAATGACAAATACCACGCAGAAAGAATACTCTCCCACTCCTTTTTCCGAGGAAGATGTAAATGTAGTCAGCAAACACGATACATCAATCGTGTGGGCTGGTACAAAAGTCATGTACTCTGGAGGAGAAGGCGGACAAGCAAGTGGATATCAATTTTGGAGCGGTGAATCAGATGTTGAACCAATCAATGAGCTTTCAGGATGGGGAAGAATACGTATCCCTGAACTAAATCAACTGCATAAACTGTTTGTTTTCCCGAAAAACCCACGCCTTATTGCAAGGGTAGATTACAAAAACCTAACTATGGGTGTGACAAGTGGTTTACCATCTGGAGATGGTGGATGCAGTGGAAAAGTAGCAGATGTACATTACATGTGGACTTGCAGCGGATGTATGCAAATGGAATCCGGGACAATGTTATTCAACTCTGGTCTTGTTGATGTTATAGCCTTTGGTTCTATCTACTGAGGTGAATAAATGACAAATACCACGCAGAAAGAATACTCTCCTACCCCTTTTTCTGAGGAGGATGTAGCGGTAGTCAGCAAACATGACACCAGTATCATCTGGGCTGGTACAAAAGTCATGTATTCAGGAAACCCCGTAACTGGAGCACAGGCAAGTGGATACAACTATCTAAGCGGCGAATCAGATATTGAACCTATCGAAATACTTTCAGGATGGGGAAGAATACGAATCCCTGAACTTAACCAGCTGCATAAGTTGTTTGTTTTTCCGAAAAACCCACGCCTAATTGCAAGAGTCGATTATTCAACACTTACAGTTGGTGTAACAAGTGGGCTACCATCAGGAACTGGTGGATGCAGCGGAAAAGTAGCATTAGTACAATGGCTACATTATTGTAGTGGATGCGGTAGTCCTGGAATAAGTGGACATCATGCACTTTCAGGGGATTGGTCATTCAACTCTGGACTCGTAGATGTTATAGCCTTTGGTTCTATTTACTGAGCTACCCCTCTCTTTTTTCTTTATTTTTTTTGAATAGTTTCAGCCCTCCTCATAGTAAGGCATTTTTCTAAAAAAGTTTAAATAGTGATAATTCTATTAGAAGTTTAGGTGAAGTGAATAAAAACACTTTGCTTCATTTAGGAAACATAACAGAAAAGCCGAAGGTGAAGTGAAAAATATGTTAGAAATAGAGAAATTCATACCAAGGGAAAATTTTCATATAGGCCTATTATTTAACGAAGGGTATTTCTTTTTCAAAATACTTAGAAAACAACAACTAACTGTTTTTAAACCATTTAATTTTGATTCTAATGTTGCAATACAGGTAAATGCAACTAGTGGTTGGGAAGCACCAGCTGATGCATTAGGTCGGTTTTATCTTGAGCCTCAAAGCGAAGAATATATATATCAATTTTTCACAGGGATAACACCAAGTCAAGCAAAAATGTATCTTGACTATGAACAAAGAGACGACCGAATGAACCTGATAACGCCAAGACTTGTACCAGGACAAGTTGGTTTCTGGGATGGAGAACAAAGCCCATATAATGATCCAGGGCCATTAACTGAACTATGGACAGTTAAGAATATATATCCATATTTCAACGTTGAAAACCCGGGTATAACCAATGAGGGTACTGTGATATCTGCAAGTTTCTGGATATCTATATTTACTTATCAGGTAGTGGAGGACAAAAATAAGATATTGTCATTCTTGCGTGGTGATAAACGATGTACTATACGAACAATGGGAGATGGATCTAAACCAATAAAAGCACCTGCTTGGCTACTCAGAGAGTATCGTGCTTTCATGGTTTGCCCAGAGGAGGTATAAAAATGGCAGAAAAAACTGTAACTCAACAACAATATGAGACAAAAGAAGGCCAACTAGTTGTACCAATGGACCACCCACGTACATTTGATTATAAAAATGCTAACATCACCGCAGTAAGCGGTGTAATGTATGCAACTGCAAGTGGTAAGGAAGCATACATTAAACAATTTATTGTAACTGAACTTAGTGGAACTAATAACACACGGGTTTGGCTTCAAGATAGTAGTGGATGGATTTGTCCACCTTTAAATGTTCCAGCGAATACAACAGTGACTTGGGATGTTAGACCAGCTGCATGTGGGCCGACACATGGCACGATCTATTATGAAACAGAGGCAGGTGCGCGGTTCTACGGAAATGCAACCTTAATTGTTCAGATAGATCCGAAGAGAACTCAGTAAACATAGTGAATCCTGATTTCATAACATCATAGTTGAGAATTATGAGTGCTGAAATAAATTATAGAATAATTACTGCATCGTTGAATACGCAACGACATACCCGTTACAGTCCAGAAGGGGGATTGGTTGATTCAGCTATTATTCATTTTCCTGCAGGATGTGAATCTCTTTGTGAAGTTTTTGTTAATCATAGAACAAATCAGATTTTACCCGCTTCTGCTGTTGGTGGAACACAAGGAAACATCGGAATCGCTCTGGATGACACCACTCAGCCATTTGAAATAAATATGCCAGTTGAACGAGGTGATCCTCTTGAGGTTGTAATTATTAACCATGATAATGCAAATTCTCATACTATTTCTGTTATTTTGAAAATATCAAGTGAAAAATCATATACGGGGCCGTGATCTAAATGACAGTAAAGTCATGGGGGACAGGAAGACCGGATTATTCAAAACCCACAATACCATCCAGACCAACACTTGTTGATGAATCTAATACTCAGATTAAATGGACGGAGAATAAAACATATACTATTACAAGCATGGCAACAGCGATTGATAGTTTTTATACTGTGATACCTGGTTATAATCTGACATTAGGTTCTATTGATATTTCTGTTGATAATTCATGTATCGATCAGCTTAGAATATTGGGTAATAGCGATGTATTAGCTGATTTTAAGTTTGATATCCGTGGTTCTTTGATATTTACAGCTCTCACGGGTCAAACTCTTTCTGCAGGTGAAACAATTACTGCTTATATTTGGAATAATGATGCAATTGAAAGCAATTTTACATTAACTATGTCTGGTGTATTAGATTTAGTTAGGACGGCGATTACATGACCATTAAAAAGGAGACAAAGGCAATTATTCAATATGATGATAAAAAGGTTATTGAACCTGTGTCTTATGTTGAAGTTGGTGGTTGTGAGGTGAATGAGATGTTGCAGAAAGTTTTAGCTGATGGAGATGAAGAAGAACTCCGTGAGCAACTCATTAAGAACTCAAATTGGGGGTGTGGATGTTGACGATTTATGAATATTATAATCCCACTGGAACTGAAGTGAAAAAGATATATGGGTCTATTTTTTACGGTCAGAGTTTTACAATTGGAAATACTGGAACAAATATAACGCATATTTTAACAAGTATTGATGTTAAGGTAAGCAGAACTGGAAACCCTGGAACAGTAACAGTAAACGTACAAGCAGTTGATGGTTCAGGAAAACCAACAGGACTTATTTTATCAACAGGAACTTTTGATGGAAATGGTCTCACTACATCTTTAGCAGAAACAGCAGTAACAATGTCATCTGTGATACTTTATAAAAATACACAATATTGCTTCTGGTTAAAGGCGCCAAGTGGAACATTGACCAACTGTATTAATATCAATGATGATGCTGTTGCACCACCACCACCATGTTTTTTAAAGAATACAAAAATAAATGTGGCAGATGGAACACATAAATTCATCGAAGAAATAAAAATAGGTGAACATGTTTTAGGTTATAATGAAACAACGATGGAGATAGTTTTAGCAACGGTAACGAAAACATTTATACATCTTGAGACAAAAGGATATTATATGGTAGAATTGGAAGGAGAAGATATCTTATATGTTACTGGAAATCATCCTGTCTATACAAATAACGGATATTGTAAAGTACAGGATTTAGTTACTGGAAATATGATAGGATGTCTTTCTGAAGGAGTTTTGATATATAAATTAGTGACGAATATATCTATTATTACTAATGAGGTGGTTGATACATTTAATCTTGAAGTGGAGGATACACATAATTATTTTGCTGAAGAATGTCTTGTACATAATAAATGAGGTAAAAAAATATGGCATATACAGGCGGTACCGAAATATCTTCAACAGATGGTGGCGTATCATGGGCTACTGCAGATCTTGATTTATGGTTTGAAGAAAACGGTACTGTTGTAGCTTGTGCTGATTGGACTACTGAGGATGATTGTGTTGCTGCAGGGTGTTACTGGTATAATGAGCAGTGTAATACATATCCGTTTTTTGAGAGGCCTGATGTTTATGCATCTGGTTATCTGACTCGTTACCCCCGAAGGCAGATTGTCGGCTATTTTCCATATAGCGGTGATCTTCGTAGTGTTGCTGTTAACGCAAGTGGTTATCTCCAAGTTGATGTTGAAGTTGAAGTATCTAGCGGTCAGCATGTTATTGTCTCCGGTCAACCTGTTACAATCTCTGGTGATCATGTTTTCGTTGAAAGCGGACTTATATTGGGAAGCGGTGGGCAAATTAATTCAATACTTTATGGGGTAGACGGGTCATCTGGTATTATACCGGTAACTGCAGTATATCATGAAAAAACTGTAACAACAGAAGAAGTTGGAATAATACCTTTTGGTAATGATCGCGATAATACGGAATGGGTCCCTATTAGGGTAGGAGCTGATGGTGCGATGGTAGTTGCTGGTGTAGATTGGTGCTCCGGTCAGGAGGCTGTTTCTATTCCAGTTACATTTTTAGGTTTTCAAGGTGCTGAAAAAGATCCTGCTGTTGTAGTTACCACATATTCAGGAATGGTTGTTGCATCTGGTCCTCATGTTGTCATAAGCGGTCAGCCTGTTACAATTAGTGGCGATCATGTTTTCGTTGAAAGTGGTGCTTATGATGGAATTGGAACAGTTATAAAGACCGATGCTATAAGAACAATAACTGCTGCATCAGGAGGGGAAGTATTGCATAGTGGGCCAATTCTTTCTATGACAGTAAAAGCATTATCTGAAAATGCTGGTGATATATATGTTGGCGGTGGTGCACCTT